>SXGQ01187905.1_pt1 | contig 10433 bp, 13 predicted proteins | sample 3178371 | NCBI WGS metagenome assembly SXGQ01 (sample SAMN11356859, study PRJNA531348) | freshwater metagenome | isolation source: freshwater sample F1-20 | place: China: Fuxian Lake, Yuxi | collected 2017-12-25 | reverse complement strand
GTGAAGAGGTTCAGCGCATTCCACTGGCTTTCGCCGTGGCGCAACAGGATCAGCGTGCAATCAGCCATGCCCGAAAGTCTCTCACGGGGAGAGTGGCCCGGGGTCGGCTTCGTCGCCGTCGCCGTCGATGAGATGCTCGAAGGACTTGAGATTCTTCAGCGACTCCCCGCGCGCCACCCGCCACGCCCACTCCTTACGGATCGAGGTGGCGAAGCCGAGTTCGAGCAGAGTGTTGAAGTCGTTGTTGACCGCCTCGAGCACCTGCCCGAGAATCCGGTCGATCTCGTCGGCGTTGACCACGTCGAGGGCGATCCGCCCGACGAGGTAGATATCGCCGATGTTGTCCAGGGTGTAGGCCACGCCGTAAAGGCGTCGATTGCGTTTGAGCAGGAACCGGTAGACGCGCTCGAAGTTCTCGTCGGGCCGGCGGCAGACGAAGGCCTCAACCCGGACCGAATGCTCGCCGATGCTGAGCAGCGTGTTGGTGATGAGTTTTCGGTCACCGGGCAGCTCGACGATCAGGCCCGGCATTCCCCCGTGCGCGCCCTCGTAACGCGTGTAGGTCAGCCCGTGTTCGTTGAGCGTCTCCTCGATCGTCTGCCGGACGCCGGCTGCGTCGGGCCTCACGTCCGTACGCTCCGCCGCGGCACCCAGCGCCGGCCGTTACGACGGGCCAGCAGGTCGCGGGCGGCGCTGCGCTGGTGGGTGTGGCCGTAATCGGCGATGGCCCTCCCGTAGCTGCTCAGCAGCGCATCGACGGTGTGGTCCCAGGAGAACCGGCCGGCATGCTCGACGGCGGCCCGGCTCAGGGCACCGGCATCGGCGTCGAGCAGCCCGGCGATCGCCGCGGCCCAGGATTCCGGCTCATGGCCGTCGACCAGCACGCCGCTGCGCCCGTCGGCCACCGCCACCGGCAGCCCGCCCACCGCGGCCGCCGCCACCGGGGTACCGCAGGCCTGGGCCTCCACCGCGACCAGACCGAAGGACTCCGAGTAGCTGGGAACGGCCACCACATCGGCGGCGCGATAGACCTCGACGAGTTGCTCGCGGGTCTGCGGGGGCAGGAAGTTCACCCGCTCGGTGATGCCGAGTTCCCCGGCCAGCCGCACCAGGCTGTCGGGGGCGGCCAGACCCGAACCGGAAGCTCCACCCGCGATGAGCACCCGGACTCCCGGCAGCAGCGCCGCCGCCCGCAACAGCACGTCCGGCGCCTTCAGCGGCTGGATCCGGCCGACGAAGGCGACCACGTGCCCATCGGCGGGCAGGCCCAGGGCGGCCCGCGCCAGGCCCCGGTCGCCCGGGGTGAAGATGCTCAGGTCGACCCCGGGATGGACGACGTCGATGCGCCGGGGATCGGCGTGGTGCAGCGAAACCAGTTGGTGCGCTTCGGCTTCGGTGTTGACGATCAGCCGGTCGGCTTCGTCGACCACCTGTTGTTCACCGACCGCGCGTAGCGGCGGCTCCGGCGCGTCACCGTCGGCCAGCGCCGCGTTCTTGACCGCGGCCAGGGTGTGGGCGGTGTGCACCAACGGCACCGCCCAGCGGTCCCGGGCCAGCCAGCCGACCTGACCGGACAGCCAGTAGTGCGAGTGCACGATGTCGTAGTGCCCGGGTTCGTGGTTGGCCTCGGCGCGCAGGACGCCGGCGGTGAAGGCGCACAACTGGGTCGGCAGGTCGTATTTGTCGAGGCCCTCGAACGGGCCCGCGGCCACATTGCGGACCAGGACACCGGGGGCCACCGGCACCGACGGCGGATCGGCCGAGGACGTCGCCCTGGTGAAGATCTCGACCTCGACGCCGCGGCGGGCCAGGTGCAGCGCGGTTTGCAGGACGTAGACGTTGAGTCCGCCGGCATCGCCGGTGCCGGGCTGGGCCAGCGGAGAGGTGTGCACCGCCAGCACCGCGACCCGACGGGGCAGCACGCCGGTGTCGGTCAGGTCCCGAGGGTGCCGCACCCTTCTATCTATACACCGCCCTGATTAGAGTCGGAGCGATGACAGCCAACGCCGACGCCCACTCACGGGTCGCCGTGGTCACCGGCGCCAGTTCGGGTATCGGTGCGGCGACCGCCAGAACCCTTGCCGCCCTTGGCTTTCATGTCGTGGCCGTGGCGCGGCGGGGGGATCGCCTGCAGCAGATCGCCGAGGAGATCGGCGGAACGGCCGTACCGGCCGATGTGACCGACGACGAGGACGTCCAGGCGCTGGCAGAGCGGCTGCCGCGGGTCGACGTGCTGGTCAACACCGCCGGCGGGGCGAAGGGCCTGCAACCGGTCGCCACCGCCGACCTGGAGGACTGGCGGTGGATGTGGGAGACCAATGTGATGGGCACCTTGCGGGTGACCCGGGCCCTGCTGCCCATGCTGATCGACTCCGGGGACGGGCTGATCGTCACGGTCACCTCGATCGCCGCCCTGGAGGTCTACGACGGCGGTTCGGGGTACACCGCCGCCAAACACGCCCAGGGCGCCCTGCACCGGACCCTGCGCGGTGAGCTGCTGGGAAAGCCGGTGCGGCTGACCGAGATTGCCCCCGGCGCGGTGCAGACCGAGTTCTCGCTGGTGCGCTTCGGCGGGGACGAGCAACGGGCGGAGGCGGTCTATGCCGGGATCACCCCGCTGGCAGCGCAGGACGTGGCCGAGGCAATCGGGTTCGTCGCATCCCGGCCCGCGCACGTCAACATCGACCAGATGATCATCAGGCCCCGCGACCAGGCGAGTGCCGGGAGGTTCCACCGCAGGACCTGACCGCCGCTACAGTTCGCACCCCACCAGGACGGGTTCGGGGACCAGGGTGACCCCGAACGCCGTCTGCACCCCGTCGCGAACGGCACGTGCCAGCGCCAACACCTCGGCGGTGCTCGCATCCCCGCGGTTGGTCAGCGCCAGCGCATGTTTGGTCGACAGCCGGCATCGGCCCGATCCGGGGTAGCCCTTGCCGAAGCCGGCTCGCTCCACCAGCCAGCCGGCGGCGAGTTTGACACCGCCGGTGGCCGGATAGTTCGGTACCGGCACCGCCGAGCCTTCCCGGATGCGCTCGAAGTGCTCCCCGGACACGACCGGGTTGGTGAAGAACGACCCCACGCTCCAGGTGTCGTGGTCGGCGGGATCGAGCACCATGCCTTTGGCCGAACGCAGTGCCAGGACCGCGCTCCGCACCGCTGAGGGCGACGCGCGCTCGCCGGCCGAGACTCCCAACGCCGTTGCCAATTCGGCGTAGCGCAGCGGAGCCGACCACCCGTCCGCATCGAGGGTGAACTCGACCTCGAGCACCGTCGAGCGGCTTCCGGATCCCTTGAGCAGGCTGTGGCGATAGGCGAACTCGAGGTCGGAGGCCGGCACCCAGCGCACCTGCCCGCTGCTGCGGTCGAGCAGCCTGACCCGGGTCATCACGTCGGCCACCTCGCCACCGTAGGCGCCGACATGCTGGACCGGGGTCGCCCCGGCCGACCCGGGGATCCCCGAGAGGCACTCCAGTCCGCCCAGGCCGGCGGCGACCGCCGCGGCGACCACGGCGTCCCAGTCGGCTCCCGCCTCGGCACGCAGAACCGGCGGGTCGATGGTGACCGCCGGGCTGGCCAGCCGCACCACGGTGAGGTCGCTCAGCCGGTCGTCGATGACCACATTGGACCCGCCGCCGAGTACCAGCGCCGGCTCGCCGCTGCCGTCGAGGGCCCCCAGGGTTGCGACGATCTGATCGGTGGTGAGGCAGGTGACCACCCGGCGGGCGACCGGTCCGACCCGCAGGGTGGTCAACGACGCCAGGGGCACGTCCCGGTCGACCCTCGCCCCGCCGAAATCCTGCGTTGAGTCCATGGTCGGGTCGCTCCGCTCCTGCCCTTGCCGGGTCGCTCCGCTCTGCCCTCGGCAACGCCCCGTAACGGTAGCCTCGACTGCTATGCCCCGTGCATTCGACATGGCCGCCGAGTACGAGGAGACCGTGGCGCAGGTCCATTCGGCCTTCTGCGACAAGCGGTACTGGCTGGCCCGGCTGGAAGCTTCCGAAGCCGACGACGTCACCCTCAATGATTTCCGGGTGGGCAGCGACGGGGGCGTCGATGTGGTGACCACCGAGATACTGCGGGCCGACCGACTGCCCGGAATCGTTCACCAGTTCCACCGGGGCGAGTTGCAGATTCGACGGGCTGAGACCTGGACCGGACTGTCCGACGGCGCGGCCGAGGCTTCCATCGCCAGCTCCATCGCCCAGGCCCCGGTATCGCTCAGCGGCGACGGCCGGCTTCGACCGCTGGCGGCCGGGGCGCTGTTGACCGTCCAGGCCACCGTCGAGGTACGCATCCCCCTGGTGGGCGGCAAGATGGAGAAATTCATCGGCAACCAGCTGATGAACCTGCTCAAGGCCGAGCAGCAGTTCACCGCGAGATGGATCGCGGAGAACCGCTGAATGCCCCGCCAGATGGTCTACGACGTCGACGTCGAGATTCCCGCCGCGGCGATGTACCGCAACATCACCGCGATCGACTACTGGCAGGACCTGGTCGACTTCTACCGGGATGACGCGGTCCGCGCCGAGATCGCGCACTTCTCCTCGGATTCCTCCGGAACCGATATCGCGTTCGCCCACACCCTGTCCCCGGACAGTCTCCCGGCGGTCGCCCGGGGGGTGCTGCCGGAGACGTTGGCGGTCACCCGCGAGCAGCATTTCGAACCGTTCACGGAGGCCACCAACGAAGCGCGCGGCCGATACCGGGCACGGATTCCGGCCCCGGCGGAGGTCAGCGGTGATTACCTGCTGCGCGACGTCGAACAGGGCAGCAGGATGACCCTGACCACGGTGTGCCATGTGTGGGTTCCGATCATCGGTGGACAGATCGAGCTGCTGCTGGCCAACGGACTCAAGACGTTGTTCGCCAAGGAGGGCGAGTTCACCGCGGACTGGGTCCGACACCATCGCTAGGTCGCAGCGCCCGGTCGGCATGCCGACCCGAGGAACCACCGGCGCCAACCGGTTGCGTCGGGCCGACCGGTGGATGACGCACTCCCGGGCGGTGCAGGCGGCGCTGCGCTCGGGTGCGGAGCCGGTGGTCGTGGACCTCGGCTACGGGCGGCTCCCGGTGACCACGCTCGAACTCGCGGCACGGCTTCAGGCCGTGCGGACGGACATCCGGGTGATCGGTCTGGAGATCGACCCGCAACGCGTCACTGCGGCGCAGCCGGCCCGCAGCGACACCGTCGATTTCCGGCTGGGCGGCTTCGAACTCGCCGGCCTGCGGCCGGTGCTGGTGCGCGCCTTCAACGTGCTTCGTCAGTACCCGGAGGAGGCGGTGGCCCAGGCCTGGCAGACCATGCGCGCGCGCCTGGCTCCCGGCGGGGTGATCATCGAGGGCACCTGCGATGAGCTGGGACGTCACAGCTGCTGGGTGCTCCTGGACCGCGAGGGCCCGGTGAGTCTCACCCTGGCCTGCGACCCGCGGTCCATCGAGCGTCCGTCGGATCTTGCCGAGCGGCTTCCGAAGGTCCTCATTCATCAGACTGTTCCGGGCCGGGGCGTGCACACCCTCCTGCACGCGGCCGACCACGCCTGGGACGCGGCCGCGGGACAGTCGGTTTTCGGGCCCCGGGCCCGCTGGCGGGCGATGCTGACCGCACTGACCGAGCGGGGAATCCCGGTGGACCGGCAGCGCCGGAGTACGCGCGACGGCGTGCTGACAGTGCCCTGGTCGACCGTAAGCTGACGGCTATGCGGATCGCACTGGCGCAGCTCCTGTCCGGCACCGATCCCGCGGCCAATCTGGACCAGGTCGACGCCTACACCCGCCGGGCCGCCGACGCCGGAGCACGACTGGTGGTCTTCCCGGAGGCCACCATGTGTCGGCTGGGGGTCCCACTCGGGCCGGTCGCCGAACCCCTCGACGGACGGTGGGCCGACGGCGTGCGCGAGATCGCCCGGACCGCCGGCGTGACGGTGTTCGCCGGGATGTTCACCCCGGCGCCGGACGGCAGGGTGTTCAACACCCTGCTCGCCACCGGAGGCGGGGTGGAAGCGTCCTACGACAAGATGCACCTCTACGACGCCTTCGGTGTCACCGAATCGCAGACCGTGGCGCCCGGCCGGGAGCCCTTGGTGGTCACCGTCGACGGCGTCGGCGTCGGCGTCACGCTGTGTTACGACATCCGCTTTCCGTACCTCTACACCGAGTTGGCCGACCGCGGCGCGTCGGTGATCACGGTCAGCGCGTCCTGGGGTGCCGGGCCGGGCAAGCTCGACCAATGGCGGCTGCTGACCCGGGCCAGGGCGCTGGACTGCGCCTGTTTCATCGCCGCGGCGGGCCAGGGCTACCCCGGCCCGGACCTGGCGACCAAGGCGCCGACCGGGGTCGGCGGGAGCCTGGTGGCCTCGCCGACCGGCGACGTGCTCGCCGAAGCCGGGCCTGACCCGCAACTGCTGATCTGCGATCTGGCGGTCGACACCGTCCCGGCGGTCCGGGACACCATCGGTGTGCTGCGCAATCGCATTAGGGTCGGCACGGATGCGTAGGGCACAATCGCACGGGTGACGATCCCGCCGCAGGGCCCGCTCCCGCCGCAGGGCCCGGTCCCGCCGCAGGGCCCGGTCCCGCCGTACGGTGCCGATCCCGGGTATCACGAACCGCCCACCCAGCAGATGCCGCCACTGGGCCCACTTCCCTATCAGCCCCCGGCCGCTCCGCCGCCGGTGGAACCGGAGCCGCCAACCCGCCGTGGGCTGCGTGGGGACCCGCTGTCGGCGGCGCTGGTCGCCGTGATCGTCGCGGCGGTGGCGCTCGCCGGGCTGCTCGGCGGCGAACTGTATGCCCGACACCGGGCCGACTCGATCGTCGCCAGCGCCGTCAGCTGCGTGGTGCGGGACGGCGCGACGGCGTCCTTCGGCCCACGGCCCTTCCTCGTGCAGCACTTCACCCATCGCTACCGCAATATGACGGTGGAGACCGCCGGTAACCAGATCCGCGAGGCCAAGGGCATGAAGCTCCGCCTGCTGCTCGACGATGTCCGGATCAACCCGACCGCCGAGTCGGCCGGGACCCTGGGCGTCCTCGACGCCGACATCACGTGGTCGGCCGACGGCATCAAGGACACCGTGCAGGGCGTGATCCCGGTGCTGGGCAACCTGGTCAGCGGCGTCACCCCGGATCCGTCATCCGGAACGCTCGAACTGCAGGGACCCCTGGGCACCGTGACGATCCGGCCGCAGGTCGCCGACGGCGAGCTGAACCTCGACGTGCTCAAAGTGACCGGGCTCGGCTTCAGCCTTCCCCGCGAGAGCGTCCAGCCCGCCCTCGACACCTTCACCACTCAGCTGACCAAGAACCTGCCGATGGGCATCCGTGCGGACAGCGTGTCGGTCACCGACACCGGCGTGAACGCGCGGTTCGTCACCCGCGACGCCACCATCCCCAACGCTGCGCAGGACCCCTGCTTCGCCGGGATCTAACCCAGCTCGGCACCGCCGGGATTGCAGCCGGTGAGCACCATGGTGGTTTCGTCGACCGGGGGGCGCCATGGTTCAAGATCCCAGCTCGGCTTTCCGGGCTGGGCGAACTCGGCGAACCGCCAGTGACAGAGGAACTGGGCGGCCATCCCCGGGGTATCGGCACCCGGCGCCAGCGCGAGCACCTCGGCCCAGGCGTCATCCGTCTGCCGGGCGGTCTTGCCGAAGTCCCCGGCAACATCCCGGCCGGCCGGAGTCGGGTAGACCCGCAGGGTGGGAAGGCCGTCGTAACTGACCCATCTCACCTCGCCGATGAACGGCGGGGCGGCTCCGGCATCCGCCGAGGCCCTGGCCGAGGTGCCGGCCAAGGTGCCGGCGGAGGACAGCAGAGCGAACCCGGCGAGCGCGAGAGCGGCCTTCGACCGGAGGCTCAGCGCGACTTCCCCTGGACCTCGAGCAGCTTGGGCCGGACGTCGACCAGGTACACCCCCGCGGCCACCGCGGCGATCACCATGCCGGTGACGCCGAGCACCCAGGACAGCAGGACCGCGACGCCCAGGATCACCAGCCACACCGGCTTGGTCAGTTTGTCGGTCGCGGTGTATGCGTCGGGACGCTGCATGGCCGCGTGCACGAAGGCGTACACCGTGGCGGCCAGCACCGCCCAGAAGAGCACATTAAGCACGACACCCGCCACACCCTGAAGCATCACGGCTCCAGGGTAGGCGGGTGTCGGCGGGATCGTCTAACTCCCGGTCGTCGGGTGACGACTTACTTCTGGGTGACCTTCTTGGCCGGGGCCTTCTTGACGGCGACCTTCTTGGCCGGCACCTTCTTGGCGGCAGCCTTGGCCGGAGCCTTCTTGGCCGGAGCCTTCTTGGCCGGGGCCTTCTTGGCGGCAGCCTTCTTGACCGGAGCCTGGGCCGGCAGCTCGACGCCGACCAGCTTGGCGGCACGCTCGCCGACCGCGCGGGTCTGAGCCGAGACGTTGCCCAGGGCCTCCTGGGTCAGCTCGACCGCCTGGTCGACGTAGGTCTCGACCCGGTCAGCGGCGTCCTTGAACTCCGCCTGACCCATCAGCCGCTCCAGAGCGGCCTCGCCACGGGCGACCAGGGTGTTGTAGGTCTCGGTCGCGTCGACGAAGAACTCGTCGGCGGCCTTGCGAAGCTCCTCGCTGGTGAGCTTGCCACGCAGCTCCTCGGTCCGCTTCGGCAGTTCCTCCTGCAGGCGGGTCAGCGCCGCGCGCCGGTCCTCCATGCGGTCGCCGGCGACCTCGGCCCGCTCGCGCAGGCTGGTGAGGATTTCGTTGACGGTGGCCAGGGCGAGGTCGGCAGCACCCACCGCAGCGAGCAGCGGAGCCTTCAGATCCTCGATGGTGGTCTCGGCGTTCTTGTTCTTGTTCTTAGCCATCAGGCCGGTTTCCTTTCGGGTGTTGAGATTTTCAGCTGTCGCGGGACGAATGTCGTTACTGCGCCGGTGGCTCCTCTGGAGCCTGGTTCTGCGCGCAGAACGACGTGTAGATGTCGAGCAGCACCCGCTTCTGACGCTCGCTGATCGCGGTGTCGCCGACGATGGCGTCAGCCACCTGATTCGGCTGACCGGGCTCGAGAATTCCGGCCCGGACATAGAGCACCTCGGCCGACAACCGCAACGCTTTGGCGATCTGGCTGAGCACCTCGGCGGACGGCTTGCGCAAACCCCGCTCGATCTGGCTGAGGTAAGGGTTACTCACCCCGGCCCGCTCGGCGAGCTGTCGAACCGACACCTGAGCCGCTTCCCGCTGGGTGCGGATGAAGCCGCCGATGTCCTGGGCGGCATTGCTCACCACGGCGGCAAGATCTGACTCCTGTGCCATGGTCCGCCCCTTTGCGCGTACGAGTGTCGTTTGCATACACGACGTACTCTACGCCCAAGTGCTAACAATTGCAAGCACTTGCTAGCGCAGGTCAGAACAAGATCTGCGCAATGGTGTAGATCACAAGGCCGGCGAGCGCGCCCACCACGGTGCCGTTGATCCGGATGAATTGAAGGTCGCGGCCCACGTGCAACTCGATGCGCCGACTGGCTTCATCGGCGTCCCAGCGCTGGATGGTGTCGGTGATCAGCGAGGTGGCCTCACTCCCGTAGCGGGTGACCAGGTGCTGGGCACCCCGCACGATCCAGTTGTCGACCTTGTCGCGCAACTCCGCATCGTCGCGCAGCGACTCACCGATGCGCACCACCGAATCCGCGATCCGTTCGCGCAGGGCGCTGGAGGGATCGTCGACGCCGTCGAGCACCAGTCGCTTGAGGGTCTTCCACGCCGTCTCGGCCGCCCGGGTCACCTCGTCGCGGGCCATCAACTGGTCCTTGATGGTTTCGGCCTTGGCGATCGTGGCGGGATCGTTCTGCAGGTCGCCGGCGAACTCGAAGAGGAACCGGGTCGCCGACTGCCGCAGTTCGTGATGGGGGTCGCGGCGAACCTTGTCGGTGAAGTCCATCAGCTCCCGGTGGATGCGGTCGCCCACGAGTTGGTCGACGAATTTCGGTGACCAGGTCGGCGAGTCCCGCAACACGACCCGCTCAATGGTCGGACCGGCATTGAGCGCCCATTCGAAGGCGCGATCGCAGAGCAACTGGATCAGCGCCTCCTGGCGGTTCTCGGCCAGGAGCTGGGACAGCACCCGGCCGGCCGGCGGACCCCACTGCGGCTCGGCGAGGCGTTTGACGATGGTCCGGTCGATCGCCTGCTGAATGTCCTCGTCGTTGAGCAACTCGACCACGGCCCTGAGCACCGTGGCGGTCTCATCGCCCACCCGGGCGGCGTTCGCCGGTTCAGAGAGCCACTTGCCCATCCGGCTGGCGATCTCGGCGTCGCGCAATTTCGTCTCGACCACTTCGGCGGACAGGAAGTTCTCCCGCACGAAGGTTCCCAGCCCCTCCCCCAGCTGGTCCTTCTTGCGGGGAATGATCGCGGTGTGCGGGATCTTCAGTCCCAGCGGATGACGGACCAGCGCGGTGACGGCG
>SXGQ01662634.1_pt1 | contig 10434 bp, 11 predicted proteins | sample 3178371 | NCBI WGS metagenome assembly SXGQ01 (sample SAMN11356859, study PRJNA531348) | freshwater metagenome | isolation source: freshwater sample F1-20 | place: China: Fuxian Lake, Yuxi | collected 2017-12-25 | reverse complement strand
TCCAACTGCCCACTCGTGGGCACCTGCGCCTCTAGCTCAATTGGTCAGAGCGTCGGACTCTTAATCCGCAGGTTCTGGGTTCGAGTCCCAGGGGGCGTACTGAGATGAACCGGGGTCCGGACCTGTCCGGGCCCCGTCGTCCGTCCCGGGCCGGTCGATCGACCCCCAGCGCCACAGACAGATCCCGCTGACCACCAGCAGCCACCCACCGCCGAGCAGCCAGCCGCCGACCACGTCGGTCACCCAGTGCGCTCCCACCACGAGCCGCGACGGCCCGTTCAGCAGACCCACGGCCCAACACGTGGCGCCGATCACCGTCGACCAGGCCCGTGGCAGCAGGAACCAGAACACCACGCCCATGGCCACCCAGGCCGTCATGCCGCCGAACGTGTGGCCGGAGGGGAACGACGTACCCGAGGCGAGCGGCCCGAAGTCCGTCCACGGCGGACGACTGCGTGCGACGGTCAGCTTGGTGACGTCGGAGAGGACGTAGCCCAACTCGGCCGACGCCAGCAGGTAGACCGCCCAGCGCCACTGACGCAGGGCCAGCAGGACGACCGCGACTCCGAGGACGATCGGCCCGGTGCGGGCACCCGATCCGATCCACGACAGCCCCTCGGCGAACCGCAGGGGCACGACGTGATCCTGTCCGAAGGCACGGAACCACTCGTTCACCGGGAGGTCCCGGGCGTCCATGCCGGCGGCATCACGAGCGACGGCGACGGCCAGCGCTGCTCCGGCGCAGAGCGCAAGCACACCGACGACCACGAGAGGTCGGGCCAGATGACGACCCGGTAGCGGCCACCACCGACACGCCTCGAGTCCGGGTCGGCCCACGTACGGCTGCAGCGGCGACGCAGGCGCACGGACCCGAGCATCCACGGCGTCGATGGGCTCCACAGCGCCAGTGTGCCCGCAACACGCCGGCGATCCCACACTCGACTGGCCCGGCTCCGGCGCCACGGCCGCCCCGGTGGGTTGAGGTGGCCCTCGCCCCGACGTCGTCCTCGCCGCCGCCCACGCGCGCAGCAGCGGGCCGGGACCGGTGCTGTCCGGTCCCGACCCGCTGTCGTGCGGTGCGGCCGACGTTGCGCCGACCGGGTTCGATCAGTCCTGGGCCCGCTGACCCCGGGCGGCCCGGACGCTCAGGACCACCATCGTGGCGCCGACCATGACGAGCGCCAGCCCGAGCGGTGCGGCCGGCCGGTCGGACGGACCGGTGAGCGCCAGCTCGGTCGTCCCGCTCAGGCCCGGCGACGGAACCTGGACCACCCGGGTCTCGGTGATGCCCGCCACCGACACGGGCGGCTGGACCGCCGTGGTCGGCACCGTCGTCTCACCGGCGACCTCGGCGGTCGTGGTCGGCGCCTCCGTGGTCGTGGTCGGCTCGATCGTCGTCGTCGGCTCCTCCGTCGTCGTCGGCGCCTCGGTCGTCGTCGTGCACTTCGCAACCGAGTTCGACCAGCACCCGTTGCCGGGACCGGATGGCGCACCCATGGCGGCTCCCACCGCGGGCGCTGCAATGAGCGCGCCGGCGACCAGGAAGGTGCCGAGGACGGCGAGTCGGATGGTTCTGGGTGTGCGGTGTGTGTGCTGCATGCGGGCCACGTCGTGCCCCGCCCCCACGTGGTGCAGCCGAACCGGGTGATCCGACCGGGACCTTCGTCTTGTCGCCACGGGGGGACCCCAACGACACTGTGCCGGTGAGCGAGCAACCCGATGACCGACAGCACCTCGTGTGCCTCGACCTCGAGGGCGTCCTCGTGCCCGAGATCTGGGTGGCGTTCGCCGAACGGACGGGCATCGAGGCGCTCCGCCGGACGACCCGCGACGAGCCCGACTACGACGTGCTCATGCGCTACCGACTGGACCTGCTCGCCGAACACGACCTGGGGCTGGCCGACATCCAGGAGGTGATCGCCGGCCTGACGCCGCTCGACGGCGCCCGGGCCTTCCTCGACGAGCTCCGGACCCGCACCCAGGTCGTCATCCTCTCCGACACCTTCGAGCAGTTCGCCGCGCCCCTCATGGCCCAGCTCGGCTGGCCGACCATCCTCTGCCACCGGCTCGTGGTCGAGGACGACCGGGTCGTGGACTACCGGCTCCGGCAACCCGACCAGAAGCGCTGCGCCGTGCGATCGTTCCACGACCTCCGGTACCGGGTGGTCGCCGCCGGCGACTCCTACAACGACACGACCATGCTCGGTGAGGCCGATCGCGGATTCCTCTTCCGCTCCCCCGCCAACGTCCAGGCCGAGTTCCCCCAGTTCCCGGCCGTCGAGACCTACGACGACCTGCTCGACCACCTCACCGCCGCGCTCCACCAGGACTGAACGGCGGACTCAGGGTGACCGACCCGACGGAGTCGGGGAACGGCCACCGATCCGACCGGCGATCCCGTAGCCTCAAGGCATGCTCATGTTCTGCCCGGGGGGATCGGGACCTCGTCGCCGGGCGACCGGGATCGTGACCACTCGGCTCCTGGCCCCGGGGCCCACGCCGCTGACAGCGAGGCCTTCGTGAAGGGCGTGGTGTTCAACATCGTCGAGGACGTCGTCGACGAGACGCTCCCTGCGAACACCTGGGACGACGCCATCGAGTCGGCCGGGGTCCACGGGGCCTACACCTCACTCGGCAGCTACCCCGACGAGGACCTGGTCCGGGTCGTCGGGGCGCTCAGCGCCGCCACCGGACTGCCGCCGGCCGATGTGCTCCGCCACGCCGGCCGGCACGGGTTCGCCCACCTGGCGAGTCGCCACCCCGACCTGCTCGACGGCCTCGACGACCTGCCGGCACTGCTCACCCACCTCGATGACGTCATCCACCCGGAGGTCCTCAAGCTCTACCCGGATGCCCGGACTCCGACGTTCCGCGCCGAACGACCCGACGACGACACCGTCGAGCTCCACTACGAGTCGCAACGTCACCTCTGCGCGCTGGCCGAGGGGCTCGTCGCCGGAGCCGCCGACCACTACGCCACGACGGTCGAGATCATCCAGCCGACCTGCGTGCTCCGTGGCGACGACGCCTGCGTGATCCGGGTGCGGACGTCGTGATCGACGGGGTGACCACGGACGGGGCGACCACCGACGGATCGACCGGGACCACCCCGGAGGCCGCCTCCGAGATCGCCCGCCTCGAGCGGCGGTGGCAGCGGGAGCGCGTGGCCCGACTCGAGGCCGAACAGCTCGCCGAGAGCGGCCTGCGGAGCCTGTGGGAGGCCAAGAACGACCTGGACCGCCGGGTCGAGGAGCGGACGGCCGAACTGGTGCGGACCCGGGCCCTCGCCCAGGCCTCCGAGCGAGCGAAGACCCGGTTCCTCGCCGGTCTGGCCCACCAGGTCAGGACGCCGTTGCAGACGATCCTCGCGGCGATCGAGCTCGCCACCCCCGCCACACCCCAGGACCGGGACCGCCTGTCGGTGGCCGCCGACGCCACCGTCGAGCTGCGCGACCTGTTCACCAACCTGATGCGGCTCACCGAGCTCCAGGTCAACCCGCCCCCGCCACGGCCGACCGAGGTCGACCTGCGCAACCTGGCCGACGACCTGACGGCCGCATGGCGCGAGCGCATGCTCTCCCGGGGGTTGCTGCTCGTCCCCCACGCCGACGGCCGAGCGGTGGTCGACCCTGACCGACTGGCACAGGCCGCCGACGCGCTGCTCGACAACGCCGTCCGATTCGCCGTTCCCGGCCCGGTCGAGCTGCACCTCACCACGGCCCCGGACGGCGTTCGGCTCCGAGTGGTCGACAGCGGACCGGGCCTGGCCGACGACCTCCTCGAGGCCGCCTTCACCCCGTTCACACCCTTCGGGACCGGCAAGACCGGTGGCGGCATCGGCCTGGCGCTCGTTCGGGAACTGGCCGTCACGGCCGGCGGGACGGCCACCGCCACCAGCGGCCACGGCGACGGTCCGGGAGATGGCCTCTCGGTCGAGCTCCTGCTTCCCGTCGACGGCCGGATCGGCACCGACCGACGACCAACCGTCCACTCCGCACCCACGGAAGGCCCTGCATGGTGACCACCATCTTGATCATCGAGGACGCACCCGATGCCGCCCAGCTCGCAGCCGAGCTCGTCCGCTCGGCCGGCCACACGCCGGTGGTCGCAGGGGACGGCACCACCGCCATCGAGCTCATCCAGTCGTCGGCACCCGACCTCATCCTTCTGGACATCGGGCTGCCCGACACCGACGGCATCGAGCTGTGCCGACGGATCAGGGAGCTGACCGATGCCTTCGTGGTCATGCTCACCGCCAGCGACGACGAGGTGGACAAGGTCGTCACCTTCAAGCTCGGCGCCGACGACTACGTCACCAAGCCGTACTCGCCCCGGGAGTTGCTCGCCCGGATCGAGGCGCTCCTGCGACGGGCCCGCCGAGAGCCCGAGGCCGACCTGGCGGAGCGCAAGATCGGTGACCTCCGGGTCCAGCCCGACGCCCACCGCGTCATCGTCGCCGGCGAGGACATCACGCTCACGCGGATCGAGTTCGCCATCCTCGACGTGCTGACGGAGCATCCCGAACGGGTGCTCTCCCGGGAGGCCCTGCGGACTCGGGTCTGGGGCGCGGACTGGTTCACCGGCGACCACGTCGTGGACGTCCACATGGCGAACCTGCGCAAGAAGATCGACCCGCCGGGCGGGCCGTCACGGATCCACACCGTCCGCGGCGTCGGGTTCCGCATGGCCGACGACAGCGAACGCTGATCCGTTGAGCGGACCCACACCGGCGGACCCCGCCGGACCGGCCCCCTCGCCACCGCCGGCCCCCGAGGAGGTGGTGGCGCTCGCCGACCACCCGCTCCCCATCGCCGCCTACGGGCCGGACGGCGCCGTCATCTGGTCCAACGAGGCGTTCCGGGAACGATTCGACCGGGCCGCTTCGACCGCCGAGCTCCGGGACCTCGACCGGCGGCGGATGCGGGCGCTGCTCGCCAACATCGCCGACACCGTCACCCTGGTCGACGAGGAGGGCGTGGTCCTCTACACGAGCGGGTTCCACTCCGACGTGCTCGGCTACGACTCCGACAGCTGGCGCGGCCGCTCGATCGCCGAGCTCACCCACCCCGCCGACCTGGACGACCTGCTCCTGCTCCGCCAGCGCGTGCTCGACGCACCCCAACAGGAGGTCCGGGCCGAGGTCCGGGTCCGGGACGCCGGCGACACCTACCAGGTGGTCGAACTGACCGCGGTCAACCTGCTGCACGAACCCACCGTCCGGGGCATCGTCATCACCACCCGCAACGTGACCACGCGCAAGGAGCTCGAGCAGCAGCTGGCGCAGCGCCGGGACGAGGCGCTCGAGGAGTCGCGCATGCGCGCCGAGTTCGTGGCCCGGGTGAGCCACGAGCTCCGCAACCAGGTGCATGCGTTGCACGGGCTGACCGAGCTGCTGGGCCGCTCCGACGTGCCCGCTCCGGCCCGCGAGTTGGCGGTGTCCGCCCAGCGCCAGGCCGAGCAGTTCGAGTTCCTCGTCAACGACCTGCTCGAGTACTCGCGCCTCGAGGCGCTGGACCGGTCCGCAGAGGTCCGGCCGTGCATCGTCCGTCAGGTCGCCGCCGACATCTGCTCCAGCGCACGTCGGCTCACCCGGACCGGGGTGGCGGTGACCCTCGACGTCGCCGACGACGTCCCGATCGCCGTGGCCACCGACGAGTCGCGGCTCCGACAGGTGCTGTTGAACTTGGTCGGCAACGCCGCCAAGTTCACGCACCAGGGTTCGATCTCGGTCGCCGTCACCCGGTGCGGGACGGACGAGCTCGTGCTCGCCGTGACCGACACCGGCGTCGGCATCGACCCCGGGGACCTGGACCGGATCTTCGTCCCGTTCGAGCACGCCGCCACGGCCGGCGCCCAACGGGGCGCCGGGCTCGGACTCTCGATCTCCCAGCGCGCCGTCGAACTGCTCGGCGGCCGGATCGACGTCACCTCGGAACCGGGTCGCGGCAGCACCTTCATCGTCACGTTGCCGTGCCGCGAGGTCGACGCCGACGACCTGATGGGCGACGCACGTGACACGACCGCCCCGACACTCGACCTCTCGGTGCTCGTCGTCGAGGACAATCCGGTCAACCAGCAGCTCGTCGCCGAACAGCTCCAACGGCTCGGCGCCCGACCGGTCGTCGTGGCGAGCGGCGAGGAGGCGTTGGAGTTCCTCGGATCGGTGGCGTCGTCACCTCCCGACTGCGTGCTCATGGACTGGCAGCTCCCCGAGATGGACGGCCTCGAGACGACACGACGCATCCGCGCCACCGCCTCGCTCGCTGACCTCCCGGTGCTCGGGATGACGGCGAGTGCCCTGCCGGACGACCGGGCCGCCTGCCTGGCGGCCGGCATGGACGACCTGCTGGTCAAACCGGTCGGCCTCGGCGCCCTGGCCGCGGCGCTGCAGCCCTACTCGGCGGTGGACCGGGGCGCCACCGACCTGGGTGCGGTCGACCAACTCGTCGACGACCTGGGTTCGCTCGCTCCCGTCCGATCGATCGTCCGCTCCTATCTGGACGAGCTCGAACGTCGACACGCCGCCGTGACCGACGGACTCACCGGCGGCGACGAGACCGCGGTCAGACGAGCCGCCCACACGCTGCGCTCGACGAGCAGGACGCTCGGCGCCCGACTCGTCGACGAACTCAGCACCCAGCTCGAGCTCGGTGAGTTCCCGCCGACGGAGGACCTCGTCGACCGGTTCGCGGCCGCCGTCGAGGACACCTGCCGGGCGCTCGAACGGTGGCTTCGGGAACACCCGGCCTGATCTGCCGTCGGACCTCAGGTCGGCACGAAGCGGACCTCGAACATGGTGGGCCAGCGCTTCCCGGTGACCAGGAATCGGTCCGTGCCGGGGATCGAAGCCACCCCGTTGACCACCTCGGGTGGGGCCAGCCCCTCGGGAACGGGCATCGCCACCACCCGGGTCGCCAGCGCGCTCGTGTCCACCACGGCGTCGACCGTTGCGCAACGAAGGTCGATCCGGACGATCTCATCGGTCCGCCACCGGTTCGCCCACAGGTGGCGGCCGTCCCATTCCAGTTCGTTCAGCTGGTCGGTGGCTCCGTCGGCACGGCGGACGGTCAGCCGCTCGAGCGGCTCGAACGTGTCGGGGTCGCGGACGACCAGGGTGTCGGAGCCGTCGCTCTGGACCAGACGGCGGTCGTCGAGCGTCGTGAGGCCCCATCCCTCACCCGGGTAGCGGAACTCCCCTGCCACCTCCAAGGTGTCGGGGTCACGGACGAAGGCCAGTCCCTCGGTCCAGGTGAGCTGGACCAACCGTCCGTCGGCGGTGGCCGTGAGCCCCTCGGCGAAGGCGTCACCGGGGACCGGCGCCTGCCGCAGGACGCTCCCGGTCGCCGGGTCGAGCTCACGCAGCGACGAGGCACCCCGCAGTCCGGTGCTCTCGAACAGACGCCCGCCGAGGAACACGAGCCCCTGGGTGAACGCCGTCCGGTCGTGGGGGCGCTCGGCGACCACCTCGGCCTCGAGCCGGGCCGGCGGCGCCACCTCGCAGTCGTCGGGGATCGGCACCTCGGGCACCGATGCGGCCTGGGGCGACGATGTGGCCGCGTCCGGGGTCACCGACCCGTTCCCGCCGCCGCCGCATCCGGCGAGGAGCACGCCGGTCAGGGCCGCAACGACCGCGCCCCGTCCGGTTCGGGGTCGTCCGGTTCGCCGGCGTGCGGTGCTCACGCCGACTCGCGGCGTCGTTCCGGCTCCACCAGTTCGAGCGTCGTCACCGCCTCCAGGTGGTGGGTCTGCGGGAACAGGTCCACCAGCTCCACGCCGACGGCCCGGTAGCCCAGCCCGCCGAGCGAGGCCACGTCGCGGGCCAGGGAGGCCGGGTCGCAGCTGACCAGCGCCACCCGCGGCGCACCGGTGCCGACGACCGCCGCCACGCCGTCGGGACCCAGACCGGCGCGTGCCGGATCGACGACGACGACGTCGGCCGGGGTGGGACGCCAGCGCCGCACGGCCAGCTTGAGGGTCATCGCGTCCAGCGCCCCCAGGTTGACCCGCGCATCGGCGACCGCCGAGGCCGACCGCTCCACCAGAACCGGCGCCCTCGTCCCGAGCAGCCGGCTGAAGAGCCCGACCCCTCCGTAGAGGTCGACGAGCGCCGCATCGGGGCCCGGGTCCCCGAGCGCCCGCCTCACGGCATCCACGAGGGCCTCGGCGCCGTCGGGCCGGGCCTGCCAGAACGACTGCGCCGACACCCGCAGGCGCTGCCCGTCGAGCTCCTCGTGGATCCACGCCCGACGTCCCCGAGCGAGCTCGTCGGTGCCGACCACCCTGACGTCGGCCGGCACGACGACGCCCGCCGCCGTGGGGTGGGCCACGACCATCCGTTCCTCGGTGCGAGCCCCCACCCGGATCACCACCTCGGTCGCGTCGTCGAACACGCCGTCGACCAGCAGCTCCTCGACGAGCGGGTGTGCCACACCACAGGACCCCACCGCCACGACCTCCGAGCTGCGCCGGGCCCGGAACCCGGCGCTCCCCGACGAGACCGCGGCCCGCACCGTCGTGCGGTAGGCCGACGCGGGCAGGGGCGTCCCGGGGTCGACCGGCACGTCCTCGAGCCGGGCCAGACGCCGGAGCGCGTCCAGCACCACACCCGCCTTCAGCTCGGGCTGGTCCGCCGGCGCGGCGTACTGCAGGTCGCACCCACCGCACCCCCGAGGCAGCTCGGGACAGGGCGGATCGACCCGCTGGGGTGCGGGGTCCACCACGTCGACGGTCCGGGCCCGGACCATCCGGGGGCGGACCTCGCTCACCTCGGCCACGACCCGTTCCGAGGGCAACGCCCCCTCCACCAGGACGACGCGGCCGTCATCGAGGCGACCCAGGCTCTCGCCGCCGGCGACCATGCGGACCGTGGCCACGTCGACGACGCTCCCCGGGGTGAGCTCGTCGTCGTGTTCCACCGCTGCAGCGTAGGTGGCGGCCCGGTGCGGCGCGGTAGCGGGGTGCGGCCGGTAGCCTCGCCACGGCCGGTCGAATGGAGGATCAGGTGGAGCAGTCGGGCGCCGAACAACGCGAGGCAGTGTCCCGGGGCGTGGAGATCGCCCCCTCGGTGCTGAACGCCGACTTCTCCCGGCTGGGCGAGACCTGCGTGGAGCTCGAACGGGCCGGGGTCGGTCGCATCCACTGGGATGTCATGGACGGCCAGTTCGTCCCGAACATCTCCATGGGCCCGGCCGTCATCGCCTCCTGCCGGCCGCTCGTCGACCTGCCGTTCGAGGCCCACCTCATGGTCCGCGAGCCCGACGGGCTGATCGCGCCGTTCGTCGACGCCGGGTGCGGCCGGGTCCTGGTCCACCCGGAGGCGTGCACGCACCTGCACCGCACGCTCGGCGTGATCGCCGACCTGGGCGCCGAGCCGGGCGTGGCGATCAACCCGGCCACTCCGCTCACCAGCATCGAGTGGGTGCTCGAGGATGTCCGGCAGGTGCTCGTCATGACGGTGAACCCCGGCTTCGGCGGACAGGCCTACATCGCCTCCATGGAGGCCAAGGTCACCGAACTGCGAGGCCTCGTCGAACGTCGGGGACTCGACGTCCAGATCGAGGTCGATGGTGGGATCGCGGCCGACACGGTCGGAGCCGCGGCGCAGGCAGGGGCCGAGGTGTTCGTGGTCGGCAGCGCCCTGTTCCGCGACCCCGAGGGGGTCGCACACGCCGTGGAACAGATCACCGCACGCGGGCTGGACGCGCTCGCCGACGGCTGAGCACCGTGCCGACGAGGGCCCCGAGCCGGGACCGACCGATCCTCCGCTGGGTCGCCGCCGCCATGCTCGGCGTGGTCGCCACCGGTTCGTCGGCCTGCAGCGACGGCACGCCCGAGTACTGCTCCGAACTGTCCGAGATCAGTTCGCTCGGCGACCTGACCTCCGCCTTGGACGCCGGGAACCTCGACGCTGCGGACGCCGCGGCGCAGCGACTGGTGGAGGTCGCAGGATCCGCCCCGTCGGAGATCGCCGAACCGACGCAGGCGCTCGCCGACGGGGTGGTGGGCATCGTCGCCCTCCTCCGCGTCTCCGAGCAGGACCCGGGGGCGGCCGAGACCCAACGGGTCCGACTCCAGGAGCAACTCGGCACCCTCGCCGACGACGCCGCCGTCGTGTCGCAGTGGGCCGAGGAGCAGTGCGGCTTCAGATTGTCCTGAACCGACGACGGTCGGATCAGCGCATCTCGCCGCGGCGGACGATCACCTGGTCGATGATCCCGTACTCCTTGGCCTGCTCGGCGGTGAACCAGCGGTCCCGGTCGGAGTCCGTGTTGATCTGCTCCTTGGTCTGACCGGTGTGCGTGGCGATTCGGTCAGCGAGCAGGTCCTTGATGTACTTCAGCTGCTCGGCCTGGATGGCGATGTCCGAGGCCTGGCCGGCCATGCCCGCCGACGGCTGGTGCATCATGATCCGGGCGTGCGGCAGCGCGTAGCGCT
>SXGQ01046824.1_pt1 | contig 10435 bp, 15 predicted proteins | sample 3178371 | NCBI WGS metagenome assembly SXGQ01 (sample SAMN11356859, study PRJNA531348) | freshwater metagenome | isolation source: freshwater sample F1-20 | place: China: Fuxian Lake, Yuxi | collected 2017-12-25 | reverse complement strand
GGAACAGCTCAAGAACATGATCTCCCGGCGCCAACATCACCACCGGAGCATCAAAACTCAACGTCCCCTCCACGATCTCCCGCATCGCGGACGCCGGAACATCCTCTCCGAAAAACGCATCCGCCACCGCAAACCCCAACTCGGCAAAACTCAACTGCCGCCAATACTCCCAAAACCAATCGCCCAACACCGGCAACGCATCAGGCATGTAAAGCCCGTTGTCGGGTGGCAGCGACCTCAACACCGCCTCTTTCAATCCCACACGGTGGGCCGGTTGGTTCGTCGAATGATACAACATCGCAAAATCTGGTTATTCGGAAATCACATGCACCCCGTGCGGATTGATGCGGGAAACGTATGCCTGATTCCCTAACGGAACTGCCGCAAAAACCTTGGATATCGCATCCGCCACCTTGCGCGCGCTCTCCTCACCCTCGCACAACGCGAACACCGAAGGCCCCGCTCCGGAAATCGAAAATCCAAGCGCACCCGCCGCCAACGCCGCCCGCTTCGCCTTGTAAAAATCCGGAATCAGCTTCTGCCGTCGCGGCTCCGCAATCACATCATGGATCGATCGCGAAATCAGACCGTAATCCTCCTGGATCAACCCGCACAGCAACCCCCCGAGATTGCCGATCTGCTGCGTCGCATTCTCTAACGGAATCTCCTTCGGCAGGATCTCGCGCGCCACCTTCGTCAAAATCTCGATGTCTGGATGCACCACCGCCGCCCAAAGATTCTTCGGCGCCGGAAGCTGGGCCACATCCAGCTCGTCATTCGACCGGATGAAAACAATCCCCCCTAGCAAACAGGGCGCCACGTTGTCCGCGTGCCAGGCACCGTCGGCCGATGCCTCACCCGCCATCGCGAAGGGCAACAACTGCTGCTTCGTCAGCGGCTCACCGATCAGCTTGTTCACCGCGAACGCCCCCGCCACTGCGGACGCCGCCGAAGACCCCAGCCCCGATCCGAACGGCATCTTCTTGTGAATCTCCATCTCGATCCCCCGGTCCGTCATTCCCAGATGCTTCAGCAAATCCAACGCCGCCACACCGGCCGTATTCTGCGCCGGATTCTTCGGCAACTTCCCATTGTCCCCGGTGATCTTGGTGATGTGGAGCCCCGGCTTCTCACAATGGCGAACAACGATTTCATCCCCCGGCGCATCAATCGCGAAACCAAGGACGTCGTAACCACACGCCACATTCGCGACGGTGGCCGGAGCAAAAACACGGATATCTGTAGATTTGGACATGATGGGATAAATGCGGGAAAATCAATACGCCAGCCTGGCTGGCAGCGGACGGGCCGGAAAAACATTGGGCCCGGAAATGGGCGGCCGACAGAAGGAACGGCGGCAGTCTTGCCATCCCCACCCCCGGGATCAAGCCCGGAGGCAATCCCAACTCGGATCATTCGCAATCAGCGGATCACATCATACACCAACAACCTCCGGCTCAACGGCCTTAAAACCTCCTCCACCTTCTTCACATGCACAGGATGCGTCTCGTAAACCCTCAACGATTCCACCGAGTCAAACCGCATCACCAACCCAACATCAAACGAATCATCCACTACCGGCCGGTCACTCGCCAAAGGCGTCCCGTGATCCAGAAACACCAACCCCGGAATGCCGCGCAACTCATCACTCGCCGCACGCACCGCCTTCCGGTCCTCCTCATTCCCCGGGCGCTTCAGCCACAACAGGACCACATGATCCACACTCCCCTTCGGCGCTGGCGGCGCGATCGCACCGCAGGAAACCAGCAAACAAATGACCAGTAAAACAAGCGCTCTCATTTCAACTCCTTGTTAGAAAAAGAAAAACCTCCGCTTCGGCTTCTTCTTGTAGGAACCATCCCCCACCGAAAGCACCTCAAGCTTCGTCATCGTCAGCCCCTGATCATAAAATCCCAGCTTCTTCGCCGCCCTCGGAGTCACATCAAGATGCCGTCCCGCAATGAACGGCCCCCGATCATTGATCCGCAGCTTCACCGAACGCCCATTCTCCAGATTCGTCACCTTCACCACACACGGCAACGGCAGCGTCTTGTGCGCCCCAGTCAAATGCCACGGCATCACCTTCTCACCCAATGACGTGTTCCCCCTCTTCAACCCGAAAAAACTCGACTCGTCATACCACGAACACTCCCCGCTCTCCTGATGCCCCACCGCCGAATCCACCGACATCGGATGATACGTCTGCCCACGGATCGTGTAGGAAAACGTCTGATATCCCTGATACCCCTCCGGCCGCGATGCGCATGAACCCAATACCAGACTCAATAAAACCATGCCCCACAGCATGATCATCGTCTGTTTGGGTGTCGCGTCACTCATCGCCGCTTCAGTCGGAAAATCTGAACCTCACCCTCAGGAATTCTTCTCACGGATGATCTGCAACGTCGTCGCAACCTTCTCCTTCATCTCCTTGCCAGGCTTGAACTTCACCGCCGCACGCGCGGGGATCGGCACATCCTTGCTCGGATCCTTCGGATTGCGACCCACCTTGGCCTTCATCTCACGCACTTGGAACGCCCCGAAATTGCGCATCACCACCGTGTCACCCTGCGCAAGGGACTCCGTGATTTCATCAATCAGCATCTGAACCACCTCGAAAACATTCTGCTGGGTGATGTCGATGCCTTTCGCACCCAGTTGATCGGTGATTTTGATGACGAGTTCGCGCTTCGTGATGGTGGCCATTGGTAAAAACGTTAGGGTGGGGTTGCGCAGGCAGTAAACACCGGATTTAGGCTGTTTGTCCCGCGAAAAATCTCAATTCGTGATGCGGGATTCGTGCCACTCGACAACGAATCCTTCGCTCCTCGAAGATTCAATCTCCACACCCTGAAGCCCGAAAAGTCAAACACCCACGAAAAAAATCAAAACCCACAGACAAAATCCACCCCCCTGCGACGTTCTAAAAATAGATCTGGGACAACGTAACTCCGAAAAAGTTCAAATTCTTTACGAAATTTTTCAGATTTGCGTTGACAGCACCAACACCTTCTGCTTGATTTCGCGCGTCGCGACATAAGCAGGCGGCCCGACTGAACGTCCCTTTGGGTTTTTGGGTTTTTCCCGGGGATAATCGGTCGGGCCGCTTCATTTTTACCCCACAGGGTATTTCCCCCGCAGGGTCCAACCCCACTCTCCTTCGCTGAACTATCCCGGCCGGATCACCCCGCCTCTTCAGCCGTCGCCTCCCTCAAAATCCTTGCGCTGTCGAAATCATATGGCGTCAGCTCCAAAATCACCCGCGTCCCCGGCTCGAACTCAACCTTCCGATCCGCCAACGGCTTCGACAAATGCGCCAGGATCCTCTTCCCGTTCGGCAAATCCGCACGATACAACACATCGCGCAATCGCTCGCATAAAACTCCCAAGGCATGAATCGTCGGATCTGGCATGACACCGGCACCTCAACCCAAATCACGCCAGCGGACAAGCGAGGACAACGCACCCTCCCCATCATGATGCCAGAAAATCGTCGGCCGCTGCGATTCCCCCACCGCACAAACCCTCGGTGCCCCCAGAAATCCCACCCGCTCCGCATGATCCTCCGTGAACGGATGAATCGAAACCGTCGACAAATGCTCCACCTCCCCGCCCCACGCCCCCACATCCCCACCCCCAAACCACCCGTGCAACGTCACAAACCCATGCAACGGCCCAGGCACCAACTCAACCGCACGCCGATGCACCAACGTCCACTCGGTCGACCCCTCACTCTCCCAAATCCGCCCACCCTCACCATTCGCCACCAGAAAACGCGCCACCGCCCGCGCGTTCCTCACCCTCCCGGCCTCCGATACCCGAATCTCACCGCGCGGATGCATCGCCCGATGCCTCCCCAGCGCCTCGGCCAGCCGATCACCAAAATCTAACACCTCCTCCTCCGTCCCGTCGAAATACACCGCCTGCACCGACAAACACCCCTGCTGGTCATACCGCAGAATATCCTCCGCCAATCGATCTAATAAACCATCACCCTCCTCGAAAACCACCGCCACGCTCACCTTCGGCCCGTGCTCAATCCTCCGCACCCCAGCAGGCAATCTCTCGCGCAACGCCGCCATCGTCGCCCCGTCCCCGAAAATCACCGCCCCCGCCGAATCCAACCACTCCTCCGGCAAATCCCGCCTCATCTCAATCATCCGCCAAAGCCCCTCCGGCAATCCTCCCACCCACCGCTCGAACTCCGGCAAACCCACCCCCGGCAGCTTCACCCGATTGAACGCACCCACCAACAACCCGCGGAAAACCGATTGGAAAACCGCATGCGGCGTATTCCCGCTCACCACATGCAGCAGCGGACTCAATGCTACCGCACGCGTCCGGATCCGCCCATGCTCCACCCACCCATCTAACACATCCACACTCCCCAACTCCAACCTCACCCACTCTAACAAATCCTCCTCCCGAAAACACCCCACCCACGGCTCAAGCATCCCCGCCTGCTCCATCAACATCGCCATGCGCTCCCGTAACATGCTCATCTCTTCGAAATCAAATCATCCGCCCCTCGCGAACACCCGCGCGGCAACGCCCCCGGAGCCCTCCCTAACAGCGTGAACGAACTCGCCCCACGCGCGATCGCCAGATCCTGCGTCCGGATCGCCATCACCGACCCCACATTCGCCAGATCCACAATCTCCAGATACCCCGCCTCCCCCTCTCCCGCCTCCTCACCCGTCTCCGGATCCACCACCCGGATCCGCGTCCACCCCGGCCCGCAATGATCCCTCTCCCCCGGCCTCCGGTAAAACTGCGACGAAAGCTCCGTCATGCTGTACTCATTCCAAATCCGCACCTCCGGCACCCCGAAATGCCCCGAAATCCTCCCCCGGAACTCCTCCGGCCCCGGCCCATCCGCCAGCCCCTTGTAACCTCCCGTCTCAAAAATCCACGACCCCTCCGGCAACCCCACCGCCTCAAACCGCTCCGCATACCTCAACAAACCGATCGCCGTCGAAAACAACGCAACAGCCCCCTCACCTCCCCCATCCCAATTCCCTTTGAATCCACCATCCGCCCCCATCAACCAACGCTCCCCCACCGCCCCCGACGCCCCTAACAAAACCCCGAACATATACGAAAGCGACGAATGCCCCGCATCCCCCGGCGACTGCGCCAAAAACCACGGATTCCCGAAATCCGGCAACCCCAACTCCCTCCAAGCCCCCAAAATCGACGCCTCATACCACCTCAAATCCTCGAAATCATGACGCCCCCTCACCTCCTTCGTCGTCCCAGAAGTCAGGAAACTCCGCACCACCCGCTCCTCCGGAAAACACCGCAACGGATATCCGGAAAACTTGAACGCATCCGTCGGCACCGCTGGAATCCCCCTCCACCCATCCACACCCTTTGAATCAACCCCCAACGACAAACAAAAATTCCGATACGCCGCATTCCGCTCGAACTGCCACCCGAACAACCCCACCGCCAACTCATCAAAATCACCCGCTGCCCCACCTCTCATCCAGGACAACACAACATTTCTCCACTCATCCGGCGCGGCCACGGACCTCACCTACCCCCACACCTCCAAATTGAAAAGCCAATCCCTTGGAAAACCATCCGCTTGACTTGACGGAATCCATCCGACCGCCATGATCATCCCGTCACAGCAATCCCTGTCCGGGACATTCGCCAAAACCTTCGTCCTCCCCACACTCCCGCCACTCCCGCCATGAAATCGAACCTCATCCATGGAACTGTCGCCGCAGCCTGCGCGCTGCTCGCCTCCTGCTATCCATACCCGGAGGTCCCGCCACACACACAGGCCGGCCCATCCAACGGTCCCACCACCACCTCCTCCCAGGAACAACAGAAAATCCAGGAAGAGCGCGACCGCATGAAAGCCGCCGACGAAAAGAAAAAGAAGGAAGCCGAAGACAACAACCGCCTCATCAAGCCCGATAAACCCGAAAAACCCACCACCGGCGGCGGCTCCAGCGACAACAAAACCAAACCTCCCGTCGAAAAACCCCGCACCGACTGGCCATTCGCCAACCCCGTCCCCGGCAAAGACGGGTTCGTCTTCAGCCCCTACAACCAAAAAGTCGTCGACGTCCGCGACATCCCCAGCGGAACCCTCGTCCAAGACCCAACCTACCCAGCCGCAGAAAAAAAATACTTCCGCGTGCCCTGAAGACAGACCCCCGGTCCAATTCAACCATCAACCCGACCGGGCCCGGCATGCTGGACCCGGTCTTTTCTTTCGCATGAACAGCGAATTCCAAAACATCTCCATCCTCGGCGGCGGCCTCCTCGGCGGCTCCCTCGCCCTCGCGCTCCTCAACCAGGAAAACCCACCCACAGTCCACCTCTGGGTCCGCCGCGAATCCTCACTCCTCGAAGCACAAAACCTCGGAATCTCCAACACCACCACCCACCTCCCATCCGCCGTCACCCACGCAGACCTCCTCATCCTCGCCGTCCCTGTCGGCGCAATGCCCGACCTCATCACCGCCGCCATCCTCGCCGGCCTCCCTAAAACCTGCCTCATCACCGACGTCGGCAGCGTCAAACGCACCCCCCACCTCACCCTCGCCCCCCTCCTCGCACCCCACGCCATCCCCTTCATCGGCAGCCACCCCATGGCAGGCTCCGAAAAAAACGGACTCACCGCCGCACTCCCATCCCTCTTCGAAGGCGCGGCCTGCCTCCTCACCAACGACGACAACGCCCCCACCCACCTCACCGAACCCCTCGCACGCTTCTGGCAATCCGTCGGCTGCCACACCCACTGGACCACCGCCACCGAACACGACGAACTCGTCGCTCGCATCTCACACCTCCCCCACATCCTCGCCGCCGCAGGCGCTCACACTTCCCTCCAAAACCCCTCCGAAGGCCGCTTCGGCGGCGGCGGCCTCCGCGATACCACCCGCGTCGCCGCCGGAAACCCCGATATGTGGGCCGAAATCCTCATCGAAAATCGCCACGCTCTCCTCTCCCCACTCCGCCAAACCATCGACCAACTCCGCGAAATCCTTGCCAGCCTCGAAAACGCCGACCATGAAGCGGCACGCCAATGGCTGACCACCGCGAAATCCCTTCGCGATACCCTCAACCAACCCCGCTAGCCCACGCCCCTCACCCCATGTCGGACTTCCGCGTCAAAAAAATCTCCCGCCTCCACGCCGAATTCAGCGTCCCAGGCGACAAAAGCATGTCACACCGCGCCGCCATCCTCGGCGGCCTCTCCAACGGCATCTGCACCCTCCGCAACTTCCTCCCCAGCGAAGACTGCGTCAACACCCTCAACGCCATGCGCGCCCTCGGCGCAAAAGTCGAAATCATCGACGAACTCCCCGGATACGGCCCCGTCAACCTCCGCATCCACGGCCAGTCGATGAAACTCTCACCCCCCTCAGCTCCCATCGACTGCGGAAACTCCGGCACCGGAATGCGCCTCCTCGCCGGCCTTCTCGCCGGACAACCATTCTCCTCCGAACTCTTCGGCGACGCCTCTCTCTCCTCCCGCCCCATGGGCCGAATCACCGTACCTCTCGCCCAAATGGGCGCAAACATCGAAACCAAAGGCGAAAAACCCGGCTGCGCCCCACTCCTCATCCACGGCGCCAAACTCCAACCCATCGCCTACGAAATGCCCGTCGCCTCCGCCCAGGTCAAAAGCGCCGTCCTCCTCGCCGGCCTCTTCGCCAAAGGCAAAACCTCCGTCACACAACCCGCAGAAACCCGCGACCACACCGAGCGCATGCTCGCCTCCTTCCGCGTCTCCACCCGCCGCGACGTCAACACCATCACCATCTACGGCGGACAAACCCCAGAAGCCTGCGACTTCACCGTCCCCGGTGACATCTCCTCCGCCGCCTTCTGGCTCGTCGCCGCCGCCGCACTCCCAGGCTCCAGACTCGTCATCCGCGACGTTGGCCTCAACCCCACACGCACCGCAATCCTCAACGTCCTCAGCCGCATGGGCGCCCGCATGATCGACACCCTCCACCAAACCGATGGCGAACCCATCGGCAACGTCGAAATCCACGGCGCTCCCCTCACCGGAACCACCCTCCTCCCCGAGGAAATCCCCAACCTCATCGACGAAATCCCCGTCATCGCCGTCGCCGCCGCCCTCGCCCAAGGCAAAACCACCATCCGCAACGCCCGCGAACTCCGCGTCAAGGAAACCGACCGCATCACCACCGTCGTCGACAACCTCCGCGCCATGGGTGCCCAAGTCCAGGAATTCGAAGACGGCATGGAAATCGAAGGCGGCCACCCACTCCACGCCGCAGAACTCGACTCCCACGGCGACCACCGCATCGCCATGGCCTTCGCCATCGCCGGACTCTTCGCTTCAGGCGAAACCGTCATCCGCAACACCGAATGCGTCAACACCTCCTACCCAGGCTTCGCCAAACACCTCGACGCCATCCGCCACGAACGCACCGACCCCGCGGACTTCGCCATGAACCTCTCCGCAACACCCTCAGCCTAACCTCCAACCCCCACCCGACCTCGTGACCGCGCAACCCCACTTCGCCATCGCGATCGACGGACCCGCCGCCTCCGGCAAAAGCACCCTCGCCCGCAAACTCGCCAAACGCCTCGGCCTCGTCATGGTCAACTCCGGCGCCATGTACCGCGCCGTCACCTGGAAAGCCCTCCAGGAAAACATCGACCCCCACGACACCCCCGCCGTCATCTCACTCCTCAACCGCATCACCCTCAACTGCGGCGATAACGGCCACACCTCTACCATCGCCATCGACGGCTTCGACCCCGGCGACGCCCTCCGCGCCCAAGACGTCAACGCCAACGTCTCCGCCATCTCCGCCATCCCCGCCGTCCGCGAAAAACTCGTCGCCCTCCAACGCGACTACCTCAACCGAACCTCCATCGTCATGGAAGGCCGCGACATCGGATCCGTCGTCTTCCCCGACACCCCCTTCAAACTCTACATCGACGCCGCAGAACACGTCCGCGCCGCCCGCCGCAGCGATGCCGGCGAGGTCGACTCCGTCGCCAAACGCGACGCCGCCGATAGCAACCGCACCACCGCACCCCTCGTCGTCGCCGACGGCGCCACCGTCCTCGACACCTCCGACCACACCATCGAAAGCGGCGTCGATGCCGCCATCGAAATCCTCCGCCAACAAGGCCTCCCCATCTAACTCCTTCTCTCCGCTCAACACCATGAAATGGATCTACTGGCTCGGTTGGATGTCCTTCGGCGCGGCATTCCGCTCACTCTTCGGCATGCGGGTCGATGGCACGGAAAACCTCATCGAAGAAGGCCCCGTCCTCGTCGCATCCAATCACGAAAGCTACCTCGACCCCCCACTCATCGGCAACCTCTACAAAACCGAGATGTGCTACCTCGCCCGCAAAACCCTCTTCCGCGGCCTCGGTGCATGGTTCTACCCACGCTGGAACGCCATCCCCGTCGATCAGGATCGCCCGGACATGACCAGCCTCAAAACCATCATCCGCAAACTCAAGGAAGGCCACCGCGTCCTCGTCTTCCCAGAAGGCGCTCGCACCCTCGATGGCAACCTCGGCGAAGCCGCTCCAGGCATCGGCCTCATCGCCGCCAAATCCGGCGCACCCATCCAACCCGTCCGCATCCGCGGCGCACGCGAAGCCCTCCCCCGCGGCTCCGGCCGCATCCGCTTCTCCCGCATCCGCGTCTCCATCGGCCCCGCCATCCATCTCACCCCCGAAGAAATCCGCGAAGCCTCCGCCAGCAAACAAGGCTACGACCTCCTCGCCAAACGCATCATGGCCGCCATCGCCGCCCTCTAACCCCCCGGGAACGCCGACGTCCTCGTCGGCCAGCCAATGGACCACTCCAGAGCCGCGCGAAGCTCCTCCCGTAGCGAAGTTCGTAAAAACTTCGGCTGAGAAACCACCCCCACCCCCACCCCCTTTCCGCGCCAATCGCGTGAGGCGAAGCCTTTTACGCGACCCCCTAAATTTCAGGATCTCAGCTTTTCAGCCTTTCAGCTTTTACCAAAAAAGCCCCCCGCTCCATGAAAATTGCCGTCGTCCACTACCACCTCAATCCTGGCGGCGTCACCCGCGTCATCGAAACAGCATGCCTCGCCATGCTCCAGGCCGGCCAACAACCCATCATCCTCCACGGCGGCAACAACACCCCAACCAACCTCCCCACCCTCCACATCCCCGAACTCGCCTACGGCCGCGAAACCCCAAACCCCACCCTCATCATCGCCGCCGCCACCCAAGCCCTCGGCTCCCCGCCCGATCTCTGGCACATCCACAACCACTCCCTCGGAAAAAACCGCACCGTCCCCAATCTTGTTAGATCGCTGGTCGAATCCAACACCCCGCTCCTCCTCCACCTCCACGACCTCGCAGAAGACGGACGCCCACAAAACACCCAACACCTCCCCCCCGCCGCCGCCCGCGACCCCGCCCACCCGCGCACCCCCTCCGC
>SXGQ01748269.1_pt1 | contig 10436 bp, 9 predicted proteins | sample 3178371 | NCBI WGS metagenome assembly SXGQ01 (sample SAMN11356859, study PRJNA531348) | freshwater metagenome | isolation source: freshwater sample F1-20 | place: China: Fuxian Lake, Yuxi | collected 2017-12-25 | reverse complement strand
GGGTGATCGGTCGAGAGGTCGGTGTACATGCGCTTGTCGATCTTGCCGTACGAGGACTCGGTGGCCTGGATCGCGAGGTAGCCGCCGTTGTTCTCCGGGAGCTTCTGCTTGATGATGTCGGCGCAGATGGTGACGCCGAGGGGGTTGGCCTGGCCGGTGAGGTCGGCGGACACGTGGTAGTCCTTGTCCTTCTTGAAGGCGTTGTTGCGGGTGTAGCACCAGAGGACGGTGGCCATGCCGAGTTCGTGGGCCTGCTGGAAGGCGGTCGAAACTTCGATGATCTGGCGGTTGGTCTCGGGGGAGCCGAAGTAGATGGTCGCACCGACGGCGGCGCAGCCCATGTCGGCGGCCTGCTTGAGCGTGCCGTACATCACTTGGTCGCCGATGTTCGGGTAGGTGAGCAACTGGTTGTGGTTGATCTTCACCATGAAGGGAATCTTGTGGGCGTAGCGGCGGGAGACGCTGCTGAGGACGCCGAAGGTCGAGCAGACCGCGTTGCAACCGCCTTCGATGGCGAGCTTCACGATGTTCTCACCGTCGAAATAGATCGGGTTCTTGGCGAACGAAGCGCCGGCGGAGTGCTCGATGCCTTGGTCGACCGGGAGGATGGAGACGTAGCCGGTGTTGGCGAGGCGGCCGGAGCCGTAGAGGCGCTGCAGGTTGGCGAGCACGCGGTTGTTGCGGTCCGACGGCGCAAAGGCGTGGTCGACCCAATCGGCGCGGGGCAGGTGGATCTGCTCCTTCTTGATCTTCGGGTTGCTGAATCCGAGGAGGGATTCCGCATCGTTGCCGAGGAGTTTCTGGATTTCGCTGTAGTTGCTCATGGTGCTGGGAAGTGGGTGGGTCCGTCGATACGAACGAACCTCCTCAAAAGGGCGAGTCCGAGGGCGGGCATCAAGCCAGAATTCATAATCCACCATAAAAGCCGCTGGCGGGGCTTTCAAGTGGCCGAAAATGGGCGGTCCCTGACTAAATCTGCCAATCGTCGCCGGAGGCCGAAGCCGGGGAGGGAAGGCCAGGATGCGGGGCCGTCACGACGCGGAGGACGGCGTCGCCGCCGCCGGCCAAGGCACGGGCTCGGCGGACCGCCTTGGCGAGCGCTGCGGTTGGGTTGGTGTCATCCCACGGGATGACGTTCTCGGTGCCCACCGCGTCGACGAGGCCGGCGTTCACGAAGATCCGCATCGTGTCGGGCTTCGCCTCGCAAAGAATCAAGTGACGGCCATCCGATTTCAAGGCCTCGGCGAGGTCACGCAAGAGCAGCACGCCGTTCGCATCCAAGTGATGGGCTTCCCGGAACTTCAGCACCAGCACCTTGAGGTTCGGGTCCGCCGAGGCGCGGCGCAGGTGTTCGTGGAAGGCTTGGGTCGCGCCGAAGTGGAGGCTGCCTTCCACGTGGAGGATGGAGATCCCCGTCGAGGCTTGACCCTTGGGGCGTTCACGCAGTTCGCCCGTTTCGGAGAAGTCGTATTCCACGACCTCGGGCTCGGACGTCTTGCGCAGGTAGAACGCGATGGCGACCGCGGTGCCGAAGAAGATGGCGACGTCGAGCGGCGCCAGGAGCGCCGTCAGGAAGGTCGCCAAGAAGACGGTGCGGTCCTGCGCGCCGGACTTCAGGATCAGCTTGATCGCCGACAGATTCACCAGCTCGACTTCGGCGAGGATGACCAGGATGCCGAGCGTCGCCAAGGGCACGAGCGCGACCCAGTGGCTAAAGAGGAAGGCGGCGGCGAGGATGAAGAGCCCGGCGAACAAGGAGGCGAAGGCCGTGCGCGCGCCGCTGGCCACGTTGAGCGCGGAACGGCTGATGGAACCTGAGGCGGCCATGCCGCCCGTGAAGGCGCAGGCCAGGTTGGCCATGCCGAGTCCGAAGACCTCTTGGTGTAGGTCGGACGGTCGACCCGTCTTGAGGGCCGAGGCGCGGGCGTTGGCCGTGCCCTCGATCACGATGAGGACGGCGAGGGCCAAGGCTGGCGAGAACAACGTCGAGAGCGTGCGGGCCGAGAAATCAGGCAGGTGCAGGCTGGTGGCGGCGCGGGCGGCGTCGCCCACGAATTTCACCACCTGCCCGTGGGAGCCTTGGTTCAACGCCACCGATTGGGCGAGGGCGGCCCCGAGGGTGGCCATGGTGATGGCCCCGAGGATGGCCTTGCCGACGCCGTAGGGCTTGCGCATTAGCCCGTACGTGATGCCGGTGACGATGGCTAGACCGAGGTCGGGGTTGATCAGGCCTTTGCCCAGTTTGAGGGCTGCCCAGAGCACTTCGGGTAGGCTTTCCGCTCCATGTTCGCCGGGCAGGCCGATGGTCACGGGGAGCTGCAGCGCGATGACGCGGAGGGCGGCGGCCGCGATGTAGGCGGAGATCACCGTGCGGGGGACGAAGTCGGCGAAGCCACTGAGGCGGAGCCAGGACGCGAGCAGCAGGAAGACGCCCGCCATGATCACGAGGGTGGGCAAAGCCGCCGCGCGTTGATCGGGTGAGATCGCCCCCAGCGTGGCGAAGGCCCCGAGCAACAAGGCCGCGGAGGCGTTGGTCGGGCCAGCGGAAAGGTTGGAGGACCCCGTGAAGATCGGGGCGATCAGGGCGGCGACGCCGCAGCCGATGAGTCCGCACCAGACCGGCAGGCCGGCTTTCATCGCGAAGGCCATCGACATCGGGAAGGCCAAGAGCGCGACGTTGAGTCCGGCGATCAAGTCCGCCTTGAAGGTCGGTCCGTCCACTTGCGGGACGGCGGAGCGAATCGGGAGGAGCTGCGGGCGCGGTAAGGCGGCCAGCATGCGCCAACCTTGAACGAGCAGGGAGAAGAAGTTTTGGAGGCCCCGGAGCACGGACCTGTTGTTGCCAACCGCGTCGAGGCTTCAACCGATTTCGGCGGGCCTCAGTCGAACGCTTCGGGGTCGAGCTGTTGTATTAGCGATTGTTGCAGCAGCCCAAAGCAGGAGTAGCAGGCCAAGGCGTGGCGTTTCTCGGTCGGCAGCGACTCATCGTCGAGCAGTTCGGAGCTTTCCAGGGCGGAGTCGGGGATGTCGGCGAAGACCAATTCGCGCAGGGCGATGCGGACCGCCGACAGGGCGCGGAGGAAGGCGAATGCTTGTCCGTCGTTCTTCAGCAAGATGACCGCGGGTTCCCCTTTGGCGTTCGCGAAGGCCGTGGCCAGCAGGCGGGCCTCCTCGGCCGCTTGGGAACTCAGGGTTTCCGTCCAAAAGGCGGCCACCTCGGCGTCGCCGTCGGGAATCTTCGCTCGGTTCACCGAGACGCGCGCGGCGGCCGGGGCGATGAGGCGGAGCAGGTCGGTGAGCACGTTGCGCGCTTCCGCCGTCATCGTGAGACGGAGCTCAGCCATCTTTTTCGAGTAAGGCGTTGAGGTGCCACTGTTGGAGTTCGAGCGAGAGCATTTCGGCCCGTTCGCGTTCGCCGGTCCAGACGGTGGCGCGGCCCTCCTCATGCACTTGCAGCATGTATTTCCGAGCCAACGGACGCTGGATTCGCAGCACGTTCATGAACACCATGACCACGTAGCCCGTGAGGTTGATGGGGTCGTTCAGGACGACCACATTCCACTTCGACGCCAGGGCGGGAACCTTCTCAGTCTTGATCTCCGGCTTGATCTTGGGTTTGCCCATGGGGAGTCAGCTCGCTGTCAGAACTAAGGGACAGGAGCAGGTTCCGCAAGCCACCGATGAGCCTTTGGCAAGTTTCTGCGGCCGGGGGCAGGCCTGGGGTGCGTTCGAGTTGGGCGGCGACCCGGGAGAGTTCGATGCAACCCATGAGGGCCAGCATGCCTTTGACCCCGTGGGCTTGGCGCATGACCGCTTCGGGGTCTCCCTGATTCAGGGCGGACTCAAGGTCAGTGACCATTTGGGGGCCATGGCGGAGGAAGGAGCGGGCAGCGCACCGCAGGTCTTCGGCCTCTTCTTCATCGAGTTCGCCCAAAGCCGCTTGGAATTCGTTGCCGTGGGCGGTGTCCGCGGATTCGCCGGCCAGTTGGTCGATCTTGGCGAGCAAGTCCGAGCCGCGCATCGGCTTGGACAGGTAGCCATCGAACCCGGCCTGCTCGCAACGGACGCGGTCGCTTTCTTGGGTCATGGCCGTGAGCGCCAGGAGGACGGTCCGGCGGCGGCCCGTCTGGAACTCCGCGGAACGGATGCCTTCGGCGACCCCGATCCCATCGACGAGGGGCATTTGGATGTCGAGCACCGCCACGTCGAATTCCTTGATGCCCCAGAGTTCCAGCGCGGCGGCCCCGTCCACGGTCGCATTGACCTCATGGCCGGCGCGTTTGAGGCGGGACACGGTGACCTCTCGGTTCACTTCGTTATCCTCCGCGACGAGGATGCGCAGATGCCGGCGGGGCGGGGTGGCGGGCGTCGTCGCGGGTTGGTCTTCGGGGCCCGGCTGGTGGTTTCCCAATTCGGACCAGAGGGAGGACAGGGTGAGCGGCTTATGGAGCTGCTTGAAGCCGCGGAGTTCGAGGTCGGGCGAGGTCAGCAGGACCACCAGCTCGCGGGGAATGGCCGGTAGCTTTGGGCTGACGTCATCGGGTAAGTCGATGAAGGCGCGGGTGAAGGGTTGCCCTCGCGACGTCGCTTCCTGCCAGGCCTGTTCGGCCAACTCGTTGGTTTCGACGCTGACGCCTTGGCCTTCGCGGTGGCGGATGCACTGCAGCAGCCATTCCCGCAGCGCGGCGCTGCCGCCGGCGATCAGGATGCGTTCGCCGCGGAGCGGTGGCAGCGGCCGGCTGCGTTCGGCTGAGTCGCTGGCCAGCATGAGGGCTGCCGTGAAGCGGCTACCCTTGTTGGGTTCGCTCTGAACCTTGACGTAGCCATCCATCGCTTGGGCCAAGTTGCGGACGATGGTGAGGCCAAGCCCCGTGCCCCCGAACCGCCGCGTGGTCGAGGCGTCGGCTTGGGTGAAAGGGTCGAAGATGCTTTCCAGCCGGTTCACGGGAATCCCGATCCCGGTATCCTCCACGACGATGCGGGTGCGCAGGTTTTCGCCGCGGGTTTCGAATTCGAGGTGGCAGTGGACGTGGCCGTTTTCGGTGAACTTGACCGCATTGCCGATCAGGTTGGAAAGGATGCGGCGGAATTTCACTGGATCGCCGAGCACGCTGTGCGGGGCGTCCGGGGCGGTGAGGGCGGCGAACTCGATGCCCTTGCGCCGGGCCTGTTGATGGAATTGCGCCATCGTCTCCTCCAAGGCGCGGATGGGGTTGAAGGGGATCTGTTCGATCGTGATGTGGCCGCGATCGAGGCGGGCGAAGTCGAGCACGTCCTTGACCATCTCCTCCAGGTCCACGGCGCACCGCTGGATTTTTTGGAGCGTCTCCTCGGTGGCGTGGGCGGGCGACTCCAGCGCCGTTTCGCAGAGCCCCTGGATGGCGTTGATCGGATTGCGGATCTCGTGGGTGATGTTGGCGACGAACTGCGATTTCGCGGCCCCGAGTTCCTCGGCTTTCTCGAGGGCGATCCGGAGGCGATTCTGTTCCTTGGTCGAGTCCGTGATGTTGCTGGCGAAGGTCAGGAGCCCGGCAGGCAGGCCATTGCCGCCCTTGATCCGTTCGTGCACGACGCTGATATGTCGGGTCGTGCCTTGGAGGTTGGTGAAGTCCATGCCTTGGTGGCGGGCGCTTTGGCCGTGCTGGATGACCTCGGCGTCGAGGGCTTTGAAGCGGGTGGCCGTTTCCGGGGCCAGGATATCCTCGAGGGTGAGGTCCACGGCGGCGCCGCGGTGGGGCAGGCCGATGAATTCGTCGAGGTTGCGGCTGGTGTGGAGGATGCGTCCCGTCAGGTCGCGCAGGATGATGAAGTCCGGCGAGTTATCGATGAGCGTCCGCGCCAGGCTCATCTCCGAGCGCGGGGTCAGCAGGGCGGCACCGTTCACCTGCGCATCGTCCGAGAAGATCAGCCAGACTTGGTCCGCATGCTTGGGGTCGGGCTGGAGGATGACGCGGACCGATTTGATTTCCCGGATGCGCTGCGGGTTGCGGGTCTCGAGGATACCGCTCCAAGCGGACCAGCGGGCGGCGGAAAAGAGCAGGGTGGAGGCGGCCCGCCCGTCGTCGAGTTCGAGGAAGAGGTGGTCGACGTGGGTGCCGGCTTTGACCCGGCGGCCCAAGGTGCGGGTCACCAGCTCGTTGGCATAGAGCACCAACCCTTGGCGATTGCAGACCAAGAAGGGCCATGGGAGGAGGTCCGGCAGCGTCGAAAGGTCCGCCATACGTGGTTAAATAAGATGTCCCGGAGAGTAATGGATACAACAATCGTTATGAGGAAGAATACCTAGTTTCTCGATGTTGCTCGCGACCACCTGCACGGCCCTGAGGCTAGGTGGTTTCTTTTGGTGTTCGCGGCGCCCGCGAGTGCATCCATGGTATGCCGTTCGAACACCATTGTCAGCCCTTGGCCACCCGGGGTCGTTTTGCTCGTCGGTTGCTCAAGTTTGCCGGCCTCGGGTTGGCCTTCCTAGCGGTCTCGCTGTTTGGGGTGGCGGGCTATCACTGGTTTGGCGGCTTGGCTTGGGTGGATGCCTTGTTGGACGCCAGCATGATCCTGGCCGGGATGGGGCCGGTTTCGCCGCTGGCGAGCGCCGCCGCCAAGATTTTTGCTTCGGGCTATGCGCTCTTCAGCGGCGTGGCCTTCCTCTCGACCTTCTCGATTCTGATCGCGCCGATCCTGCACCGCGTCCTGCACCAGTTGCACCTGAACGAGCGGGGCGAGTCGTTGCGACGCAGGCCTTCTCGCACCCGCCTCGGAGAGAGGACGGGCGGAGAAAAGGGTGCTCAGGAAGGGACTTGAACCCTTACGCTTTATGGGCACTAGAACCTGAATCTAGCGTGTCTGCCATTCCACCACCTGAGCGACTAACAAGACGGTTGAGCAAAGGGCTTGGTCTGCGGGTGTCAAGGTCAGGGCTTGCGCAGTGACTTGAGCATGTAGGCGCAGTCGAGGTCTTGGCCGAACTTATGGCCCACGCCTCTGAGCAGGCCTGCGTGAGCGAAACCACAGGTTTCATGCAATTTCAAGCTGGCGGTCTGCTCACCGGAGATGCGGGCGATCACGGATTTATGCCCCAGGGCCTCGGCCCGGGTTAGGAGTTCGCGGAGGAGGCGCTTCCCGAGCCCCTGGCCGTGGTACTCATGGTGGATGAAGATCGAGTCCTCAACGGTCGCCGACCAGCCCTGGCGGCTGTTATAAGACGAGAGGGAGCCCCAACCCACGACCTGGCCTTCGACCTCTACGACCAGCACGGGATGGGCCCGCGAACGCCCTTTGAGCCAATGAATTCGGCCTTCTTCGGTCTCTTCGGTGAGATGCCAAGTGCAGGTACTGGTCCGGACATAGTGATTGTAGACCCAATTGATGGCCTTGGCGTCGGCCTCTTCGGCCAAGCGGATGCGTGCTTCCATGGCCGTCAAGCCTGTCGATTTTAAGCGAATGCGTCCAGCCAAGGAAATCCCGTTGACAGCCGAGTGCGGGCGGGCTTTGTTGGCCGACCTGCCGTATTCCTCGGCCCAAGACCATGAAAGTCACCTCCTCCCTCAAGTCGCTCAAGAAGCGCCACCCTAATTGCCAGGTCGTCCGTCGCAAAGGTCGGATCTATGTGATCAACAAGACGCACCCTCGCTATAAAGCCCGCCAAGGCTAATCCCCAGCAAACCCCTGATTTATATGAAGAAGGAAGGTCATCCTGAATACAACCCTGTGGTCTTCGTGGACGTCTCCACGAACCGCGAGTTCACCACCCGTTCGACCCTCAAGTCGAAGGAAACCAAGGTCATCGACGGCGTGGAGCACTTCGTGATCCGCCGTGAAGTGACCATGGATTCCCACCCGGCCTACACCGGCGAGAAGCGCTTCGTCGACTCCGCTGGCCGCGTCGAGAAGTTCAACTCGAAGTTCCGCCGCAAGTAAATCGCCCCCCGGCGATTGCCCTAGGACCCGCCCGGTTCGCCTGGCGGGTCTTTTGTTTCAGGGGCCCTCGAGGTCCCTGCGGTCGTCAACTCTTTGCATAAGGAGGGTAAAATGCACTTTAACGAGGCCGGCTATCATGTGGTTACCGGCTCTTGGCCTTGTGGGCTATCCGGTGGCGCCTTGTTCAACTAGGGGGGTGCAAGCTTGGCGCGTACCTTAGACTGGTAGGCGCCGTGCCAAAGCCCTGCTAGGACTGTCGTAAGTGCAAATCTATCCCAAGGCTCTTAACAATGGCTATTTCTGTAAATGCATCACTATCATGCCCCCCCAACCTTATTCACAGGGGGTGTGGATGAACTGTGTACAAATATAGGGATTTCGACCCCTGCGGGTAATTAGCAAATTTGTGCTTGATTTTATTTTCCCTCTGTAGCAAAAATGTCACCGCTATGAAGCATATCCTACCTATCCTCACCATCACGACCCTCGCTGCCGCTGCCTCTGCCCAGAGCGCCGCTGCCTCGTCCGGTCTCTCCTACAACCGCGTTGGCGTAAGCTACAACACGGACAGTAAGGGCTTCTCCGTCTCGGCTTCGGCCCTGATCGGCAGCTCGAACTTCCTCGTTGAAGCTGACACCACCATCGGTGGCTCCACCTCCGGTAACGGCGCCGACTCGGTGTCCCTCGGCTACGTTTTCAAGAACGTTGCTCTCGGCGCTGACGCTACCGTCTCCGTCGGCTCCGACGAGTCCTACGGCCTGAACGTCCGTAAAGATCTCGGGAACAACATCGAGCTCGCCGTTGGTTACTCCCGCCAGGCTGGTGTCAATGTCTGGGGCGCTGAGCTGGCCTACAACGTGAGCAAGCAGATTCAGGTCGCCGCCGCTTACTCCGACGCCTCCGGTTCCGCTTCCACGACCGACATCGCAGTTCGCTACAACTTCTAATCTTAGGATTAGAGGCTGAACCTAAGGGCCCCGGAAACGGGGCCCTTTTTGTTTATTTTTGATCTCGGCTAGGCCCTAGGGGATACCATGGGGGATGGGGCGCCCGATATCCTCGCGGGCTGGTTTGAATTTACGTCTTTAAGGGCGTTGTTGCTGGTATCGACGCCACGGTCTCCGTTGGCTCGGGCGACGCTAACAACAACTCCGACATCAGCCTGAACCTCCGCCGCTCCCTCTCGGAAGTCGTCGCTGGTCTCGAAATCGCCGTTGGTGCCTCCTACAACTCCGGCGCCGGCGCTGCTGCTTCTTCGACCACCAACTTCACCTACGAACTGGCCTACAACGTCAATAAGCAGTTCCAGGTTGCCTACGGTGTGACGGACCTCGACGCCGCTGGCGCTGAGAACCCCCACACGATCTCGGTTCGCTACAACTTCTAATCTTCGGATTAGAGGCTGAACCTAAGGGCCCCGGACACGGGGCCCGTTGTGTTTGTTTTTGCCTAAAAGACTGTCTTTGCGGCCTATTTAGCCTCCACGTGGACGGTCACCCGCATCTCGCGGTCGCCAGTCCCCCAGTAGCTCCCCCGAATCGGGGTGGCATCGCGATAGTCCCGGCCAACGGCAGAGGCGACATAGGCCTCGTTGACTGGACGCCGGTTGGTTGGATCTAAGCCGAACCAGCCGTAGCCCGGTAGCCAGACCTCACACCAAGCATGGGAGGCATGGCTACCGATGACGTCCGCGCGCTTGGCATCGTAGACATAACCACAGACATAACGGGCCGGGATGCCGATGGAGCGGCATAGGGCCAGCAGCAGATGAGCGTAGTCCTGGCAGACCCCTTGGGGCTTCGCGAAGAATTCCTCGGTATTGGTGCCGATATGCGTCGCGCCCGGCACATACCGACAGGTGGCGTGGATGTAGTCCATGAGCCCGATGATCACCGAGAACACGTCCCCGCGGTCTTTTTCTACGTCTACGGCCGCCCGCCAGATCGCCGGCGTGATGCGTACGGGGCCGTCGGAAAGGAGATACGACTGGAAGCTCTCGATGACGTCTTCGGCCCGCACCGCCGACAGCGGGATATCGGTCGGGATGGCCGAAACCGGCGTCGCGAGGGTCTCGACCACACTGGAAACGTCGATGACGAGCTCCTTATGGGGTTCCTCGACTTCGAAGAGGTGCACCGAATTTCGGTAAAGATCCGGATAGCGACGCATCCGGACGGCCGGCAGGACGCGCACCAGGTGCAGGCCGAGCTTCTGGCGGAGATTGGTGAGCGGTGTGACGCGGAGTTCGTTGGTGTTATTGCGGACGGGCAGGGCGTAGCGGTATTCGGTGCGGTGGAGGATGCGGAGCTTCATGGTCGCGTCGCCCTTACTGCTGCTGTTGCTGCTGCTGTTCGCGTTGCCAGTCGGAGAGGGATTCCGGTCGGGTCCCGCGGGGGAAATGGCGGTCGACCTCGCCGGGCAGCAGCACGTAACTCTCGAAGACGGCCTGGCCGGCGGCGTTGAGCTGGACCTGGAGTTCGTCGATGTAGGCGTGCAAGCCGCGGGCCATCACTTCCGGCGGT
>SXGQ01176954.1_pt1 | contig 10436 bp, 10 predicted proteins | sample 3178371 | NCBI WGS metagenome assembly SXGQ01 (sample SAMN11356859, study PRJNA531348) | freshwater metagenome | isolation source: freshwater sample F1-20 | place: China: Fuxian Lake, Yuxi | collected 2017-12-25 | reverse complement strand
CGGGGCGCAGAATATGTTGAACGGGGGGTGCTGTATTCTGAGCGGGGTGTGCTGTATGTAGAGCGCGGTGTGCTGTATGTAGAGCGCGGTGTGCTGTATGTAGAGCGCGGTGTGCTGTATGTGGAGCGCGGTGTGCTGTATGTGGAGCGCGGTGTGCTGTATGTGGAGCGCGGTGTGCTGTATGTAGAGCGCGGTGTGCTGGATGTAGAGCGCGGTGTGCTGGATTCCGTACGAGTTGTGTTATAATTTGAGCGTGGAGAACGATATTCCGGCCTAGGGCTACGATCCGACCAAGTGCCACCACTAACCCTGTCGTTCCCGTATGTCCTTTCACTTCCCTTGTCGTAATACGATCCACGCCTTGTACTGGATTCCGAAAAACGATCTCTGAAGGAATAATTTCGTTCTTTGGATGTTCCTGATGGATTTCGTGTATAGCCAACCCCACTTCGGGTTCTGGAATCACCATCTTCACGCTGCACAAGACGCTTTTGCGCAAACGGTAATGAAAATATTCGACGCCCACGCTGATCATTGGAATTTGAATTGGCTACCACATTTCCAGAAGATGGATTCCGCCTATCGCCGCTGATTGCAGATACCCTGCTCACAAAATCGCCATGACGATGGGAAGTCCCGTTCACCCTGGCTTGACCCCAGGGGGTCATTCGATTTCCCGAACCATTCCTTACATGGATTTGATTGAGTCGATCCCTTCGAGGCCCTGAACGATACCGCGGTTGGTTGTGAATCCAAACAAAAGTGTTTCCACCCCAGCCATTCCAACCACCCCAACCCCCTTGATTCCAGCCGCCCCAATGGTTCCAACCGCCCCAACCGTATCCTCCGCCCCAGCCGTATCCCCCGCCCCAACCGTATCCTCCACCCCAGCCATATCCCCATGGATTATTCCAAGAATTCCATGGATTGTTCCAGTAGGCATGATAATTCCATCCCCCACCCCAACTCCAACAAGGGGCGTTCCATCCAATGCCTGGTCCGATTCCCCATCCCCAACCTCCATAATTCGTACTGTATAAACCTGTGAAGGAACTAGCGTCCCCTAGCCCATCTCTGTATCCACGGCGGTAGGACCTGCGGTAATCTGCAATATTCAATCCCAGATCATCTCCCAGAAAATCATTACCCTCGTCCAAATACCCTGATCCCCGGGATTCACTTAATTGATCGCCTCGGCCGCGGTCATTATTGCCCCTATTGTAATTAATTCCGTCGCGATCTGCACTTTCATCGCGATTCCCCGTGTTTTGATTAGTAGAACCCGAACCACTGTATCGGGAAGCCTGAACTAGTCGATTTTCTTCGGCATCAAAACCCCCAGCGATATAATATGTATCTGAATTGTAATGATCATCCGCGCCGGACACGGTTAGTGCTTGCTTGGAACAAGAAAGCAAGGCCGGCAACATCAAAATCCAAACAAGGTTCGGCAAACTCAAGGAACTTTTCATGGCCAATGGTTTTAAAAGGCTGATTAATGCAAATTTACGCTTCTATTTGTTAAAATTTTGGATAACGTTCCTTGTTGAAGGTTTAATAAAAAGAATGAATTTCAAGAAATTTACCCATGTTGCGGATTTTGGTGTGTTTTTGATGCATTCTAACTGATTTATTTGCTTGAATATTTCAATGGAGCACCTTTTCATTGTTTCATATTTTTTAACGTAAAATGGCCAAAGAAATTACACAACGCTCTCAAGACTACGCCCAATGGTATCAAGACTTGGTTATAAGGGCAGGATTGGCTGATTATTCGGCTGTTCGGGGCTGTATGGTCATCAAGCCTTACGGCTTCGCCATTTGGGAAAGAATGCGGGATGCCCTTGATGCCAAGTTCAAGGCTACCGGTCACCAAAACGCTTATTTTCCCCTTTTCATTCCCAAATCCTTCTTCAGTAAAGAAGCCGCCCACGTGGATGGTTTTGCCAAAGAATGCGCCGTTGTGACGCATTACCGCTTGCGCAACGGGGCGGATGGACAAATTGAGGTGGATCCGCAAGCCAAATTAGAGGAGGAACTCATCGTCCGCCCTACCTCTGAAACCATCATTTGGAACAGCTACAGGGATTGGATCCAAAGTTACCGTGACTTGCCCCTGCTTATCAATCAGTGGGCCAATGTGGTGCGTTGGGAAATGCGCACGCGTCTATTCCTTCGGACTACCGAATTCCTTTGGCAAGAAGGCCATACCGCCCATGCAACTGCGGAGGAGGCCATCCACGAAACCAAGCAAATGCTGGAAGTGTATGCAGATTTTGCGGAACAATGGATGGCTATGCCCGTCATCAAAGGTGTCAAAACCGAACAGGAACGATTTGCAGGGGCAGTGGATACCTATTGCATCGAGGCGTTGATGCAAGACGGCAAGGCTCTCCAAGCTGGCACATCGCATTTTCTGGGACAAAATTTCGCCAAGGCCTTCGATGTTCAATTTGCCAATGCCCAAGGCGGCAGAGAATATGTTTGGGCCACATCATGGGGCGTTTCCACCCGCTTAATGGGCGCCTTGATAATGGCTCATTCGGACGACCAAGGCCTGGTTCTACCGCCCATGCTTGCTCCGGTTCAGGTGGTGGTGATCCCTATTTACAAGGGGGCTGAGACCATTTCGATTCTGCGCGATTCTTGCCAACAAATAGTCCACGAATGTCAGGCGGCAGGGCTTCGAGTCGAACTTGATGCTGAGGACAACGCCAGACCTGGGTGGAAATTTGCCCATCACGAGTTGCGTGGCATTCCAGTCCGTATTGCTGTTGGAATGAGGGATCTGGAGAATGGAACAGTGGAACTGGCCCGTCGAGATTTGCAAACCAAAACCAGCGTGACCAGGGAAGGGATTGCAGCGTATTGCCAACACTTAATGAACGAGGTGCAAGAGTCGCTCTACAAGAAAGCTTTGGACTTCCGCAGCTCCATGACCTTTGAAGTCGATACATGGAAAGACTTTCAAACGCGAATCGAAGCCGGCGGACTGGTTGCAGCGCATTGGGACGGGACCAACGCCACCGAAACTGCCATCAAAGAAGCTACCAAAGCCACCATTCGTTGCATTCCTTTGGATCAAAAACCCGTAGCGGGACAATGCGTTTATTCGGGCCAACCTTCCCAAGGTAGGGTGCTGTTCGCCAAAGCATATTAATCGACATTTCAAATCCTATGACCAGCGAAAACATTGATCAACTCATGGCCGCAGTAGCAACCAAGTCCTCCACCAAACAAGCGATTTACCGCAATACGCTACAGCATTTTGAATCCCTCAAAGGAATCCTTGCAAACCTAGCAGAGTCTTGGTCTTCGGTCATAAAGGCCCAAGACCCTTCTGTAGAAATTGTTTTCAAAGACAAAAATCGTTTTGAATGTGATTTCAAATTCTCTGGAGATACACTCTGCCTTTGCATGCACACCAATGTTTTCGCATTTCCCCCGCAACATTTTGTTCAACAAAGCCCCAGGGTGATTGTCGATCCCATGTTGGGGTATTTTGGACAGATACAAATATATAATTTTCTCTCCGATAGTTTCAAATACAATCGATTAGGGGATGAGGGTTTGTTGTTGGCTAGAATCTTTGTTGATCGGGATAGTCATTTTTTGGTGGAAGGAAAACAACAGTTTAGTTTTCTCTATAACGATGTTGAAAAACAAATTCTCAACCAAGAGGTCTTGTTGAAAATTATCTTGCAATCGGTGCAATATTGTTTGGACATGGATTTGATGGTGCCACCGTACGAGCAGGTGAATGCAGTCGCCTTAGGTCAATTTCTTCTGGAAAACGGGAGTTCAGGACACAAAACCACCAAACGTCTAGGCTTTATGAGCGAAAGCTAAATCGTCGAACGCTCTAAACGTTGATAGCGATACCTGAGGCCGGAAGTACTTGTCATCCATTCCCCTGAGTTCACCAGCTTCCAACGCTTGGCGTCGATTACAAAGCGGGCCTGGGCCTCTGGCCACAGTCCCTCCACCTCGGTTCGATCAATAAAATGGGCGTGCTCCTCCATAACACTGTAAATCTCTGCACCGCCTATGACCCAAACGGGATCAGGCAGACTGCAAAAGGCTAGGGCCTCTTGAGGACTACCCGCCCAAAGACATTGATAGAAATAGGCAGGGGCATCAACCGAGTCCACGGCGTTCTCCAGAAGAATTGATTGCTTGGACATGACCACCATTTGCCTTCCCGGCAAAGCCCTGCCAATACTCAACAAAGTTTTCCGGCCCATGATGCAAGAATGGCCCATTGTCAAAGCCTTGAAGCGGGACAAGTCCTCCGGCAATTTCCATAACAATTCATTTCCATCGCCGATGGCTCCATCCAAGGAAGAAGCCAGGAGTAAACCAACGGAACTTAAGGGCGTGGGCGAATTCATGGGCGATGAGCGTGAAGGAACCTTAGACGGCTACAGGGGCTTTGATGGCCGGGTGGGGATCGTACCCCTCCAAACAGACATGTTCGTAGCGAAAATCGTCTATTTCCCGGACCGTTGGATCCAAATGAAGTGTTGGAAGGGATCTTGACTCCCGACTTAACTGGAGCCTCGCCTGTTCCTCATGATTGGAATACAAATGAGCATCTCCCATCGTATGCACCAATTCGCCTGCTTTTAAACCACAGATCTGCGCCATCATATACGTGAGCAAAGCATAGGATGCAATGTTGAAGGGAACGCCCAAAAAAACATCGGCACTGCGCTGATACAATTGGCATGACAAGTATCCCTCCGCTACATAAAATTGAAAAAAACTATGACAAGGCGGCAAAGCCATTTGGGGAATATCACTGACATTCCAAGCGGACAATAACAATCTTCTCGAATCAGGATTGGTTCGAAGTTGATAAATAAGCTCCGCCAGTTGATCGGTTTCTTTCCCATCGGCGCCAGACCATCGGCGCCATTGTTTACCGTACACTGGACCGAGTTCGCCGTGTTCATCTGCCCATTCGTCCCAGATACTGACCCCGTTTTCTTTCAAATAAGCGATGTTGGTCGTACCGCTAATGAACCATAACAATTCATGAACCACGGACTTAAAATGCACCTTTTTGGTGGTGATTAACGGAAAACCTTTCTGCAAATCAAATCGCATCTGTGGGCCAAAAATGCTGCGGGTCCCCGTTCCAGTACGGTCTTCTTTGTGGATCCCTTCGGCAAGGATCTTGGCAAGCAAATCATGGTAAACTTTCATATCAGAGCCTAAGGGTCAATTTCGTTTAAATTTAGGTAAAGAATGGATTGCCTTCATGTACACCACATACTTTTGGTCGAAAAACAAATCATCCGAGAAATCCCGGACAGGATAGACCTCAAAGGGTCTTCCAAGCTCCTTCAATTCTTTGCCCAACCCTCCTTGGAGATCGCCACCTTTGAGCACCACCCAACCATTGGGTTTGGGGCCCCGCGATTGCTTCGATAGCAAAGCCTCAGTCCACTCCACCAAAAGCGCCATCCGTGCCACCGCCCTTGATACTGCAAAATCAAAAAATCCATGCACACTCTCCACTCGGCCATGCACAGCCTCCAAATTAGCAAGACCCAAATGAACGGCTATATCTTGCACAACTTTGATTTTTTTGCCTATGGAATCGACCGCAACCCATTGAACCTTAGGAAACACAATTGCCAAAGGGATGGCCGGAAAGCCGCCACCTGTCCCAATATCCAGCACACGCATACCCGGCAAGAATGGCATGATCTTAGCAATAGCAAGGCTATGCAACACGTGATGAATTGACAAAGCCTCCTCGTCTTTTCGGGAAATAACATTGATTTTGGAATTCCAGGCCTTGTAAAGTTCAGGGAGTGAATTCAGGGCTTGAACCTGATTTACCTCGAGTTCCGGAAAATAACGCAACCAATCCACGGAGTAATCGTTACTTGACATGGATTCCCTAAGGACGGTTGCCATCATATCCCTTTGATGCCTACCACCTGGTTTTGGAGGGCTGGGTGACGGTCATCGCCCATACGGTACGAAGGATCAGATTCTTGAGATCAAGGATGGGCAAAAGTGGTAAGAGCCCGGATTGTTTGAACCGTACAGCTGCCCAACTCAAAGTGCCCCAGCGAAACATCCACAAAAAAGCCCAAGGCGCGGAATACTCCAACGGCCACAGCCATGCTAATGCAGGCCATAACAACATCATCCACAGGGATATCCCGTACAAGGCAATCCGGAATTTATGCCCAAACTTAAGGTATGCAGCACTGCTGACATGCCGCTTCTTTTGTTGGAACCATGCGCCCCATGTTAATGGAGCCTCGGTGTAGGTCCACGCATCCTGTTGAAGGACAACCTTGACGTTATTCTTGGTCGCCGCTTGATTGACGAACAGACCGTCATCTCCCGAAACGTGCTTGAGGTGAGCACTGAAACCCTTGTGGTAGAAAAACAAATTACGCAAGTAAGAAAGATTTCCACCTCTTCCCATGAAAGCCTGGCCGGCAATGGCATGACCATAACACTGCAAATTGGTAAACAAAGCATCGAATTGCTGAAACCATCCCAAGATCCCTTTAGTCTTTTCCAATTGAACATGACCCAGAACCAACTCCGTGGCATCCTTGTAAGTTTCTTGGATCAGGGACAGCCATTGTTCGCTCGCAGGTCTGCAATCCGCATCGGTAAAGATCAAATAGGGATGGGATGCCGATTTGATTCCCAAAGTAAGGGCAAACTTCTTGCCTGTAGGGTATTTGTCTTGTTCCTCGACGGAAACGATTTTGAGGCGAGGATAGACCTCGGAAAATTCCTTGAGCACCAACCCTGTTTCGTCCCAACTGCTGTCATTGACCACGATGACTTCAAAATCTGGGTGGTCTTGGGCCATCCATACTGGAATGTTACGGCGAAGATTATCAGCCTCGTTGCGGGCAGCGATAATTAGACTCACAGATTTTGCAGAGCCCTTAGATATTTGTTTGGCTTTGGCTTGCAGCATAACTGGCCACCAATAGCGTTGAAGGTAATAAAAATGCCAAAGTCCAGCCAAAGCAAAAAACATCCACCAAGGAAAATTCATGATCATTACGGGCATAAGGTGCGAAATTAGAAGTCAGGGGCGAATTTTGGCCTCAGATTATCCACCCGTTGTCCACATGCCCTTCCAGCCTCCTGCCAATTTGATCAGCCAATCCAGCATTGGGACCGGCTTTGACCTTGTGGCCAAAGACCCTTCGACCGCTGCGAGAGCAGGCTTGCTGCAGACACCTCACGGTGTGGTGGAAACGCCCTTGTTCATGCCGGTGGGTACCCAAGGGACTGTTAAGGGCATAAGCTCTGCCGAACTCCAAGACAGTATCCGAGCAGGTATCGTTTTGGGGAATACTTACCATCTGTATTTGAGGCCGGGGACGGACCTTTTGGAAGAAGCCGGGGGATTGCATCGCTTCATGCGCTGGGACGGACCTCTCCTTACTGATAGCGGAGGTTACCAAGTTTTTTCCTTGGCCGATCGCCGACGCATCCGGGAAGACGGTGTGGAGTTCGCCAGCCATATTGACGGATCCAAGCATTTGTTCAGTCCCGAGGAATCCATGCGCATCCAACGCTCCATTGGAGCGGATTTCTGCATGGCATTTGACGAATGTACCCCATACCCTTGCGCCCAAAGGGATGCAAAGGCAAGCATGGAGCTGACTCACCGATGGTTGGATCGCAGTTTGAAGGCCTGGGAACAGACCCAACCTCTGTACGGGCATCCCCAAAGGCTAATCCCCATTGTGCAAGGCTCCACCTACCCTACCCTTCGCGTTGAATCTGCTCGCTTCGTTGCGGAGCGTGCCACCCACGGTTGCGCCATCGGAGGACTCAGTGTGGGCGAGCCTATCGAGGACATGTACCAAATGACCGAAGAAGTCACCTCCATTTTGCCAGAAAATCAATTCCGTTACCTGATGGGCGTGGGCACACCCGCCAATATTCTGGAGAGTATTGCACGCGGTGTGGATCTCTTTGACTGCGTTATGCCAACCCGCAATGCTAGGAACGGGATGCTCTTCACTTGGAAAGGAATCATCAACCTCCGAAATCGCAAATGGCGAACGGACTTGACTCCCCTTGACCCAGAAAGTGCATTGGCAGAGGACCGCCAATATTCCAAAGCCTATGTCGCTCACCTCTTTCAATGTCATGAAATGCTAGGGCCAAGGCTGGCAACGCTTCATAATTTGCATTTTTATTTGGATCTTACAAGAGTCACAAGAGAACATATTTTGGCAGGGGATTTTGCAGAATGGAAATCCGATATTCTAGCTCAACTGACGCATCGCCTATGAGGCAATAGATCCTTATGGACTTCCCCTCTTGATGCAATTGAAGGATACCTTTGAAAATAACATATGGGAAAAGGGCGCCCCTTTCGAGACGCCCTTTGGAAAAGATAAAATCAGGAACCTTGGTTTCGTAAAAATTAAAAACCAAGAACATAAAGCCGTTTACGGCCGCAGAACCAAGGTTGAACGTTCAACACGGGCCAAACCATTGGCAGGGACCCAAAGCAACTCCACGGTATAAGAACCTGCAGGGACAGCGCTCAAATCCACACGAAGATTGTGCACGCCTTGTACAGGACTGACCATGGCTATCACTCTACCAGCCAAATCACGGACTACCACCTCGGAAGGTGTACTGCTTGCATGACCCCAAGAAAGCTGAAGGTCTCCTGAACTTGGATTCGGGAACATGCTAACGCCATTGGTCGAAGACTTAAGCGAAGGAACCCTCAAACCACCCGCAATCTCCTGACCCCAAACGTCGGTCATCGCACTGAGTCCACCCAATCGAAGGGCCGTCCAATTCAATTCCTCGAGAAGTTCAGGGCGATTCGCCTTTAAGGTCACCGTGACCACGGCATCGTTTTCGGCGAGCTTCATACCGGACTCATCGAACCAACCGTAACACCACATACCCTCACGTTGACCCCAGCTGTATTGGCCTTGAAGGGTCCCCGGTTCCATCCCAAGTACTTGAACACCGGAAGGCAATGGCAACTCCAAAGAAACCGCACCCAATTCCATGGCCCGGTCTGCACGCAATGTCACCCGCAACTGGCCATTTGAAGCATTGTATTCCGAAATCCCTGCACCTTGCATCAGCCCTAATGCAGACCCACGCAGGGCGGTGTTCGGGGCATACGATCCGTTAACGTCACCAAAGGCAAGCATTTTGAGGTCCTGGGTGACATTTCCAGAAACAACATTCAATGCGGGCCTTTCGCTGAGCCAATTCCCTACCGTAAAAGCAGAGAGGCTACCGCTAAATCGACGGTTCACCAAAAGGGCGTCACCTGATGTTATCGATGAGCTACCGTTCACATCCGCAGCGGACAGCCGAAGACCTGTCAAAGGCACAGAACCGGAGAAATGTCTGCTTATCCCTAAGGCATCCGATGCGGTGACCCCACCCCAAGGCTTGGAGGTAATGGCTTCCAAGGTATAGGATCCTGAAGGAACAGCGGGCATTGCATAGGCGCCCAATGCGTCCGTGGAATCTGAGGCAACCACAGCGCCTAATCCATCTTTGATTCGCACCACAGAATTGGTCATCGGGGTAGCAGCAGTGTTGTTATACGTCAAGGTTCCACTTACCGAGTTGGTGATCACTTGGACCAAATCAGCAAGATAACGAGGACATAATTGGTAACCCAAAGTATGCGGAGCGGTTGCGTCAAACTGACTACCCACCCCTATCATGCTGAAGGTTCCCGTAGGAGCCGGTGAATTGAAGAGGTTTACATCGTTGTCTATTCGAATGTCGAAGGTATCTACCCCGTTAGTTGCCCGAGGAGTTCGACCTGACCCTATAGCACCGGTAACAGGCCAATCACCTAAGGAATTTGGGGTTGCGGGAACTAATGTTAAATTATTGATTCTGATAAGGCTGGACTCTGTATTCTCGTTCATGGCGGTAACCACTTGCGGTGCAGGCAATGTGTTTCCACTTGATATAACTACGATGGAATCAGCCGTGAACTGCGCTAGTCCATTAAAATGCCCAACTCTTCCGATGACCCGAATCAAATCCCCTTGGGTAACCTGATAGGATGATGATGTGAAATTGGCTAAACGAAAAACGCCAATCCCTGCATTAGATGCCGGATCAAAAATGAAAAATTCCAAGCCTGCTGAAGGCAGAACCCTACGATTCCCTCCCAAAACAATACCCGTTGTCTTGGCATAAACCCCATTGGAATCAGGAATCCCCACCACCGTGCCGGAAACATTGTTGCCACGCAACAACCCGATCGAATAAGTCGGTATAGACAAGGTTTGAACCCGAATGGCGGACTAGTTAACGATCCCCGCAGAAATACCTACGCTCGCGCCGGTCAGGGTAAACCCTAACGTATCCGTTCTCCCGGAGGGTACCGCAGGATAAAGAAGCACCGAGAATGCAGCTGAAGTGGCATTGGCCGG
>SXGQ01799450.1_pt1 | contig 10437 bp, 9 predicted proteins | sample 3178371 | NCBI WGS metagenome assembly SXGQ01 (sample SAMN11356859, study PRJNA531348) | freshwater metagenome | isolation source: freshwater sample F1-20 | place: China: Fuxian Lake, Yuxi | collected 2017-12-25 | reverse complement strand
TGTTGATGCAGGGCGGCACCATCAGCAAAGGCCGGCTGCCCACGCGATCGGTGGTGGGCGTGTACTGGATCAACTGGATGAGATCGTTTTGAAAAACCACCGAGCCCGGCGTGGTGGCTACATTACGCCCCACCTCAAAGGCATGCTCATCGGTCTGGGAGATGTGTCCCTTCTGCAGGTCCGTGAGCATATTCTGGATGCCCGACCACAGACTCTCGCCTCGCGTGTCGAGGAGTTTCTTCTGAGCTTCCGGATTCGTGAGAAGAAAATTTGCCGGCGACATCATGTCCACCCATTGCTGGGTGGCAAACCGCAACCGCTCTCGGGACTTTGTTTCACCCTCAACCGAATCAGCCATCTTCTGCAGAAATTCGGCATTCAGCGAGTAAAGCGCCGCGCCCCAGGCAAAAGGTCCGGTTTGCCAGCTCGCGTCGGCGAACCGCCGATCCGGAGCAGCCGGCGGATTGGACGACGACATCAAGTCGGTCAGACGCGCGAGGTAGTCGGCCTGTAAACCGGACATGGCCTCGGGCGCAATGTGAAGACCAGCGGGCAGCGTCCCGGCCGGAAACGCAGAGGATTCGGATTTGGGCGCGACCCCACCTCTTCCGGTCGCAGCGCCACCCTTTGAGGTGCCTGATGCAGCGGCGCCACGCGCGTTCTTTGCTGCAGGCTTTCTCGCCCGCACGGCTGGCCTGGGCCGCGCCGGGGACTTAGGCGGTTGATGCCCTGCGGGTTTCCCACCGCCTGTAATGTTAGCCTTGCTACGCTTGGCTGTAGCCATGGATATCCCCAGAAACTGCCGTCGAGCACTTTTTTGCGGCATTCTCCCCCGCGCTGCTATTTTTTCAAAACACGACCTTACTGAGCGCCGATGTACATCATTGCGATCGCATGGATTTATGTCGTACTACTGATGTCACTCACTGAATCTTCGTGGGTGGCCGGTATCGCTACATTCTTCCTTTACGGTGTTTTCCCGCTGTCGGTTCTCCTCTACCTCATTGGAACCCCCCAGCGACGACGTAATCGCCAGCGGCGCGAGGCGTCTGAAGCCCCACCGCCCCCGTCATGATCCAGGGTTGATCCAGATCAGCGAGGCCATCCGGCCTGTGACCCTGTCACGCCGGTGCGAGTAAAACCGGTTGCGGTCCGCAACGGTGCACTGCCCACCGCCACCGACCTCGGTCACGCCCACCCGCGCAAGGCGCCGCCGCGCGAGCGAAAACAGGTCGGCCAGCCACTTGCCAGGCTGCGGGGCGGGACGAAAGCAGACCGCTGACGCAGGGTCCCCAGCGACGAAAACCTGCCTCACCTCATCGCCCACCTCGAATGCGGCAGGCCCGATCGCCGGCCCCAGCCAGGCGCTCAGGGATTCGTCCTGCCCGGGCAGCGAACGAAGCGCGGCGACCGTGTTTTCAAGAACCCCTGCCGCAAGGCCCCGCCAACCTGCATGCGCGGCTCCAATGCGACGCCCCGAACAATCAGACAACAGTACCGGCAGGCAGTCTGCGCTCAGCACTGCAAGCACGCGCCCCGGGATATCGGTGACCGACGCGTCCGCGCGGACCTCGAGCGGATCTTCAGGGCCTTCAACCGAGGCAATGACGCGATGAACTGCCGCACCGTGCACCTGCTCGAGCCAGTGGGGATCTGAAGGCAGCGCAGCGCGCAGCCGGCGACGATTTTCAATCACTGCATCGGGGTGATCACCACAGTGCGAGCCCAGATTCAAACCCCCGGTCTGGCCGTCGAATAGCCCCCAGGCGCCACCACTTACGCCACCGCTGCGGGGCGTGACCGCGGCGCATACCGTTCTGGGCAGGGGCCAACCCGCTGGCACCAAGACAACACTCACTGCGCCCCCGCATCATGAAAGGGGCGATCGGCCAGACGCATGGCCGCTTCCAGATCAATGCCAGCTGACTCGACCAAGGCCAGGAGGTCGTGCGGCCAGGCTGAGGCCCAGATCTGGGTCCGGCCGCTCTGCGGATGCTTAAGTTCAAGGCGCCAGGCATGGAGCGCCTGTCGCGGTGCGAACGAATCAGCCAGTCCGCCATAGAGCACGTCTCCCACGATTGGTGCGCCAAGATGGCGCGCATGCACGCGAATCTGATGAGTTCGCCCGGTGTGAAGCCGACACTCGACCAGGCTCACCGCGCGGGCGCCTAGGCGCCCCTCGGCCAGCTTTCGGAATACCGTGCGCGCCACGCGGCCGCCATTGCCGCGGACCACCGCCATTCGGATTCGCTGCGCGGGATCCCGCCCGATCGGCTCGTCAACCTCTGCCCGATCCGGTGCGTTGCCCTGCACCATTGCCAGATAGCGGCGCCCCATTCGGCGCGACGCAATCTGATCCGCAAGATGGGCCATGGAGGCCTCGGTTCGCGCCACCACCATGAGGCCGCTTGTGTCCTTGTCCAGCCGATGAACGATCCCAGCGCGCGGTAAAGCAGTCTGGCTTGCGAAGCGATGGAGCAGGCCGTTTAGCAGGGTGCCATGCCAGTTGCCAGCACCAGGGTGCACCACCAAGCCGGCGTGCTTGTCAATGACCAGAAGCGTCTCGTCTTCGTGGGTCAGGTTGAACGGAACCGCTTCCGGCGCAAACGCAGACTCGGCCTCAAGAGGTTGCACTTCAACCAGCAGGGATTCGATTCCGGCCAGCCGGTGCCGGCGCCCCAGCACACGTTCGTCCCAGCTGATCGCGCCAAGCTCTATCCAGCGCTGCAACCGCGATCGGGAATACTGCGGCAGCGAGCGCGCGAGGAACCGATCCAGGCGTTCGCCGTACGCCCCTGCCGCCGACAGTTCGTAGATGCCTGGGCCCGAATCCGTGGGCGACATGAGCCGTTCGGGTGGATCGGCCCCCCCTGTCACGGACACAGCTGCCGGCGCGGTTTCGTTAGCTATAATGTTCGGATGAATCGACATATCCTTAACGCCGTTCGCCTGTTGGGTATAGGGCTGATGCTCATGCTGTCGGGTTGCGGCACATTTGAGCAACCCGATGAAACCGTCGGCTGGCCGCCGGACAGACTCTACAGCGAAGCCCGCAAAGACCTCGACCGCCGCAGCTGGTCTGAGGCCATCAAGCTGCTGGAAAAACTGGAATCACGTTACCCGTTTGGCCGCTGGGCCGAGCAGGCTCAACTGCAAATCGCTTACGCGCATTATCGCAATAACGAACGCGTACTCGCCATCGCTGCACTGGACCGCTTCATCAAGCTTCACCCCAGTCATCCCGCGCTCGACTATGCGCTCTACATGAAGGGCGTCGTCAACTTCAACGAGCAGGAGGGTCTGTTCGCGGCACTTGGCCGGCAGGATCTGGCTGAGCGCGATCTCACCGCCGCCCGAGACGCCTTCGATTCGTTCCGAACGCTCATCAACCGGTTCCCGCAGAGCCAGTACGCCGCAGACGCGCAGCAGCGCATGGTGTACTTGGTTGATGCGATGGCCTCGGGCGAGCTGGCTATCGCCCGCTACTACTTCCGCCGCGGCGCTTACGTAGCCGCCGCCAATCGGGCGCAGGCGATCGTGCGCCAGTTTCCTGCTGCGCGCTCCACCGAGCAGGCCTTGATCATGCTTACTGAAGCGTACGACAAGCTGGGCATGCCCGACTTGCGTGACGACACCCGGCGCGTGCTGCAGAAAACCTTTCCCCAGACGGCATCAACCGCCCCGGCCGAACCCGCTGGCTGGTGGCGCTTCTGGCGCTAAACCCAGGGGGTCTGGGCGGACGGGCACGGCAGGCTGATGCCCGCGCCTGATCCAGGTCAGGGCGTCCTCGGGCTTGCGCGTGATCGGCATCGCAGGGAGGCTGGCTCTGAGCTTGCGCCCATACCCTCTTGACACCAGGCGCTCGTCACAGATCACGAGCAGGCCACGATCCTGCTCAGAGCGAATCAGCCGACCAGCGCCCTGTTTGAGCGCCATCGCCGCCGCGGGCAACTGAATCAGGCCGAACGGATCCCCACCTCGCCGCCGCAGGGCCTCGCCGCGTGCTCGGAGCACTGGATCATCAGGCGGAGCAAACGGCAGTTTGTCGATCACCACAAGCGACAACTGTTCACCGACCACATCCACCCCTTCCCAGAAACTCGCGGATCCGATCAGCGCAGGTGCGCTGGCCTCACGAAACCGAGACAGCAGTTCGTTTCGCGGCAGCTGCCCCTGAACCAGCCACTCAACAGGTGTGCTCGAGGACTGAGCCCGCCGTGTCAGCCGCTCGGCGAGCTGTTCAACCATTCTCAAGCTGGTGCACAGAATGAATGCGCGCCCCCGATTGGCCTCGAGCAACGGCGTGATCGAAGCGGCTACCCGGTCGGCAAATTCCGCTGCAGCCGGATCGCCGCAGGGGGGCACGTACAACAATGCCTGCTGGGGGGTATCGAAGGGGCTTGGCCAGGCCTCGCAGCGACTCTCGTTGAGTCCGAGAAGCCCGGTAAAGTGACTAAAGTCCTGGTCGACCGCCAGGGTGGCCGACACAAACACCCATCCGCGGGGTATCGCCTGGCGATGTCGATCAAATACCTCGGCAAGCGATAACGGCGTGGCGTGCAGGACCAGTGCGCTGACGCCTACGTCGGCCCACAGAACCGACCCGCCAATCTCCGGCGTACCCTCGGCCATCCCGTGTGCGCCGACGAGACCGTCACGCCATTGGCCAAGCAGACGCTCCAGGTCGAGCGCCCGCGAAGCCAGCCTCGCAACTTCCAGCCCACGTTCAGCCGCCCCCTGCAGAGGTTCACGAAACGCCTGCAAAGCTGCCACGACGTCAACCGTCGCCGCACCAAATTCATGATTGGCAATCAGCCTGTCGCGGTCCAGTCGACCACTTCCCGATACCGCCAGCCGCCACTGCCGAAGGCACTGCTCGAGGCGACGGTTGAGCGTTATCCAATCGGCTGCGTCCGCCGCTTCGGACAGGCCCTCGCGCATGGCATCGCGAGCGAACTCGACCAGCTGACGGCTACTCACCGAGCGGCCAAAGAACTGACTTGCAATATCGGGAAGCTGATGCGCCTCGTCAAAAATAATGGCCTGCGCCGTGGGCAGCAGATCGGCCACACCCTCATCGCGCAACGCCAGATCGGCGCAGAGCAGATGATGGTTGACCACCACCAGATCAGCCTCCTGCGCCGCCTGACGCGCTTTGAAGACGAAACACTCGCGCAGATCTGGACAGTCCTGCCCGAGACAGTTTTCCCGGGTGGACGTGGCGCGTGCCCAAGCCGGCGCGTCTTCCGGAATGGAGGATGCGTCACTACGGTCACCCGTCGTTGTCACCGAAGCGAACCGATCGATGCGATGAAGCACGACCACGTCTTCGCGACGGTCAAAACGCCCATCTTCAAGATTTCGCCTCAGATGGTAGCGGCAGACGTAGTTGGCGCGCCCCTTGAGGAGCGCCACGCGAGTCCCCACCCGAAGCGCATCGCGAACCTGCGGGAGATCTCTTCGAAACAGCTGATCCTGAAGCGTTCGCGTACCGGTGCTCACCAGCACCATGCCACCAGACAGGAGTGCGGGCACCAGATAGCCAAAGGTCTTCCCGATCCCGGTTCCCGCTTCGGCCACCAGCGTGGAGCGCGCCTCGAGCGCAGCGCCCACCGCCTGGGCAAAGGCCACCTGGCTGGGCCGCAAACGGTAGCCTGGTTGCGACCGGGCTACCTCGCCATCCTGGTGAAAGGCCGCAACAATCCGCTCGAAGAAAGCCGCTCGAAGATCGCTCACGTCAGGCCGGAACGTCCGGCACCAGCCGCATCTGCAGCAGTGTGATGGTGTCTCGAATCTGCAGGCGACGCTTCTTCAGGCGGCGCAACTGCAGATCATCAAAATCGCCTTGCGGGCTGACCCCGTCGATCATGGCGTCCAGCCCTTCATGCTCGAGTTGAAGCTCGGCAATTCGCCGACGGATGGTCTCGGGATCTTCCTGATCATTCATTCGAGAGGCAATGAGTAACGAATGGAAAAACGGGGCAAGCAAGCCAACAACACACGCTTTTGGCATCAATCGGCAATGATACGTCGGTGCTTGCGTACGAACAATGAATCCTGGAGCGGCGACGCGTCGATCTGCCGCTTGCATTCATCAGGGTCAGGTCGGAGCCCGCATTGATGCTAACGGGAAAAACAGCCGGGTTAGCGCGCTGTCGTGTACCGGCGAGTCGCCTCGCGCTGGTTCGCTGCCAAACCGTCGCCAATCCGAGACCCAGAAAATGCTGTCGCAGATTTCACGTAGTCCGAGCGTCTCCCGGTCGCCGATCAGAATCCCCTGCACACGAAGCTGTTGATGCTTACGTGCGCCCTCAATCCGGGCCAGCACCTCAGCGGTCACACCAAACTCGCCGTCGGAGACGATCAGCAGGTCGGCCCCCGCCCACTGCGCCTCCCCGAGATCTGCTATCGCCGCATCGATCGGTTCAGCGATATCGGTGCCACCGTTAAAGCTCTCTGAAAGCAGGCTCGCCAGCGCAACCAGGCCATCCACATCCTGATCAAGCACCGTCCGCCGCACCTCGCCTGGCCCGCCGAATGCGTACACCACACAACCGCGACGCCCCTGACGCGCTACCCGCATGGCTTCGAGCACGACAGCCTTGGCAACCTGCTCGGCCGCGCCTGCCATGGACGATGAGGTGTCCAGGCACATAATGATCGGGCCCGTCTCCATCCGCGGCGCTGCAGTCGGTCGGGTCGAGTCGAGAATCGCCTCAACCGGAATTCGGATCGGCCAGCGATCGGGTTCGCGCAGCACAAGGGCCAGCAAGGCATGCTCGGAGAGCTTGGCAGCGAATATCCGCCGCAAACGCTGCGTGGTCGCTGGATCAGCCGAGCGGCGGCGCCAAATCGCCATCTCAGAGGCGAGTACGCGATCAAGCGCAGCCGAGCGATGGACGCCATCGGGTTCACCGCGCTCACCGTCCACTGGTACCGCCTCCCAGCGATCGGCGTCCAGGCGATGTTTCGCGTCGCTCGAGAAGGTCGAACGCGGCCGCATCGCCCAGGCCTCGGTGAGCCGCGAGCGCCCCAGCGCGCGGATCAGGGCGGCGAGCGCAACAGAGTCCCGAATCGTCCGGTGGGCCGCCAGCACGGACGCCCAGCCCTCGCTCCTCAGGATCCCGCGAACCTCGCTCCAGCGCGCGAGGCTGCTGAATCCCTCGAGCGACTGAAACACCGCCACGACCTGCTCGAGATCGGCACGTTCAGTCTCCCATCGGTCGGCAAAGGCCTGCGCAAGTGCCGCCAGCGCGGCCCCCTCGCCGTGCTGCGCGCTGAGCCTTGCCAGCGAATCCAGATGCCAGAGGAGGCTCCTAAGCAACTGCACGCGCCATTCATCCTGACCTGCCACCAACGCCGACAGCCCCAGCCAATCAATGGCCCGCCCGAAGGCCTGTGCCGCGGCGGGTCCTGGCCAGGATCGCGTGAGCGCTTCATCTGCAAGCGGGTTGACCCCGCTGGCGAGCCTGGGTAGTGCCACCGCGAGCCAGTGCAGTCGCTCGAACAATTGTCCGTGCGAATTGATCAGCGCTGGCAACCACAGTGCTCGATCCAGGCGCTCGAGTGACTCAAACTGATGCTCGAGTGCGTGGGTCTCGAACCGTCCCAGTGTCATGAGAGCACCTCAGGCGGATGAGCCGATATTCACCGGGTCGGGAATCAGGTCGCGGCCATCCCCGGCAATCTCTTCATTGATAGGCAGGGAGCGAAACGCCTCCCGCAGCATATTCAATTGCTCTCGGGCGGCACGCACCCGCTCAGCCGACACGCGGAAGGTTCCTGCTGCTCGCTCGGCGAATGTCGGCGGGAGCCACACCACGGCGCTCAGCCCGACGGCAAGGTCGCGGGCATGTCGATCGGCGTCCTCCAGCCAGACATCGACCCGATCGATGACTGCGCTGATCTGCGCTACCCGCGCACCGATGTGCGCAGCGCTGTAGCGTCGCGCCCTGCTGAAAGCAGAGAGCCGGGGCGCACTGTGGCCCATCGCAGATGAATCGGCCCCCGCGAGCTGTCGCGCCAGGGCAAGCTTGCCGGAGTCATCGAAGGCGAGTTCTGCGGCCGACTGCTCGAGCTCGAGCTGCTGCGCAAACGCCTGCGTTGCGCGGTTCAGCCAGACTGGGTCGAGTGTGCGATCCACCCCGAGCCATTGAAGTATCCAGGTGTCGAACGCAGCCACCTGCGCGGACGTTGCGGGCAATACCCATCGAAGAATGGGCAGATGCTCGACGCCCGCCTGCGATCGACCATCCAGAAGCGCGGCTACGCGCAGTACCCTCACAGCCCGCACCCAGCGCCGATCGCTGACCGCGACCGACGACTCTTTAAGGTTCGCACGCAGGGCGACCAAGCCATCGATCAGCGAATCGCTCAGCAAAACTCCCTCGATCAACTGATCGATCGACGCGGTGACCTGTCGACCAAAGCGCCAGGTCGGTGGCTCGTCCGGCGCATCCGGCAAGGTGAGTAGCGCACGGAACGAAGCGTCCGCGACTGGCGACACGTCGCAGCGGAACAGGAAACGATCCTGAAACGCCCGCATGCCGTCATCCTCAGGTAACTCGTTGGTCGCCGCTACCAGGCAGGCAAGCGGGACTGCCACCCGCTTTGCCCCCTGATCAAATACCCGTTCGTTCAGTATGCCGAGGAGCGCATTCAGGATGGCTGAATTAGCCTTGAACACTTCGTCCAGAAAGGCAACATCTGCCGTCGGCAGATAGTCATCCGTCTGCCGCTCATACCGCCCTTCATCGAGCGCTGAAAGCGAAAGTGGCCCAAACAGCTCCTCGGGAACCGTAAAACGCGTGACGAGGCGCTCAAACCAGCGCCCGCCCACCAACTCATGCACCCGGCGCGCGAGTGCGCTCTTGGCTGTTCCCGGCGGACCGATGAGAAGCACATGCTCGCCCGACAGAAGCGCGAGCAGCAGCACGCGAGCATGGTCGTCGCGCTCGAGGAGACCCCCTGCGAGCCAGTCGATGACCGCGCGCAGCGTCTGTGCGTCGGGCAGACCGGCAGCAGCGGGTTCGCAGCCTGCTGTGTCGTCTGGAGGCGGCTGATGGCGGACCGGGGCGAGTCGGTTCATGAGCGCTCCGGTCAGGAAAGACTCGTCGCGACCCCGCGGCGCGGCGCCTCGAGATATTCGCGGCTTTGCATCTCGGCGATCCGGCTCACGGTTCGGAGAAACTCGCCCGCCATGACGCCCTGGGTGTAGAGCGCCTCGGGAGGACACTGCGCCGAGACGATGAGCTTGACCTTCTGATCGTAGAGGACGTCAACCAGCCAGACGAAGCGCCTGGCTTCCGAGGCCATTGCCGCTGTCATTTTTGGCACATCCGACAGGATCACCGTATGAAATCGTGTGGCAAGTTCAAGATAGTCGTTCTGCGAGCGCGGTCCACCGCACAGCGTTGCGAAGTCGAACCACACCACGCCCCCTGCGCGCCTCAGCGCAGGAATCTCGCGATTTTCGATCAGCAACACCGGCAGCTCATCTGCGGCTTCAGCGAGCGCCTCGAATGCCGACGTCAGCGCGCGCGCGGCCGTAGTATCGGGCGGAGTGAGGTAGGCTTGAATATGCGCAAGCGACATCCGCCGGTAGTCCTGACCGGCATCGAGCAGCAGGCAGTCGGCATGCTGATGAATCAGCGCAATCGCAGGCAGAATCCGGTCGCGATGCAGGCCGTCGGGATAGAGGTCATTCGGGCGATAGTTCGAGGTCATCACGAAGCAGACCCCGTGGCTCAATAGGCCTCGCATCAGTCGCTCGAGGATCATGGCGTCGGCAATGTCCGACACATGAAACTCATCGAAGCAGATCAGCCGGTGGCGCTGCGCCACGCGCCGTGCGAGTTCATCCAGCGGGTCAGCTTGCCCCTTCAGCGACTCCAACTCGCGATGCACTGCGCGCATGAACTCATGAAAATGAAGCCGGGTCTTTCGAAGTGGTCCCACTGCGCCGTAAAAGCAGTCCATCACGAAGCTCTTGCCGCGACCGACCCCGCCCCACAGCCACACCCCGCGTACCGCCCGTGGCGCCCGCCCAAAGAACCGGCCGAGCAGCCCGGGCTCGCGATCGCCCACCGCCGTCAGCTCGTCAGCCAGGCGCTGCAGCCGCTGCACTGCCCCGCGCTGCGCGGGATCGTCGCTGTAACCGCGTATGGCAAGTAAGCGCCTGTAGGCCTCAACGATAGAGGTACCCGCCACCGTCACCCCGGAGGCTGAAGTCAACCGTTCAGCGCCCGATTATCTGTGGCCGCAAGCGCCGCCTCGCGCATGACTTCCGACAAAGAGGGGTGTGGATGACAGACCCGCCCGATATCTTCGGCCGAGGCCTTGAACTCCATGGCGAGTACGGCCTCGGCGATCAGGTCAGACGCGTTTGCGGCCACGATATGAACCCCCAGCACCTCATCGGTGGTGTCACACGCAAGC
>SXGQ01635882.1_pt1 | contig 10437 bp, 3 predicted proteins | sample 3178371 | NCBI WGS metagenome assembly SXGQ01 (sample SAMN11356859, study PRJNA531348) | freshwater metagenome | isolation source: freshwater sample F1-20 | place: China: Fuxian Lake, Yuxi | collected 2017-12-25 | reverse complement strand
TCGAAGGAGCTAACGACGTACTCGCCGGCGTGGTTGGGGAAGAAGGCCTTGAACTCGGCGTACAGCTGGGCGGCGAGTGTCTTGTTATGGGAGATGATGAGGGTGGGCCGACCGTGCTGGGCGATGCAATTGGCCATCGTGAAGGTCTTGCCCGAGCCCGTGACGCCCAGGAGGACCTGCTGCTTCGCCCCGCGCCGGAGTCCATCGCTGAGCTTGGCGATGGCCGCGGGCTGGTCTCCAGCGGGACCGTACGGGGCGACCAGTTCAAAGGCGCGGGCCATGTGGGCGTCACTCTAGGCAGACCGCGACACAATGCCATCCCGGGGAGGCCTGGGCCGTGCTTGGGAATCCGTCGCCATGAAGACTCCGGAACGGCACCCTCCGGAAGAGGCCGTCCGGACCTCGATGTTTCGCTCCGGGCAGGCCTCGTCATCGAGCGACATCCAAGTTTCACAGGATACCTCTGTCCTCACGCCACTTCCGGAGCTATGGGTTGGAAACATAAATCCGGCATTGCCGAGTCGTCCATGACCCTGACGCAAATGCTCACCCGTCAGCGAAGCTTACCTCCGGTCCTGTCGAGTCTTGCCTACCTTGGCATCGCGGTCGTTGTGCTTTGGATGGGCTTTCGATCCCCGGTGACCGATCCAACTCTGGACCTGGAGGAACTGCAGGCGCGCACCGACACCTCCCTGAAGGCAGCACAGGCGACGCTGGAACTGGTGAAGGCGAACGACAAGCTCACGAAGCTCATCCTGAGCGGTACGGCCGGCGGAGACTCCAATTCCCTTAGCACCCTGGAGCAGTCCCTCCAGACGAATCTGTTGGCTCTCGAGAAACGGGTGGCTGAGCGACGTCAACGAGAGGACGCCATGAACCACCGTGCCGCGGAACGTGCGAACGCCCAGCTCTCCCGGCTCAAGCGCCAACGTTGGTCCGCAGGCATCGCGGGAGTTTTTCTGCTGCTCCTGGCCTGGCAGGCGAGCTTCGGTTGGGGGCGTTCTCGCCCGCTCGACACCCCGGCAGGGTGACCTTCGACTCCCGGGCGACGCCCAATCAAGGGGTCACCCTTGGTCACCGGTTGCTGCCAGTTCGGGTCCCGGACTAAAATCACCCACCCTCACGGGCCTGGGGCCCGGAATGCGGAGAGTTCTGCTCTTCTTGCACTGCCTCTCTTTGCCCGTTGCTGCCCGCCCTCGGATCTTTCCCGCCAACACTGGGTCCAGCCCCAAGGCTGGCCTTGCACCTGCTTCTCCAAGCTGCCAAGTACCGACGGGTTTCCTTCGTTTCCATGCGCCACACATCATCTTCCGTCTCCCTCCTCGCAGCGCTGCTCGTCTCCGTGGTGTCGTGGGCGGACCCCTGCGTTCCAACGCCGCCAGGACTGATCGGATGGTGGCGCGGGGATTCAGCGCGGAACGCCGTTGCCACCGGAGGAGGTGAGTTCCGTGGACAGGCCCGACTCGGTCCGGGCTCCAGCGGATCTGGATTCGTCTTCGATGGTGGATCCGGCGCCGTCGTGATCCCCACCCCCTTCCGCATCCCCTCCCAGGACTTCACGATCGAGGCCTGGATCCGCCGGTCCGACACAAACCTCACCACCCGGGATGGGATGGCCGGCAAATTCCTCGCCAACGGCACGAATGGACCCGCCTTCGGACTCACCCACGCCGGACAGCTCTACCTGCGGCAGATCGGGTCGGACCCCATCCTCAGCACCACCGCCATCCGGGATCTCGACTGGCATCACATTGCCTGTGTCCGGGACCGCGACCAGGTGCGGTTCCACCTCGATGGCGTCCTCGCCACCACCGTAGCCTGCACGAATCAGTTCATCCTCGACGGCCCCTACGCCATCGGCGGACTCGGCACCCCGCTTGCCCTCGACTCCGCGACGCCCCGGTCATTCGGCTTCCTCGGCAGCATGGACGAGCTGGCCATCTATGCGGGCGCGCTGGACGGGATGACGCTCGCCGCGATCCACAGGGCGGGCGCGGGCGGCAAATGCCCCACGGGCCCCGGGAACCAGATGGTGAACGGGGATTTCGAGACTCCCCGCTACCGGTCGGAAGACGGGGTCGGTCCCGAGACCCGATCCATCCGGGTCCGACAGCTGACCGGCTGGGAAGGGCCTGGTGGAAATGCCGCCGTGGATCTCGAACTCCAGGGGTTCGGCGGAGCGCAGGCCGCGGGCGGCGTGCAGTGCCTCGACCTCGAAGGAGTCCCAGGACCTGAGGGGTTCGTCTGGCAACAGCACGTCGTCACCACCCCGGGTCAGACCTACCGGCTCCGGTTCGCCTACGCCAAGCATCCGGAGGCCACGGCCTCGAAGGTCCGGGTCGAGGTCTCCGACACCGATCTGACCCCACTCGAATTCAACCTGAACACACCCAATACCCGGACCCAGCCGGGTTGGGTCTGGACCACCTGGGACTTCACCGCGCAGGCCACAACAACCCGGGTGCGCTTCCTGGGTCTCTCACCCACACCGGGATTGGGCATGCTCATCGACGAGGTTTCCGTCGAGGAGATCCTCTTCGTTCCGATCTCCATCCAGAACCCCGGCTTCGAGGATCTCGTTGGCACCGATCCGGTTCATTTCGGGACGGACGGACGCCTGCTGCCGCTCCATTACAGCACATTTCTCGGCAACCCCGTGGATGCCCTGAGCTTCCCGGTGGCCGAGGCCATCCCGGGCTGGAGGAGCATCAACGCGGGCGGGACGTTCCACCCCTCCACGACCCAGGTCCGGGTCCCCTCCCCGGACGGACACAACGTTGCCTGGATCAACGGAGCGGGGGCGATCGTCCAGACCCTGCCGCAGACCGTCCGCGGCGGTGCCGTCTACCGCCTGAAGGCTGATCTGGCCGATGCCGTGGAGGTGCCGTTCGGCGGCTACCACCTGTCCCTGTTCGGAGGCGAGACCCTGCTGGGCGAGGTGCGGAACCGGAGGACTCCCGAGGAGGGTGCCTCCGTCACGGACATCCTGCAGGTCGAGGTGCCCGCGGATTCCCCCGCCATCGGGAAGCCGCTCGAGATCCGGCTTGCGACCGCCTCGTTCTCGGGATCCAGCCACTCCGAATTCGACCGCGTACGCCTCGAGGAAGGTGGCACGGATGGGAGTTCCGGCTGCTTCCCCCTGCCCCACGATCTTGTGGCCTGGTACGGGGCCGACGCCTCGGCGGCCGACTCGACCGGTGTGCACTCCGGCCGGTTTGACTCCCCGAGGTTCGCACCCGGGGTCGACGGCACCGCGTTCGAGTTCGATGGCAGCAACTTCGTGATCATCCCCGACAGCCCGGACCTCGCGCTGGGCGCCGTCACCATGGCGGCCTGGGTCTATCCGACCGCGGTGGATGGCGACGTCGACATCGTGCTGAACAAGGAGGTCTACGGCGCCGACAGCATCGCGTTCGAGTTCGGTATCAAGGGCCCGGTCTCGGTGATGCCAAACAGCATTCCCACGGGCCACCTGGCATTCCATCTGGGAGGGATCCAGGGCCTGCCTGACGACTATGGTGGCTGGACTGATGGGGGTGCCCCGTTGCCGCTGCAGACCTGGAGCCACGTCGCGGTCGCCTACGGCAACGGGATGGCGCAGACCTTCATCAATGGCCGTCTGGTCCGACGTTTCATGGCTCTCAGCGGGAACCTCCGGATGACGACGGGGCCCCTTGTGATCGGCTCCCGTTCCGAGTGGGTGGCCAGCAGCAACCCGGGCGTCCGGTTCAATGGCCGGGTGGATCAGGTAGGCCTTTTCTCCAGCGCCCTGTCCTCCGGCGATGTCGCCGCCCTCCATGCCGCTGGACCGATTCCGAAGTGCCTCGACTCCGGCTGCGTCCGTCCCCCGGCGGGACTTGCGGCGTGGTTCCGCGGCGAGGGCGATACCCTCGACACGACCCGGTTGCACGTCGCCCAGTTTGTCTCCCCTCGATACGGGCCGGGAAAGGTGGGGAGGGCCTTCGAATTCGATGGCAGCAATGAGGTTGTGATTCCGGATGCCCCGGAGTTCAACGGCGACCGCTTCACCCTCGAGGCCTGGATCCGTCCGACCGCGGTCGACGGCATCGTCGATATCATCGCCAACAAGGAGTCCGGCGGCGCTCCCGGGCTTTTCCAGTTCCAGATCGGACTACGCGGTCCGGGTGGCGACACGAACCCGGTCCCGCTGCGGCAGGTCCTTTTCTACCTCGATGGCGTCACGGGCCTGCCGGGAGAGTACATGGGTTGGACCGACGGCGGCGCATCGGTGCCGCTGGGCGAGTGGAGCCATGTGGCGCTGGTCGTCCAACCAACCTCAGCGTCGGTCTGGATCAACGGCGTCGAGACCCGTCGACTCACCGGACTCGGGGGTGTTCTGACCCGCACCCCTGGACCGCTCCGGATCGGCTCCCGTCACGAATTCTTCACCGGACCGCGTCCTGCGGAGCGTTTCAACGGAACCATCGATGAGTTCTCGTTCTACACGCGGGCTCTGACGGCCGCCGAACTGATCGCCCTCCACGCCTCGGGAACCGTCGGCAAATGCCAGGACGACTCCCCGGCCAGCGACCTCAGCATCCAGTTGAAGACCCCGGCCCGATGGCCCCTCGCCGAGGACGTCACCGTGGTCACGGAGGTGATCAATTCCGGAACGCGTCCGGTGGAACGGGTCTCGCTCACCAACCTGTTCCCAGCCGGGATGAGCCTCCGCTCCATCAAACCGTCCCAGGGCACGTCAACGGATCTCGCCGGGATCGTGATCACCGACCTCGGACGGATCGCCGCCGGGGAACGGGCCACGGTCATGATCACCGCACGACCGCTCCTGGTCGGAAGCTACGACCTGCAGGCGCGGATCGGACAACCGACGCCGGATCCCGATCCGGCAAACGACCTCGCCGGGACCGCCGTCGAGGTGGTTCCACTGGCGGTGGATCTCGCGGTCGGAGGCCTGTTCCGGGAGGGGACCGCCGTCGACGCCGAGGTGGACGTCCTGCTGTCGGCCGCCGTGGACCGCGAGGTCGTGGTCCAGTATCGGACGCAGGACGGGACCGCGAAGGCCAACCGGGACTACGTGGCCCGGGAAGGCACCGTCCGCATCGCCCCCGGGGAGACCTCCGCCACCCTCAGGATACCGCTGATCGACGACCGCATCCATGAGCGGACCGAGCAGTTCGAGGTCGTGCTCACCGCCGCCACCGGAGCCCCCCTCGGACGCAAGACCGCCCAGATCCAGATCGTCAGCGACGAACCCGTCCCGCAACTCAGCATCCAGGATGTCACGGTCCGCGAAGGGAATTCCGGCACCCAGGCCGTCGAGATCCGGATCGAGACGGACTACGTCTCGGAGGAGACACTGCAGGTCCAGTATGGGACCACCGACGGCACGGCCACGAGCCCGACCGACTACCCCTCCATCAGCGACACCGTCTCCATCCAACCCGGCCAGAACCACGCCATCGTCAAGGTCGTGATCAACGGGGACACCTCGCCAGAGGCCGATGAGTGGTTCGTCGTCACGCTGACCAATCCCGTGATCGCCAAGGTGCGTAAATCCAAGGCGGTGGTGGGACTTCTGAACGACGACCCGGTCCCGGGCCAGGTCCAATCGTTCGCCTGGGATCCGATCACCGCTCCCCTGCGGCCCGGCATACCGTTCACCTCCGGACTGGTGGCCCGGGACGGGTTCGGCACCGTGGTGTCGAACTTCAACGGCACCGTGTCGATATCGGGCCTGCCCGGCGGAAAGCGGCCCAGGTCCCTGCTCATCACCGAGGTCAACCTTGGGGAGGATTCTGTCGAGATCACGAACGTGGGGACACAACCCGTCTCCCTCGCGGGCTGGACGGCGGTGCTCTACGACACGGTCTCATGGCCCCTGCCCGTGGCCACCCTCCCGCTTCCGGAATTGGCCACCGTGGTGCCACAGGGCTTGTTCACGATCCTCGAGGGCACCGGCACGTCGGTCTTCCCGATCCTCCGGACCGGGACCGTGATCCGTTGGGGCCACGACGAGCCCATCCCCAACAGCCAGCCAGGCCGTCTCATGGTGGTGCTGCGGACCCCGACCGGTGCCGTGGCCGATGTCGTCTGTGCCGGCACGGTGGATCCGGCCCAGGTCTGGAATCCCCTGCCGATCACGTCCAAGGACTGGGACGGCCACGCCATCCCGGAATATCTCAGCAACCCGGCCGCCAGCCTGCAGCGCTGGGGGAATGTCGACACCGACTCGGCCCGCGACTGGGAATTCCGGCCGGTGACATCGAGACGTCTCAACTCGGGTCTCATCCTGCCGTTTGCGGACGCGGTCCCCGTGCAGGTCACTCCGGGAACGATCCTCGGCTTCACGGATGGACGCTGGAGCGGGGCGCTTCAGATCGATGGATTCACCGAGTCGCTGGCCCTGCTCGCCGACGATGGCAATGGCCACACCGGGGTCTCCTTCCCTGCTCCCATGGTCGTCGCCGATGACCTGTCGGTGGGGCTGACCGCCACGCCCGGGGCAGTCCAGGTCCGCGGGATCCTCACCTTCACCGCCACCGTCACCAACCCGGGGCCCAGCATCTCGTCGAACGTGACCCTCAACATCCACCTCGACCGGGTGTTCCAGCAGGCGCCCACGCGGCTCTCCGACGTCTTCGATCTCACCACGTCGCAGGGCACGGTGCAGGCCGGGGTCTACACGACCAATGTGAGCGTCAGCTCCCCGTCCCAGATCCACCGGGTCACGGCGACACTCGGGACCCTGCCGCCGGCGGGAACGGCGACGGTGACCTTCAAGGCCCGTCGGACGGTACCGCTGGCCACCCTGGGTGTGACGAACCGGGTGTCCTGGGCGGAGGTCACACGGACCCAACCCGACCCGAATCCACGGAACAACACGGCCACCGCCACCGTGGTCTTCTCAGGCTACTGCACGCGGCTGCAGATCGCATCGGGAGACCCATGGTGGAACCGGGCCGCCTGGTGGCAGGCGGAGGGCAACGGCCTCGATGCGCTGGGATCCAACGCGATCACCAGCTCCCTGAACGCGGCATCGTTCGGTCCGGGCCTCGCGGGAGACCAGGCCTTCCAGTTCGAACAGGGCGGCACCGGGTTGGAGGTCCCGACCGGGCCCGGATTCACGTTCTCGGCCGAGGAGGAATTCTCGATAGAAGGCTGGGTGCGGGTCACGGGCGGATCGGCCCGCTCACGGGTCGCAATCCTCGGGAACCGCCGGGACGGTTCAGATGCCGGATTCCGGCTCCTCATGCAGGACGGGGCCCTGCGGATGGAGGTGCGGGATGCGCAGGGCTCGGTGGTGGAGACCGCCACCACCCCGGTGATGGCAGGCCAGGCCGACCTTCGGGATGGACGCTGGCACCACGTTGCCGCGGTCGTGTTCGCCGGAGAAACGCGACGTGTTGATCTCTACGTCGATGGGAACCGGACCGCGTTCGCGGCGTTCCCGCTCCGGGGTCCCCTCCAGGAACCGGGACGCCCGCTCCGCCTGGGATGGGATGCCTCGATGGGAGCGGAGGCGGGTTGGGTGGGACTCCTCGACGAGTTCACCGTGCACCGCAGCGCCCTCCTGTCGGCGAGCATCTACGAGTTGGTGATCGCGGGGCCGGCCGGCAAGTGCCTGACCTGCCTCTCGGCGACTCTCGCCTCTCCTACGCTATCGGGTGAATTCCTCCGTGAATCCCTGGCTTTTGGTCGTCCAACCCCTGCGGTCCTCACCCTCACAAACAGCGGCCCCTTCACCGCCGACACGACTTGGATCGAGACCACGATCCTCCGCGAACGAGGCTCGGTCTTCTACTCGACGCCAGCGCGCACGACCGAGCCCACGGATCCATCGGTGGCGATGGCGGACTTCGGTCCTCTGGACTCGCTGGAACAGCGGGACATCCGGATGAATGTCACCCTCGACACCACCGACACAGAACCGTTGGGATTCGAGGTGAAGCCCCGAATGGACGGGCTCCGACATCTGGCGCTCCCATTGGCCGGGTTCTACTGGCGCATCGATCCGGACGGCGACCGGGATGGCGTTCCAGACCGTTGGGAGGTCGTGAACGGGTTGAGTCCGCTGGACACCGTCGATGTGACACGGGATCAGGACGGTGATGGGTTGTCCGCACTCGACGAATTCGTGGCGGGCACCGATCCGCGGGATCCATCGGACAGCCTCCGGCTCACGCCCCCCGAAAGCGGAGGGCAGGCAGTCCGGTTCCGGTTCAACGCCAAGGCAGGGCGCACCTATCGACTGCTGCGGCTGACGGGTCTTGAGACCTCTGGCGTCCCGTGGCTGGAGGTGACGACCCTGACCGCGGGGCAGTCCTCGGACCTGGAGGTCTTCGATGCGAATCCTCCCGAGGGCGCAGCCTTCTACAGGATCCAGGTCACGGCACCGTGATGCACCCGGGGTTGAAGACAACGGAACCTGTGGGAGGTGTCACGGACTGCAATACGGGGAGCCGGAGACGGCGTTCCACAATGTTGGATGGAGCGTTCCTGAACCGATCCTCGACCAGGTCCAGGTTGGCACGCGTTGGAATGACGGGCACGCCACCGCCATTGCAATCGCACTGGTCGAGACACCTAGAGTAGTGGCGAGAAGTCGTTGTTTCTTGGTAGAAACGCACGCAATGGAACCGCCCCGGCTACCCCAACGTCTCCGTCGACTGGTCCCCATGCTTCCGGTCCGACACCTCCCACGGGGAATCGAGTTCTATGCGGGACTCGGGTTCGAGGTGGAGACCCGTCAGGACGCCTGGGGTTGGGCAATGCTCCGCCTGGGCGACTGCAGGATCATGCTCGACCAGTCGATCTTCCACGCGACCCAACGACCGTCGTCCTCAGTCCTCTACCTGTATCCAGAGGACATCGACGCCTTCCATTCCGAAGCGAGGCGTCGGGGCCTGACGGTGCCGGATCCGGAAATCACCTTCTATGGTATGCGGGAATTCCGGATCGAGGATCCCGACGGCAACCGTCTGTGGATCGGACAGCCCCAGGCCAGCCCCTGAAGACGCGGAATCACTGCGGCTGGAAGCGTGAACGAACGGCGAGGTGCCCCGTCCACACTGAGGCCTCAGTGGCGGAAATGCCGGTGGCCGGTGAACATCATGGCCACACCCCGCTCATCGGCGGCGGCGATGACCTCGGCATCCCGGACGCTGCCCCCGGGCTGGATCGCCGCCGTCGCCCCGGCCTCCGCCGCGGCAACCAGGCCGTCCGCAAACGGGAAGAAGGCGTCTGAGCAGACCACGCTGCCCTTGAGCGACAATCCTGCCTCGCCAGCCTTCCAGACCGCGATCCGGCTCGAGTCGACCCGGCTCATCTGCCCCGCTCCAACCCCGAGCGTCCGACCCAGCCCATCTGCGGGATCCGCTCCCACGTAGACGATGGCGTTGGACTTGAGGTGCTTCACCACCCGCCAGCCGAACTGCATCGCCCGCAGCTCGTGGGCCGTCGGCGCACGACGGGTCACCTGTCGGAGGTCCGACTCGGCGGTCCTGCGAAGATCCCGCTCCTGCCAGAGATAGGATTCCGCCCCGACGCTTCGGACATCCACCGGAGAGGCCGTCGCCGGATTCCGGAGGACCTTGAGCAGGCGGAGATTCTTCTTCTGCTGGAGCAGGGCCAGGGCCTCCGGCGTGAAGCCCGGAGCGATGATCACCTCGCTGAAGATCTCGACGATGGCCTCGGCGCAGGCGAGATCCAGGGGACGATTGACCGCGATGATGCCGCCGAACGGCGCCTGTCGGTCGGTCGCGAAGGCCTTGTCCCAGGCCGAGCGCAGGGTCAAACCCTGCCCCACACCACACGGATTGGTGTGTTTCAGGATCGCCAAAGTGGGCGGCTCCTCACCGTCGAACTCCCCGATCAATGCCGCCGCCGCCGTGAGATCCAGGATGTTGTTGTAGGACAGCTCCTGGCCATGCAGCTGCTGGAAGTAGTCCTGGAACGGTCCATAAAGTGCGGCCTTCTGGTGGGGGTTCTCCCCGTAGCGCAGCGGTTGGGCGAGCGGGACACGGATCTCGAGGGTTGCAGGAGCCGCGGGAGCCGGGTCCGTCTTGCCGAGCCCAAACGCGCCCGTGAGATGTCGGGCGATCGCGGCGTCGTAGGCAGCCGTCCGGGCATACACCTTCGTGGCCAGCTCCCGCCTCAACTCCAGCGTGGTCCCACCCTGGGTCGCCACCTGCTCCGCCACCCGGGTGTAGTCCGCCGGATCCACCACCACCGTCACGAACTCATGGTTCTTGGCGGCGCTCCTCAGCATCGAGGGCCCGCCGATGTCGATGTTCTCGATCGCGTCATGCAACGAGACGCCCGGCTTCGCCACCGTCTGCTCGAAGGGATAGAGGTTTACCACCACGAGGTCGATTGGCGGGATCCCATGCCTCTGGGCCGTCGCCACGTGCTCAGGATTGTCCCGCAGATGTAGCAGGCCGCCGTGGACCTTCGGGT
>SXGQ01678934.1_pt1 | contig 10439 bp, 10 predicted proteins | sample 3178371 | NCBI WGS metagenome assembly SXGQ01 (sample SAMN11356859, study PRJNA531348) | freshwater metagenome | isolation source: freshwater sample F1-20 | place: China: Fuxian Lake, Yuxi | collected 2017-12-25 | reverse complement strand
GTTCAAAAGCTTTGTCAACAAATGGCAGCAGGCATACAGGCTCAGCAACTTGGTGTCGGCGATACGGTTGCGGTCATGCTACCCAATATCCCGGCGATGATTTATGCGCATTTTGCAGTGCCAATGACTGGGGCTGTGCTTAATTGCATCAACACCCGGCTCGATCCGGCCACTGTGGCCTACATTCTTGAGCATAGTGAATCAAAACTCTTTTTTTATGACGCTGAGTATGAAGCTGTGGTGCTATCGGCTTTGGAACTGATTAACGAAAAGGCCAAGCAGCCGCTTCCCCGATGTGTTCGTGTGTTAGATCCTGTCTACGTTCAAGAACAAGAAGCGCTGGGCCAACCACTTAAGCTCAAAGCATTAAACCCGGACAGGGCCGAGCCAGGCGGCGCATCGCTTGGAGCGCGGTCACATGCGCAACCCTGCATCGAAGATTTTGATGCATGGCTGGTAAAGCCTTGTGCCCAGCCTTTTGTCTACTGTCCACCCGAGTTTGAGACCGATGCGATTGGTTTGAACTACACCAGCGGTACCACGGGTCATCCCAAGGGTGTTGTGGTTCATCACCGCGGCGCTTACTTAAATGCGCTAAGCAATGTACTAGCTTGGTCCATACCCCGACATCCGGTCTACTTGTGGACCTTGCCGATGTTTCATTGCACTGGCGGGTGTTTCCCCTGGACGATTGCAGCGCTCGCAGGGGTCAATGTTTGTCTTCGCAAGGTCGACGCTGCCTTGATTTTCCAACTCATCGGCGAGCATCGGGTGAGCCACTACTGTGCTGCCCCGATTGTTCATGCCATGCTGATTAACGCGCCTGAAAGTCTTAGAGCGGGTATCCATCATCGGGTTTCTTGCATGGTCGCAGGCGCAGCGCCCCCAGCGGCGATGATCGCAGGTATGGAGGCGATGGGCTGTGACCTCACCCATGTTTATGGGCTCACCGAGGTTTACGGCCCGGCATCGGTTTGTGCCAAGCAAGACGATTGGGCCGAGCTAAGCCTTGGTGAACGGGCCGAGCGAAATGCGCGCCAGGGGATTCGTTATCCCTTGCAAGCTGGGCTGACCGTCATGGATCCTGAAACCATGCAAAGGGTTCCGAAAGATGGCCAAAGCATGGGCGAGGTCATGTTTCGCGGCAATATCGTCATGAAGGGCTACTTGAAAGACGCTGATGCGACAAACAAGGCATTTGCAGGAGGCTGGTTTCACACGGGCGATCTCGGCGTGGTTGACCACAGCGGTTATGTGAAGCTTAAAGACCGGGCCAAAGACATCATTATTTCTGGCGGGGAAAATATTTCGTCGATCGAGGTTGAAGATGCGCTATACCGACACCCTGCGGTCATGGCCTGTGCGGTCGTTGCCAAGCCCGACCCTAAATGGGGCGAGACACCGCTTGCCTTTGTCGAACTCAAGCCTGGCATGCACATCGAAGCGCAGGAATTGATCGATCATTGCAAGCGTCTTTTGGCAGGTTTCAAATGCCCACGCGAGCTGCGATTTGTGGAGCTGCCCAAAACGAGTACGGGGAAGATCCAGAAGCATCTTTTGCGTGCTCAGGCCAAATCGGCAAGCGCAATTGGCTGATCGTTAGCCGCGCCGGGTATGCGTCAAACCGGGTGCCCGAGTCTGCCACCCTGGGTACAATGGGCGGTATGCTCGAAAAAGACCTCGCTTACCTGACCAACTTATTCGATAAGGCTGCGTTTTCCCTGGCAGCTCGTCAAGATGCGCTTGCCAATGGGCAAGTGCTTCCCCCTGCAAAGCTTGAAGCGCCTAGGCAGTCATCACATGGCGATTTGGCCTGTAGCCTGGCGATGCAATGCGCCAAAGTGCTCAGACTTAAGCCACGTGACATTGCCGAGCAATTAGCGGCGTCTGTGGTGTATGCCGACCGTGAGTCGCGAGGCTTGATTGATACCGCCGAAGTGGCAGGGGCTGGCTTTATCAATTTGCGCTTAAGCTTGAAAGCCAAGCAGGCTGTGCTTCAAACCATGATTGAGCAAGGCGAAGCGTTTGGTCGGACTACGATTGGCGACCGCGGCAAAGTGCTGGTTGAGTTTGTGTCAGCAAACCCGACAGGCCCGCTGCATGTCGGCCATGGCCGTCAGGCAGCACTTGGCGATGCGATATGCAGGCTCTTAGAGGCTGCGGGCTATGAAGTACAGCGCGAATTTTATTATAACGATGCTGGTGCCCAAATCGAGCAGTTAACGCGATCGGTTCAGGCGCGGCTTCAAGGCATCGGGCCAGACGATGCCGCTTTTCCAGTTGATGGCTACCGTGGCGACTATATTTTGGATATCGCCAAGGCTTACAAGGACGGACAAAGCGTCACAGCGAGGCAATGCGAAACAGTCACTGCTAAGGCCGACCCCTCAGACGTTGATGCAATCAGGCAGTTTTCGGTCACTTATCTTCGCAACGAACAAGACCTTGACCTTCAGGCCTTTGGCTTGGCGTTTGATGTTTATTTTCTCGAATCGTCCTTGTATCGAGACGGGGCCGTCGATGCGGTCGTTCAACGACTAAACGAGCGAGGGCATTGCTACGAGCTTGATGACGCCTTGTGGTTGCGGACCACCGACTTTGGCGATGACAAAGATCGAGTGATGCGCAAACGCGACGGGAGTTACACTTATTTTGTCCCTGATGTTGCCTACCATCGCCATAAATGGGCGCGAGGATTCAAACGCGCAATCAATATTCAGGGTTCGGATCACCACGGGACGGTCGCCCGGGTAAGAGCAGGTTTGCAAGCGCTTGATGAAGGCATTGACCTCAATTTTCCCGACTATGTCTTACATAAAATGGTGACGGTGATGCGTGGCGGCCAGGAAGTGAAGATTTCCAAGCGTGCCGGCAGTTATGTAAGTCTTCGCGATCTTATGGATTGGAGCGGCGACGGTGATCCACAGCGCGGTCGCGACGCGGTGCGCTTCTTTCTGATTTCGCGTCGCGCCGACAGCGAGTTTCAATTTGATGTGGATTTGGCCCTGTCGCGAAGCGACGAAAACCCAGTCTACTATGTGCAATACGCCCATGCCCGAATTTGCTCGGTGCTTCGGCAGGCGCAACAGCAGTTTGACTGGCAAGCGCATCGGGTTGAGGCGCAGCACATGGCGGACTTAGGGATCGAGCGCTTAAGCAGCGAGCGCGAGTTGGCTTTGTGCGCCTTGCTGGCGCGCTGGCCAAGTCAGGTTCAAGAAGCTGCCGAGCAACTTGCTCCGCATGCGATAGCCTTTTACTTGCGTGAGCTCGCATCGGCCTTTCACGCTTGGTACAACGCCGATCGCTTCTTGGTCGAGGATCAAGCCTTGCGCGAGGCGCGATTAGTGCTGCTTGGCTGTATTGCTCAGGTCTTGCGTCAAGGCTTATCCTTGGTGGGTGTGAGCGCACCGGAGTCGATGTAGTGGACGCAAAGCGAATCAAAGCTCAGCAAGGCGGCACCTTTGGCGGGTTTTTGGTGGGCTTGTTGCTTGGTCTGGTCATCGCTGTTGGTGTGGCACTTTTTGTTGCCAAGTCGCCCATACCCTTTATTGATAAGGTGAGTAAACCACTCGAGCGCGCGCCCGGAGCCAAGTCGATTGCTGACGCACCTGACCCCAACATCTCGATGTATCCACGCTCAAGGGTCGAGCGGCGCGAAGACGCAAAGGCCGATAGCCCCGCGACTGAGCCCGATGACGAAGCCAATAAAGAGGCGCCAGCCGCAAGCGAAGCTTCGCGCCCTGCTGATTCGCGTCGGGCAGCAGCTGACGCCAAGCGTGCCGAGGCCTTGCTCAACGACCCGAAAGCCGGTGATGCGAGGCCTGAGGAGCGAAAGGGCGAAGCGCGCGCGTCGGGCGAAGCAAAATCATCTAGTTCGGTGGCTAGCACTGAGCCTAAACAGCCAAGCACTGCGGCCGGGGCTAATTACGTCCAAGCAGGTGCTTTCAAGGTTTTATCCGACGCAGAAGCGCTTAAAGCAAGGCTTGCCTTGCTTGGCCTTGAGTCAAGGGTGGTCAAGTCGGAGTCTGCCGGCGGCTTCATGTATCGTGTTCGCTTAGGGCCTTTTTATCGCAGTGACGAGATTAACCGTGCCCGAAACCGCCTGATTGAGGCCGGTGTGGATGCGGTGATTGTCAAACAACCTTGATGATTCTTGGATATGTCTAAACCGATTGTTGATGGCAAATGCCCACCTGCAAAAGCCCAGGGAAGCGCCAAGCAGCGCAGCAGGCTCACTCGTATCGACACAAAATCGAGCAGGCGTGATCTGCTCCAAAAGGCCGCGAGCTTGATCACAGCTTTTCCCACATTATCGGTGGTTGGGACAAACCTATTTGCCCCGCAAGTGGCCTTGGCCGCCAATGCGCGCGAAGGGGCAGACTATAAAGTCTTGCAAGCACAGGCGCCGCAGGAATCAGCAGATCGCATCGATGTGCTGGGATTTTTTTGGTTTGGCTGTCCGCACTGCTACACCTTGGAGCCTGCGCTAAAGGCTTGGGTAGCCAAATTACCTGCGGATGTGGCCTTTCGGAAAGTTCATGTGCCTTGGCGCGATCAACTTCAACAGCTTTACTACAGTCTTGAGGCGCTCAATAAGCTCAGTTTGATCGACAAGGTGTTTGAAGCGGTCCATAAAGACAAGGTCAGTCTTCAAAACGCCCAGCAAATGGCCGACTGGATCAGCCGTCACGGCGTTGAAGCAAAAGCTTTCCAGGATGCCTTCGACTCGTTTGGGGTGCGTACCCGGATGAAGCGCGCAGCCCAGCTAGCAGAGGCCTACCGTCTTGAAGGTGTCCCGGCCCTTGGCGTTGCAGGTAAATATCTCACAGCACCGAGCATGGCCGGTTCCAATCAGCAAGCACTCGCTGTGGTGGATGAGTTGCTTTCGATCGAACGTCGCAACCGGCGAAGTGCGAAGTCTTAAGCGCTTTGTCTTTTTGTTGGCCCTGGCTCTTGGCGCTTGCTCAAGCCCCAAGAAACTTCAGCGACCAGACATAGAGGTCCAGTCGGGTCGTCAGGGTGGGGAACGGCAAGCTTCACCTGGCCCGACAGCAGGCGCTTACTACAAGGACGATGGCCCTGGCGATCGTCCTTTGGCAGACATCGAAGCCATCCCGGACGCGGTGCCAAAACGCGAGCCCATGCATCGATGGGCTAATCGTCCTTATGAGCAGGATGGTGTGTTGCATATTCCGATGCGCCAGTGGCGTGCTTATCGGGCCCGAGGCATTGCAAGCTGGTATGGGCGTCGATACCACGGACGCAATACCTCTAACGGCGAGCCCTACGATATGTATGCGATGAGTGCGGCCCATCGTGTCCTGCCTTTGCCAAGCTATGTCAGAGTGACGCATCTTGCCAATGGGCGATCGGTGATTGTGCGGGTCAACGACCGGGGTCCGTTTATCGGTGATCGCGAGATTGATCTGTCCTATGCCGCCGCGCAACGACTCGGTATGGTTCGTCAGGGCTCGGCTGAAGTCGAAATCGAGCTTTTATTGCCTGGCAAGGATTACTGAGCAAGCGCTGATCGCTTTGCGGCTGAGCAAGCGCTCATAGCTTTGCTATTTCTGAGCAGGCTCTTCGCGATTGGCCCGTAGCGTGACGGCCATTTGGTACCAGTCGGTCTTCCGATCTTTGGTAAGGCGCTGGGCCAAGCGCGCAGCTTGTGCAGGCGCTGTGGCGGTTAGCAATGCCTCGAGCAAGGCCCGCCCCTCAATGTTGTAACAAGCTTCGGTCTTTGTGGGTGCTTGAACCTCATCATCACGGTCGACTTGCGAGTCTTCGGATGATGAGCTTGGCTTGTGATCAGATGCAATCAACAGGCTAAATTCGCCGCGCTCTCGATGGCTTGTGGACTCAAGCCATTTCGGGAGGTCTTGCGCTGTCAAGACCACACTTTCTTCGAAGCGTTTGGTCAATTCGCGCCCAACGCAAAGCTTTCGGGATGGAGCAAGTTTGGCAAGTAGTTTTGCGGTTTTTGTAATCCGGTGGGGTGCTTCGTATATTGCAAGATGGGCTCTGAGCGCAAGCAAAGCGCTAAGTCTTAAGGCAGCCGCCTGCTCACGCTGAGGCAAAAAGCCTTCGAACCATATCGGCCCTGCGTGAAAGCCACTGACGCTTGCAAGGGCAACAAACGCGCTCGGCCCTGGGATGGGCAGGACCACAAAACCTGCCTCGCGCACCGCGGCAACCACCCGAAAACCGGGATCGCTAATGGCAGGCGTTCCCGCATCGCTCAATAAGGCGCAGCGCTTGCCAGCGGTCAAATGCGCCAAGATCTTCGGTAATGCTTGTGTTTCTCGGTGTTGCTCAATGCTGACCGTGTCGGGTCGGATACCTAAGGCGTCAAAGAGTTTGCGGCTGACGCGAGCGTCTTCACAGGCAATCAGGCTGGCATGACAAAGCGCCTGGACAGCACGCGGGCTTAGATCCGAAAGGTTACCAATCGGGCTTGCTACGACCAAAAGACAGGCATCGGGGAAGTGCTGCAGCTTGTGCGACTCGGGGTCAGGCTCATGCGAAAGAGTGATCATGGAAAAAACCTTAGCTGATTCAAAGCGACGAGCACAACAGGCCGCACAACGCGGTCGACAGGCTGAGGAGAAGGCTTGTGACTGGCTCACCCGTCAGGGGCTGGTGCTTGTTGAGCGTAACAGCCGTTTTCGTGGCGGAGAAATCGATCTGGTAATGCGCGATAAAACCTCCGTTGTTTTTGTCGAGGTGCGCTATCGAAGTCACATGGCTTATGGCGGCGCGCTTGCGAGCCTCAACCTCAAGAAGCAGGCCCGCATCAAGCATGCCGCGAGCTGCTACCTGCAGCGCACATACGGTAGTGCCCACTGGCCATCATGCCGCTTCGATGTCATCCTCATTCAAGCAGGTACGCTCTCATGGATTCCTGGCGCGTTCTAAATTAAACTCGAACTTGTGGTGAGTTTTTTTGCTGCTACGCAAGCATGTTTTGCAAAAGGCTTACACTGAAGATCCTTAGACTTTTGCCTCCAACCTAGACCCGATTGTAGGAAGCTTTGCCATGTCAAAAACCGCTCCATATGCTGTTCCTTCGATCATGAGCCGACGCTTAGCCTTGGCAAGTCTTTCGCTAACCGCATTGGCGCTTTCAGGCTGTGTGGGTGTTGCAGTCACTGGCGCTGCGGTGGGTGCGGTCGCAACAGGCGATCGCCGCAGTTTGGGTACTCAGGCCGACGATCAGACGATAGAGTTTCGCGTCAGAAGCGCCGTATCAGCGGCGCTACCCAATTCAAATGTACGTGCTGTAAGTTATAACAGAAAGGTCTTGTTGATCGGGCAAACGACCTCGGAAGCCGACAAAAAACTTGCGCAAGAAGTCGCTGCTCGAGTCAATAATGTCGCCTCTGTAGTCAATGAGGTCGAAATTCGCCCACTTGCAAGCGCTCAAAACAGCGCAGTGGATATAGCGCTCTCGACCAAAGTGCGTGCTGCGATCATCGAGGACAAATCCTTAGAAATCGGAGCCTTTAGGATTAGCTCAGAGCTTGGTGTTGTTTTCTTAATGGGACAGGTCAGCAAACGCGAAGGCGAACGTGCCGCACAAGTTGCAAGCAAGGTTTCGGGTGTGCGCAGGGTGGTTACGTTGTTTGATTTTGTAGGCTAAGCCACTTGCGATTTAAACGTGGCCTTGATCCAAAAGTAGAAAGGCCTGACGACCCTCGGTGGCAAGCCCTAGGCGCATGCCATGCGGTAAACATACTTTTCCCTGCTGATGACCAAAGGGCAAACCCTCTAACAAGGGCACCTTGGTCTGGCTTGCAATCCATCGAAATACTTTCTGTAAAGTATAACCACGATCATTCGATCTGAGGCTGTAGCCGTTAAATGAGCCTAGCAAGACGGCCTTTTGTGCATCGATGATGCCGCTGTAAAGTAAACGCAACAACATGCGCTCGATTTCGTAGGGATGCTCGCCTACGTCCTCTAAAAACAAGATGCCAGCTTCAGGTGCTTTTGTCAGCCACGGGCTCCCGATCATGCCGCATACCATCGATAGATTGCCGCCCCACAAAACCCCGCGTTCATCAAGGGCTGCCATGTTCGGCGTGCAAGCTTTATAACGAAAACCCAAAACCTCGAGTTTTCCTTCAAAGGCTTCGCGCAAACAGCCACTTGTCGTTTCGTCGACCTCTTGTTGTCCAAAATCATCTAAAAGCATGGGGCCGGCCCAGGTCACGCTTGACGTCGTGCCAAGCATGGCTAAGTGAAAGGCTGTGGTGTCGCTAAAGCCGACCCAAAATTTGTCGGCGTCAGCAAGTGCCTTGAAGTTCAGTCGAGGAAGAAGGCGCATCCAACCATAGCCACCCCGGGTCATCATCACCATGCGGGCTTTGTTTTGTTTGGCCGCACGCTCAAGGGCGCCGATCCGCTGGGTATCCGTACCAGCAAAGCGCTGCCACCTTGCTTTTAGCCCAGGGTCTGCATAAGGTGTCCAGCCATGGTTGATTAACTGTTGCATGGCCAAGCTGTAGGGCGCTTGATCTTCAATCGCTCCAGATGGCGATATTAAATAAACCCCGTTTGCCGAAGCCTTGCCCTTGGCTGCATCGTTTGGCTTATCTGGATTGTCTGTGCTTGGCATCGCTCAGAGTCTGCCATATTCTGGCGCCTTTCGTGCTAACGCAAGGACCGCAGCTATGCCTCATATCCCGTACCTCCCCGAAGATCTTAAAGAGCCCGCCGATGTGGTCGATGCGATTCGTAAACGTCGTGGTGGCGAGCTTTTGCATCTGGATCGGATGCTCTTGCACTCACCTGCTTTTGCCCGAGGCTGGAATGTGTTTTTGGGGGCTGTACGCACAGAGCTTTCGCTGAGTCCAAAGCTGAGAGAGTTATCGATGTGTACGGTAGCGGTTCTCAATGGGGCAGAGTACGAGTTCGTTCAACATGCGCCGCTTTTTATCAAAGCAGGCGGCACGGAGGCTCAAGTACAAGCCTTGCGCGATCCACTGGCTGCGATGGGCGATGCATCGATGTTTGATGATTTAGAGCGATGTGCGCTCGCAGTGATCGTGGCAATGACCCGTGAGGTTCGCGTTGGCGACCTATTGATGCAGCGGTTGCGGCAGCATTTGAGCGATCAAGAAGCCATTGAGTTATGCGGCGTGACGGCTGCCTACAACATGGTCTCTCGGTTCTTAGTGGCAACCGGCATTCATCCAAGTGATATGGCCAAACCAGCCTGATGAGCCATTTGGTCAGCGTGGTAGGAGGAACGGACCAAGGCACCGACGGCGGCATGCTGAAATCCCATGGATTGGGCCGCTGCCTCAAAGCGTTCGAATTCGCGAGGGTGTACGTAGCGCTGAACCGGTAAATGGTTTGCCGACGGCGCAAGATACTGACCGATGGTGATCATGTCGACTTGATGCGCTCGCATGGCCCGCATGACCTCGATCACCTCCTCGTCGCTTTCGCCCAAACCAAGCATAAGACCAGACTTCGTTGGTACCCCGGGGACGCGTTCTTTGAAGCTTGAAAGTAAGTGCAAGGAGTGCTCAAAATCGGATCCTGGTCTTGCCTGCCGATAAAGACGCGGCACCGTTTCCACATTGTGATTCATCACATCGGGTGGTGCTTGCTCTAAAATCTTAAGCGCTCTATCGAGGCGGCCACGAAAATCGGGCACGAGCACCTCAATGAGTGTTTGTGGTGAACTTGATCTTACGGCGCTTATGCAATCGACGAAGTGTTGAGCTCCGCCGTCGCGTAAATCATCACGGTCTACGCTGGTAATGACCACATAGCGCAATTGAAGTGCTGCGATGGTTTGGGCAAGCTGAACAGGTTCCTCGGGGTTTAAGGGCAAAGGGCGACCATGGCCAACATCGCAAAATGGGCAGCGCCTGGTGCATAAGTCACCCATGATCATGAAGGTTGCCGTCCCTTTACCAAAACATTCGCCAATGTTGGGGCAAGACGCTTCCTCGCAAACCGTATGCAAGCCCTTTTCGCGCAAGATGCGTTTGATGTCGTGAAAGCGCGATTGAGCAGAAGGCGCCTTAACCCGAATCCAGTCGGGTTTTGCCAAGGCCGGTCTCGCATCGTGCTGAATTTTGATCGGTATACGCGCAGTCTTCGCCTGACCCTTTTGTTTCACCGTCATCACATCAGGTTTTTCGCTCATGTTGTGGCCATTCGCTCCAAAAAATGCTTATCAAGGCAGGCTGTCATCGAGGCTGCAAGCTCGTTTGCAACACGCTGACAGTCAGGGCTATAGCCTAAACAAGTTCGCATGTCAGTAACTTGCAGACCAGGGTAGCCGCAAGGGTCAATCTGATGAAACGGTGCAAGGTCCATCGCAATATTGAGCGCAAGGCCGTGATAACTACAAGAGCGACTTATTTTGAGCCCAAGCGCTGCAATTTTTGTGCTGCCTGAGAGATGCTCACTTGATGGAGCCC
>SXGQ01508312.1_pt1 | contig 10439 bp, 17 predicted proteins | sample 3178371 | NCBI WGS metagenome assembly SXGQ01 (sample SAMN11356859, study PRJNA531348) | freshwater metagenome | isolation source: freshwater sample F1-20 | place: China: Fuxian Lake, Yuxi | collected 2017-12-25 | reverse complement strand
CGGCAACGTTGACGCTGCCGTGCAGAGTTATGACAACGGAACGGACTCTTTGATCCGAGCAGGCGATGGTGGACTAAGCACCAGCCGTTTGGGATTCAAGGGCAACTCCCCTGACCTGGGTGGCATACAGTTCAACTTCCAATTGGAAGGTGGTCTAAAGGCCAACACAGGAACACTGGGTTCAACCACCAACACGGGACAGGTATTCGCTAGAGAAGCCTTCGTGGGAGTGAGCGGATCCGCGGGAGAGATACGTTTGGGAACCACTGACCTGTCAGGTGCATCAGAAATGGACACGCTGGCATTCACGTTTGGTAACTTCACGAACGTGCCCGTCAACGGCGCAGCCATAGAGATCGGCGCTGACGCCAGCAACGCAATCAAGTACATCTCACCATCGTTTGGTGGATTCACTGCACAGGCCGGTTATGCGGGCAACTCCAGCACTGCCACCACGGACGCCAAAGCGGACACCACGTCTGGGTCTCTGACCTATGCCGCTGGTGCAGCTAAATTGGGCGTGGGCTACGCAACCAAGCAGGCCACCACTGCAGTGGGAGAAACTGATGCCAAGAGCATCGGCGCATCCTATGACTTTGGTGCGTTCTCCCTGGGCGCTGCCTACGTGTACGGTGACAACTCAACCACGGCCAACGTCAAGTCCACTGCCAACGTGTTCTCAGCGAGGATGCCTCTGGACAAGAACGGACTTGTGGCACACGGGGTGTACGCCATGGCCAAGGATGGCGCACAGACCACTGCCAATGAAGGCACTGGCTACACTGTGGGGGTGACCAAGACATTTGCACCAGGTACAAGCATCTACGGGGCCTACAGCAGAGTCACCAACGATGCTAACAGCACCATGTACCTAAATGGCATGACTGCTCCAGCAGCAGGAAAAGATCCCAGCCTAGTAACGGTGGGAATCAACTACGCATTCTAGTTGAAAACAATATTGATAGCGGGGGTCATTATTTGACCTCTGCTCAATGTTGTAGTACAATAGCTTCAGCACGGATAATTACAATATCAATGATAACACAGCAGGAGATGACCCATGGGCATACACTACACATACAAATCACAGAGTGGCGAGCGGAACCTGCGCAAACAACAGAAACAGGACCAGCTGCGTAGGCGCAGCGATCAGAGAAAGCAATCCAAAGAACAAGAGCAACCACAAACAGATGTCTACGTGGTGCCAGACAATGAAGTGGTAACACTGGATCATCTCACCAATCCGGATCCTAAGAAGTGATCAATCAGAGACTGTTTGACTGGTATGGCATAGACACCAACAAGAATTTGGCACTTAAAACCTTCTGCCCCAGGCCCTTTGATACAATTCTGATAGACAAGAATGGTACTTGCTTTGCCTGTGAGTGCACTGCATGGTTACCACAGAGCGTAGGAAATTTACATTTGCAATCTTTGAAGGATATCATAAATTCTCCCATGTCTAAACATTTGCAAAATAGTATTATCGATGGATCATATAGATACTGCAATGAAAAAAATTGCTCCTATATATTGGCCCAGGAAACACAAGAATACCATTTTAAAAAGAGAATACCTGAGTCTAAAAACAAAACATTACGATTAGCGATTGATGATAGCTGCAATCTGCAATGCCCGAGCTGTAGGAATAAAAAGATTTTTGAAAAATCTGGTTCAAAGTTTAATAGTAGAATTCGTTTGGCAGACAAGATAATAGATTACATCTCCGGCAGCAAAGACACAATAGATGTGCATGTGGGCAGTGATGGGGATCCTTTTGCCAGTTTGATTTACAGGTATTTCATAAGGAAAACTAAAAACTTTGACAATATAAAATACTCAATACAAACCAACGGATTATTGATCAAAAAAATGTATGATAAAAATAAGACGATGTTTGACAAATTAAAAGTATTAAATTTAAGCATCGATGGCGCTTCAGCTGCTACCTATGAAAATTTGAGACTGGGAGGTAAATTTGAAAACATAATTGATAATTTGGAATTTATAACAAAAATTTCAAAAAAAAACTTTTTATTGATATTGCACGTTGTTCTACAAAAGAAAAATTTCAAAGAAATTTTTACTTTTATAGATATGGCAAAGAAATATAACTTTGATAGGATATACTTTAACAAAATTCAAAATTGGAATACCAATTTAAATTACGCGGAAGAAAACATTTTTGATCCTTCGCATAGAAACCACAAGGAATTAGAAAGTTATATAAACGAGATAATGAAAATTAGAAATACTTATCCAAAAAAATTTATAGAAGGAACCGCAATACCTTATTAAATATTATCCATGAAGATAGCCATAACCGGACACACAGCAGGCATAGGCCAATCCTTTACAAAAATACTCAAATCCAGGGGGCATGAGATAGTGGGTATAAGCCGACGCACAGGCGAAAACATTCGTAGGACGGAGCATGTGGCTAATCTCATAACGCCCTGTGATATGTTCATTAACAGTGCACAAACACAATATGCCCAGACAGAACTACTGTATGCTGTTTGGCGAAGATGGCAAGGGAAGCACGGAAAGTATATCTGGAACATTAGCACGAAGATGACCGAACAGCCCGTTAACGGAACTCCTGATGGTCAGGATGATGTCACAATGAGCGCTTACATGAATCAAAAAATTGCACTTGAGGAGGCATCTCGGCAATTGAGATTCAAAAATTCGTGGCCGGTAATTTCTATTATACGTCCGGGAGGGGTGGCCACGCAGCTACAAGCAGACAACACCAACAAGGCAGAAGTTGATTTGTGGACAAAAAGTATAATAGATATTTTTTCTTACAACGAAAATATCAGCATATCAGAGATATCTGTTTCACACGTGCACCAAAGGATTCCAATATAAATGTTCAGGAAAAAACTTACAGACATAATTACACCAGATTGTGAAGTAATTGATTTTCGTAATGGAAAATTTGTTTATCCAATTTTTAAGAACGGCCGAAGCAGCCTTACAATATACGCAAATAAAAACAAACTCTCTTTGCTTAAGAACAAAGAAATATCACAACTAAAAAAAATAATAGTTTTTTTAAGACCTGCCAAAGAAAGATTTTTGTCGGGGGTTTACACCTTTTTTTATCTTACTAAAAACCAAGTGATTGATGATCACACACTTAAAAAAATTGAGAGCTTTGATATCATCGATCGACATTTTATTCCGCAGTACTGGTGGCTTTACCATCTTTTCAAATATTTTGATGGCATCATTGAATTTAAACCTGTGGAAGAATTATATAAATGGATTCCAAATAGGGATGGTCCGTGGTCAGGAAATGCCACTCCGTATGAACCAATAACTGATGAAATAAAAGGCAGGATATTATCTATAAAACACGAAAAATACATAGAAGTTGATGAAAAAATTATTAAGACATACATGAATCAATCTGTTCAACTTAGAAAAATTATAGAAGAATTTCGAGTATAAAATGCATTGCCCTAGACTTGATCATTTTGTTAGAATAAACAACACAGGAAAAATTGGCAAATGTGGCCATATGACCGGAGCAAAAGAGTTTGCTAGCTTTGACGACATGCAAAAAAGTGTTTGGCTGACAGAAATAAAAAAACAAATGGAAAATAATGTCTGGCCAAAAGAGTGCGTAAGATGCTCAATGACTGAACAAACTTCCAACACCAGCATACGATTAGACATGATAGAGAGAGATAAAATACTTAAACCAATTAAAAAAAATTACTTGATAGTGGGTGGGGTGTTAGACAATATTTGCAACAGTGCTTGTCAAAGCTGCAATCCCGAACTTAGCACTAAAATTGGAAGACTAAACAGCAAAAAATTTAAAAAAATAAACAACTATGATCAATTTTTCTCTCTGCCGCAAGATAGAATTGTGGAGGTAGACGTGAACGGGGGAGAACCTACCGTAAGTCCAAACTATAAAAAATTACTGAAAAATTTACCAATTACAACAAAGATAGTGCGAATAAACACCAATGGCTCGCGCGTGATAACGGAAATAGAAGAATTATTGAATAAAAATTTACGTGTAATAGTCACCTTAAGTTTTGATGGCACCAAAAATATTCATGACTATACACGTTGGCCAATCAATTGGAAAGATTATGAAAAAAACATATACAAATATGTTGAGTTAAGAAAAATGCATAAAAATTTGAGATTGAATTTCTGGACCACCGTGAGCTGTTTCAACGTTGGCGACATGCAAAACATACTTGATTTTGCCAATGCTGTCAGCATAGATCATGCTTATGGTTATTGCATTCAACCATGGTTATTAGACATAAGATATATAAATCAATTCACTAGCGAGGCAAAAAAAAAACTTATATCAACGAAAAATAAATTTTTATCTGCCATGGCAGACAAATGCGGATCAATAAACATAGACAATTCAAAAGACTTAAAATATTTTATAGATGCCCAAGATGCCTTAAGAAAAATAAACTTTCAAGATTATTTTAATTTTAATAGAAATTTATCGGAAAACTTCTCTGCAAATAATCTATGATGCTCTGTACCGTAATGTTTGCCATCACGTGCATAATTTGGAGTAGTTATTAAAATTCTTTCTTTGCTGCTCCACTCCGGCCAACAGTTTTTAATTGTTTTATCAGTAAGAACATTTGGACAGCCCATAATTTCATAAACATCTTCACAAAAGCAATGAAAAGTCTTTGCTCCATTTTTTTCCGCAAATTTTTCCATAAAAAATAAATTTTTTAAAAAGTTATTTTTGTCTGTGTGATTGTTTTCCATCTTAAGTATCTCGTTGCCGCTTGTAAGATTGATTGGAAAGTTATCTAATCTTTCTCTTCGCGTTTGCGCAGGCCAGCACGCTACAATAATCTTAGGAAATAAAACTTTTTCAGTTCCGTATAAAATACGTATCATCTGATCACCACTACCTCCCGGCCGAGCCAAGTTCCACCATCTTAATATTTTATTTGATTGTTTTGCCACCTGGCTGACCCATGTCTCTTCTTCTTCCAATCCCTCGCCAAATGTGTGTGAGCAGCCCAGCACCACCACATTTTTACCTCCATCGGGCAAAGGACGGAATTCCGGACAACGATATCCATAGGAATTGGTTTTGTGTCCTGGCACAGGATCAAATCTGGGCATGTCGTCGTCGGCGTAAAATCCGTATTTCATAACAATATTTAAGTTGTAAAACTATTGTAAAATTAATTGCACTTCCACTGCCAGTGCTCCGCGCTTGTACCAGCTTTCTATATTTTTGTCAATCTGCTTTTGTGTGCCTTTCCACTGTGTGATGATGCTCCATTCTTTGGTCGTAATCCTTACCCAGTATTGATCTCCGCGGTGCCTTTGGCGCACTGTGAGGTCCGTTGCAAAAACTTTTGGTTCTTTGTCTATAGGCCAATTCATATGTTTGGTGGAGGCGATCAGGATCGAACTGACTACCTCTTGACTGCCAGCCAAGCGCTCTACCAAGTGAGCTACGCCCCCATGTTGTGGTGCCCCTAGCCGGAATTGCACTGACGACCTCCACCTTACCATGGTGTTGCTCTACTCACTGAGCTATAGGGGCATATGCGTATATTATAACAGGAATTTGTAATTTGCCAACTGTTTAAAAGCCTAGGCCATGTTCCACTAGTTCGTGGATGCCCGAGTATAGGAAATACACCGCCAGCGCCGTGAACATCCATCTGCTGTATAGGAATATCTGCTTCACGGGCAGTTTCTTGATCTGGTAGTTCGCAACCTTAACGGCTATTACCAAAACCACCAAACCCACCAAAATGCCCAAACCAATCAAACCCACATTGGGATGGTCAGTATAAATGCCTGTGAGGAACAGCACCACTTCCACGCCTTCCCTAAAAATAATAAAGAATGCAGTGACGCCCAGTGCCCATGCGCTGTGCCGGGGTAGGTCTTTTACGTGCTGTGCGGCGCCATGGCAGAACCAGGCCACCCAGGCCAATATAACACCCGTTATAATGGCGATTAAAGCTTCAAAGCGCTCTAAATTTGCATGATCTCCCAGCCAAGCAGCAGTTGCACTGCCCAACAAAATTGTGGCTGCAAAAGCGGCTGCAGCGCTGATCCATATGCTTTTTTGTTGCTGTAAATTACCATTGGTAGAGGCCAGGGACAGGACCATGATCAACCATACCTCAAAGCCTTCTCTGAATATAACAAATGCCGAACTCAATAGTGGTGTCATTGTTTCTGATTATTATTTTTTGCCATACTTATTTTATGTTGTTTTGCAGGTTGCGTCAATTGGTTTTTGTGTTATAATACAGTTAAATATTTTATGAAAAAAATATTAACTGTATTCTTTTTATTATTTGTTCTTGGATGTGCTTCCACACAACCAGGCAGTACAGAAAAAACCAGCCCCATGGACCGCATAGGCCAGGCCCTGGAAAAAATCACACTGCCAAAATTTTAGTCTTTGCTGTTCCACTTGTCCAGCATGCCCTGTAGTTGGCTGCCGTGCAGATCCGCTGGATCTTGCTCCACACCTCGCTTGAGGCCATAGCCCGAGCTGCCGTTGCTGCGATGGTGCATTTTGCTGTCAAATGTGGAAGTGCCGTGATTGTGATTGGGGTTTCCGTTGAACTTTTTTTTGTGTTTGAATCTTTTTCTTTTGTTGAACATTTCTTTCTCTCTTTAATTGTAACACAGGTTGTGACTCTGTCAAAGTCATGTTATACTCTAGCATGAATGATATTACCAAAGATGTCAGCCAAACACTGGCGGATGTTGTAGATCATGAAGCTACTCGATTGTTATACATACAAAAAATTGTGGAACGATTGAGGACTGTGTTTGATCCCGAACTGCCCATTAATATTTACGATCTTGGTTTGATATATGACATCAAAGTGACGGATCAATCTGTGTGCCATGTGCTGCACACCCTGACTTCCGCATTCTGCCCAGCAGCTGACATCATACCCGTGGACATACAAAATGCTGTGCAGAGCGTGTCGGGCATTGCAAAATGCCATGTGCGCATCACCATGGTTCCCCAATGGAGTCCAGAAAGCCTGGATCCCGAAATAAGACAGCTAATATTGGGCTGGTAAACCCATAAATATTTCTACAACAACAGGAGAACATGATGCTTACTATAGCGTTCATTCTAGGTTTTGCCGCGGGCTGGTTCGTCAATGAGAAAGTGGAGAATTTTGGCGAAAAGATCAATCCCTTAAATTGGTTCAAGAAAAAATAATATCACTTGCTATTGGGGGCCAGGCCCCCAATGGTGATTCAAACTACTTTCCTAAAGTCTTGATAGCTGCCTGTATGTTCTTGCTACAGTCTGCTTCCTTTTTGGCCTTGTCGTCGGCTTCTGCTTGAGCTCTAAATTTCTTGGCTTCGTCAGAGGCCTTGATAGTTTTTGTCTTGTCGTCAAACTGTTTGATCAGAGCTGCGCAGGTCACTGGAGTGGCCGGAGCAGTGGTCTGGGCAACAGCAACGGCTGCCAACAAGAACGCACCAATGATAGCGGTCAATAAAGTTTTCATGATTGATCTTTCTATTATTGTTATTATTTTATATTTTAAAGAAAATTTAGTGTAAGGTCAACTTATTTGTTTTCCGCTTCTCTGCTATTGACTACTCTGTCTGCCAATCCATACGTCACTGCCTGTTCCGCAGTCATAAAATTATCTCTCTCCATGTCTGCCTGTAATTTTTCAATTGGTTGACCTGTGTGTTTCTGATACACCTGCGTCAGTTCCACTTTCCAGCGCAACAGTTCGTTTGCTTGTATTTGTACATCTGTGGCCTGTCCTGACGCACCACCTAGTGGTTGATGTATCATGTGTCTGGCATGCGGCAGTATCAGCCTCTTGCCTTTGGTGCCCGCGGCAGCCAATAGCGATCCCATGGAGCAGGCCTGTCCCATGACGATGGTTTGCACGTCGCACTGGATGTACTGCATGGTGTCGTAGATGGCCATGCCTGCCGTGACCAATCCGCCGGGCGAATTGATGTAGATGGTGATGTCTCGCTCGGGTGCCTGTGATTCAGCAAATAATAATTGGGCACAGATGATGGATGCCGTGCGCTCCTCAATGGCGCCTTCCAGAACGATGATCCGGTCCTTGAGCAGGCGGCTGAATATGTCGTAGCTGCGCTCGCCCTTGCTGGTCTGTTCTATTACTATGGGTACCAATGGCATACTTGAAAGATTTTAACACGGTGTCAACGAATTGTCAATGTGTTTGGTAAATTATTTGTCTTCGCTCCACCAGGTGTACTGCTCGCCGTGGTGCTTGATCACTCGACTGATCTGCTGGCGGTACTCGCGCTCCCTGCGCACCTTGTCTTGCATGATGCGTTGCCAGTCCTCTCGCAGTATGAGGTCCTCCCTGCTGACCTGCATCTTGACCAGCATGAGATGCTTGCTGGTGGGATAGGTCCACAGCTCGCCCCGGTGGAAATTGCTGAGGTGCAGCCAGCCACGATACTGGCAGTGAGTGCCTGCGAGGTCCTGCCACTGCCGGGGTGGGCCAAACTGCGGCTGGTACAGGTAGTGATATATGAACAGACGTTGTCGCCGGCGGAACCATAGGTCCGGTTCGGCTATGAGTTTATATGCCGAGTATCTGCTGTCCTTCATGTAAGATATTTACTGATCACGCCATGGAATAAAGCACCCAGTTATACATGGGTGTTCGTGGCCGTGCTGTGCCAATAATTCCGAGACAGAGATTAAAAAGTTAGAATTTTTTGCCCCTGGTGCCCTTGGCATGAAAAACCAAGCATCGGCCGTGCTGCTCTGCATCTTTTTCTGTTTTGATGTCCTGGTGCCTGATCCACACCTCATTTAGATTTGTGAAATCTGCTCCACCAAATGCCTGCTTGATGGCCATCTGATCTGGACATGAGAGTCCCCCCTGCTCCAGTCGTGACCGCATGCTGGCCACGCGCACATGATCGAGACCATGGAAGTGGCACAGGGTGGCCATGAGACTATGATTGTGCTGACTGAATGCTGTGCGCTCCAGCAGCGCCTGCCATTGTGCCTCCGTGGGTGAGTGCTGTGCATAAGCATCTATGTCTGCTATGATCACTGACGAGTTTGCATCGAAGTGCATGCTCATCTCATGGAACCTCATGCTCTGGCACAGAGTGTTGCGTGCAAAGTTCATGAGATGTTGGTCATCCACGCCCGCATAGCCATGCACGCTGCGCAGCAGAGACACCTGCTCTGGCCAGCTGATGTGATCGGTGGTGCTCCAGGTGTGCGACACTGCCAGCTCCGCCAGTTTGTACAGCGTGGCGGGCGATGGGTCCACCACATGGCAGTGCAGGGGCAATCGCCACAGGCGTGTGAAGCTGCCGTGCCAGCGGTCAAAATATCTGTTGAAATACAGCTCATCGGTGCTGGTGGCCATGTGCCTCTGGTGGGTCAGCAGGTGCTCCCCCTGCAGGGTCATGTTGGAGAACATGCAGTTATTTACTGCATCAAGAGGCGGAACATGCCCACGGAGTCTATCGTGGTCAGCAGGAGGTAGTTGGCCAGCATGCCAAAGCTGCCGCGGTTCCAGGCCGCCCAGGCATACATGCCACAGCCCGAGATCCATATGGGGTACAGGATCAGCCAGGGTGGGTCGGGCACCGTGACGCTCATGGTGATGGAGCAGCCGATGCTGAAGCACCAGGCCAACAGCTCCACGCAGAATCTCAGGGGATGGCTGTGGTAGTCATCCTGGATCCATTGCAGCGTGGGGCGCAGTATCTTGATCATGTGCCCTTAGTTATCACAGGGCGGATCTTGCCACCCTGTGACTGTGTTGTATGTGTGTGATTACTTCTTGGCCGGCTCTGCTGGCTTGGCAGCTGGTGCTGCTGGTGCTGCTGGCTTGGCAGCTGGCGCGGCCGGTGTGGCCGGTGCCGTCACTGCTGGCTTGGCTGCTGGCGCTGTGGCTTTTGGCTTCAGCGTGTAGTAGCCCACTATGGCTAGCAATATCACCACTGACGCGATGGCTATGTTTCTGTATGAAAACATGTTTGTCTCCGTTGTTTTTGTTTGTGGGCTTATTGTAACACAATGTGCAATTGTGTCAACCTTTGGTAATGTGTTGGGGTGGGGCCATTTGGGTGACCCCGCTGTGGTTACTGCACCGATAGGTTGATCGCGGCCGGACCCTTGGCGGTGTCCTCCAGGTCAAACATCACTGCGTCGCCCTCGTTGAGCTGCTCCAGGCCTGCTGCCTGCACTGCGGTGATGTGCACGAACACGTCCCGGTCTTCTGTGGCTATGAATCCAAAACCCTTCTGGGCGTTGAACCATTTTACTGTTCCTTGTGTCATTTTAGTCATTGTCTTTCTTTGTTGTTGTTATTGTTATGTACTGTAATTCTAGTGGGGAAAATTAGCCTGGTGCACTGAATGTGCCCATGTGTCGTTGTCTCTACTGTGTGTTACCTTACTTT
>SXGQ01177443.1_pt1 | contig 10440 bp, 14 predicted proteins | sample 3178371 | NCBI WGS metagenome assembly SXGQ01 (sample SAMN11356859, study PRJNA531348) | freshwater metagenome | isolation source: freshwater sample F1-20 | place: China: Fuxian Lake, Yuxi | collected 2017-12-25 | reverse complement strand
GCCAAGCCCGCGCCGCTGTCCTCGATGTGGTCGATGATGCGAACCTCGTTGCCGACGAACTGGGCGAACACGATGGACGTGGTGTCGTCCATGCCCAAATCCCAAGCCGTCACAACGCCGACCTGCGGCTCATGCAGGACGTTGCGGATGCGCTTGTCTGCGGTCATCTGCTTCATCTCGCGGCCATAGTATGCCCCGGTGATGGCCGCCTCGAAGCTGCATTCGAATTCTTGGTCATAGCGATCCGGGCCGATGGTCTTGAGTGCGTCGTTCAATTCCATCTGCGGGATAATGCGCGTCTCTGACGCTGGAAGCACCAGCGAGAACCAGTTGGGATCGCGCGTGGCCTTGTCGTAGATTTCCCAGAATTCGTTCTTGCCTTTGGGCGTGCCGATGAAGGTGGCCCGTCCTTGCCGGTCGGCCAGTGCTGGGCGAATGACAGTCGGCCATGCGTTGGCTGGGAAGTCTGCGGGTTCGTCTAGGACCACGTCATCGAAGTACAGGCCGCGCATGGCGTCGTAGTTGTCAGCGCCGAACAGGCGGATGCGTGCGCCGTTGGGGAAGTCTGCGCGCAGTTCGCTTTCATTGTAGGACATGCCGGGGATCGGCGCGGTGAACTGCTTGATGTAGTCCCAGCTAATTGCCTTGGCTTGGTTGTAGTATGGCGCGATGTATCCGCAGCGCACGTTTTCGCGTGGCGTGGTGATAGCCGACTTGATTAGGTCATTGATTGCGCCGACGGTCTTGCCGAAGCGGCGATGCGCCACGATGCAAGCAAACCGCTCCTTGCGATTGTGGAACGGCAGAAGCTGCTTGCGCGGCAGGTAGGGGATTTCAATTGTCGGCATTCTTCCACTGGATCGTGAGCGGGCCGCCGTTGCTGGTCATGTCAACGTCCTGCTTCTCACGCCAATCGTCCTTGAAGCGGTTCTTCATGTTGAAGATGTAGCTTGTCGGGTTAAAGCCGGGAGTTGCGCCGAAGGTCGCCAATCGACCCTGACGCTCCCACCAAGCCTGCGATTTTTGCAGGCCCCTTTTTACGGCGCTGAAAAATTCAGGATGTTGTTCCATCCAGTTGTTAAGCGTTGCGCGATCAACGTCACAGGCTTCTGCCATTCCGACCAGCGTTTCGCCTTCTTCGCCGACCTTAACGACCACATCGCAGAACTCTGGCTTGTATTTGGTAGGCCGTCCCGCTGGCATGATCTAACCCCTTTTCGGTGCTTCCGCGTCCCGTTGTGCAGGCTGCATCATACAGCAGGCTTGCGGCAAAAGAAAGGCCCAGCCGAGGAGGGGCGGCTGGGCTAAGTCGAGGCGTGTTCCAACTTGGGAGATGTTGTGGTGCGATGATAGCGCAAAGCCCCCGCCATGAAAAGCACCATGCGAAGTTAGAACATACACGCAAAGTTATCGGAGGCTCTAACTTCTGAAGCCTTTGGTTTTGTTGAATAAAAGGACTAAGTTAGAAATTAGAAATATATATATATATACTACTGCTTGCCCATAGACCCCCTATAGGGGCATTTCTAGTGGTCATAATATGTCTTATGAGGGGATTTTTTTCTAACTTCGTAAGATGGTCATTTTTGCCTGCAATATCAAAGACTTGCGATGTTATCGGCCCCGATATCTTCAGCGATAACTTCTAACTTCGCAGCCACCCAACAAAAAACGCGCCCGAAGGCGCGTCATGCTGGTCGCGGCGTGCCAACCATCAAACGATGACCCAGATGTCGGCCACCTTGCCCTTCCAAGCCTTCTTGCCGCGCTCTTTGCGGATCATACCGGCGGCTTCCATCTTCGCCAAGATCGCCTCAAGCGCAGGCTGTTTGATCTTCATGCGGTTGGCAAGCACGCTGGTTGATGCGCCTTTGTCCGGGTCGATGTAATTGATGACGCGGGCAGCAATGGCTTCCTCGGGGCGGTCCTTGCTGTTGTCGTTGGCAAAGACCAGCTTGATCTTGGCGTCTAGTTCGGCGCGGACATAGGCAAAGGCCCAGCGCACATGTTCGGCTGTTCTGAGGCATCCGGGGATGGCGAGGATGAAGCTGATCTTGGCGACGATCTCGTAGGCACGGCGGATCATGGCGACGGACGCCTCGCCGGTGTTCTCGCCCATTTCCTCGGCATAGGAGTAAAGCCAGTTGCTGACCTGCTTGAGCATCTCGCTGGCGTCGTCGTCGGTGCGGACAAGTTCGCGGTCGCCGGAGTATTCGATGCGTGCGCCTTGCGACTGCATGATGTCGAAGTTGCCGCCGTGAAAGATTTGCGCCAGCTTCATGGCCAGACCTTCGGGCATCGGGCGCTTGCGAAAGCCGTCGCGCTCTCTGGGGTTGTTGTCTGTTTCGGATACGATGATGGCGCGTCCCACGAAGCCTTGCGTGGCTGTTTCGCCGTCCATGATCTGGTCAAAGGTTCCGGGCGTGGTGAAGCCGACCACTGATAGGAATGGGCGGTCTAGGCCCTCATCAACCATTCGCAGCATCCGCTGGGCGCGCGCGGCCTGTTCGTCGCGGCCATCGTCCTCGGCCTTTGCGGCGATTGCGCCGAACAGCTTGCGAAGTTCGCGCTTGGTATCGCCGTTCAGCATGAGGCGGCTGTTGGCTTTTGAATAGCCCGACATGATCGCGCCGAACACGCTTTCGAGGTAGGCCGCGCCACCACGGCGCTGGGCGTTGCGGACTTTGATGAGAAAAATGCCGATCTCGTCAATGATGTAATAGGCGGCCTGATGCTCAATCAGGTTCCGCATGATTTCCTGCTCGGACTTGATGCCGCCCTGCAGGGCGTAATGCACGCCAGCCGCGATGTGCAGGTCGGTGGTGGCCTGCATGACGGCTTCTTTGCCGGTGGCGGACGCAGCCACGCAGAAAGCGAGTAGGTTGGCTGTTACGCCGTCGCGGGCGTCCTCATGGCGTAGACCGCCGATGTTGCCGATGGTTGCGATGGCGGATGCCACGGCCAAACGGCGGCGCGGATAGCGGCACTGGCTGTCAATCCACGAGGCAACGTCACCGACAAAGCCGGGCGGGGTGAGAAGGTCCACGCCGTCGAGCGGGAAGGGCGGCGGAAAGCGGTCGTTGCGCTCCGGGGCTTCTGGAACGGGCGGGGCGAAATCCTCGGCGCTGAATTCGTCGGAATAGGTGGGCGCGGGCTGCGCGCCAAACTTCGCGCCGTTATAGCCTGCTTCAAAGTCTGCAAAATCATCCGCGCTCATCTGTTTGTTCCTTTATCCACTTTGAAAACGCCGCCTGTTCGCCGGGCGACATACGCTTGAACAACGCACCAGCCAATCGCTTGATTTGCCGCGAGGCGAACATGGCGTGGCCATTGCTGATGCCGCCCAGCCGGTCGATGGCAGCCAAGGCGTAGCATTCCAACTCAGCCGGGTGCGCCGTCTCAGCCCAAAAGCGTGCATCTTCTCGGGCTGCGCCGTCAATCAGCGGCAGGACGGGCAGGCCAGCTTGATTGATTTGCAGCCAATCGTAGCAGGCCCACGCCACCGCCTCTGGGTCTTGCTTTGCGAATGCGCCGAGGTGGGTCAGGCATTGCTCCACGATGTAATCAGGCACGCGCGGCAGATCGACCTGCACTGGGCGGGCCGGCGCTTTCGGCTTTTCAGCGACGGGTGCCGGAAAATCCCAATCCATCACTGCACGCCGGCGCCGGTGAGGTAGTCGGACAGGCGCTGCATGGTGCGAAGCGTCGGGTTTTCGTTCTTGCCGTCTCTGATTTGCGCCAGCGTGTTTCGGTTTACGGCGGTCGCTGCAGACACAACATTTAGTCTCCGGTCGGCCAGAAGGCGCTTGATCTCGTCCAATGTCAGCATTTCGGTTTCTCCTCTTTTTTGCACATTGCCATGTTGACATCGCATAAAGCAAGCCATAATGTCAAGGAGCGGGATTTGGAGCGTGACCCGCCACGCACGGCACAAGGTGCCAAACACGAAAGGAACGATCCATGTCCATCATGGAGTTAGCGCGCAAGCCGGTTGATCGGCCTGTGATAGTGACTATTTGCGGCGATGCCGGGCGAGGCAAGACAAGCCTTGCGGCGGCGTTTCCGAAGCCGATCTTCATCCGCGCAGAGGATGGGATGCAAGCTATCCCGGCAGGCAACCGCCCGGACGCCTTTCCGCTGCTGCAAAAGGCTGGCGACCTTTGGGAGCAGATCACGGCCATCATCCATGAGCCGCATGATTACCAGACGTTGGTGATCGACAGCGTGACCGCTTTGGAGCGGCTGTTCGTGGCGGATGTTCTGGCGCAAGACCCTAAAGCCAAGAGCATCAACCAAGCCCTTGGCGGATACGGCGCTGGAACGGCTGCGGTGTCGGCCATGCACCAGCGTGTTCGTAAGGGCGCTGGGCTGGCAAACGAAAAGCGCGGGATGCACGTTGTGTTCGTGGCGCACGCTGATGTGGAAACGCTGAAGCTGCCCGACGTTGACGATTACATGCGCTGGACGCTGCGCCTGCCGCCGAAGTCGCAGCCGCCTTACACCGACGACGTTGATGTCGTAGGGTTCTTGCGCTTGGTGACATACACCAAGGGCGAAGATGGTGACCGCAAGAAGGCCATCAGCACGGGCGATCTGGAAATGGTCGTCCACGCCACGGCGGCCAATGTCTCAAAGAACCGCTACGGGATCACAGAGCCGCTGGAATACCACCTCGGCCAGAACCCTCTGGCCCGCGTCATTCCGTCTCTGGGCGGCGCTGCACCTGCACAAACCAAAACCACCAACGAAGGGGAAGCATGATGTCTTTCTGGGATTTGTCCACTGGCGAAACCGCCGCAAACACTGGCACTGATTATGAGGTGCCTTCGGGAAATATCGAACCGATCCCGGCGGGATCGTCGGTGCTGGCCATGATCGACGAGATCAAATGGGACCGCAAACTGTCTGGCGAGGAGTTTATCTCGGCACGCTGGACGGTGCTTGCGCCCGAGGAATACAAGAACCGCAAGGTGTTCCATAAACTGTGGGTCACTGACGCAGACCCGGGCGCGAAGGACGAGACGGCTGCCAAGAACAAGCGCGACAAGGCACGCAAGATGCTGGCAGCGATTGACGCCAACGCTGGCGGCAAGCTGACCGCAAAGCCGGGCGTCCCGACGACCGACGATCTGGTGATGGCGCTGACCAACAAGCCAATGGTCTGCACGATCATGACGTGGTCGATGCCTGACACGCGCAACGGCGGCATGATGCACGGCAACTGGGTGTCGGCTGTGGCCTCGAAGGCATCGAAGGACATCCACATTGCCGAAGCCAAGCCTTTGCCGTCAGGCGGGTCTGGCATGGCATCGGGGCCGCGTGATGACTTTGGTGCGGCTGGTGGGGCTGGCGCATATCGCGCGCCGGTCGATGACGATTCTATCCCATTTTAAGGGATAGGTGATGCCCAGCGCCGTGAAGGTTGGAGCCGATTACCCTGAGCATTCAGAGGCGCGGCGCTGGGCAAACAAACTTTAACGGATTGGAGCCGGAAATGGAACAACGCACGCAGGAATGGTTTGAGGCACGCAAAGGCCGCATCACGGCATCAAGCGTGGGCGCAATTTTGGGACATGCGCCCTATGCAACGCGCGACGATGTAATGCGCCGAATGGTGCGCGAATATCACGGCGCGCCCGAAGAGTTTGAGGGTAACATTGCCACCGAATACGGCACGCGCAACGAGGCTGGCGCGCTGACCGAATACATCATGGAAACGGGCAACGAGGTCGAGCAGATCGGCTTTGTGAATTATGAGCATTGGGCCGGGTGCAGCCCTGATGGGTTGATCGGTGAGGACGGAGGGCTTGAGATCAAATGCCCGTTTGGCCTGCGAAAAGATGAAGCCCCGGCGTTCAAGACGCTGAAAGAACAGCCGCACTACTACGATCAGGTGCAGTTTTCGCTCTGGGTCACGGGGCGCAAGTGGTGGGATTTCTATCAATGGTCCCCGAACGGCACGATGCTGGAACGGGTTGAGGTTGACGAGTTGTGGCAGGGGTTTTCTTTGCCAAACCTGCGCCAGTTTCATGCCGAATACGTTGATGAGCGCAAGACGCCGGATGTTCACCTTGAGCCAAAGCGCCCGATCATCGACACGCCAGAAGCGCGCCGCATCATGGCTGAATATGAACAAATCTGTGAGGCGCTGGATCGCGCCGAGGAGCGCAAGAAAGAATTGCTTTCAAACATGGCAGTAATTGCGATGGATCGGAACGTGGTGTTCGCTGGTCGCAATCTGACCAAGATCGAAAAGGCGGGCGCGATTGCCTACGCCAAGGCGGTCAAGGCGCTAATCCCGGATGCCGACCTTGAGCCGTATCGCGGCAAGCCATCAAGCTATTGGGTGGTCAAATGACCCTCCGCCCATATCAGGCTGACGCGGCGCAAGCGGCGCTGGATTGGATGAAGCGCAGCACAGCGCCGTTCATTATTGATGCCGCCACGGGCGCGGGCAAGTCGCACATCATCGCGGAGATTGCGGCGGTCATTCACCGCATGACAGGAAAGCGCGTGCTGTGTCTCGCGCCAAGCGCCGAGTTGGTCACGCAGAACCGCGAGAAGTTTTTGGCCACCGGCAACAAGGCCAGCATGTTCTCAGCATCGGCGGGTGCAAAGGAGTTACGCCATCCGGTGGTGTTTGGATCACCCCTGACCGTGAAAAACCGCGTCAGTCGGTTCAAGGACCATTATGCGCTGGTGATCTTGGACGAAGCGCACGGGATCACGCCGACAGTGCGAGATATCATCGCCGAAATGCGGGATGGCAACCCGAACTTGCGCGTCTGCGGGCTGACCGCCACGCCTTACCGTTTAGGGTCAGGATGGATATTTCGGGAGCATGATACGGGCAAAATTAACGGAGAAGATAACGCGCGCGATCCATACTTCGCAAAGTGCGTCTATAAAATAGACGCGCGGTCGCTGATTGAGATGGGGTTCCTGACGCCGCCGGTGATCGGGCAGATCAATGCCAGCGGATACGACACCAGCAGGCTGGCGCTGAACAGCCGGGGCCAGTTCGACGCCGACGCCGTGGATCGGGCCTATCATGGCCACGGACGCAAGACGGCGGCCATTGTGGGCGATGTCGTGGCACAGGCGCAGGATCGCAAGGGCGTGATGTTCTTCGCCGCCACGGTGAAGCACGCGCACGAAATCATGGCCAGCCTGCCGCCGGGCTTGTCAGATGTCGTCACGGGCGACACCCCGAAGGGCCAGCGCGACGACATCTTGCGGCGGTTCAAGGCGCAAGAGATTAAGTATCTGGTGAACGTGTCGGTGCTGACAACCGGGTTCGATGCCAGCCACGTCGATCTAATCGCCATCCTTCGCAAGACCGAAAGCGTTGGGCTGCTGCAACAGATCATCGGGCGCGGGCTTCGCCTACATGCCGGCAAGACAGACTGCTTGGTGTTGGATTACACCACGAACCTTGAGGACCACTGCCCGGACGGCGATCTGTTCGCGCCGGTGGTGAAGGCTGGCAAGGCTGGTGGTGGCGGCGGCGGGATGACCTGCGTTTGCCCGGCCTGCGAATACGAAAACAGCTTCACGGCCAGCCCGCAGTATCTAGACTATCAAAAAGACGATGCGGGCTATATTTTGGATTTGGACGGGCGGCAGGTTATGTCCGACTTTGGTCCTATCCCCGGCCATCACGGTCGTCGCTGCATGGGGCTGGTGCAGGCTGGCAAGCGCGGAGAATACGAACGGTGCGGGTATCGCTGGACGTTCAAGGAATGCCCGCACTGCGCCGCAGAAAACGACATCGCGGCCCGGTATTGCGTGACGTGCAAGGGCGAGATCGTTGACCCCAACGAGAAGCTGGTGGCGGACTTCAAGGCGCTGAAGAAAGACCCAACGCAAGTGCAGACAGACAGGGTTCTGAGCATGTCCTGCGCGCCGGGCATCAGCCGAAATGGCAACCGCACGATGCGCGTTGAATGGGTCACGCCATATCGGCAATTTGCAACGTGGTTCATGCCGGATGCGCCGCATGTGCGCGGGCAAGTGGCTTGGCAGGCATTTGAGGCTGTGACGCGCGGTGGAGAGGTTGCGCCGTCAACTGTGACTTATGCCAAAAGCGCGGAAACAGGCTTTTTTGAGATCAAGGCTTACAACAAGCCAGCCGATGAAATGCCCGAGGCAAAGCCAGAACCCGAATGGAACCCTTTTGAAGAGGTAGATCAACATGCGGCTCAGTGACTTCCAAGACATAGCCCAGCGTGGCGTGGTGACGTTTGGTGATCTGGACTATCGCGGCAAGTGCGCGACCGAGGCGCAAGAGCAGATCACGTTCTTTGGTCGCCTGCGGCGCGAATACGGGGCGACGTGGGGCGCGCTGGCCATCCACCCGAGAAACGAGGGCTTGCGCGCTGGCGGGCAGCTTGGCGCGATTGCAAGGCACAAGGCCGAGGGCATGGTGTCGGGCGCTGCCGACATCATCATTCCGGGGCGGGTGACGTTTGTTTGCGAACTGAAGCGCCGCGACCCAACGCAAGGTCGCTGGCAGGACGGACAGCGCGAGTATCTTGAGGCGGCTGCGAAGGCTGGGGCTTTCGCCTGCGTGGCGCTGGGCTGTGACGCCGCATGGCAGGCGCTGCACGCTTGGATCGCGGCCAGCGACTAGGCCAGCTTGCGACCGTAAAAGACTTCAAGTTCGGAAAGGCGTCTTTGAATGTCAGAACGGGCGGCCTCATTGAGCCGCCCTTCTTTGTGCAGTTGCAGCATATAGCCTTTGAGTTCTGTCACGCTGATGATCGTGGCGACCTTCTGCGCGTGCGAAGGTTCCTGCCCGCCCGCCGAAGCGCGCAGGCAAGCCCATTCGGCTTTTGATCGCTCAACCCTCACCCGTCGCGATCTCGCCGCCGCAAGCCAGATACCCGCAGCCGTCCACCCAGTTGTCTGCGTGCGCCGGGTTGGCCTTGGCGCGTGCCAGCTTCAGCAAGGTCATCATAATGGCGACATCTTCCGGCCCGACGTAGGCGTCGAGGTGCGCCGACCAGTAAGCCGCGATCAGACCGAAATTGCTCTCGGCGTCACCGTGCGTGCCAGCGCGGTCCACGTTGACGTATTGCTTGGCGGTGTCCAAAATCTCGCTGCGGTTCATTTCGACACCCATTCCTGTTCAAAGCGCAAATCTTCAATCCCGGTGATGTCGGCCAGGCGGTGGCGGTAGACTGCGGACGGCACGACGCGGCCTGTCATCCAGCGGGAAAGGCTGGACGATGCCACCGGGACTTTTTTTGCAAGCCAGCCCAGTTTGCGCCCGTCTTGCGCGCACCATAGCCGTATTTGAGTTTGAGCCATCATTGGCGTTCTCCTGTGTTTCGGTGGTTTAGGCTTATGGTGTAAAAAAAGTTGCGTCAAGCGCATTTATTTAGTTGCACGGGCCGCTGCATCGTGTAGGGTGTCAATACGAACTAGCAAACAAGGATGACCCAGATGACCATGATCGCCCCCGACACCATCTACTGCGGCAAGCGCGACGTTGTGATCGCCGAAGTCGGCGGCATGACGCACATCTACCCCGGCAAGTATCTGATCCAGCCTGACGGCAACGCCGCCTATGACGCAGAGGGCGCTGACAGCGTTTCAGAGATGAAGGACGTGATCGCTTTCTACCGGGACATGTTTCCCGGCATCAATGTGGTGATGCTGTGACCCTCGCCGAACACCTAGACCTGCTGGGGTTTATACCCCGGCAGGCCCCGCCGAAGCCCGCCCCACAGCCAGCAGCCTACGCGCCGCCCCAGTGGAAACCAACTTACCCCGGCGAAGAGCCGCCGTTTTGATAGGAGAACCAAAAATGAAATACCGCATTCGTGACATCCTCGCCGACCTGATCGGCGTCATCGCAATCTTCGGCGGCGGCTACGGCCTGCTGCTGATCGGCCACGGGATGGGGTGGTAATCATGGCCGTCAAACTTGGAGCAATGGACACCCATATCGTGCTGACCGCCCTGTGGGATTACCGCGAGACGCTGACAAATATTCCCGGAGACCAGCCGACACCGCACATTCAGGTCAGAGACAAGATCGAGCGCGTGGACCGACTTATCAAGCACTACAGGAAATCGTACTTCGCACTGGATAGATTGGGGATCATGTGATGCCAGCCTATTACAACGAGATCGACCCCAAGGCAGCGGCATGGCTGCGGGAACTTATCAAGCAAGGCCACATAGCAGATGGAGTGGTAGATGAACGATCAATTGTCGATGTTTCCCCTGATGAACTCAGAGGCTTCACCCAGTGCCACTTCTTCGCAGGGATCGGCGTCTGGTCCTACGCCCTGCGATCCGCAGGCTGGGCCGATGACCGTCCTGTTTGGACGGGAAGCTGCCCGTGCCAGCCTTTCAGCAGCGCAGGTCGCCGAGGCGGGGTTGATGATGAGCGGCACCTCTGGCCGCACTGGCATCATCTCATCAGCCAGT
>SXGQ01092586.1_pt1 | contig 10440 bp, 9 predicted proteins | sample 3178371 | NCBI WGS metagenome assembly SXGQ01 (sample SAMN11356859, study PRJNA531348) | freshwater metagenome | isolation source: freshwater sample F1-20 | place: China: Fuxian Lake, Yuxi | collected 2017-12-25 | reverse complement strand
CAGTTACAATCTCATCAGACTCTAGCAATCCAATCAGATATTATCAACCCCGTCAACCCCATCAGATCTTATCTACCCATTCTGTCTCAACCGAGTTCAAGCAAAGCCGCAGATAAGACAGGTACAACCCCCATCAGATTTCATGAAGTCAGACAGACTCTAGCAACCCCATCAGACTCTAGCAACCCCATCAGACTCTAGCAACCCCATCAGATATTATCAACTCCATGAGACAGTTTCAGACACATACAAGCCGATTATATCTCAATAAAGTCTAAAAATAGTACAAATGGGGTGGTACAGGGTAAATATTTGATGATGTAATATTTACTTCATCAGATATTTTTATCATGTTTAACTGCTCATGAGTCTGATACGCTCGCTACGCTCGCGCGCCGCGAAGCGGCGGATAAGACAGGTACAGCCCCCCATCAGACTCTAGCAATTCTATCAGACCTCATCAGCTCCATCACCCCCCATCAGATCTTATCTACCCCATCAGATCTCATCAACTTCATCAGATATTATCTGCCCCATCAAACTTCATCAGATCTTACCAACTCTACCAGACTCTAGCAATCCAATCAGATATTATCAACCCTGTCAACCCCATCAGATCTCATCAACTCCATCAGATTTTCTTAGAATTTAACAACCCCCTTTTAATACACTTTCAATCAATTTAATATAGTTTGCTATTTTTTGTGTCATATCTACAGACGCATCCCTTCCCTTATTTTATTATATAACGGCTTAAGAGTATCATAATAATATCTTTCTCGTATATTTCATATTTCTTCTGCTACTTTTCCCAATCTATATAATCTGCAATTTCTCTTCATCCACTGTCATTATTTCTTTTTGATCTATGAAATTTTTCTCTTAATTTAAGATTTTTTGACTTTCCCACGTACAGTATCAATTGACCCCATACTAGTGCATAGATATACATTAGATTTACTACTATTTATTATATTTTTAATATCTTAGATAGACTTTAAGGGGGAGATAACTTTGCTCCTATCTTATATTTTGAGACTTGGGAAAAATACCTGAATGGGGCTCAACCTGATATAAATACTGTATACTCGCCCTCTAAAACAACTAAACAAGCAAACCATCCTGGATTTGATCATAGTGAATTGAATGGCTTAATAATTAATAAGAGTAATATGAAACACTGTTGGAAAAACTATAGGTCTACTATGGGAGCATGTAACATTGGTAACTGTATTATTTCAAAGACTCTTATGGCTAAGGCTGAACAATATGATCTAGCGATGGCCATTAATTCTAAATCACTTGATGTACTATATCAAAACTACCTTCTATTCACATTGGGTGATTGTAATTTAGTAATTATTCCAAATATGGAGTATGATCATATAGTACATGATGGAAGTTATTATAAACAAACTTCTCACATCGTAAAGATATCACTATATAACTCTCTATATGAGTGAAATTATAGTGGTTTCCTTGCAAGAATCCAGCATTGGCATACATTTCTTTCCTCGTTTTCAATTCTCCCATTTATATTTAAGGTATCATAGCCTACCCATGAATGCGCATTAAAAATATGCTGTATATATCTAAAGTTCCCCCATTGACCAATTTCAACTATATCAAATCCACACGATTTAAATAGCATACCAAGACCCATCGGATTTAATCCTCCATAATGGATTGGGGTTGAATGTGGAATATTGATTGTTGGAACACTTGTAAATACATAGCCACCAGGTTTAAGACTATTAAATATATTTGAGATTGCTAGAAATGGATTATATAAATGCTCAATAGTCTGATTGAATAAAAAAAAGTCAAATTGCTCTTTATAATTTATAGTGTGTAGATCATTAGGCGGATACTCGATCAATGTTAGCTTATTATAAGTTAAGAACTCTAGCTCAGGATCAGAAGGGTATGTACATGCAAGTGAATCAGGTTTTATATTATACTTTACAACCCACTCCATGAAATCTAATATAGTGAAAATACGTGGACAATCGCGATCATTCCACTTATAATTCCATGACTTAACTGGACAATCTGGTACAACATGATATTTATTGAAATATGATGGTGGCAGTTTAATACTAGTTTGATAAATCTTTTTTATTTCGTTTTCTGAAAATAGTTTATACTGCATATACAATAGTAACTAGTTTCTACCTTTAAACTATTTGAAAAATCTATATATCTTATAATTAGAACCTTCTTTATATAAAAAATCGTAAGATAGACCATTTGATTTGGCAAACTCGCTTACTGCTTTAGATACATCAGGCATCCAATAGTCATCTCCTAGCATTTGACCTCCTATGCGTACCTTCTTCCACCAAAATTCCAGATCCTTTATAACTGAATTATACGAATGATCGCCATCAATAAAAACACAGTCTAGAGAAGCATCTAACACTTCGTCATTTGTTATAGTTAAACTTTCCTTTCTAAACCAAGAGTACCTATGCTTCCAGGGGGAAAGCTCCTGTTTTATTAAATCGTATAACTCGTTAAAATTATTACCTGGAATTTCTGGGACATGTCGCATTATATCCTCAGCAAATCCGTCATTTGGATAGTATTTGGTAGGATCAACTAACAATAACATATCTACATTAGTATTCTTCAATACACTTTTTGCATGTGTTCCATAACCAATACCAATTTCTGCAATTCTCTTATAGTTATTATCATTAATTACTTTTTCTAGAACTCCATAATATATACTACTCCATCCACCTTTACCTGAGTCATTCAGATCAACTGTATTTCTATAGTATTCCTTTAATAACATATAAATATACTTAAAACAGAATGTTTAAGCATAAATATATGAACCCTGTATTTTTTCTTGAAGATAGATTGGGTTCTACTGTTTTATATCATTTTATAGTGTTAAATCTGGGTGGTCTTTATTATATAGAACAGTATTTAAAAAATAATAACTTATCATATCCTCTTGATATTTATATTGATTCCAATGGTATTTTAAAGAAAGTAATTAAAGATGCTTTCTATATATTACGTGATAAATTCATACTATTAGACACTTTACCTACTGATCGTACTATTGTTAATATATATGGTGAATCTTGCTCAACAAATCATATATGCGACAATCCAACTATAATTTTTCCATATTTAAGAGAATTATTTCTATCTAGAATAGTAAATACCACTACTAATTTACCAAAAAGAGTTTTTATTGGTAGAAGATTATCTAATACGAATAATGCAACTGTTCATAATATTACTATAAGGTCTGTAATAAATGAAGAACATTTTATAAGTAAGTTAAAGGACTATAATATAGATGCGATATATTTAGAACAATTAAACTTTATTGATAAAGTCTTATTATTTATGAATGCAGAATTAATTATTAGTACAAATAGTAGTGCATTGACCTGCTTACTTTGGTGTAATACTAATGTTAAAATTATAGAGATAATAAATAACCCTGTAAGAAATGGAGAAGGCTTACATTATAAACTATTATCTGATACCCTAGGATTAAAGTATTATAGGTTTTCAGATATAAATGACGATTCTAATGGAAACTTTATTATAGAAGATAATTCTAAGATATATAATTTAATTGAGAATATGAATATTATGCCAGCACAAATAAAAAAGGAGAATACGGTGTCTATACAATTAAAGGAGTGGCAAACCATTTTTAAAAATCCATCAAGCCTTATTGTTCAGGCATCCTCTATGGATGCCGATGATGGCTGGCGTCCTTGGCCAATCGGTATGTCTTGGCAATATGTATTGAATTACCAAAAGGGTGATATTATACAGATTGGTGACCATACAGAATTAGTTCTATTAGCTATATTACCATCTACAGATAGAGCTCGCAGGCCATCAGGTATAAATCGTGATTCTATACTTAATGTACTTTCAAAAAATGGAATATGCAATACCAATATCAATCACAATGACTACTTTGTAAGACTACCATCCTATAAGTTTGTAGTATCACCAGAAGGTAATGGTATAGACTGTCATAGGCACTATGAAGCACTCATAGCAGGATGTATACCTATAATGGAAAGAAACCCTTTGACCGAGGAAAAATATAAGGGGTGTCCAATCCTATGGACAGTGGATTATTCTGAAATAACGCCTGAATATCTCAACCAAAAATATAGTGAAATGATTAAGAATGTATATGATTATTCCCGTCTTTTTCTATCATACTATGATAAAGAAACACAAAATTTGATAAAGGCATCTGGACACTTCTGGTTAAAACGGATTGATGCCACGAAATGGTGTACATGGTATCCATAATTATAGGCGCCAATTATATGTAGTATTAAAATGATTCATTTGAGATTCTTTACTTAAATATAGCGAACCATCATGAACAACATGAATATACTTCATATTAGGAACAAATACAAGAGTATATCCATTCTTTACTAAATCTCTGTTCATAACCTTACATTCAATAAGCAAATCCTTTTCGTATGAATCTGATAATGACATCCATGCTTCCCTTGGGAAAACACAATTTCCTACATTCAATCCATATTCACACCCATCTACATTCAAAAATTCATTCCAAGATGACTTATCAACTGATATACCTGATAATTTTTTAATTGGAAAATTACTAAAGCTATTATTCATATGAAAGGATTTAATTGCTGATGGGATGTATATAGTTTTATTATCTATGCCATTATTTATCCAGTATTTGTATAGTTCTTGGAAATATTCTGGCAATAATTCATTGTCACTATCAATTAGAGCAACCCAATCAGTCTTTATATTCTTTAAAAGGTTGAGCTTATTATGATAGGCGCCCAAGCGTTCTTTATTGGTTATAAAGACAAACTTAGAATTTTTACCCCATGGTTGAAGTTTTATCTGTTCAATATCTTCGCCGCTTTCATCGCCTATCATGATAATATCAACTTGCGGCATCTCTAGAAGTTTTGGAAGATTCTTTTCTAGAAATCCAGAATATCGCCTAAATGTGGGAATTGCTACTGTAATCCTTGGTTCTACGCGTATATATAATGCATCACCCCATCCCTGATCAGTCATCTTAATAGTCACTCTTAGAAATCCCTTCTCCTGTAAAAACGCATCTAGATGATCTAATGTACCGCAGCCCTTGTATACCTCCTGGGTATTTACCTCACAGTATAAGGCATCTGCATAAACAAGATAGTCTTCACCACTGCGCAAGACATCCAACTCCTTCCCCTGGATATCTAGATTCCAAAAGTTACAACCCTCCATCTCAAGTTTATTTGCCTCAATAAATGATTTTAGTGTCTGAGTAGTAACTTCTCTTGACTCTACTACATGAATATATGGATATGATGCCTGATGTGTACCAAAGTCCAAGAGACTTGATGACTCGCCGTTATTTGTTATATGAAACTTTACGGTCTGTTCTTTATTATCTAAGGCAGCACAAAAAACATTTGGAATACCTCTTGATTTCATCAAATCAACCTTTTCTTTGATGGCATCAATCCAATATATTTTCTGCGGATTCACACCTTTTTGCATATATGCGTGTAATTCTTCACAGTGGTGAGCACCGATGTGAAGAATACCTGTAGGTACTTTATTATATGAGCTCAAAATCTGGCAACAGTCGGCAAAGGGAATTAACATATAGAATATAAATTTATAGATTCTTTATACTGTTAATATTTTATGCGTTAAAAAATGCATTTTTCAAAGGTTCATACATTTCCAAAAATGTCTTATTTTTTTCATCATCAAGCACCTTCGTATTATAAAAAAGCCTCATATATAAATCTAATTTACCAAGGGCATATTCAACATACCACACAGGTACATTAATCTGTTTACCTGTTTGAATCATCTTTAAAAAATTAAGCCCACTTCCTACAGATGCAAAATGTGCAATCTTATCACCAAAATCCATATCACGATTTAAAATTCCATACTTATTAATACGCTTACCATCTGTATTCGTACCCCCAATTATATCATTTTCTATAATCTTGATAGTTGCACCTTTAAACATCATATTAAATGCGACTGGGTCAAAAAAATCAATAGTAGGAGTGTATACATATTCTGAATACTCCTGTTTAGTTCTAAAAAGAACATCATTATCTATACTATTTTCAATAATGCGGGCCAGTAATTCTGGATTTTTTATATAATTAAAGCGTCTATCAAAACCAAAACAATATGTTTGTGTTAAATCAGCTAGGTGGCGAACATCATCTCTTTTATTTGGATTATTTGGATAATTACGTATACCACCCACAATACTATGAGTTTTTAGACCTTCTATTATATCATTTACCATATCCCCTCTAAATACTACATCACTATCAAAATGAATAATATAATGTTCTTTAGCTTCTACTAGAACTTTTGCCCATACCATTGCTGTACCTCTGTGACCAGAATCAAACGCTTTAATTATTTCAGGATATTCATCTAAATAGTGGCATATATTATTTGGATGTTCAATAATATGTTCAAAATCCTCTTTTCTACCAAAAATGTGTAATTTTAATGTAGGGTGAAATCTATGAAATGTATCATACGCAATCCTTCCTATAACTCCACACCTAATAATTTCAGAAAATATATAGTAATTAGATTCCATCTATTATATATAGCAATATATCCTCTTTAAATATAATAATATACTATTGACTCCTTTTAACACATCATCATAAATTTCTGTTTATCACTCATATAATTTTTAAATTCGTCTGTTTTTACCTTTAAAATTTCAAATGTATATGTCATTTTGTCTAGATGCGGATTTGTTGTAGCAGTAGGAGTGTGATATTGATGATATAGTTCTATTGGGGGATCATTCGCAAACCCTATTGTATTTCCACTCATTGTACATTTAAATGCAATACTCTGATCTTCTGGACCATACCCTGCAAAAATATCTGGATCATGACCGCCAACTGCATAATATGTATTACGGTCTATATAAAGTGACCCTCCCCAAGACCCAGGTGATTTAGGATGGATACAGTGGATATCATTTATATCAGTATAGTCAATAAGCCCTATATGAAGCTGTTCTGTTATTTCTTGCCTCATATTATTTACACATCTGTTAGCATATGTCTGAAGTACGGTCACACACTGATTTTTGAGATTTGTTTCTAATAACTCCCAAAAATTAACTGGAATAAACATATCAACATCATGACATACGTAGCCGCTTGCTGGTAATCCATATATTACACTCATATCAAATGATAGAGCTCTATTAAATTGGTCAAGATTTGATATATTACTAAGCGGTACATATATATATTCTATAGTATTTTCTCTGCAGAATTGTTCGGCCTCAGGGCTTTCCGAATGCTCAAATAAAATAACGTGGATACGTTTACTTGTTTGTTTAATTGATTCTTTTATACTTTTGTATGTGATATTTAAATTTGCTTGACGTTTGCGATAGGGAATTATGATCGCATAATCATAGCACGGATAAATAGGTGTGGCTACAGGTTTTAATATACGCACTTGTTTATCAACATACTCTTGTGAAGAACTATTGACCTTGCAATCATTCAAACTACTAATATCATTATATTTATATAATGGGGTTGATATATATTGAATACGTGATGATTTTGCTAATTCTAAAAGTGGTATATTCATAATCATATCAGCAGTATATTGATACATTACTTCTTGATTAAAATTAAAATATGATTCAGGTATTGATTTCCAGAGAAAATAACGAAATGTAAATAAATGACTGAAAATCCATTGCATATTACGATAGTCATTTTTAGTCTTTTCTTCTTGTGTCATTTCACGACAGCAACATGCGTCATTTTGATACCCTCTATAACTCCCATATGTTATCCAGCAGCCAGTTGATTCATACTTAGATATAACTGTTTGTAAAGCGTTAGTAGCTATTAATGAGTCATCGCCATCTAAGAAACAGCATATATCATCATTTTGTATTGGGGCTGATTTCAATAGGTCTATTAAGTTGCGGAGTTTATACTTTCTATCAGAATTTTTAACAAAATGTACAAAAAATGGGGATGATTCTATCCATGTCTGAATTAATTCGGCTGTTCCGTCTGTAGATGCATCATCGCATATGGCTACCTTGACTGTTGACTGAGATTCTTGTATACTGATACTTGCTAAACACCTTTCTATATATTGCGATGCATTTCTTACGGTTATAATAAGCCATATTGATTTTGGTGGCGGAACTACATGAGTACAAGCATGTAGTCCTCTATAAATTACACTAAACGACATATATGTTATATATTTGCTTGTTTAAGTTATTTTAATAAAGCAGTTAATTAGAATAGACAAATGAGCTTTCTTCCGTACCTCTACGCCCTCCTTATGGCCGCCATTGACGCCATAGCCATGCCGCTTCTTAAAGCAAAAAAGCTAGGAATGCTTACCGGCAACTGGGTCTTCCCCTTTTCTTCCATCCTTTATGCGATATTTCCATTCATATTCTACAAGTCTTTATCAACCAATTCTATGACGGTAATGAACCTATTAAGAGATATCATTAGTGATGTACTCGTAGCTGTAATTGGTATTTTTGTATTTGGTGAGACTCTCAGCTCACTCCAGTGGTTAGGTATGGTGCTTGCTATTCTCGGTATAACCTTGCTTGGCTGCTGTGACGACGGAAAAGGTGGTGTCAAAGATAAATAAAAATAGTGGGTTTGTTAATTAATTGCTTTTGATTTGGCTTAGACCTGCTTACGCCTCGCACTTATCAGGATAAGAAGACTCATACCACCCACTGGAAAGGCGCGCAGACCGACGACGGGTCTTCACAGGAGTGACAATGTTCTCCTCGGGGTAGATGTCATTGTCGTACGTGAAGTCGTAGTAGTAGGCTGGGGTGCGGACCTGCTCCTGCTCAGCCTCTGCCTTAGCCTTCTCAGCCTCTGCCTTCGCCTTCAGCGCCTTGGCCTTCTCACGAGCCTTCTGCAGGGCGCTCGTGGTCTCCACGCGATCCAGGGTGTCCAGCCCGTTCTCAAGCAGGTCAAGGAAGTGCTCACGGTAGTAGACCTCCTTGAACTTCCACACATCAACCAGGATGCGAGGCATCGCCGGCAGACTGAACTGCACCGACTTGAAGCCATCGTCGTCCATCGCCTGATTCTTCAGAGTCAGATACAGGTGATTGACCAGATCCATGCGGCAGCCGAAGCTGATGGTGTGCGTCACAGGAGAGCCATTGTTCTCGTCATTGTACGTCAGAACAAACTCGCCATCCTGAAAGTTCTTCCGAATGGACATCACGTCGTCAGTGTTAGACTGGGCGGTGTCGCGAATAAAACGGATGGACATGGTACTGCTGAAAGTGGGCATCTCTGTGGGTATACTTCATGTAGGGGGTTCTAGGCATTCAATTTTTGGTGGCGTTTTTTTTCGGCGTCTATGTGTTTATGAGCTAGAAGGGGTGGTGTCTAAGATGCCTTCATGCGCTAAGTTTCCGGCCCAGATAATCCAGTCACAAGTATAGAATGACATATACTGGTGATAGAATGAGGGGACCTGTATATAAGACGCTGAAGCCCAACAGTAGTTCTTGCTCATTGATTGTGAAAGGGCAAGGTGTATTCCTTTTCAGAACAGCGGATAATACGGCGCCATGCATATTCTACGTGTATAACACCGACATGTCAGATGGTTATAGAGTAGAGCTTACTCTTGATAATGTTTCTGTTAGTCGGATAAGTGACAGCACACCATATGTAGATGCTAAGAACAATATGGGATTAATAGACACTAATGGAGCATATTATTGGTTCAGTCTAGACTCTCAGAATCAGACTCTACGCGTGGGTATAGGTGAGGCACGTGTAGAGACAATAGTGTACCAATTCACCTTCTTTTTTCAAGATAATGGTGACCGCAAAACCAATAAACTCTTTATGGAGTCTCTTGATACCATACACATTTCAAGCGAAAGTACCGATATAGAGCCCATTCGCCTATTAAGAGACCCCGTTACAAACAAGATGGCCGCCCTAGTAAAAGACAGAGATAGTCTTTCTATGGATGATATCGCCAAGGGTACATATTTACCCAAGGCAAATCTATCATTGGCCGCTCAACAGTTATATGACTGTATTGCGGGTAAAAAGTTTGTTCTTGATGATTACGACTTCCCAGAATTCACTCAGGCCATAGAATATAGCATTAAGACACCTGGCTGCTGGTGTAATAAAAAGCTCAAGGAAAAGAGCACAGAGTTCAACAAGGACAAGCCCAATCTACTAGAAACCTATCTGCGTATCACACTCGGTCAGAACAATGGTGAATCTCCTGGAATCCCATATGTGATGGAAATCTGGCCAGTAGGCCACTATTCGCCAATTCATAACCACTCTGCCGCCAATGCCATTATTAGAGTGCTGAATGGCGAAATAAATGTATCACAGTTCCCTT
>SXGQ01395109.1_pt1 | contig 10441 bp, 18 predicted proteins | sample 3178371 | NCBI WGS metagenome assembly SXGQ01 (sample SAMN11356859, study PRJNA531348) | freshwater metagenome | isolation source: freshwater sample F1-20 | place: China: Fuxian Lake, Yuxi | collected 2017-12-25 | reverse complement strand
GTTTCTCAATAATCCATGCTTCTTTGTTCTGAGAATTATCTTTTTCTTTTTTATAAAAACGAGATGCCGTCCCACGATTTTTCGTCGTGTCGACATCATAAACAATAACTCTTTTCATTTCAACTATCTTTCACCCCAGTCATATTGAAAGAATCTTCTTCTTTCTTTAGTTTCTTTAATTGCTTTTTTGATAAATGAAGTTTTTCCGTAACGACCGTAGCATCCTGTAGGACAACAGAGATTTCTTTTGTCCCATTTTCAATATGCTCTTTCACGGAAATTTGTGGACGAAGTTCCTCAAATTTGTCTTCTTCAAACGACTTAACAGGATTTCCTGTAGCTTCCTCTACGAGGATCGGAGGCGGTACTACGATGACCCCCGCAGAAGGATTCGAAACATAATTATCAACGCACGAAGAAAAAAACTCGTGAGATGGCGTAGTCACACCCAATCGTTTACACGTACTATCAAGCCCTTCGTAAGTCGTGATTCCCCTGTCCTTAAGGAATTGCTGCAGATTTGATTTTCGCCTGCGAAGTAGATCTTCTAACTTAATTTGCGACTTCGTTTGATATTTTGTGGCTTTCATTTTCAATACTTCCTAACTGCTTCGACATCCTGAAGCAATTCAGCAATTCCACTTTGGAACATCGGGGATCGAGCAATAGCATCAAGCTTTTCATCGGTCACGCTGATTCCATGGTGTTTGACGACAGCTTCAGCAAACTTCTTCATGACTCGTAACACGTAATTTCTCGCAGAAGAATGATTCATTCTATATCCAATATCAGTCATTGTATCGGCGATATCGCGATAATTTACACCATCATCGACAGTCGCATAACCATCATCAAATCGTTTTCCCTTTTTCATCATATCATTTATCTCCATCAAACTTATAATAAACGCGAGGATTCATCATCATCCGAGGACCAAAGTTAGAAGTCTGAAGAATTCTTAATCGATTATTCAAATCATCCTCGACTTTCAACATCGATTCCTCAGGAGAAGAACCAGAATTGTCGATTCGAAGCGATAGCTCTTCAAACTTCTTCGCCACACGACGCTGCCCAAGAATATTAATCAACAAATTAATGACTGATAATCCTAATAAAATATAAACAATCATTCTAGACCTTGTCCTGATGCAATCAATGATAACTCATCCTCGGTCAGACGATACGTTTCATCTTCAAGTACATCATCTACCAATCCGAATCGTAGCCTTAGAATCGCTGCTTCCTTAGGACTAAGCTTGTTCAAGACATCGCGAGCGACGTTCATCAACTGGTTGGAAGAAATTGCCTCAAGAGGATTTGTAGAATCATCATCAGAAAGTCTATCCTCAAGAGTATCAGAGTCTGAATCAGAAGACATCGGTTGATCCAATGAAACGATGTTTCTACCGGACATGATTGTCGCGTTAAATACGGCATCAGAAGTTCCTGTCATCTCCTTAAGTTCATCATCTGTTGGGCTACACCCCATCATAGAACGATACTCTTCAGCAGCGGCGGCCATCTTTTTCTGCGCGGTCACGGCATGCGCAGACATTCGAATGATTCGCTTACGCTTTAAAATATATTGACCGATTGCCTGCTTCACCCACCATGTGGCGTAGGTTGAGAATCGAAATCCCTTCGACCAATCGAACTTCTCGATTGATTTCATCAATCCCAAGTTTCCTTCTTGAATCAGGTCTTCAAGAGGAATGTTGTAACCTTTGTATTGCTTTGCGATATACACGACCAATCGAAGATTGGCTTCGATCAATTTTTTCTTTGCATCAACGGCTGGGCGGCCACCTGTCTCATATTGCTTAAATAGTTCCATCATATTTGAATGTGATAGCTGAGGATACCTCTTTAGAGAGGTAAGATAATTCGCCATCACGCCACGATCCTCGTCCAAATACGAGCTCTTTTTACTAGGTTTTACGTCCACCCGTTTTGATAATTCCATTATTTTTCCTCTCAATGAGTTGAATCTGACGCGACGACTTGAGAGTTCATGCCCATCCAGTTCTGATGAGCCTGCAGCCTAGTCGTTCGAACTTGAATCTCCTGCTGAAGATAGCACAACTCAACCTCCCAAGGATACGGATTCAACCCATATTGGGTAACTCGTTCGATGCAATCGATCAATGATCGTTGCGACCGGTGAAGTTCTTCATCACCCATCGTAGAAAGAACATCTCGTTCGAACTTTGCAGGAAACGGAACGACCTCGTCCGTGTCCATAGTTGAATCACCGAAACCATTCATTTGCTTGTTCTTCTTCTTACCCATGTTTGTTTTGCCTTTCGGCCTCCTTTTCTAATTGTATCAAACCATCATTGCACTTTGCACCGCTTTAGTGCGGCCAAAATCATAATCATCATACGAGCGGAATGTCAAACTTTTTCGACATGTCAAAGACTGCGAGATTCTTGTGCTTTGCCTCGACCTCGACGTCGATCTTGCGATCACGAAGAAACTTAAGCTGAACATCCGGCACATAATGAATCATGTCGCTGTGCTTGCGTCGTTCTGGAAAAGAACCTTCCATCATGAGAGGGCTGGTATTGCTGATGTGCTGCAACGGAAGAATTCCATCCGGCCAAGTCTCCATCGTCGCAAACATAGCTTCTTCCATCGACAACGAACCATCGTTGAACGTATGATGGTGCGTGTCGAAAACGATAGGCGTTCCTGTTTGCTTGTGAATTTGCAGCAGATCGATGACAGAATATGCAGTTTCATCGTTCTCAAGTGTCAATCGCAACCTAACATCATCATCGAGTCTGTCGATCCTGCGGGCCATCACATCGCCTCGATCTGATTTTCCACCGTGAATGTTAATGGCATATCGTGGCGACCGGTCCAATCCCATTGCATCAAACATCCATCCATGAATCTTCAATTCGGTGACGGCCTTGTCCACCACGTTTGGAGAATCAGAAGACAGCACGCAGAATTGGCCAGGATGAGTCGACACGCGCATACCAGCATCTTTAATGATCTGCCCGGCACGGGCTAGAAGTCTCGAGAGATTTTCGTTACCCTGCCACAACGATCGATCGACTTGATCGGCCAAAGGAAACATCGCAGATGAAATCCTGAATAACTTGATTCCGGATGCAGCGATCTTCGGAAGCATCTTGATCAATGCTTCGACGTTGTGTTCGTATGTACCGCTGATAACATCATTCGAGTATTTTCCAGAACGATACCTACCTAATTGCAACGTACGTTCATCCATTGCATTATACATCTCCACGCGTCCGGAGCGAGGTAAGGTACGTTCTTCAAGCCAGTGACAGCAGATGCCTAAAGCCATATGATTCACACAATAACATCAATCATCGAACGTTTGCACAAAACGAGATTTTTTATCAAACTTTGATCGTCACGATGTCAACACCGAAAAGTTCTTTGTCTCTCTTTAATGCCCTGACTGCACGAATATTCTTCGGCGAATCATCATAGAAAAACACATTCTTAACCCTGCGCGACAACTTCTTCCGCGACAAAACCTCATTCTTGATAACGTCTGCTTTCTTCTGAGGATCGCTCGAGCCCACGGCAAAGATTTGAATATCAGGAATTTCCTGACTACGCAAAAATTCCCTGACGGGATCAGGATTCCCTCTAGCCGTCAAGATGAATACATTGTCTTGTCCTACGTCTCGAATTGCCATCTTCAACTTAAGAAGCGTCGATTGCACGGGCTGAGGATCAATAAGATCTTCAAAATCAGAGAAATCAAATTTATCGTGCTTGCTAGGAACATACATCGCATAATCACGAGGCGTCATGGAAAACTTCTCGCCACCGGGACCGGTCACGTGAATCATCGAGCCGGTCTTCACTAGAGTATCATCGAAGTCGAAGACTCGAATCTCCTCTGCAGGAACCACAGACTCGTTTAATATCCGGTTGATTATTCTCAAGGTAATGATTTTCTCTTGCGATTCTATATTCATAACCTATCCCAACACAAGGAAATTTTACAAGTCACTCACATGCCGGTCTTCACGCGACCAGCGGTATAGAATTGATCATACTTCTTGCGAGTTATTCCATAATCCAATAAAACCAAACATCCACGCTTGTTTCTACCCCACGAAGACACTTTGGTCAAATCGCCCAATAACATTCCCTTGTATCGACCGACGAATGTACGCACGGCGTCCAAAAACTCATCTCCGCCCAAACACCCACTAGAAACTTTACTTTTCGGATCAACGTCGACTTTAACACCGGCCATCGGCTCGGTTCGGTCATACTCAGTTCGACCAGGAAGACCAACGGCATCCAATACCTCGGACCACGCCACACCGGTCATCTCTTCTGCCATTTTGATGTTCATCTCGTCAAGAGGTTCAACCCTCTCTGCAACGACCCAACAATAATCATCGTCTGAATAATCCAACACTCTAGCCAATATAGAATCGACCGTCGGGTCATTTCCAGCAACGACTTCAAGCTCGTTCTGCTTCAATCCAGCCACATTTGCGGCAATCTTTACGACTCGTTCTGAATCCAATGCATATGCAATTCGCGATGAACCTATTCCAAGATACTTTAATCCACGCTCATCGCATGCACGTTTCATCGCAAGGAACTTGTTCTCTTCGCCCCATTCTTCAGGATCTTGATACGCAGCGGTGATCCAATCCAAGGGATCTTTCGACGTAGCGACGTCGGCTCGAGTCATCTCTGAAACGATTCCCCGAATATATGACCTCAATAAATTCTCTCTAATATTCATTGCATATAACTATAAAGATTTTTTACAAATACATCAAGAGTCATCTAGAGATTCGTGTGACCGGTCATCTCAACTGTTGCAGAACCATTTCCGATCGTCTCGGTGCTGAACGACACGTCTTCACTCTCTGCGAATGGATTCGTCGCAGCAAGATACATGATCGGAGGAGACTCAGCGTCACTGGCATGAGAAACAGTCATCATACCATCAACGGGAGCATTTGATATGACGATTCTTTGAGATTCGCCCGTATCGAAACGAACTGGAACGTATGTGGAATCGACAACTTCACCATCGACTTCAATCTTCAATGAGTTACCTGATTCATCGCCTGACGTCGGATTCCAATACGAATCAACTATAACCTTGACGACCTTGCCAGAATCGCTCGACATCGTGATGGCAAACCCATCCGGACTAATACCCTCTGAATCAGAAGCCTTCCCACCAGACAACTGGAATGTATATTCAACGGCCCAAGGTCTCTCTCGAAAGATTTTGCTTCCTTCAATGGCCTCAATGACCAACTTTTTTAATGCGCGGCGAGTGATCTTCATGGCAAATAACTATCGGCTCTGCAGAGATTTTTTTAACCTTCACGCCTGCGTTCGGTCCTATCGGCGGCGTTGCCGCCGGATTCCCTCACGCCTCATCCTTTTGTCAACTTTGCCCGCAACTTCGCGATCAATCCACTAAATCCATCCCGCTTGATGATCTTTCTCACTTGACTTCGCCACGTGTCCACCATACTGACACTCTCAACCTCGACATCTGCGACACACCACCGGTCAAATTTATAGACCATCCAAAACGACATGTCCACTGTCTCGCCTCCACGAACTGCGCGAACCTTCACCTTCGCAGAATCCAACTTCGGCACATAGATCTCATCGAGCCACTCGATACGTGCACCCTTCAACCCGGAAATATTCTTCAGGTACGAACGCCTCAATAACTCGCTAAAAACGTGATGAAACTCAGCCACCTGCTCCTCGCTCAACCCAGAAGCAGAATCACCAAGAACCTCGAGCCCGATCGTGTCATACTCCAACGTTCTGTCCAGAATCCGCGCGGCCTCTCGGTCAGGAACTCCCTCGGCCAACCGAATCACGCTACTCTTTAGAACGTCCATCGGTCCAGACGCCGCCAACCCCTCACCACAAAGAGTCATCAAACACCACATCGCGATAACAAAAAGGCCCTTCTTCATCTGTCTTTCATCTCCATTCTATCATGACATTCTTTCACGTCGGTCTCAGACTCGAACCTGCTGCAAGGATCATCATCAGACGTCACATCGGCCACGTACAATGCAAGGTTCAATGCACACACGATCAAAAGAAACCTACAACATATCATCATAAGTTCCTCCCGAGGAGCATCCATCCAACATTCCCCTACACAAGGTCCTCAATCCAGCGTCACGGATCGACGAACACCACGTCGACGAGCGCGTCGTCTCTGCCCTACAGTAATGTCTCAAGTCAGAATTACGGATCGATTCGCAATGGATGGACTTGCCCGTCGCACGGGCTCGACAATGATGTCGAGAATCGCTGTCATCGATCCGGTCACAATGAGACGTCGAAACCGGATCGGCATGCTGCATCAACAACATCAAGAGGAACGCCAACTTCATTCCACCACCTCATCTCCTGTTGAATCGTCTGTTCCACCCATGCCACCCCCACCATCGGCGCCAGCACACGGATAATCAGGCATGCAGTACACTCGACTTTCGCTCTCGACGCACGATCCCACGAGTCCTAACATTCCGATCATGAGGATTCGAAAACCTCGCATGGGATTCATCTTACACCTCGATGTGTGGGTTTACACCCCGAATTCCATGAGGAATCGTCCATGCTCTCTTGCGAACGTTCTTTCGAACTACCATAAGGACAATGTCGACATCCCCCATGACAGCAATATCCTCGTTGCAGGAGGTATTTGCTCGTCCAGACGTAATCTCCGTTCGATTCGTCTCGATACCAGTCGACACCCTCAATCAAATCCATCAACCTAACCATATGGTCTAATTATATTCAAATCCGCCGGCGGTTTTCACGAGCCTCTGACAGGACATACAATCTCTGCCCGATCGTCCCAGAATTAAAATCTTTCGCGTCAGAAATGACCCTGGGATTGTGATGTTGAAACGACCCGCCATGGCCCAACCTCAAGTGACAATCGAATTCACCCATACATAACGTTATCAGGTTCGTGGGATCCAACTCGAGGTCCGGAGCCATGGCATACGGCACGACGTGATGCACTTGAAGGGCCGATGTTCCTCCACATGCGGCGCACTCCGGAAACAACCTGAGATGTTCGTCACGAACGTCGACCCATCCAGACGATCGATTCTTCGCTTTGTCTCGTTCTCGTTGTATCGAACGTAACTTCGATATTCCTGAAGCGATCTTTCGAAAGACTTTCATGTGTCGTCCTGGATGATGGTTGGGCGCTCGGTTCTAGCTAGAAGCTCGTCTTCTGATTTACCATATGGGCAATGTCGACATCGAGAATTGCAACAGTACCCTCGTTTCAGCAGGTACTGTCGCGTCAGTATCGTTCGACCGGTCTCAGGATCGATGTAGTAATCTTCGCTACGTAGGATCATGGGGATACGTATGCATCACCCATCGAGCATCATCAGGATAATTCAGGTAATTCCTCTTTAGGCAACAGATCTCGAAGCTGCATCACGTCGAGCGTTCGCGTAACCGGATCCCATGCCTTGTAGATACGGTCGTACGTGCGTCTCTTCTTTTCCTTGTATGCTTCCATCTCACCGGCCCATTTGGAATACGGTGCTGCTTGAGCCGTCATGTATTCTGAACCCAAGAAGGACAAGTCGATGCCGGCATCTTCTGCGGCAGCCAATGCTTCCTGCTTCTCCTTGTTCTTTCGCTCTGTAGCAGCGGCCTTATCTGCAAGGAACTTCATTGCACCCATGACTTGGTCGGCCGTCGGTGGCACGTACTTTGGATGATACACGAACGTTGCGACCAATTCGTGTTCCTTCGTTCCTGGTTTGAGGTCATATTTTGCCTGGGCGGAGGCAATCGCGGCGTCTTCTTCGCTGCGCAACACAGCCCCGGGGTATCTTCGACGTTGCATGTTCGCATTTCGATCGAAATATGTGGGTTCTTCCTTCTTCGCGGCGATCTCGGCCTTTGCGGAATCGACAGCAATCAAGATATCGTCCCACTTCTCTAACACGGATGCGTCACCACTCTTGATCAAGGTGCGTAAGGTGAGGGGTACTCCACCTTCTCCGCGAGCCAACTTCACCACGGCAGGATCGACAGGGGCATCGGCTTCCTTCAAGACTCGAGTGATTTCTTCGTTGATGACGCTGCGCAGTTGTCCGACGGTGATCTTCATATCTCTATTCCTCTTCGATGTCCTTAAATATTATTCCAATAATTCTTTTTGGTTTCAATCATAAAATTTTTTCGAGAATTTTCGAGAGACAACAGCTGTTTTGGAAATGCTCTCGCTCCTGGAAATGATGTATGGCGCGAGATTAGAGGGAATAACATTGTGGCGAGTCAGGAGAAGGTACTGTTTGATCATGAAATATCTCGAGATGCGTGCGAGACCTTAGCGTCGGCTGCCCCCAGGGGCGGCTCCACAGATGCCTGGGAGGGGGGAGGCCCCGGCCCCTTTTTAGGGGCCCGAAAGGGGGCCCTTTAGGGGGCTGTTTTAGGGGCCCTTTGAGGGGGGCCCGTGCTGGGCCCTTATGACCGCATTCGACGGGCCCCTCGGCTGGGCCTTACGCATTCCGTGTCCCTGTGGATGTTGAGGACGCCGTGTTCGACGTCGCTGATCGTGTAGATGACCTTGAGTACTCCTGCAGAGCGTAGTCGTTTTTGGCAGGTGTGGCAGGGTCGAGCAAGAGCCAGTGAGCCGTCGTGGCGGATGCGTGCGACCCATACGGTAGAGCCGGGGGTTAGCTTGTGGCATAGCCGTGCCTCTGCATGGACCTCTGGGCATGGGAATGGAGAGGGTCCGTTGGTGGAGGAGACGAGGGCGCCATCGTTGCGGATGCCGACAGCACCGAGGCGGAAGGAGCGGCGGTCGTCCTTGCGTAGAGCGACGCCTGCGGCGAAGGTAAGCATGTCGTCGTCGGAGAAGGAGGGCATGGTGTGTCAGTCCTGTGCGAGTGAGTTGATGTCAGCCGAGAGGTAGAGTGAGAGGATGCCGACGGGGAGGTAGAGCCAATGGGCGACTCGCCACCATGAAGACATTGCGAAGGGTAGCCAGTCGTTGCAGACGGAGAAGAGGAAGACGAGTGCCGTGAAGAAGGTGCCGAGGACGACGAAGAGGAAGACGGCGTAGAAGATCTTGAAGAACGATGGGAAGAAGAAAGCTAGGGTGAGGGGTAGGATGAGCCAAGAGAAGCCGAAGAAGAAAGCTAGGGCTCCGCCTGCGATGAGTGGTGTGACCTTGTTGATCGTGGAGGAGGAAGGTAGGAGGTCTTTCATATCGTTGTTCATGGTGTCATCCGCGGTTCAGCTGCGACCAAGTTCGCGGACGCCGCTCATGAAGTAGAGGGTTGCGATGCCGACTGGAATGGCCATCCACGTGAGTGTCGACTTGTAGGACGCCCACGACCAATCGATCCATGAGATGGCCCATCCGATGAAGAAGGCCCATGTGCCGAAGACCAGCGTGTATACGGGCCAGACGAGGATGACGAAGAGAAGCTGCGTGAGGCGGGGGAAGTATACGGCGAGGAAGAGCGATAGGGCGAAGAAGCCGCCTGCTCCGAAGATTGCCGAGACGCCCCATAGTGCCAGCCATTCTAACATGTCGTCGTTCCTTGTGAGTTGGTGTGATGGTCCCGGCGGTTTGAACGTGATCGCCCCGCCGGGCGGTATTACCTATCAGCCGAAGGAGTAGGAGCCCTTCTCGTAGAGGCCCTGCTGACCGATGCCGAGGATGAACGTCTTGCCGCTGCAGCCGAAGCGGTTCTTCTGGATCTCGAAGAGGCGCTCACCGTACGTCTCAGAGTTCTTTTGTTCGTCGATGAAGAGGTGGCCGTGTGCATCGACGGCGTGCTTGATCTGTTGCTTACCGGCGAAGTCGCCGCCCTTGGTGACCTGGCCGATGACGAGTGCGATGCCGTAGGTCTCCTTGCACCAGTTGGTGATCATCTCGATGGCGCGGACCTGGGTCATCGAGTTGGTGTGACCGTCCTTGTACTTGCCGTCGTCGAGGGTCTGCAGCGAGTCGAGGATGAGGAAGACCTGCTTCTTGGGGTTGGCCTTGCGGAGCGTGTCGGCGTGGTTGAGGACGTCCTCGACGAGGGTGTCCTGGCCGGCGATGAAGCCGTGCTTCATGCTGAGTCGCTTGGCGACCTTGCGGACCTGGAAGAGCGATTCCTCGCCGGTGTTGAAGAGGCAGATGTTGCCGGATGCCATGATCGACTCCGCGAGTTGGAGGCACATGGTCGTCTTACCGGCGCCGGGGGTACCGGTGAGCATCATGGCCGTGGATGGGGTCATGCCTTCTCCGCCGACGGCCTCGTCGAACCACTTGAGACCGGTCTTCACCGTGCGCTCGAGCTGGGCAGGTACCTCGAGGTCGAGGATGTTGGTGCCGCGCTTCCAGGACTTGAGACCGACGTTGAGGTTCATGTTCGACATATTCTTTTTTCCTCGTTGCTGGTTGGTGTTG
>SXGQ01161869.1_pt1 | contig 10441 bp, 7 predicted proteins | sample 3178371 | NCBI WGS metagenome assembly SXGQ01 (sample SAMN11356859, study PRJNA531348) | freshwater metagenome | isolation source: freshwater sample F1-20 | place: China: Fuxian Lake, Yuxi | collected 2017-12-25 | reverse complement strand
CGGAAGCCGGCGGCCTTCCGCCAGAACCAGAGGAGCACGTCCTGGGCGACGTCGGTCGCGTCCGACTCCTGCAGACCGTGGCTGCGGCACCAACGGAACACGTGCGGCGAGTAGACGCGCACGAAGCGCTCCCACGCCTCCCCGTCGGCGCCCCCCTCGACGAGGCTCTCCAGGAGGCTCGGAGACGTGGTCGAGGGGCCGTTCATGCCGTTGTCCCGTGCACTTGTCCCGTGCACCGCTCCGCCGCGGTGGTGACCGCGACCGCGGCCCCCCTGCGGAACGAGCGTCACCAGTCTATCCACGACGGCCGGCAACAAAACCACCGTGCACGGCCGGCGTTGAACGTGGTGATTGCGGCCCGCACGACGGTCACCGACATTGGGTCGCCGAGCACACCATCACTCTCGGGGGGTCCATCATGGACAATGGCTTCGAAGGCCTGCCGGCCGTGGCCGCCGGTGCGGTTGCGGCGCCGGGGGTCCTCGCGATCCTCGGCGCCTCCGGCGACCTCACCAAACGGCTCCTCCTGCCGGCGCTCTACAACCTCGCCTGCGACGGCCTCCTCCCCGACGACTTCGCCGTCGTCGGCATGGCGCGGAAGGAGATGACGAGCGCCGACTTCCGCGCCGCCCAGCGTGAGGAGATCAAACGCTTCCACACGCGCCGCTCGTTCGACGGCGACGCCTGGGACTGGCTCGAGAGCCGGCTCCACTACAGCGCCGGCGAGTTCTCCGACCCCGCGGCCTACGCGCGACTCCGCGACTCGATCGCAGAGGTCGCCCAGGGCGGTGCCGCGGCCGGCAACACGCTGCTCTACCTGGCGATCGCGCCGGAGTTCTTCGCCACCGTCAACGAGCATCTCGACGCGGCGGGGTTCACCCGGCTGCCGGGGCGGCGGCGGATCATCGTCGAGAAGCCGTTCGGCAAGGACCTCGCCAGCGCCACCGCGCTCAACCGCGCGCTGCTCGCGCACTGGCAGGAGGAGGAGATCTACCGCATCGACCACTACCTCGGGAAGGAGACGGTGCAGAACCTGTTCGCCTTCCGGCTCGCCAACCCGCTCTTCGCGCCGCTGTGGAACGCCGACCATGTCGACCACGTGCAGATCTCCGCCACCGAGACGGTCGGCGTGGAGACGCGCGGCGAATACTACGACAAGACGGGCGTCGTCCGCGACATGCTCCAGAACCACCTCCTCCAGATGCTCGCCTACGTCTGCATGGAGCCCCCCGCCTCCCTCGATCCCGACGCCGTCCGCGACGCCAAGGCGCGGCTTCTGGAAAGCGTGCGGATCCCGACGGCGGAAGCGGTGCAGGCGGAGTGCGTGCGCGGGCAGTATGGACCGGGGCGGAAGGCCGACGGCAGCCCGGCCGTGGGCTACCGCGAGGAGCCGAACGTCGCCCCGGCGAGCGCCACCGAGACCTATGCCGCGCTCACCCTCCACATCGACAACGACCGCTGGCGCGGGATGCCGGTCTACCTCCGCAGCGGCAAGAATCTCTGGAAGCGCGGCACGGAGATCGTCGTCCAGTTCAAGGCGGGCAGCGGCACACTGGCCGGCGAGGGCAATCTGCTCGTGTTCCACATCCAGCCCCACCAGGGGGTCGAGATCCGCGTGCTCGCCAAGCGGCCCGGCCCCGCCTTCGAGCTCCAGCGCGCGGGGATGCGCTTCGACTACGCCGACACCTTCGAGGCCTCGCGCGGCACCGGCTACGAAGTGCTGCTCTACGCGGCGCTCAACGGCGATCCGACCCTCTTCTCGCGGACCGACTTCGTCGAGGCGGGGTGGCGGATCATGCAGCCGGTGCTCGACGCCTGGAAGAAGGCGCCACCGGACGGATTCCCCAACTACCCGGCCGGAAGCTGGGGCCCGCAGGTAGCCAGCGCCCTGCTCGCCCGGTCGGGCCGCCGCTGGCACGAGTTCCTCCCCCGTGAGGTGCTGGCGCGGAACCCGCTGTTCGCCGCCGCCCCGCCGGTGCTCCTCAACACGCTCGTGCTGGCGCTGCGCCCGCTGGCGGTGCCCGCCGGCACCGCGGTGGTCCACGCCGGCGACCACGACCACCGGCTGTTCGTCGTGTGCCACGGCCGGCTCGAGGCGCTGGCTCCCGACGGCGCGGTGCTCGGCGCGCTCACCGACGGCGACTGCTTCGGCGAGATGGCGCTACTGCTCGACCAGCCGCGGAGTGCGACCGTGCGCGCCGTCACGCCGTGCGACCTGCTCGTGCTCGACGGTCCCGACTACGGGCGGATCCTCGCCGACTTCCCCGCCGCCGAAGAGGAGTTCCGCCACCTGGCGGCGCAGCGCCGCTAGCAGGCTGTGGCCCACGTCCATCCATGGCCTGTGGCCACTCGAATCCGCGCGCTTTTCACGGGAGCTGTGCTCCCGGCACCGGATCCCTCCGGTGCCGGCGGGCTGTCTGTCCACAGCCTGCTCCCACTCACCCGTCAGGCTGCCAGTGGGTGCGGTGCCAGCGGAGTTTCCCGCAGGCCGGGCAGCGGAGCAGCTTCCGTGGTTCGCCCGCCGCCTTCCAGCGGATCCCACCGAGATCCCAGATGCTGCGCGTGTGGCCGCAGGGGCAGGTGAGCTTCCAGGCGCGCGAGTCACGCTCCATCGATGCCTTCACGCCGGCCGGCACGATTGCGAGGATCAGGTCGCGCAGAAGCCCCATCGCATCCCCCGGGCGTGTCAGGCGAGGACCTCGCGGATCGGCGCCACGTGCTCGACGCCGACGAGCTTCTGGTCGAGGCCGCCGAAGAAATAGCTCAACCGGTTGGGGTCGATCCCGAGGCAATGGAGCACCGTGGCGTGGAGCCGCTTGACGTGGAAGCCGGGCTTCTCCCCCTCGATCGGCGCGATCGCCGCCGAACCGAGCTCGTCGGTCTCCCCCACGCTCACCCCCCCCTTGATACCGCCGCCGGCCATCCACATCGTGAACCCGAAGGCGTTATGGTCGCGGCCGGTGCCCTCGGCATACTCCGCCGTCGGCTGGCGGCCGAACTCCCCACCCCAGACGACGAGCGTCTCGTCGAGCAGACCGCTGCGGGCGAGATCCTCGAGCAGGGCCGCGATCGGCCGGTCGGTGTTGCCGGCGTGGAAGTCGTGGTTCTTCTTCAGGTCGCCGTGGGCGTCCCAGTTGTCGTCGTTGTGGGCGCCGCCGGAGTAGAGCTGGATGAAGCGCACGCCGCGCTCGACGAGCCGCCGGGCGAGGAGGCAGCGCCGGCCGAAGTCGGCGGTGCGCGGGTTGTCGAGGCCGTAGAGGGCCTGCGTCTCGGCCGTCTCGCGCGACAGGTCCACCGCCTCGGGGGCATGCTCCTGCATCTTCCAGGCCAGCTCGTAGGAGGCGATCCGGGCGGCGAGCTCGGACTTGTCGCCGCGCGGGAGGAGGTGCGCCGTGTTCTCCGCGCGGAGGGCGTCGAGGAGGGCGCGCTGGCTCTCGAGCGACATGTCGGCCGGCGGGGCGAGGTCGAGGATCGGCGCCCCCTTGGAGCGGAGGAGCGTGCCCTGGTAGGTGGCCGGCATGTAGCCGCTCGACCAGTTCTTCGCCCCCGAGATCGGCCCGCCGGTGGGATCGAGCATGACGACGAAGCCGGGGAGATTCTCGTTCACGCTCCCGAGCCCGTAGTTGACCCACGAACCGAGGCAGGGGGCCCCTGACTGGATCTTGCCGGAGTTCATCTGCAGCATCGCCGAGCCGTGGATCGGCGAATCGGCCGTCATCGAATGGAGGAAGGCGATCCTGTCGACGTGCTTGGCGACGTGGGGAAAGAGGGTGGAGACCATCTTGCCGCACTCGCCGTGGGGATGGAAATCCCACTTCGGGCCGACGACGCGCCCCTGGCTCTTCTCCCCGCCGCGCCCCTTCGTCTTCACCTCGATCGTCTGCCCGTCGAGCCCGTAGAGCTTCGGCTTGTAATCGAAGGTGTCGACGTGGCTCGGACCGCCGTACATGAAGAGGAAGATCACGCTCTTCGCCTTCGGGGCGAAGTGCGGCGGCTTCGCCGCGAGCGGATTGGCGAACGGCGTCACGCCGTCGGCAGCGCGCGACTGGCGCGCGAAGAACCCGCCGTCGAGGAGCCCGGAAAGGGCCAGGCCGGTGAACGAGGCACCCGCCTCCCAGAAGAATTCGCGGCGCGTACGGCCGCAGAAGCCGGCCCGGTCGTGGCGATCGGTCATGGTGTCGTCCCGCGTCAGTCGAGGTAGGCGAATTCGTTGGTGTTGAGGAGCATGAGGCAGAACAGCTCGAGGGCCCGCCCGGGGCCGACCCCGTCGGCATCCTCGAGCCGGTCGACGAGGGCCACGCCGCGGGCCACCTCGTCGGCGGACGGGTCGCGGACGAGCGCCACCCGGTAGGCGCGGCGGATCTCGGCGGCCACGTCGGCGGCATCGGGCCCCCCCGCCTCGCGGCGGACGCGGGCAGCGAAGACCTTCGCCTGCTTCTGGAGAAACTCGCCGTTCATCATCCCCAGCGCCTGCGTCGGCTGCGTGGTCACGAAGCGCACCGGGCAGGCGGCGTCGGTGTCGGCGAGATCGAAGTCGGCGAGGATCGGCGTGAGCAGCGAGCGCTTCACCTTGATGTAAACCGCGCGGCGGGCCTGCTCCTCCTCCGCCACCTTCCCCCAGCCCTTGCCCGGCTGCGATTGCGTGGCGAGCACCTCGGCCGGGATGTCGACCGTCACCCCCGGGCCGCCCATCCGCGGATTGAAGGCCCCGCTGGCGACATGGATCGAGTCGCGGATCTCCTCGGCGGTCAGCCGCCGCATGTCGAAGCGCCAGAAGGAATCGTTGAGCGGATCGGCCGCCAGCGCTGCGGGGTTGGCGGCGGAACTGGCGCGGTAGGCGCGCGAGAGCATGATCGTCTTGTGAAGGCTCTTCAATCGCCAGCCGCCGTCGACGAGCTCGGCGGCGAGCCAGTCGAGCAGCTCGGGATGCGTGGGGGGATCCCCCATCAGGCCGAAGTTGCTCGACGAACGGACGATCCCCCGGCCGAAGTGGTACTGCCAGACACGGTTGGCCAGCACGCGCGCCGTGAGCGGATTGCCGGGGGAGACGATCCACTGCGCGAGCGCCATCCGCCGGCCGCTCGACTTCGCATCGGGCGCCGGGGGGACGATCGCGGGGGCCGCGGCGCGGAGGATCCCCGGGAACGACGGCTCGACCCGGTTCTCCGGCTTCGTCTCCGCGTGGGGATTGCCGCGGTAGAGGACGAACGTCTCCGGCGCCGTGGGCCCCTGCTCGGTGACGACCAGCGCCCGCTCCACCGGCACCTGCTCGCGCTTCAGGACCTCGAGCGCGGCGAGCTTGGCGTCGTAGTCCTTCTTCCCGGCGCTCCCGAGGATCCGCTCCCCATCGGCGGCGAGCGCCGCGGCGAGGTCGCTGCCCTTGCGGGAACGCCGCTTCGACGGCACCGAGAGGGGGCGCGACGTGGTGCCGGGGGCCGACCAGGCGAGCGACAACCCCTTCCCCTGGCCCCCCTGGAAGTAGTCGAGCCGGAACGGGATCCGACCCGCCCGCAGCGGCACCGTCGCCGACTTCGGCGCCCCCTCGCCGTGGATCCCGTCGTGGTCGATCACCAGCCTGTCGCCGAGCGTGAGCCGCGAGCCGTCGTCGGAGTCGAGGGTGAAGGTGTAGTCGCCGTCGGCGGGCACCTTGAGCACGCCTGTGAACACGTAGCCGAAGGAGTCGGGGCGGATCGACGGGGCGACGCCGATGTCGAGGAGGTTGCCCGGCACCGGGCCGGTGTCCTCGGCCTTGAGGCGGTCGAAGTCGGGGAGTGCCTGCCAGCTGTCGCGGTAGAAGCGGAACTGGAGGTCGTCGAGATCGCTCCCCTCGGTGCGCAGCGCGGTGAGCTTCTCGTATTCGGCGCGGAACCGGGTCTCGATCGCCGTCACCTCCTGCTGCGCGGCGTCGCGGCGCCGGGCGAGATCGGCCACGGCCGCGTCGTAGGCCGCCTTGGCCGCCGCGTCGGCGAACAGTGGCCGTTCGATCTGGTCGCCGCCGTTGCCCATCGGCGTGACGTTGATGAAGAACGACAGGAGGCCGTAGTAGTCGCGCTGCGGGAGCGGGTCGATCTTGTGGTCGTGGCAGCGCGCGCAGTTGACCGTCAGGCCGAGGAACGTCTGCCCGGTGGTGGCGACGAGGTCGTCGAGCCAGTCGTAGCGTGCCTGGAGCCGGTCGGCCGGCTCGTCGTCCCAGAGCCCGAGGCGGTGGTAGCCGGTGGCGATCAGGGCGTCGGCATCGGGGGCGGGGAGTTCGTCGCCGGCGAGCTGCTCGATCGTGAACCGGTCGAACGGCTTGTCGAGATTGAACGAGCGGATCACGTAGTCGCGGTAGCGCCAGGCGTGGGGCTTGTCGCCGTCGCGTTCGAAGCTGTTGGTCTCGGCGTAGCGCACGAGGTCGAGCCAGTGCCGCCCCCACTTCTCGCCGTAGTGGGGGGAGGCGAGGAGCCGGTCGATGACCCGTTCCCATGCCTGCGGCGACCCGTCGGCGAGGAAGTCGTCCATCTCGGCCGTGGTCGGCGGCAGACCGGTGAGGTCGTAGGTGGCGCGGCGGAGGAGGGTGCGCTTGTCGGCCAGCGGCGGGGCGGGCAGGCCGCGGCGCGCGAGCCCGTCGAGGATGAACGCATCGATCGGCGTCGCGGCGGGGTCACCGGCCGGAACGGCCGCCAGTGACTCCGCCGGAACGGCCGCCAGTGACTCCGCCGGAACGGCGGGCCGGCTCGGCGTGCGGAAGGCCCAGTGCTCCTTCCATTCCGCTCCGGCTCCGACCCAGGCGCGGAGGGCGGCCACCTGTGCCGGCGTGAGCCGGGCCCCCTCGGGGGGCATCCGCAGGTCGGGGTCGGACGACGTGATCCGCGCGAAGATCGCGCTGGCCGCGCCGTCGCCGGGGACGATCGCCCGGCTCCCGGAGGGCAGCTCCGCCATCACCGCGTCGGCAGAGTCGAGCCGCAGCCCCCCCTCCTGCGTGTCGGGCCCGTGGCAGGAGAAGCAGCGCCGCGCGAGGAGCGGCTGGACATCGCGCGAGAAATCGACCGCCGGGGGCGCCGCCTCGGGGGCCGCCCCTCGAGCGGGTGTGGCCGCACCCAGCAGGGCCGCACCGATCATCACCGCTGCCCGACACCGGATCCGCGTCTTCATACGCTGAATCATACCCCGACCGGAGGGCGTACCATAGATCGGCTGACGGCCCCGAAGACCTCCGGCTGGATCCCGGTGGAGCGGCATGCCAAGGACCCGCAGGCGGAGAAGGACGCCTCCCTCGCCACGGTGCCGATGGGCCGCTGGGGGACGCCGGCCGACGTCGGCTGGGCGGCGGCGTATCTGGCCAGCGACGAGGCGGCGTTCGTGACCGGCCAGACGATCGGGGTCAACGGCGGCAAGACCTGCTGGTGACCGCCCGGTCGCGTGTCGCGGCGGCCGCCGCCCGGTCGGGCATCACGCGTCGTAGTACATGCAGAACTCGTAGGGATGCGGCCGGAGCCGCAGCGGCGCGATCTCCTGCGCGCGCTTGTAGGCCAGCCAGGTGGCGATCACGTCGTCGGTGAAGACGTCGCCGCGGAGGAGGAAATCGTGGTCGTGCTCGAGGGCCTCGAGGGCCTCGTCGAGCGACCGTGGCGCCTGCGCCACGCGGGCGCGCTGCTCCGGCTCGAGGTCGTAGAGATCGCGGTCGAACGGATCACCGGGGTGGAGCTTGTTCTGGATGCCGTCGATCGCCGCCAGGAGGGTAGCGGCGAAGGCGAGGTAGGGGTTGGCCATCGGATCGGGGCAGCGGAACTCGATCCGCTTCGTGCGCGGGTTCGACGACACCATCGGGATCCGGCAGGCGGCCGACCGGTTGCGCTGCGAGTAGGCGAGGTTGACCGGGGCCTCGTAGCCGGGCACGAGCCGCTTGTAGCTGTTGGTGGTCGGGTTGGTGAGGGCCAAGAGCGCCGGGGCGTGGCGGAGGATGCCGCCGATGGCGTAGAGCCCGATGTCCGACAGCCCCGCATAGCCCGTACCGGCGAACAGCGGCTGCCCGTCGCGCCACAGCGAGAGATGGGTGTGCATCCCCGAGCCGTTGTCGCCGTGGAGCGGCTTGGGCATGAACGTCACCGTCTTGCCGTTGCGGCGGGCGACGTTGCGGACGACGTACTTGTAGTGGCACACCTGGTCGGCCATGCGCACCAGTTCCTGGTAGCGCATGTCGATCTCGCACTGGCCGCCGCTGGCCACCTCGTGGTGCTGGGCCTCGACGTCGATGCCGCACTGGATCATCGCCTGCATCATCTCGTTGCGCAGGTCCATGAGCCGGTCGGCCGGCGGGCAGGGGAAGTGGCCCTGCTTGTGGCGGAGCTTGCCGCCGAGGTTCGGCCCCTCGGCCCGGCCCCGCGTCCACTCCCCCTCCGCCGAGTCGACGTGGTAGTAGCCCTCGTGCGCGTTCTGGTCGAAGCGCACGTCGTCGAAGACGAAGAACTCCGCCTCGGGGCCGATGAAGCAGGTGTCGGCGATACCGGTGCCGCGCAGGTAGTTGGCCGCCTTGCGGGCCACGTGCCGCGGGTCGCGCGAGTAGTCCTCGCGCGTGATCGGATCCTGGACCGAGCAGATCAGGGCGAGGGTCGGCAGCGCCGTGAAGGGATCGAGGACCGCCGACTCCGGCACCGGCACCAGGAGCATGTCGCTCTCGTTGATCGCCTGCCAGCCGCGGATGCTCGAGCCGTCGAAGCCGAGGCCATCCTCGAAGACGTCCTCCTCGAGCTTCCCCACCGGGATCGTGAGGTGCTGCCAGAGGCCGAGGAAGTCGGCGAACCGCAGGTCGACCGCCTTGACCTCCTTCTCACGGCACAGGGCGAGGACTTCGCGGGGCTTCATCGCGCGGATTCCGGGGGTGGCCGGCCCGGGCCCGGGAGGGGCGCGGGGGCGGGGCACCATGATACCCGCGCCGAAGTGCGTCGCTCTGACCGCAGGCGAGCGGTGCCGCGGGGCGGGCCGACTCAGGACCGGCCCACGAGCCGCACGGAATGGACCGCTTCCCCGGCGCCGCTGTCCGGCGCGATGACGAGCGTGCCGTCGAGCAACGCACCGTGCAGATCGAGGTGCCGTGGCCGGAGGTCGGGGGCCGCCTCCGGCGGCACGGTGCCGACAGGGTCCGCCGGGCACTCGGCAGCGTTACCGCCATCGACGCGCCGGGCGAAGCCGCGGCCGCCGGAGACCTCCCCCGCCTCGTGGTCGAGCCAGGCGAGGCGGTGCGGCGCGATCGCTTCCGCCGGCACGGCCGGCCCGCCCACGCGCGGGATCGCGGCGAGCCGCCAGGTGCGGCAGGCTTCCCCCTCCTCGACGAGCAGGTCGTAGTGCCGCCCGGCCGGGTCGTCCGGCGCATTCACGTGCTCGAGGAGGATCCAGCGCGGCATGGCGGGGGGCGGGTGCGGTGTGGGTGAACGGCCCGTGGCGCCTGTGGGCCCACAGCCTGACTGTGGTCCGGTCGATTGGCGGGCTGCGGCCCCGGGGGCGGTCGGCACGTGATCAGTAGTCGGCACCGCTCTCGTCGCCGGCGGAAGGCACGGGGGCGAGCGGCTTCGGCTTGTGGCGCACCAGGCGCGAGAGATTCTCCTCGCGGAGCCGCTCGACCGCCGCTTCGAGGCTCATCGCCCCCAGGTCGCCGTCGAGCCGGTCGCGGAGGCTGACCGTGCCGGCCGCCTCGTCGCGCGGTCCGCAGACGACCATCACCGGGATCAGCTCGAGCTGCGCCGTGCGGATCTTGGCCCCGAGCTTCTCGGCGGCGAGGTCGATCCCGGTGCGCAGCCCCGCCGCCTCGAGGCGCGCCCGGACCGTCTGCGCGTAGGCTTCGCTCTTCTCGCTCACCGGGATCACGCGCACCTGCTCGGGCGCCAGCCACAGCGGGAAGGCGCCGGCGAAGTGCTCGATGAGCACCCCCACGAAACGTTCCATGCTCCCCAGCGGCGCCCGGTGGATCATCACCGGGCGGTGGCGGCCGTTGTCGGCGCCGATGTATTCGCAGTCGAAGCGCTCGGCACTCGGCAGGTTGTAGTCGAGCTGCACCGTGCCGAGCTGCCACTTGCGGCCGAGCGAGTCGTGGACGACGAAGTCGATCTTCGGACCGTAGAACGCCGCCTCGCCCGGCTCCGGCTCGCAGCCGGGGAGGTTCATCCGCCGCGCGACGCGCTCGATCGCCCCCTCCGCCTCCGCCCAGCGCTCCGGGGGGCCGACGTATTTGTCGCTCTTCGGATCACGGAACCCGAGGCGCACCGAGAAATTCTCGAAGGCGAGGCTGCCGAGCACCTTGAGGGTGAAGTCGATGCAGCCCTCGATCTCCCCCTCGACCTGGTCGGGGGTGCAGAAGAGGGAGCTTACGACCTTTGACCAGGAGTTGTTCGGTTCGGCATACTGGCTGTTGGATGAGGGTGAAGTTGGCGGGGTGCCCGGGGCGATCTGGCCTTTGCCCGCGCAT
>SXGQ01804939.1_pt1 | contig 10442 bp, 6 predicted proteins | sample 3178371 | NCBI WGS metagenome assembly SXGQ01 (sample SAMN11356859, study PRJNA531348) | freshwater metagenome | isolation source: freshwater sample F1-20 | place: China: Fuxian Lake, Yuxi | collected 2017-12-25 | reverse complement strand
TTCCGGCCTTCCCGGTCTTCTGTTCAGAACCTGATTGGTCGTGATGAAGCCTCGAATCGCTCCGCGGTTTTTTTAACCACGGATCACTCGGATATCACCGATCCGGAGACGGCCACACCGTGAGTCTCGGGTACATATTCGACCGTCGGCAGCTTTCGCGTGTTTCGTGGTTCCACCCCTGAATCGCTCCGCGTGGTGGAGACCCCTTGGTCCGTTGTTTCCGAGGTCATTTTCCTCGGGCCGCACGGCCGGCGCCGATCGCTCAGGGCTTAAGCATCTCGGCGTCGGTGAGCACGCGGGTGGAGGCGTCGCGTTCCACGAGGTGTTTGAAGCCGGATTGCACCAGCGGAGCCAGGTCGAAGCGGAATCCCTTGGCCTTGGACAGGGCGCCGGCGCGGGAGGAGAGGGAAGCGCGGGTGAAGTTTTCCTTTCGCGGGAGGGCGAGCAGGATGCGGTTTCCCACGCCGCGCACCTCGAGCAGGTAGAGGTCGTCGAAAGCCTCCTGGTAGGTGCGCACCATGGGCTCGTAGAGCCGGTTGTACTCGCGGCTCCAGATGTTGCCCACGGCGACACCCGAGGGTTTCAGCGCCTTGCGCACGGCGCGCAGGAACTCGACGGTCGAGAGCGGCGGGGGCACACTGTCGGCGCCGAAGGCGTCGAGGAAGATGATGTCGTAGGGTTCCCGCGTCTCCTCGATGAACTTGCGCCCGTCGGCCACGATGCCGCGCATGCGGGAATCCTCGCGGAAGCCGAGGAAGCGCCGGGCGACGTCCACCACGTCGGGATTGATGTCCACGCCGTCGATGATCGCCTCGGGGAAATACTGGCGGATGAACATCGGGAGGGTTCCCCCGCCCAGGCCCACGATGAGCACCCGCCGCGGGGTTTCGCAGACCGAGAGACCGGCCAGCGCGACGGGAGCGTAGGGCAGTTCCAGGTGCGCGGGGTCTCCGATCTTCACCACGGTTTGCCGCGCGCCGCCACGCTCGAACTGCAAGGTGCGGAGACCGTTGCTCTCCGTGACGATCACCCAGCCGAACGGGCCCTCCTTCTCGAAAAGGGTGACGTCGGCGGCCGGGGCGGCGAGGCAGGTCGAGAGCAGCAACAGCGGCGGGAGGAAAAGGCGGCGCATCGATGGTTCTGGTTGAAGGGTTAGTTCCGCGACTTCAGGAACGCCACGAGGTCGGCGAGCTCCGCCGGCGAGAGGATCACGTCCATGCCAGGAGGCATGAGGGATATTTCCCCGGGCTGGATCTCGGCGACATCCGCGCGGCTGAGGCGGACCTCGGAATCGGGGCCGGTGGCCAGTACGAGTTCATCGGGCGCGTCCTTGCGCACGATACCGGCGTGGGAGCCGCCGCCGCGCAGGTTCACGGTCACGGCCTCGTACCCGCGCACCAGCGTGGCGCTCGGGTACATCACGGCTTCGAGCAGTTCGCGCTCGCTGCGGATGCGACCGATCGCGGTGAGATCCGGCCCCAGGAGTCCGCCGCCGTAACCGATCTTGTGGCAGAGGATGCAGGCCGCCTTGGGGCTGTTGAACAACTCCTGGCCCCGGCGGATTTCCCCGCCCGGCAGGGCCGCGGCGACCTCGGCGACGCGGCGGTTTTGCCGCGCAGCGTCGTTGTGCAGGCGGGCCACCAGCGCCTCCGCCTCCTTCTTCACCTCCGGCGAGGAGCGGGCGAAGGTGGTCTTCACCGTGTCCGCCCGGAAGGCGGAGCGTCCCGGCGAGGCCTCGATCGCCGCCAGGAGACGCCGGGCGACGTCGTCGTCAGCGTTGCGCTCGAAGGCCGCCAGCACGCGCGGCAATTCCAGCGCGCCCACGAGCCGGATCGTGTCGGACAACTCCAGTAGTTGTCCGCGACTCATCGGCATGCGCGCGAGGATCTCGGCGGCGTTCGCGCGGTCGCGGAGGTCCCGGTCCGGTTGCACCGAGCGTGTGATAAATGCGAAAAGTTCCGGTTCGACCGTGCCCGGCGATCGTGAGGCCAACGCCAGCGCCTCGAGTCGGGTGGTCGCGGGCTCCGTGGTCGCACGTCCCACCCGCGCTATCGCCTCCAGCAACGAGACGGGGGCGTTGCGCGGCAGGCTCAACGCCCGGGTGGTCGCGACGGCCTGATGGCGCACAGCGTCTTCGCGCGAAGCGAGCGCGACCGTCAGGGCTGCAAGCCACGAGGCGGGGGCTTCCTTGAGCCCGGCGGTTGCCATGACCCGCAACGCGATGAGTCCTGAACTTCCCCCGTTCTGAACGGCATCCGCGAGAACGCCCTGGATCGCGGGAGCGCGCGAGAGGTCCTTCAGCTGCCCCTCCAGACGTTTCCGTTCCTCCTCCGCGGCCGGCGGCTGACGCAGGCGCTGCGCGAAAAAGCCGGCGAGCGCGGCCCCCCAGTCCGCGCGGCGCGCGGCGATCCAGCCCGCTGTCCGCTGAACGAGCGGCGAGTCCGAACCGAGGAACGGCAACACCGCGGCCGCATTGAGCCCACGGGCGTTCATCTGATCAAGCGCGACGAGGGCGGCGCGCTGACGGGCCGGAGGCTGGTTGGAAGCCAGATCGCGCAGCAGGGGTTCCGCCGCGCCGATCTCGATCAGGGCATGGATGAGAGCGTGATCCATCGAACGGACGGCGGGGTCCTCGGGGGAGCCCTGAGCGCTCACCTTGCCATCGACGGCGAGTCTCGACGCGGCGCGCAGAAGCGAAGGCACCGCGTCCTTCGCGCCGATCCTTCCCGCGGCTTCCGCGGCCAGGCGCGCCAGTGCGGGGTCGGCGGATCCCAGAAGCTGCGAGACGGCGGGCGCAGCCTCGGCATCACGCCACAGGCTGGCCACGTTCAACGCGGCGCGGACGATTCGGGGGTTACGATCAGTGAGCGAGGCGCGCACCGCGGCCCGGGCCTCCGGGCCGGGAATCCGCGCGAGCGTCCAGATCGCCGCCGCGCGAAGCTCGTCGGAGCTTTGCGCATTCAGCAGCGCGCTGAGCGAGGGCACGGCTTGCGCGCCCGCCTGGCCGAGTCGAAACATCGCGCGTTCGCGCACCTCGGTTCGCGGGTCGGAAAGCAGTCGGGCCAGGCCGGCGCCGTCGAGGCTGTTCCAAGCGATCTGGAGGCCGCGGGGGTCGTTCATCCGCGGCGCACCGGTGCGGCGGATGCGATAGATGCCGCCCAGCACGTCCGGCTTCGCCAGTTGGGAAGTCGGGCAACAGATCTTGTACCAACCGCCGGTGTCGACGACGAGCAGGCTGCCATCGGCGTCCTCCAGCACGTCGGTCGGTCGGAAGTCGGGGTGGTCGGACGTGACGAAATCGGAGTCGACGGTGCGGTAGGTCGAACCTTCGGGCACCAATGTGTGGCGGGTGACTTTGCGCAGGTTGAAGTGGCCGACGAAGAGATTGTCGGCGAAATCCGGGCCGAACACGGTGGAGCGGTAGCCGGTGGTCGCGCTCGGGGCGGAGGCCCCGGCGTGGGTCATGATCGGCATCAGGTCGCCGGTGCGGGGATGGCCGTCGGAGGCGGCGTTTTCCTTGCCGTAGACTCCACCGTAGACGGAGTGAATGATGCCGTCGCGTCGTCCCGCGGCCGGGATCTGGAAGAAGGTGCCGACGAGAAAGCGCTCCCCGGTGGAAGTGAAGGCGACGCCGACGGGATTATCCATGCCGCCGGTCAGCACGGGTTCGAAGCCGGTGCCGTCGGGCCGGGAGCGGAAGATATGGGAGGCGCGCGTCACGAAGGCGCGCCCGTCGCCCAGCGTGTGGCGCTGTTCGGCGAATGCTCCCTTGGTCCAGTAGAACCAGCCGTCGGGCCCGAGTTGCGGGCCGTGCACGTCGTTGGCGCAGCCGGTGAGGGTCTTGCCGTCCCACCAGACCTCGCGTTTCTCGGCCACCCCGTCGCCGTCGGCATCCGTGAGTTTCCAGATGTGCGGCGGTGCGGCCACGAAGAGCGATCCAGCATGGAACAGCGCGCCCTGCGGGAACATCATGCGATCGGCGAACTCCGTCGCGCGCTCGAAGCGTCCGTCGCCGTCGGCATCCTCCAGACGAACGATGCGGTGGGGTTTCTCCTCGAGTTGTTTGGGGGCCCGCTCGCTGAGGCCCGAGGAATCGGTGGCGTAGAGCCGGCCGGATTCGTCGAAGGCGATCGAGATCGGCCGGTTCACGATCGGCGGTCCGGCGACGAGTTCGACGGTGAAGCCGTCCGGCACGGTGAGCGTCTGCTGCTCGAACTTGAAGGACGCCGCCTGGACGGCGACGGCGATCAGGCTGGCGGCGGCCGCCAGTCGCCGGGTGGTTTTCCGTTGCGGGAATGGCACAGGGGGGAAAGGCACGACGTTCCCAGCGCAGAGCCCGCCGCCAGGAGTGGCAACGCCGAATCCTGCGCGTGTGGAGCGCTCAGTCCCGGTGCGCGCAAGCCGCGTGGAAAAGCCCCGCTTGGCGGGCAGTGAGGCCCGGGGCGAGGAACTCGCGGGTGAAGTGTTCCTCGTGGCGGGGAGCAACCAGACCGGCAACCCGGCCGTCGATCGCCGCGTCCAGAAATCGCCCGATCGCGGCATGGGCCTCCTCCTTGGCTTCGTTTTCGGTGAAGCGCACCACGTGGGCTCCACCCAATTCTGTTAGCAGCGCCTCGAGCACGCTGCCGGCGAAGACCAGGCCGAGCATCGGCCGCCCCGTGAGGAAGTAGGGGTACGTCTTGGACGGCGAGTAAGCGGGGTCGTTGGAACCGGGCAGGAGCAGAACGTCGGCCTGTTCCTGCAGCCGGAGACATTCCAGGTGGCCAAGCCGGTGCGGTATCTCGTGAACCAGGTCAGCCACCCCGAGTTTTTCCGCGAGCGGCAGAACGGAGGGGCGTCCTTCACCGGGCGCGACGTAGCTGGTGCCGAGGAAATGAAAACGCAGGCGTGCGGCCCGTTCCGGGTGCGCCTCGCGGAAACGCCGCACGGCGTCGAAGAGCACCGTTAGCGCGTGCGGGGTGACCGGGCCCGAGGCGCCCGTGTACACCAGGTGCACTTCGCCCGCGGCGCGCGTGAAGCCGGGGTTCGGGGCGGGCCAGCGGCGGGCCGCCCCGAGGTCCTCCGCGCTGGCGCCGAACCGGATCGTCTCCGCCGGAACGCCGGCAAGCCGCGGGTAGCGCGCGCGCAGATCCGCGATGTAATCGGGCGACACGCTCATCACGCCGGAGACGCGCCGGAAGGACCAGCCTTCCAGTGTCCACGCCACGAGCCGGGCGAAACGGTATTTCCAGCCGCCGGGCGGCGGACGTGATCCCGGGCGTTGATAGTAGTCCGTGCGCCACGGATCCTGCATGTCGAACACGTAGGGCACACCGCGGAGCCGCCGCCAGATCCGCCCCAGCGTGAACGTGAAGAACTGCGTGGTGGAAAAGAAAACCAGGTCGAATTTCTCGCGCCGGAGCAGACGCAGGCCGGCAAACAGCATCGGGAGCCAGCAACGCAGGCCGGCGTTGCCGACGCCGATCAACCGGGTCCAGCGCGGCGAAAACGCCTTTATCTCGATGATTCGCACGCCGGCCGGGAGGGTTTGGGCCAACTCCTCCTCGATCACACCGCTCTGACGGTCGCGTGCGATGCAGAGTACCACGGGTTCCCAGCCGCAGGCGGCGTAGTGCGGCAGGCTCATGCGCACCCGCTGGTGATCGGGCGCGTTGAGCGGGGGGAAGTGCGGGCTGACGATCAGCAGCCGGCGGTTTGGCGTCAGCCGGCTCATCCTGACCGCAGGCGGCCGGGCGCCGCGCCGGTGTCGTTCAATCGAGATAGACCTCGCATACGCTCCAGGAGGAGTCCTTCCGTTCGGCGAGATTACGGATGATCAGGTAACGACCCGCTACGCCCGTCGGCAGCTCGATCACCGTGCGGTTGCGCTGGCCCGCGCCCTGCGCCACGGCGGGGCCGGGACGCGCGGGATCGTCGGTGACGTGCACGCTGTAACGTTCCGGGAAGTCCGCGGCGCGGGCGGTCTGGTCGAGGGTGACGCGGCGGAACGGACGGCTCACGTGGTAATCCAGCTCAAGCCACTCCTCGCCCAGCGCGGGTACGGTCCAGCGGGAGGAGGTCTTGCCATCGACTGTGTTGCCGGCGCCGGAGGCGGGATTGGCGCGCGCTTTCGGCGCGCCGCGTCGGTTGGCGGCGATGACGCCGGCCGCGTAACGGGCGTCTTCGGCCAGCGCGGCCTCGGAAGCGAGGCCGGCGGCGAGACCGGCCGCGGTCTCGTCGTTCGCGCGGTTGAGCAAAGTCACCAGCGCCTTGCGGTCGGCGGTGTCCCTGGCGGCGGCGAGGAGCTGGCGGATGGCCTCGCTCCGCGCGGGAGTCCAGGCATCACGCGCCTTCTCCAGCATCTGCACCGCCGCGGTGCGGGCGGCCTCGCGGGAGTCGGTGTCTCCCGCGTTGCCTGTCAATCCGGCCAGGACGGGCAGGGCCGACGCGTCCGGCCAGCGGGCGAGCGCGGAGACGGCGGCGGCGGCCAACTTGGGATCAGGCCGGGCGGCTAGCCGGGCCGCGCACGCCGCGCCGGCCTCGCCGCCGAGACGCGGGAGCGCGCCGAGGAGGCGTGCGGCGGTCTCGGGCGGGGCGTTTTCGATCGCGGTGAAAAGCGGCCGGGCGCGTGTCGCGGAATCCGGACCGCGTTGGGTAATCGCAACGACGGCGCGCAGCGCGCGGGTTTGCTCGGTCTCGTCCGCGGCCGCCACGGCCCACCCTATCACCTCGCTTTGGGTGGAGTAGGGTCCGATGTCGGCCAGCGCGGCGAGGGCCGCATTGCGCACGGCGGCGTCGGTGGAGCCGCGTGCCCGGAGCAGCAGCGGTATCCCCTCGGTGAGGTTGCGCGCCGCGATGGCCTCGAGGGCGGAGGAACGCAGGGCGCGATCGCCTTTCTCGGCTGTCGCAAGGATTGTTTCCGAGACTCCCGGACCCTTGAGGCGGGCGAGGCTACGGCGGGCGGCCTTGGCGGCGTCCTCGGTGCCCTCGGCCGCACCGAGCAGAAGCGCGACGATCTCCGGGGAGCCCGGCAGCAAGCCCAGCGCGTCGAGCGAGGCCTCGCGGATTTCGCGGTTGGAGCTACGGGCGCTGCTGGAGATGGCGGGGACCGCTGTCGCCGCACCCGCGCGGGCGAGAACCCCGATCGCGGCCACTTGCGTCGGGGTATCCCATCCGGTCAGTCCCGAGGCCAGCAGGCTCATGCGATCCGGCGAGGGTGAACTGGAGATCGCCTCGAGCGCGACTTCCTTGCGGGGCCAGTCGGAGCCCTGCAGCGCCTCCTTCAGACGGGCGAGACTCGCCGCGGGGTCGCGATCCGCCATCTGCCGGAACGCGGCGAGGCGGACGGCCGCGGTAAGGGATGTTTCCCCCTCGATCTCGCGCAGCGCGCCAAGAGCGGCATCGCGGGGCAGGCCGGGGGCGGCAATGAGGCGTGCGGCCGCGCGGGTGGCCGGCGTGACGCCGGTGGCCGACTTGATCGCGGCGTCCGCGGCGGAACCTCCGATGGCCCCGAGCGCGCCTACGGCGGCGAGCGCGGTGGCGGAGTCTTCGAGTTTGGCCAGCCGAGCCAGCGCGGGTACAGCCGAGGCCGTCCGGCGGGAACCGAGGGCGTTCAGCAGAGAAATCCGGTGGGCCCCGGAGGCCTTCTCGAGCGCCGAGATGAACATTTGGTCAACCGCGGAGCCGGGGGCGCTTTCCAGCGCGAGACGCGCTAGTTCGCAGTCGCGCGGGTCCTCCAGCATGTTCGCGAGCGGTCGGTAGTCCGCGGCGCGCTCCGCGGGCGGAAGAGCGGCGAGCACCGGCCCGAGACGATGGGCGGCGGACTGCCGCGCGGCGAAAGTGGCGTCCCGATGGCGCAGGACCGCCAGCAGGGAACCGCGCAAGGCGGTCAGTTTGGCGGGGTCCTTGCCCGCGGCGACGATCTCGCGGTCAATGGCCTCGAGCGCGGATTGTTCGCCCGAGTAGGTGAGCGAGGCGAGGGCGGGCGCACGTTCCGCGGCGCGGGCGGAGGCCGGCGCGGACACGGCGAGCACCGTGAGGAGACGAAGGGCGGGGGAAAAGCGGTGATGCATGGTTCTTCCTTTCGTCTCAGAGAAGCGCGTAGCCGGAGCGGCGCGGACGGTCGAGCAGGCTGGAGGCAAGCGGATCGCCGATGACCTCCTCCTTGGCCGGATCCCAGCGGACCGGCCGGCCCACCTTGGCGGCGATGACGTTGAGATGGCAGATGGAAGCTGTGCGGTGACCGACCTCGACGTCGGCGATCGGGTGGCGGCGCGTGCGCACGCAGTTGAAGAAGTCGAGGTGATGGTGGTCGCTGGCGTAGAGGTGGATGTCCTCGCCGCGTAGCGGACGAGCGGCGAGCTCGGGCGGGTCGGTCTCGAGGAAATCATCGCGCGAGACCCAGACCGTGCCCTTGGTCCCCCGGAACTCGATCATCGACTTGGCGAGGTCGTCGTCGCGCTCGACGCGGATGCCGTTGGCATAGACGTGCGTCTGGAAGGCGCAGCCCTCGTAGCCCTTGGGGATAAATTCGACGGGGCCGCTGCCGTCCATGCCGAGGGCGTTCTGGATGATGTCGAAGTGATGCGCACCCCAGTCGCCGTTCTTCCGGCCACCGTACTCGAAGAAGCAGCGCCAGCCGCCGCCGTAATCGCCCTTCACGCGTCTTTCGTTGTACGGACGCCACGGGGTGGGGCCGAGCCAGCGGTCGTAGTCGAAGCCCGCGGGCACCGGCTCCTCGGGGAGCGGCAGCGCCTCGGGGAATTTACCGAGGCGCGTGCGGATCACCTGGATGTCGCCGATCCAGCCGTTGCGGACGATCTCCGCGGCCTTGCGGAAGGACTTGTTGGACCGTTGCTGGGTTCCGGTTTGGAGGATGCGTCCGTGCGAGCGGGCGAGGTCCACCAGCGTGCGGCCCTCGCGGACGGTGAGCGTGAGCGGCTTCTCGCAATAGACGTCCTTGCCGGCGCGCATCGCGGCGGCGGATACGGGAGCGTGCCAGTGGTCGGGCGTGCAGACGAAGACGATGTCGATGTCGTCCCGCGCGACGAGTTCCTCGTGGGTGGCGAAAATGCGCACGTCGCCGGAGCGCCCGCCGGCTTCCTTCGCTTTGCCGTAGCTCGTCTCGATGCGGTCGCGCATCTTCTCGGCCTTGGAGCGGACGACGTCGCACGTCGCGACCACCCGACAGTCGTCGGTCAAGCCCAGCAGCGTGCCGGCGTGGGCGTTGCAGATGAGGCCGTTCCCCACGAGACCGATGGTGAGACGGTTGCTCGGGGCGGATTTGCCGAGGAGGCGGGCGGAAATGAACCGCGGCGCGAGGCCGGCGGCGACAATGCCGGGGATGCCGCGGCGGAGCAGCGCGCGGCGGGTAAGGGGATTGCTCATAGGGTGAACGGAACATCCGCGGCGCGCGGTGCCGCCGCAAGCCCCGAGCCTCGGAGTCAGCGGGAGGCCATCGCCCGCGTCACTTCGGCGGCGACGTGGCGCAGGATCTCCCGGTTGCGCGCGTGACCGACCGTGAACGTCACCAGGATGAAACGCCCGCCGCCCGGCAGCTCGACGTAGATCGCGTCATGGCGGGTCTGGCTCGTCCAGCCGGCCTTCGACCAGAGGCGGGCGCCGGCGGGCAGGCCCGGCCCCGAGAATTTCGCCTGGTCATCCGGATCGGCGGTTTCCGCCGAGTGGTCCCGTTTCATCAACGCCAGCATCTCGCGGCTGCGGGACGCCGAGACGCACTTTTCCCCGACCATCTCGACCAGCAACCGCGCGGTGTCGTCGGTCGTGAGCATGTTGCGCTTGGGCTCGAAGAGTCGGGTCGCCTGGGAGTCGCGGCCGTAGGGTCCGTCTCCCCACGGCTTCTTGTGGGCGTAGACGCCGGCGTAGCCGAGCCCGGCGAAATAACGGGTCACCGCGTTGCGCTGCTCGAACCAGCCCCGGATCTCCGCGTCCGGCAATTCCGGGCCGCTGGTGGTGCCGGTCAGCAGGTCGATGAGGTAGTGCGTCGCGTCGTTCGACGAGTCCACGATCATGTCCTTCATCGCGCGCCGCACCTCCGGGGTGTCGGCGAGGCGTCCGTCCTCCATCCAGCGATGGGTGGCGGCGAGGTAGAACAACTTGATCACGCTCGCGGGGTAAATCATCTCGCCGCCGCGCACGGACCCGCGGACCGGGCGGGCGGGATCCCGGAGGTCGACCAGTGTCACGGCGATCTCCTCGGGTTTGAGGTTCTCCGGCGCGAAGCGCGTGAGGGCGGAGCGCACGGCGGCGTCGGCGACGGATTGGACGGACGGGGATTGCGCGAACATGGCGGGGGTCAGAAGGAGGGCGGCGAGCACTCGGCGCATGGGCGGACGAAAGGGGGTGGGCGGTCCCGGCGCAAGCTGGGCGGAGGTGAAGTGTCGGGGAGGAAAGTCCGGCGTTGTGCTGGGGCATTGATGATGCCCTTGCTGCCAGGACTCCGG
>SXGQ01267177.1_pt1 | contig 10444 bp, 12 predicted proteins | sample 3178371 | NCBI WGS metagenome assembly SXGQ01 (sample SAMN11356859, study PRJNA531348) | freshwater metagenome | isolation source: freshwater sample F1-20 | place: China: Fuxian Lake, Yuxi | collected 2017-12-25 | reverse complement strand
TTTCCACGCTAATTCTGAAACCCCTTTTGGTTTTACAAGGCTTTTTACCCCACCAGTCTTACCCTTCAACTCGGCTTCTTGTGATTTCGCTTCCGCCAATAACTGCGTCCGGTCCCCGTGCCGTAGTAGATGTAAAAGGTGAATGTGTTCTTTTATGAACTCGTTGCGAGGAATACAAACATCTTCAAAGAAATGCTTTCGGTCTTCCATCTATTTCACATCTAATATTTTTTATATTCTCTTAATATATAATGGCAAGAGCAGCACGAGCGCAAATGGCAGACATGAGAGCAATTGAGGAACAGATGGCCAGACAGCAGATGCACGGCGGTCAATTCTACGGTGCGGGTGCTACACCATCTATGGGGCTGAGCCAGTTTCGTGGCGGTGCTTCTCACAAGTGTCCCGATTGCCGTCGTAAAAAATGCTTATGCGAGGAATCCTCATCTGATGAAGATATGGAGGGTGGTAGGTTTTATTCTGGCCTTGTTGGTGCCGTTGGTGATGCTGCATCGGCTGCCGTTCGTGGCCTTCGTGGCCTTCGTGGCCTTCGTGGCGTTCGTCCAACCCCTCCTCCTACTTCTACAGCTCTTGTCCCTTACAACATGGGACAAGCGGCATTTACAACAAATTCAGCTTTCCGTAATTATGCGTTAAATCGTATTTTTGGTCGGCCATCTACGGCACTTGCAGTACGCACTCCGGGAACATTAAAACCATATAGCCCCGCCGAGGCCGCTGCGCGTATTCGTGCGGCACAAGCTGCGGGAGAAACTAATGCGACTGTGGCACAAAAACTTTCACGTATGGGAGTAACACCGGCGCGTGTTGCGGCGGCTCTGGCTCTCGGCATTCCGGCAATCGCTCTGGCTATCTATTTCTCCGAAGTTGACGGAACCGATCCCGACGATCCCGGCTATTATGACCCCGGCGCTGGTGGTCCCGACGGTCCCGACGGTCCCGGTGGTCCCGGTGGTCCCGACGGTCCCGGTGGTCCCGGTGGTCCCTATGGTCCCGGCCGTGGTCGTCGTGCAACGGGCGAGGGCGTAGCTACTGGCAACCTTGCTGACGAGTATTACGCCGCACAGAGGCTGGGTGCTGGTAAGAAGCCTCGCCGCACGAATCCTCGTGCTGCGCTTGTTGGGAAAATCATGCGCGAGAAGGGCCTCAGTCTCCCGGCTGCGTCCAAGTTTGTTAAGGAAAATAATTTGTTCTGACCTAATGGCTTCTCCCTAACATGTATTAGTAAATGGATTACGCACAAGGTAAAATTTATCGTGTGTTAATCGGTGGTTCATATTATTATGGAAGCACAACAACCTCGTTAGAGCAGCGGCTCCAGTCGCATAAGTATACGAGTAAAAAACACCCCGAAATGAAATTATATAAAAAGGCATTAGAATCCGGGGGTATTGATACTATGACGATAGAGTTGGTAGAGGCCTATCCGTGTGAAAATAAAACAGAACTCTTACAACGAGAAAATACTCACATTAATCTATCGGACCCTCTGTGTTTAAATATGCGACCAGCATATCTCACATACGACGAAAGGAAACAGAAGGAGAAGGAACAGAACAAGAAATACAGAGCGGTCAATTTGGAACATCTCCGGCAGATATGTAGGGAATATAAATCTACACGCCCTCCTCTAACCGATGAAGAGAGAGAAGCCAGACGCACTTATCAAAGAGAATACATGCGAAAACGCCGCGCTGAATCCCGGCTAAAAATAGAAGACACAAATTAGAATAGATGATCTCCCGTATATGCAAACGCTACTTTTCTGTTCCGACTATCTGGTCGCATACACGGAACATAAATGTATTACACGAGAAAGGGGAAATTAAATACGAAATCCCGATGTATTTTGAAGACGAAATGGAAGCGAAACTTGTTAGCGTGTATAAATCGAATTTAGCTAATACAATCGTAATAGAATTTTGTGTAGAGAATGTAGAACAAAATGCCACGCCAACGCAATCCCAAATGCCAAGGCTGCAATAGGGTGAAATGTAAGTGTGAGGATATGGAAGGCGGATTTGTTGGTGCGGTTCTGGGAGCTGTGAGAGTTGGAGCCACAGCCGCCGCAAGAGCTTCCGCAGCCGCAGCCCGCGCCGCTGCAGCCCGCGCCGCCGCCGCAGCCCGGGCCACTGCTCGTGCTGCTAGGGCTGCTCCTCGTGCTGCCTTGTCTGGAATTCGGGCAGCGCCCGGCGCAATATACAGAAACCCCATTGCTTCTGCTCTAACTTCTGCGGGTATCGGTGCAACAACTTATGATATTATTTCTACCAATCAACGCAACGCCCAGCAAGACGCGGCAGACGCTGCTTTAGCTGCTGAATTAGAGAAGGCCAGAGTAGAGGCTGCTGCGGCGGATGCTCAATTTAAAATAGATCAAGCGGCAGCGGAATCAGAAAACGATCGTCTTATGAAGGAGGCACAAGCGGCAATAGACCGTCAGAATGCTGCGGCGGATGCGATGAATGCGGCTACGGAGCAGTTTCTGGCAGACCAAGCGTTGTTAAGGAATGGGGCTACTACAGACACTTCTATTTTGGATATACTGAACGGCACGGCCCAGCCGCCTCCCACAGTTGTACAGCCTCCCATATATACCCCACCTCCCACAGTTGTACAGCCTCCCATATATACCCCGCCTCCCACAGTTGTACAGCCTCCCATATATACACCACCTACCACAAAACCGGGAAGAGGTCGCCGTGGTGGAGCCAAGAATGAGGCGGCAATATTGAAGCTAATGACTGGCGGGCTCTCCATTCGGAGAGCGGAACGCTTTATATCACCGGAAGCCTCCATTATATCACCGGAAGCCCCCATTGGAGTTTGGTCACCGGAAGCCCCCAATATATCACCGGAACTCCCTATTAGAGTTTTACATGAGGACGCCGTAGCGAGGGAGAGGGCAAGAATTCACGCTCTTGAGAGGAGTATGGTAGAAAATAAAAATCCAGATGCTGGTCCGCCATATACTGCACAAACTTTTATGGATGGAAGGTCTTATATTCTAGACAAAAATGGGAAGGTTGTTCTAGTGAGTCGTATACCACGAGACCCGATACCCGTTCATGGCAAGAGATTTCATGAACAATCACTACAAGAAATCTATAATGAGGGTCTTGCCAGAGCAGAGGAATCTATAAAACAACTGACAGCAAACTATGGACCAAAGCCCACGGCACCGAAGATCCCTATTGTGTTACCCCGTCCGGGACCCGCTCCTCCAAAACTACCAGCCCCGTACAAGCCACCCACAGCATCACCCCGTCCGGGACCCGCACCGCCAAAACTACCAGCCCCGTACAAGCCTCCCTTCCGGACACCACGCGGAGAAAGTGATTTTTTGCGTAGACGTAGGGGCGGAGGCAAAGCAGAAAGCCAAATTTTAAAAATGCTAAATGCTATGTAGATGAAGGTAAATTGGGACAAGATCATTAGCGAAAATTACAAGCCTTCTAAAATGGTAGGGGGCTATAGCATCTTAAATTTTCTGAATGATTTTGCAGATATTACTGGTCTATCCTTGCTAACACACCCGATTCAACGCCCACATCCAGACGATTTAACAGTACCAAATCCAAATTTACTGCCTTATGATTTACGGGATATTCCGACACATGAAGAACGGGAACAAAAGATATTGGAGGATCGGATGAGGAGGCAAGAACAATGGTTACTTGGTGAAATCCCCAAAGAGTTGAAACAACAAGAAGAAGAGGCAAGACTTACACGAGATAGTCATAATCGGCTACTTCTTCTACGCAACGAGCAGAATAGAAAAGCCGAAGCGGCTCGGCTCCTAGCAAGGAACAAAGCAATATCTGCCCAGAGTGCGGCCAGACTTCAAGCAGCCCAAAAAGGGACCGCAAACATCCAAGACTATCTGGCGAGGGTTCAAGCGGTGGCGGCGGCTTCTGCAGCCACAAGGGCGCAGAACTTGCAATCGCTACACGCCCTAGCCACCCAGAAGGCAGCCGCCTCAGCAGCCGAGGCAGAACAGCAGAGGGCAATACATGCAAATTCGGCCCAAATACTCGCACAGCAAAACGCCGAAGTGGCTCGGCTCCGCGCCGAGGCGATGGCGAAACAAGCCCGAATCGCAAAAGCGTCCACGGCACCGGTGGGTAGGAAGGCCAAAGCCCCTCAAGTGAAATTCGGTGGCCTCCGATATTATTGAGGCTTCCAAACCCAGATATTTTCTGATGTATGTTACATCGGAAAATATTTTTATATTTGCCCCTATTATAATGGCCGCAGTAGCAACCAAGAAGCCCGGCGGTGATCTGGGAGTGCAACTTACCTTCCCTCTAAATTTCCAGAAGGCGTTTAATGGCGGTATCGGTTACTTCCCAAGCGCCAGAGGGGAGAACATTGACCTATTCGTGGGCCAAGACTTCCAGAGCAAGTACCACGAGCAGAAGCGTCTGGAGGCGAACCAGAGCGTTATGAACGGTCTCCAAGCAAACGCTACGGCTGAGCGTCTGATGATGACCGGTCCCCACAATTACCACGTGCCTAAGCCCGTGCTGGGTCAGCGTCGTTATGCAAACCCTTCTTATGGTGCTGAGGCGTTGGTAAGTACCCGGCGCGACAATGGTGCCGATGCGCCTTTCCGCGTGATAGAAGGGACCGATATTATGATGGGAATGCCCCCTATAATGGGAGCCGGTCATCATCAGAATATGGTCGGCGGTGTTCTCAAGACGGCTCAAGGCTACGACTTCTACAAGGGTCAGTTAAAAGACCGTATAGAGCAACTTAATCGCATTAATGCTCTCGCTCAAGGCTTTGCTGTGCCAATGGGCCAAGGTGTAAACACTCGCAACAACGAGACAGAAGGTAGCCCGAACAAGGTTGAATTTTTCTTCCTATTGCGGGAATTTATGGACGCTGTGGAGGCTGGTGATTACAACCGCTTTACATTTGACTACGCCAAAGACTTTGTTGGGAAGTTACTCAATCTTGCCCCCGTTGCATCTGAAGAGGATTTTCAAGATATTATGGAAGGGCTTGATGATATAGAGCGAAATCTAAATTCAGAGGATGCCAATTCTGCCGATGGACGGGTAATTTACGGGGAGACCTTGCGTGTACTGGCTGATAAGACCCGTGATTACACCCGTGTAATGTTTGCAAATATGGAACGGTCCGACAAGGAGAAGAAGGCCCTTTCTAAGAGTTTAGTCAAGAACCTCAAATTAGACCAGCTTCTAAGACGTAAATCCCTAATAGCGGCCTTGGGCGATGCTGACAGCCGTATTGCTGGAACGATTGAAGACTTTGATGACGGCGATGATGACGGGCTATTTGAGGGTTCCGTTGTGGGCCGTGAGGACAGCGAACAGCCGGGTGTTCCTCGTGCCCCCTTTGCTGGTGAGGGTCTAGATGAGAACAGAGATAGATGGGGACGACGTGGTCGCCCACAGCGTGACGGAGAAATGCCCGGATATTTTGGAGAAGAGGCGGCGGCTGATATGCCCGGAGTTGTTGCCCCTCTGGATATGGCTGGGTTTGACCCCGGCGCCCAAGTGCCTCCTCCCGATGCTGGAAGTATGACAGAAGCGCTAGAGATGACGATGCGTAATGACCTCCGCCTTCTTGCTACTACGGATGAAGATCAAGAGAAACTGCGTAGTGGTGAATTTGGGGAGCTGGTGACAAAACTCTATCCAGACCCCAACAACTTTGTAAGCAACGTTGCAAGTGCGATGGAAGAGCGTGGATTTACCAAAGCGCAAGTGGCGGCAGCTATGGGACAGACTAGTTTGCCTTTCTTTGCTGATTATATTACAAGGAATAGCGGGGATATTGGCCCCGCTCCCGCTGTTCCCGCTCGTCGCTATCCTCCCGCCGGTCTTCAGCCCCAAGCACCTATTTATGGCCCTCCTTCTGTGACTTCTACAAGTGCTGTAGGCACGTCGGCCGTCCCTCCTTGGCTGTCTCCCTATCCTACACGCGCAGTACTCAAGCAGAAATTATCCTCTGTAGGACGGGTCCAAGCTTTTATGGCATCTGTTCCGGCCGATGCTGGGCTGAAACCATACAATCCTAGAGTGGGAACGGATATGAAAAGTGTTTGGGAAACACTCATCAGAAACATTCGTGCAGTAGTGCCTAGCTATTAAACTTCTTCTTATAAAATCTTATGTTCTTTTCAAGACTTGTATATGGCCCCCAAAGCAAGAACATCGATAAATACCCAGCCCTTGTTGGGTCGCCCGTTTTCAAATCCTTCAAGTGGCGCTTAATATAGCGTTCACGCCGGGCCTTGTCGTGGTGCTGTGTATAGTCCTCCATCCCATCAGCCCCAAAATCCGTGTGCTTTCCATTATCAAAGAAGGCCCTCCATTTCTTTTTAGGATTTGGAGAGCGTTCTAGCCGAAGTAGACTAGGCATTCTATAATAGCGGGATTTTATCTTCCACCAGCTGTTTCTACAATTATGGCGACATCCTCCGCCTTTACTGTTGGGGGAGGGCTGTTTAGAATTCGGCTATTTACATTTACTTTATGGATGCCATTGGCTATTTCTGGAACAGCAACTTCTGGGTCTTTGAATTTTGCTTTAAAATCTGATATGATTTTTTCGGGAACTGGTGGAGATGTCTCTAGCTGTCGCTCTATTGCGTCCCGTGTCATCTTTAGCAAATCGGATGCAGTAATGCGCTCAGCACGAGGGAGAGTAAGCTCAATCGTCAAACTCCGGGCGATTTTGCTGTATTGAATACCGGCAATTCTATGCCCTTCTGCCCGTTTCGCAAACGAGAAGAAGGTGCCTATGGTGCTTATCACGCCGGTGAATAGCGACACACCGCCAATTCCTAGGGAGGCAATTGTTGGCTCTGAAAATATAGACGACGATGAGCCGGAAAGGAAGCCGACGAGGGTGCTTAGGACGATGGTCGGGAGGGCTACCATAGTGTTACGAATGGAGAAGTACGCCTCCGCCTTAGTGTGCATCCAAGACAAACCAGCACATCGCTCTGCCTCGTCGGCTATTAGATCTTCCAGTGCCGTGTTATAGGTGATTTCTCTCTTGTCTTCGTCCGCCATTATACTATCTGTTAGATTATAGAATGCCGAAACCGTCTATAAATGTTAGAACCCTCATCATGCATCTGGAAGACATTGACGCAAACCTTGGGGAGATATGGGGGCTTCTACAGAATTATGACATTTTGGACGCGTTAGAGAGGGAGCGTAGACACTTGCACCGCATCATTGACACGCTGAAGAATTACGAGGAGTTAAATCCTAAAATCTCCACCCAGTCGTTTAAGAGTATTGAATAGAATTATAGACACATTAAAAAATTATCTGGGCTATATTAGTAATGCCGACAGACGCACTTTCCCAAGGAAAGCTCCGGGCCGTTGTAGCCTTCGCTAAGAAACTGCATAAGCATTTCAAGCCGTTTGGCTTATCCGAGACAGATTTTGATGAGTTGTTTCATAAGGAATTTTTGATGCCATTAATAAAAATAGACACCAGAAAGAAGACAAAAACATTAAAAGCATTCAAAGCAATCGCAAAAGAGTTGTACGATTATGTCATAGAGGAAGAGGAGGAGGACTATGGGGATGAAGAGGATTGAATAGAATTATAGACACTTTGAAGAATTATTTAGAAATGTAGGGGGTGTGTAGGGTGTGTAGGGTCTACCGCATCTTTTGGTCTCTGGCCAAAAAATTGTTCTCCCGAGGGGCAAAGTTGCGGTAGACCCTACACACCCTACACTTCCTACATTTTATTCAAAGCCTAAACAAATTCTTCCATATATGAATAGAATGGACCGCGTATATACCCCGGCAGAAATGGCCACAGCACTGGCACACTTTGAGAGAATTATACAGCGGCAGAAGGAGAGCCAACATCGCTATTATGAACGCAACGCAGAAGCTAAAAAGGCGTATGCAAAGGATTACTATCAACGCAAGAAGGCGGTGGCGGCGGCGGAGGCGGCGGCTGTTCCAGTGGTGATCGTAACCAGTGGAAGTCGTGAGGTGGTAGAGATGGACGAAAAAGAACGGAGGATAACCACCCTCTAACGCCCCCCGGTCCCCTAAAAAAATGAACTCCGGCGGATTTATCCCCCGGCGTTCATTTTTATTTTCTTTCTATTAGATATAAGGCCTAAAGATGGGAGAATATATCTACTCAGAAGAGATGACCCTAACGCGTCCCGCAGAGATTACGACGACACAACTATTTAGCCGTGCTGGTATGGGCTATTTGTGGAACAAACGGGCAGAACTGGACCCCGGCCAAGTAAAGATTTTGAATGCAATCTACAACAACAAGAAGAAGAAGGAAGTTGAAACAAGCCAATCAATCGTCTATAAACTATCACGTAGCAAGGCCGGGCAGCTCGGATTTGGGCGGTATTACTCAACCGTCGGTGGATTGGAGACGGTGGAGAAGGAGTGCCGTGGAACAGTATGTCGTGAATTCTATCACGACATTGACATCGTGAATTGCCACCCCGTGTTGTTAGAACAACTTGCGAAGAACTTTTATAATAAGGACCTTCCCGCCCTTTCGTATTATAACAAGAACCGCGAGGAAGTCCTCGCAAATATTTCTGATAACCGCGACGAGGCGAAGGCGGAGGTTATAAGGATTATATACGGAGGCAAGAATACCCATCGGCAGACGGAGGCACTTGCGAATGAAATCCGCAACTTTACGCAGTTTCTAATTGCAAAGGGCGACTACGCTAACCTTTGGGACTGTGTAAAGAACGAAGATAACAAATACGGGAAGTTCCTATCGTATGTCCTCCAGACTGCCGAATGTTCTTGTATGTTGGCTATGAAGCAATCATTAGAGACGGATGGGTGGTCGGTGGACGTTCTGTGCTATGATGGTGTGATGATCCGGAAACGGGAGGGTGTAAGTTATGAGGAGTCTCTAAGAAACGCGGAGGCATACATTACGAAGAAGACGGATTATGAGGTTCGCCTTGTAGAGAAGCCGATGGCTTTCTTTGAAATCCCCGCAATGGAGGAGGAAATCGTAAAGGGTGTCTCGTTGAAGGACTACAATGAAGTTAAGACCGAGTTTGAGCGCAACCACTTCTATCACATCAAGACCGACCAGATTGGCGAACTGGATGAGAAGGGTGAGATATTCTTCATGACAAAGGCACACGCGAAGAACTATCTCGGAACGAAATACCTTTTCAAGCATAGCGAAAAGTTCGGCGACCATACATCGTTTATTGATATCTGGATGAAAGACCCCGCAAGGCGTTCTATCCACACAATCGACTTCAAAGAAACCGACGACCCCGCCGTCTTTGTAACCCCCCTCCAGTTTGCATACGAGAAAGTTCAGACGGCCGACCCAGAGGCGGCGCAGAAGTATCTGGACCTTCTGGATATCCTAGCCACGGGCGAACAGAAGGAGTATCTCCTAAACTACCTCGCCCACATTCTCCAGAAGCCCCTAGAGAATCCAAAGGTGGCCCTTGTACTATCTGGTCGTAAGGGTTGCGGTAAGGACACGCCCATTGATATCTTTATGGAACACGTGGTGGGCTTTTTGTATTCAAAGAACTATGACTCAAACGAGCAGTTCTTTGACAAGCACGACCTCGGCCGTCTCAACAAGTTCCTCGTAAAGCTAGAAGAAGCCGACCCCGTGATATGCAAGAAAAATGCGTCAAATCTAAAAGCGCGTATCACCGCCAGCTACTCCTCGTTCAATCCCAAGGGCCTCAACCCTTTTGAGGCGGCCAACTATGCGCGCAACGTCTTTACACTCAACGGAGGGAATGCCTTTGAGATGTCCGATGAGCGCCGTTTCTTCTTTCTGACCGCAAAAGTAAATCGCAAAGGCGACTTTGAGTACTGGAAGGACATCCGAAAGACCCTCTTCACACCCTCGGCCGGTCGTGCAATTGCCGAGATGTTATTGGCTCGTGATATTAGCAAGTGGAATTCCTTTGATATGCCCGCCTCAGATTACCAGAAGGCGGTGATGGAGGCCGAGAAGACCTCCGAGCAAGACTTCGTGGATAGCTGGGACGGCGAGGAGGCGACGGTTGGCGACCTATTCTTCTTATACAAGACGCATTGCAGTGAGCGGTCGCTACCATCGGCGCAGAATGCGATATCATTCGGTAAGCGCCTTCTTCCGTTGCTACGTGACGGCATGATACAAAAGAAGAAGACGAACGCGTCTTATGTGTATACTAAATAGTCTTCCAACTCGGAATAAAAGGCCTTATTTACACGGGAAACATCTAATAATCACTTACTTTTAGTTATTTACCGAGTAAATATCTAATAGTAATCATAGTTTATTACAAAAAGATGTTTTTTCGTGAATATAACCGGTTATATTCACGAAAAAACATCTAAAAGTAAAGAAAATGCTTTACTTTTAGATGTTTCCCGTGTAAATAAGTTAAAATAAGTGAT
>SXGQ01174297.1_pt1 | contig 10444 bp, 14 predicted proteins | sample 3178371 | NCBI WGS metagenome assembly SXGQ01 (sample SAMN11356859, study PRJNA531348) | freshwater metagenome | isolation source: freshwater sample F1-20 | place: China: Fuxian Lake, Yuxi | collected 2017-12-25 | reverse complement strand
TTCTCTTTTATATAATCTTCAATTCTTTTTTGTGGTTTCCAGTTGAAATGTATATTCATTTTAGTCATGTTTGCTAATGTTTCTTTTGCTTCAGCTGGTCTTTCTGGAATAAATTTAACAACATCGGAAATCATTTTTGCTAAGTCTATTACAGAATGATTATGTTGTGTGCCTACATTGAAAAGAAGTTCTTTACCAGAATATTTCATAGCACGGATATTAGCTTCAACCACATCATCAACATGTGTGAAGTCTCGGCGTTGTTGACCATCACCAACAATTGTTAGTGGTTGATTAGCTTCTTTTTGTCGCAAAAATAACCCAACAACTGGTGCATATTGACCTTTAGCGGGTTCTCTCGGACCATAGACATTAAAGTAACGAAATGTAACTGTTTTAAGACCAAATAATTCTGTGTAAAGTTTACATATTTTTTCACCTGCAAACTTTGAAACAGAATATGGATTCAAACAATCTTCAGGCATATTTTCTTCTAAAGGTGTTTTGTTTCGCAAACCATATATTGATGAAGTTGATGAGTAAATAACTTTTTCACAACCCGCTTCACGAGCACATTGTAAAACAGAAGCAGTACCATATACATTTGTATTGAAGCATAACAAAGGATTTTCAATGGTTGGTTGGATACGAGACTCAGCTGCCAAATGAAACACATAATCAACATCTTCGAAAAGAGGTCGAATGCCAACATAATCCGATATATCAATCTTGTGATATGTTGCAGCAGCATTGTAATAAAATTTTTCATGCGTTGTAGCACTTTCATTATCAATTACATCTACAACATATCCTTCTTTAATTAAACGGTCAACTAAATGTGAACCGATAAAACCTGCACCACCTGTTACAATAACTTTCATTTTTACTCCGCTACAATAAATGCGTTGCCATGTGGATGTGGATTAGTCCAGTTTTCCTTAACATGATGAAATTGATAATCGAAGAATTTGATTTTGAAACCAGCATCTACGATTGTGGTCAACCACCATTCTTCAGGTTCACGGACAATGTGAGTAACATCCATTTCATACTCACGAATTCTGTATCGTTTGCCATCACCAAGAGGCACGGCAACAAATAATTGTTTTGTTCTAGTTCTAAACTCTTTCAAAACTAAAGGTATAAGTTCTTTTGGTATATGCTCAAGAACATCTTTAGCAATAATTAAATCCCAACCGCCTTTAAGTTCTTCAACAGAATTAATTACAGAGAGATAATCTTTAACCTTTGGGTGACAATTCTGCACGGCATATTCGGAAATGTCCACACCATAGGCTTCTTTACCGAGAAGTCTCATAGCATACACCATGAAACCCTTGGCACATCCGTAATCTAGAACATTGTTGAATTGAATGTTGTTGATAATAGAAGATGCTTCACGAATAGTCCTCTCTGGCATCCATCGGTAGTTTTCGTACGCACTAACACGATTGCGAACACCGTCTTCAAAATATTTCTCATCAAATATATGTTTCATAATATCCTTAGGCAAATTCTGTGTGTCGTACCTTTGTGACAACATCATCAATCAATTCGTTTTGATATGCATACTTACAGAAAGAACAATCGTGGTGCCGGCGTGTAACATCTGCACCACCAACTTGTGAGTTATAGAAGTCCAGAATGCCATCAATGTCACAAATCTTAAACTCATCGTTCACATGATAATTATTTTCTGGTGCAAGTTCAGCTGAAGGACAAACATATACATTGCCATCAGTAAACACACAAGGTTTTACCATGTGCATATAACAGTTGTCATTTCTACGAGTACCTTTGAAGTTGAAATCAGACAAGAACGCATACTTGGTTGGTCCGTTTTGCGATTCATATTTTGCAATCAATCCTTTAATTGTTTCAATGTCTTGTTGAACAATTTTTGTATCTTTAATCGCATTGAAAGCAATTCGACAAGGGATTTTTTTCTCTTCGACCCAGGCCAACATCTTCAAAAAGTTTTCTTCTTTGTATACATTTGAAGCTAACTTCTTTGCCTTAGGATCAGTCCATTCACCAGTAATATTTGGATTTGTTGAAGTTTCTGTAGCACCATCCCAAACATAAGCAGCTGTGATTTCAATATCAAGACCATCAAAAACATCGAGGTGATATTCATAAGGTTTCTTTTCGTCCCACGAATACATTCCAAGCCGAACCCAAGAAATCATGTGCCAATTTTTTATTTTTCTTAATTTTGAACCGTTAGTGACCATGCCAATTTTTAATCCTTTACCATGAGCGTAAGCAATAACCTCATCAAGTTTTGGATGTAAAGTTGGTTCTCCACCGCCTGTAAACTCCATACCTGTTGCGCCAAGTTCAACAAATTGATCAATCGCTTTTTTCATTTGTGCAACAGTCAACATCTCTTTCATTGAACGATTGGCGAAGCAACAGAAAGAACATGTTAGGTTACATGGGTTGCATGGTGACATATGAAACATTATTGGTTTTGGTCTGCCACCTTCTTGTATGATTTGCAAACGGTCTAAATGTTGCAACAATTTAACATGATTGCTGGTATAACTTCTACCTTGAACTTTGTCTTCAACAGGTATAGTCTTCTTCTTTTTGATTTTACTAATATTAATTGTTTGTTCCATTTAAAAACCTTTAAGTGTCATTTCGTGTTCAATATGTGGTTCATTCCAGGGTTCACAGTCCTCATTATATGTATCTTTCATAAACTTAGGATAAACTGTATTGTATATGTGATACATTTCTGAGAACGCTGCGTCTTTATCGTAGTAACTTGGTTTTCTAGGATGATACATTGAAACTTCATGTATGATACCAGCATGCGTTTTAAGAAAAGCCGGCATTGTCAAATCAAAACCCCAACCACTTTTTACTTCATGGTAATCCCAAAACTTTCGAAGTGTTGGTATCAAAGACGAATGCACAAATGGTCCCATACCTTCAAGGACATTTGCAAGAGAATACTTTAGTTCTTTTCTTTGATGTAGAATGGTGTGTGTTGAATCAGAACCAGCAATCGTAGACAACTGAAATAGTTTAATGTTGTGTTGTTTTGCAATTTCAAGCGCACGATTAACACTTTGAATATCACAAATTAAATCATCATCCCAAAATCCAACATACTCATACTTAGAACAATCAAAGTTATCTAAGAATTGTTTTGTGATTTGCCACTTGAAACCTTCGCCTTCACCAATATAATCATATGTGGTTGGTTCTGGTTTGAAACCTTTGTAAGAATATACGGCAACTTCATAATTACGAGTTGGCTTTGTAAAACGCCAATGATTATCTTTATCATAGGCCGGATGAAACTCAATTGGAATACCAACAGGAGAAAAAATCAAATTAGTCAATCGGTCCGCCTTTCTTAATATAACTATCAATAGAACTTTCTATAACAGATTTATCAATTGTAAATGGTTGTTTACTTGGAAAAGTAAAAATTGTTTTATTTCTAAAAAACATACTGTTTTTTCTTACTAAAATATCACTAGATGTTTTAGAAATTTCTTCTGAATCTTCTGGTAAATATTCAAATCCATATTGTTCAAACTTTTGTATCCAATAATCCTTGTTTTTACAATTTACATGATGGTGACCAGATTGTCCTGGTGGTGCAGCTGAAAGAAACACATAATAACCTTTCTGAAACAGAGACATAAAATTATCTAAGTATTGCTCTTCAACATGTTCAACAAATTCAGTAGAATACACTAATTCAAAAGTATCAAGTTCTAATTTACCGGTAGTAAAATCGTGGATTATAGTGTATGGTTTTTCACCGAGGTCTGGATCACCATCAACTCCAATCGCATAGACGCCTTTGTAATTAGCATATTCAACCATACCAGCTGGACCACAACCAATATCAAGCATTGAGTTTATGTTGTATTTTTCCCGAATATAATCAAATGTTTTTGTGACCATTGCGGTGAAATCATAATGTCCGCCTAAGTGTTTAGCCATATTTTCTTTCAATGATTTCTCGCCACTCAGGTACTCGGTCATACTGATGAACAATTGCGAATGGCGTGCCTAAACTTGTGCAAACCGTATCTTCAATCATAACTGGCGAAGGTTCTGTTAAGTATTGACCATATTTAGCAGAAATTTGTGGGCCCGTGGTGCCAAGTTGTGCAGCATAACCATCTTCACTCATAGCAAAGTTAGTAATCCTTTTGTATGGCATCATATCAAGTAACACATTCAAAGCTGCTTGATCAGGACCACCACCGCCTGCTACATTTGGTGGTGCACCACCACATGACAAGAAAATGTTTGTCATAAAGTCCAACATAGTGTCGAACTCACCTGCAATGGTGCCTGCGTTGTAGATTGTCTTGTCTTTCATTCGGTCGTAGATAAGTGGACCAAATGATAGTTGCATGTTGTTCTTACCCCAATTTTCATCACAATAACGAATTGATTCACAAGCAACATTAAGTTTTTTGTGGCCCATATTTTCTTCTAACCATTTTGATGGATTAGATTGAAACACCACATCTCTTACATCGGTTGCAATGATGTATCGATATTGTGCGGTGTTCTCAAGACGCCTGAGAAAAAATGGAATGTGTGCGAATCTGTCTAGGCAAATGTTGAATGGCCTATCAACTGGATGTTTGTAGGTAAGATCACCGGTTTGTTTGTTTTGGCCAAACGCAAAGATGGTGTAATTTCTTTTTGTAAGTTCTTCTGCTACTTCAAACGGAATATTGTAACAAAGAAGAATCTTAACGCCATCGAAACCACTTCGGTCTAACGAATTGACCCAATACTTTATTTTGTCGAAGCTGTAACCTGTAATACAGCCAATCACAATGTCTTTCATAATAACCTCAAAAATTAATATCTACTTTTTATATAGTCTTTAAACTTCTTAAAGTCCTGACCTGGTGTGTCTTTGATGTATGTCTTTACCAGTTGAGTTGTACCCCAAGCACCTGCACCAGCTTTGGGTAGAATATCTGGACTTGTTACTGATTCACCAAAACCATGTTTAAAAAACTGAATGCGGCGCTCTTGTTTAGCAATCCATTCGTCAGATGGTTTGCCTTCGCCTTTGTAATATGCAAGTGGTCTTTGCGTCTTCTTAGATACAAGTGCCCATTTGCCGTTAACTTGTTTTAACATTAGGCTTTATCTCCGTACATAACATCATCAGAGTCTCCCAGCGCCCACTTTGGATTAGTTTCAACACGATAAAGTTTTGTGCATACTTTGAAGTCTGGGAATTTTAGTTCTTTTGGATTAGAGGCAGCATCTAAAAATATACAACGATTATTTGGTTGTGCTGCGAATTGTCCGTTTTCTAATTCAATAAAATTAAACGATTTATGGTCTTCAGGCCACTCAGCATATGTTGTATCTATAGTATTTGGATCGGCGAAACCATTATCTATTGTGAACATGTAATCGCCTTTATAAAACTTCTTGTCTTTACCAAAAAACTTACACGAAAGATTTTTCAAAAATGATTTCTGTATGACTGTGATTTCATTAGAAAAACAATCCCAAATTTGTAGTGTATCTAATGTCAAAAATGGCCCTAAATCTTTTGTACGAGAAACAAATGCATGTAAAGGGAGTTTATCATAAAGAGCGCCGTAGTTAGGCAAATAAGACTCTATACGAAATGCCTGACCACGAATAGATTTCGCAGTTACCCAAATACACGGTTCAAATTCTCCATGACCCTTTTCGAAATCATACAGAAACTCTTTTCGAATCCAACAATGAACTGGTGGGATATTAGCTACTAAGAAACTCATTCAGTCTCCGATAAATTTTTAATTCTTTCTTCTTCAATCATACGAATAATATCTTTTGTCAATTTAATTTCTTTTTCAATCCAAAACATTTTTTCTTGCAACTCAGACATTTTCTCTTTATAGAACACTAACTCTTTTTCTTTCTGTTCTTTAAGAACATACACATCTTTCAACAGGATTATTTTGCTCATGTTTGTCTCTAAAGTCTTTTATAGCCGCTTTGATGGCATCTTCTGCTAGAATCGAACAATGAATTTTGACAGGAGGAAGTGCCAACTCTTGAGCGATCTGTGTGTTTTTAATCGTACCTGCTTCTTCAAGAGATTTACCCTTGACCCATTCCGTAACAAGCGAACTACTTGCAATCGCTGAACCACATCCATATGTTTTAAATTTAGCATCCGTAATAATACCATCTTCGTTTACTTGTATCTGTAGTTTCATCACATCGCCACAGGCTGGTGCTCCAACCATGCCTGTGCCAATGCGTTTCAGTTCTTTTGCAAATGATCCAACATTTCTTGGATTTTCATAATGGTCGATGACTTGTTCGGAGTAAGCCATTATTCATACATCCTTATTACAAATTCTTTCATTGATTTGTTATATTTTTCATTCACTAAATTTTTAACTTCACCACGATTTTGTGAAAAAACTGGTTCCACTAAAAAATCTGGAGAAACAATTTCTTCATCTACAGTTCTAATAGCGTGAATACAAGCACAAATAGTATTATCTTCTAAAGCTATAAGCCTATGTTTTTTTTCTTTATCGATAAAAATTAAATTTGGTGCTTGAAAAACCTTAAAATATTCTACATTATCATTATCATCAAGCATTTCTACCATAAGAGAACCGTTACTCACTAAAGTGGCATGATCGTATGTATGTTTATGACCTTCTTCAATGTCTCCTTTGTTTTTAAAGTGCATTGATCTGGTATAAACGTTACTTAAAGCTATAATTTTAATTTCTGGCGAAGCCATGATAATCCTCCATTAATTACGCTGCAAACGAAGAACCACAACCGCAAGTTGTAGTTGCATTTGGATTTCTAATAACAAACTGAGAAGACATTAGTTCTTCTTTGTAATCAATTTCTGCACCTTCAAGATACATCATTGAAGCAGAATCAATCAATACTTTTATACCATTACTTTCAACAACAAAATCATCCTCATTTTGTTCATGGTCAAACATAAAACCATATTGAAATCCAGAACAACCGCCGCCTTGAACATAGACTCTCAAGGGGTCGGTAGTGTTTTGATCGAGCATGACTTCTTTAATTTGCTCAAAGGCTCTTTCTGATACTTGTATCATATTACCCTCTTGTTAGATTCAAAACTTTTTGTATTTGTGCTTCTAAAACAGATTTACGATTTGGCCAATGAATGTATGGTTGCTCGTGTGTCTTTAAAAGTTTTGTCAAAAACGGTAGAATAATTTTTTCTACCTGTTGTAGTCTTTGTTTGTATTCTTCAACTGTTTCATCTTTTTCAGCAATAACTGCTTCATACTCTGCTTCATCAACTGCGGTAAAACCAAAGTCATCATCACCATACTCGGTCATAATTTTGTTTAGATCATATTTAATATCAGCCATTATTTACTCCAATTCTTAGCGGCATTAAAGTTCTGTTGACTGAACTCCATTCTATCAACAAGTTTCAATGCACCGCCCGTTAATCTATCTACTGCTACAAATCCTTCAGGACCAGTAACTTTAAATCCGGTATCTGTTCTTACAAAAGTATCAACTGAAGATTTGATTGTTTCCAATTTACGGACAATCATAACCTTTGCGTCAACAATTAGATTCATCAAATCAAAAATAAGTTTCAATTGTGCAGCATTGCTTCTAAAGAATCTCATAATTTCAGTTTTTTCGGCAATTCTTTTTTTCTTTGTGTCTTCTTTTTTGGCTGCCAGAATTTCTTTGTTTAATTTGTCTTCAATCCATTTTATCAGTTCTGTAGTATGTTGTGTGGTATTCTTAATTGGTTCACCTGCTCTAACTTTAGTATTGTTAAATGTTTTTACATATAAATTAAAAGTTTCATTAGTTGAAATACGATTTAAAACGGGCGGATTGATTGTTTGAAATACACGACCAGCATTTGACAAAACATCTGTAATCTTTTTGGTTTCACCTTCAGTAAATGTAACTGTGCCAGAAGCATCAACAAAAGACGCATCACGAAACCACACATCTTTTGTTGTTGTAAGGTGACCAATGTCAATATTAAATGAAGCCTTCAAAGAATCCATTGTTCGACCATTATATGTGGTATGAAACACAATACCAAGTTGTGCGTCTAGCATTTTTTTGGCCATCACAGAATTGGTAGGTACAGCATACACGATGGTATTTGGTTGAAAAATTATGTATTGTTGACCGTCAATTGTTTCTCTTTTTATATCACCTTTTGTAAACATCATGTCACCTTGAAGAATGCCTTTGATACCTAACTTTGGTAGATATGCAAGAGCCATCTTCAACTTACCATTCAATCCTTCACCTGGATGATTTCGATCAATATCTTCATCTGTATAATTTAACTTTGGTTCTTTATTGAATACAGACTTGGTGCCAACAAAAAACTTACCATTGTCTGGATTAATACCACAAATTACAGCAGGTGCACCATCCCATTTTGTTGTGACATTAGTTTTAGATTGTGCGTGACCTGCCAACATATCACGGAGAGAACGAAGAAAGTTTACGGCTTCACGAGCACCATTGATGCCACGATTGAGAACATTATCTTCTAAATGTTCTAGGTGAACATTGGCGCCCTCTTTTGAGGCTTCTGTTAGAAATTCTTTGAAGTTCATATTAGCTGTACTTTATGAAAATGCTACTGTTCTTTGTAGCTGAAGAAGCATATTGATATATGTATTTTACAACTTCTTCTTGTTTTTTTTGATCCATAATAGTATAAACATAATGCACTCCAAGATACTTAGACATCCACCAAGTTTTATCACGAGCAATATTTTCTTTTAATTCTACAAGAAGATCCTTATCAGATTTTTTAGAACCACTTAATGACTTGAACATCTTAACAAAATCTTTTAGTGTTTTATCTGAAGGTTTTTGTATCTGACTATTAAATTCGTTTGGCATCATTAACTTATTTTTTGGTATTCCGGCTTCTATGGCAGCTTGCATCACTATACCACCGCCAATTTTACCACCCGCAGCAGTTTTACCTTTAATTTCACCTTGCCATGAACTTGTAACTGGTCTACTTGAAAAGTTTCTTAATTGTATTTCACCTTCTTTTCCGCCTGAAGTGTATCTCATGTAAATATCTTTTGAATCGCCCATGACTGCACCAAGTTTGTAACCATTCCAGTTCGCTACAAGTGGTTCACCCTCATTGAATATTTTAGATGTTGCAGGACCTTTCGGGACTTTCTTTAAGGATATGCCAACTAAATTTCTATCAAAAAATTCGTGAAAGATATAATTATTGTAATCTATTAATGTTGGCCATCCACTTTGGAATTTAAAATTTGGTTTAGCCATCCATATGTCAGCAGGATTCCATTTATCATCACCAGTAATACCACTCTGTTTTCTAAACAAACTAAACTCAGAATATATTTGTGACACTAAACTACCACCACGATAGAATATGTATTTGTCTGAGCGGCCAATATCAAAGTCATCAAAAATTTTGTTTGCAGTTACAATCACACTATGAAACCAATCACCATCTAATTCTTTTAAACATCGATTTAATGGTCTGTCGCAATCAGAAAAACCTTTAACAGTTTTTTCATTCACATCGGTGATGCTTGTTAAAGGTTTTCCTAAAAGTTGACGAGCCGCACAAGCATATGCCTGTAAACTTTCTGCTAATGCGGTTACTTCTGCTCCTGCGCCTGACTGTGCCATAAAATACTCCGTATCTAATCGGAGTATTTATCCTAAACTATTACCGGATAATGTCAAGTTCTTTATCACCAGTCCAAACTTCAATATCAGAACGAATACGGCCTTCATTCGACAGAGTTTCGAAACGATTCGAAGCCTTTTTCTTCCACCAGTCAATGATATTCTCTAGGTGAAACTTATCATAGTTCTCTTTATCAGGTATCAGTTTGTCTGTACGACCCATGACCACATCGGTAAAGTTGGAGAACCCATAATTGGAAGCGTAGTATTTCTTCTTTTCTGTGAATTCCAACGCTCGGGATATAGTGTTTTGAAACTTTTCGCCCTCTGGTGTGCCCTTGAGAGCAACTTTTGTCAATGAGATGATACGATTCGAAATCTTCAATTTACGACTAGATGCCTCTGGTGGAACAATTTCACCAACAATACTCTCAACATAGTTCTTCAAATCTTCATATGGTTTGCCATGCATCATTGGTAGAAAATCAGAATCAGTTAGACCTTTGAAACGAAGATATGGTTTCATGCCGTCATACTGAGATAATGCCTTTGATGAACCATACAGACTTGTTGTTTCAAAGAGACAGGTGTTCATATCATACTTCTTGTTGAGTTTCTCACGAACCCAATGTGAACAACAGATACCTGCAAGTAACTTTCCGCCAAGATAATTGAAACCGAAAGGTTGCGCTGGCACAATTACAAAGCCCATGATTGAGGTTTGATTGAATGCCTTTGATGCTTCTTTTGTTTGTGTGAAGAC
>SXGQ01888588.1_pt1 | contig 10447 bp, 10 predicted proteins | sample 3178371 | NCBI WGS metagenome assembly SXGQ01 (sample SAMN11356859, study PRJNA531348) | freshwater metagenome | isolation source: freshwater sample F1-20 | place: China: Fuxian Lake, Yuxi | collected 2017-12-25 | reverse complement strand
TGCTCGCCGAGCGCAACCCCCAAGGCCACTGGTCCGGCGAGCTTTCCGCCAGCGCGCTCTCCACCGCCACCGCCATCACCGCGCTGGCCATCGTCGAGAAACACCGCGGTCCCTTCTCGTCCGACCATCGCCTCCTCATCGATCGCGGTCTCGACTGGCTCGCGCGAAACCGCAACCCCGACGGCGGTTGGGGCGACACGGTCAAAAGCAAAAGCAACATCAGCACCACCGCGCTCTGCTGGGCCGCGTTCGGTGCCGTGCCCGGAGCCGATGCGCAGCACGCGTCCGTTCTTCGCGCCGCCGAAGCGTGGCTCGCGAGATATTCCGGCTGTGTCCAACTCGACCGCGATGCGCTCGCCCACGCCCTCATCGCGCGATACGGCAAAGATCGCACTTTCTCCGTCCCCATCCTCACGATGTGCGCACTGGCCGGCCGGCTCGGCACAGGCCGCGACGCGTGGCGGCATGTTATCGCGCTGCCATACGAACTGGCCGCACTGCCACCCACTTGGTTTGCCAAGGTCAAACTCCCCGTCGTCAGCTACGCGCTCCCGGCGCTCATCGCCATCGGCCAAGCGCGGCAATTCCATCGGCCCACGCGCAACCCGCTCACCTGGCTGCTACGCAGTGCGGCGCGGGCGCGCACGCTGCGCGTTCTGGAGGGGATCCAGCCGCCCAACGGCGGTTTCCTCGAAGCCACGCCGCTCACCAGCTTCGTCACGATGAGCCTCGCCGGCAGCGGTGAGGCCCATCATCCCGTCACGCGCAAAGGGCTCGAGTTCCTCGTCGCCTCGGCGCGACCGGATGGCAGTTGGCCGATCGACACGAACCTCGCCACGTGGGTCACCACACTCAGCGTGAACGCGCTCGTCGAAAGCGGTCCGTTGTTGGAGAGCGAGACCGCGCCCGTGCGCGATTGGTTGATGTCTCAACAATATCGCGTGCGGCACCCGTACACGAACGCCGCGCCGGGCGGCTGGGCGTGGACCGATCTGCCCGGCGGCGTGCCCGATGCCGACGATACCGCTGGCGCATTGCTCGCATTGAAAAACTTGGGTGCGTCCAACGCCGCGGCGCGCGCAGCGGCTACGGCTGGCGTCTCGTGGCTGCTCGATTTGCAAAATGGCGACGGGGGCATTCCGACCTTCTGCCGTGGCTGGGGTTATCTGCCATTCGACCGGAGCAGCCCGGACCTCACGGCGCACGCATTGCGCGCGTGGGCCGTGTGGCGCGACGATCTGCCGGTCGAGTTGCGCGCGCGTATCCACACCGCAATGGAGTGCGCCGCGCGCTATCTCGCAGCGCAACACGGGCCGGCAGGCGAATGGGTTCCGCTCTGGTTCGGCAATGAACACGCACCGGACGACATCAATCCGCTTTACGGCACCGCGCGCGTCCTCCATGCGCTGGCCGCGGGTGGCGCGCCGGAAAACATCGCGCGGCTCGACGAAGCCGAGCGCTGGCTGATCGCGGCCCAAAATGTGGACGGCGGCTGGGGCGGCGGGGCCGGCATCGTCTCCTCGGTCGAGGAAACCGCGCTGGCCGTGGACGCGCTCGCGGGGTGTCTCGGCAAAGGCCGACGAACGGAAGGGATGGAACGGGCGTTGGAACGCGGCACGGAATGGTTGATGGTGCGCGTGGAGAGCGGCGCGTGGCGGGAACCGGCGCCGATTGGTTTCTACTTTGCGAAGCTGTGGTATTACGAGCGGCTCTATCCGCTGATCTTCACCGTGGGCGCGCTGGGGCGGGCGGCGAACCTACTGCGCCGCTGAAGCGCGCTGGAGGAAGCGGATGATCGTGTCGCCGTGTTTCAGCTGGCGGGTCTCGCTCCACGCGGCGGTCAGCTCGAGCGTGTCGCGTTTGGTGTGGCCGAGCATCCAAAGCCCGCCGGGCGCGAGCAACGCGGGCAGGTTGGGATCATCAAGCAAACGTTGAGCGAACGAGGTGGAGCGGCGGTTGACGTTCTTCTCACCGTACGGCGGATCGGCAAGGATCAGATCGAACTGGCGCGGCTCGGCTGCAAGTTGGGCGAGCGCGGTGAAGGCGTCCTGCACGCGCGCATCCAGCACGCCCGGAGAAAGGCCGGTACGATGGGTGTTGTCGCGGATGAATCGGGCGTGCCGGTCAGATTTCTCGATGCAGAGCGCGCTGGCCGCGCCGCGGCTGAGCGATTCAAGACTGAGCGCGCCGGTGCCGGCGAAGAGCTCGAGGATGCGGGCGTTTTCCACGCGCGCGCCGAGGCTGTTGAAAATGGCCTGACGAACCTTGTCGGGCGTGGGACGGACGTCGAGGCCGTTGGGCACGTCCACCTGAAGTCCAAGCCATGAGCCGCCGGTGATGCGCATCGTTGAAAGGAAAAGGCGCGGTCAGGGCGACTTGATGAGCAGATCCTCGAGCTTCTTGTTCTCTTTGCGGAGCGACTCGATGCGCTGCTGCTCCGTCTGGAGTGTGACTTTGACCTTCCCGAGCTCCTGCTCGACCTCGCCGAGACGCGAGAGGCGCGCGACCTGACGCGCGAGGTCGTCGAGCTGCTTTCGGAGCGTGCCGTTCTCGGTCTGAAGTTTTTTGAGTTCGCCCTTGTCGTTGAGCGCGGCGATCTGTTGCTTGAACTGCTCGTTCTGCTGGGCGAGGAAGAGAATCGTCTCCCGCTGCGCGAGCTGTTGCTGGCGCACCTCTTCGCCGGTGAGTCGATGTTTCTTCAATTCACCATCGAGCTCGCCGATCTTTTTCTCCGCCTTCTCCAACTCGCCCGGCTCGAGCGAGCGCGGACGCGCGGAAAGGGCCTCCTTGAGCTTAGCCTGATACGTCGCCTCGAGCTGGTTGCGCTCAGTGATGACGTGCGTGAGTTGGTCCTGCAACGCGCGCCACTGCACCTCGTTGTAGGTGATCGCGGGCTTCGCCATGTTTTCGACCAGCTTCGCGAGCGGAGTGATCTGATCGGTGACGTGTTTCAAACGGAAAGCGACGAGGTCATCGTTCCAGCCGGGAAAGGATTGCTTGAGGCGGCGCAGGGCCGCATCGGCCTGCCGATACCGCTCGAGCGCGGGCTGGGGTTGGTTGGCCTCGCGCAGGATGTCGGCCTGCTCGACGAGTTTGTAGATTTGAAGGAACTGGTCGCCGGCCGTCTCCGCCCGCAACGGCTCGCCCAGCGCCAGACACAGCACCGCCAAAATGACCCCCCTTTTCATGGCGCGAGCGTAGTGACGACGACTCGGGCTGGCAACCGGTTTGCGCCCCAAGTTATCCACCACACGCACCCTCGCACGACCCGCAGCGCCGTTGACACCCTCTCCCAAGGTCGTTAGCCTTCGCGCCGTTGGCACGGTGATGAATGCGACATTCCTGAACCAACAGGTGCTGGTCTTGAACCGGCTGTGGCAGGCGGTGAACGTCTGCACGGTCCGCCGGGCGCTCACGTTGTTGTTTCAAGGCCACGCCGAGGTGGTGCTGGGCGATCAGGACGGCGCGTTTCAGACCTTCGACTTCGGCGAGTGGCACGATATCTCCACGCAACAGCCGCACCCCGAGGCGATCTCCACCGTCTCCTTCAAGATCCGCGTGCCGCGGGTGATCATGCTGATGGTCTTCGACCGGCTGCCGAAGAAGGAGGTCAAGTTCACCCGGCACAATATTTTCGAGCGCGACCAGAACACCTGCCAGTATTGCAGCCGCGTGTTCGACCGCACCGATCTGAATCTCGACCACGTCATCCCGCGCGACCGCGGCGGGCCGACCACGTGGGAGAACATCGTCTGCTCCTGCATCCCGTGTAACACGCGCAAGGCCAACCGCACGCCGATCGAGGCGGGCCTGCGACTGGTGCGTAAACCGAAGCGGCCCAAGTGGCGACCCTTCGTGCAGGTGAACTTCGGCATGGCCTACCACGACAGCTGGAAACACTTCATCGACATCGCCTACTGGAACGTGGAATTGGGAGAGACACGCTGAGGTGGCGCGGCTTCTTTTTCCATTCACGAAAACAAAAAACGCAGCCTCGTTTGTGAGGCTGCGTTTTGTTTTTGAAAACGCGGGCGGCGGGACTTACTTCGCTCCCTGATCAATCCAAGCGCGGACGAGGCCGACCTGCTCGGGAGTCAGCGGCTTGGCTTTGCCTTCGGGCGGCATCGCGGTGTCGGGGTCCAATCCGGAAATAACGTGGACAATCAGGCTCTTGGCGCTGTTACCAGCCTCCACGATTTTGCCGCTCTCGCCACCACGCATGATGGCAGCGACGGTATCGACACGCAGCTTGCCTTTCTGCTTCTCGGCCCCGTGGCACTTGGCGCAGGAGGTCTCGAAGAGCGGTTTGATGTCTTTTTCAAAAGTCACGCCGGTCTTCTTGGAAGCCGGAGGCAGCTTGGCCGGATCCACCGCCGCGTGGGCGACAGCGAGCGCGAGGACGAGGGTGGAGCCTACGGTGAGGATGAGTTTCGTGGTGTTTTTCATGTTGCTTCGTTTGTTCGCCCAATGGGGGCATTCACTGGACGGTTTATAGCCAAAAAAGATTCGGTTGAAAACGAAAAAGGAGGGCGTGAGCCCTCCTTGGATTCGTCCGCAAACGCGCGGCTCACTTCGTCTGTTTCACCTTTTCCCAGCGGTGGGTCTTGGCGCTCTTGAGCACGGCGTCGGTGACGTAGTCGGTAGAGAGGCCGTCCTTGAAGGTGGGACCGGCGGGTTTGCCGGTGTCCAACCCCTTCACGAAGTCCGCGACTTGATGGACGAAGCTGTGCTCGTAGCCGATCTGCAGACCGGGCACCCACCAATGTTTCATGTAGGGCTGGTCGCCATCGGAGACGTGGACGCTCTTCCAACCGCGCTCTTTGCCCTCGTCGCGATAGTCGAAAATCTGCAGGCGATGCAGGTCGTGCAGGTCCCACTTGAGGCTCATGTTCTCGCCGTTGATCTCGAGCGTGTAGAGCGCCTTGTGGCCGCGGGCGTAGCGGGTGGATTCGAAAAGGCCGAGCGAACCGTTGTTGAAGTGGCAGAGGAAAGCGCTGGCGTCGTCGATGGTGACCTTCTGCACCTTACCGGACTCGACGTGCTTTCGCTCCTTAATGAAAGTCTCGGTCATCGCGGTGACGTCCCGGATACCCCCGTTCAACCACATGGCGGTGTCGATGCAGTGGGCGAGCAGATCCCCGGTGACGCCGCTGCCGGCCACTTTCGCATCGAGGCGCCAGAGCCCCGCGCCGCCCTGCGGCAAGTCAGCGGAGATGGTCCAATCCTGAAGGAAATTGGCGCGGTAATGGAAAATCTTGCCAAGCTTGCCCTCGTCGATGAGCTGCTTGGCGAGCGTGACGGCGGGGCAACGGCGGTAGTTGTACCAAACCATGTTCGGCACCTTGGCCTTCTGCACAGCGGCGAGCATCTTCTCGGCTTGCGGGCCGTTCAGGGCGAGCGGCTTCTCGCACAGGATACCCTTGCCGTGCCTGGCGGCGGCGATGGCGATCTCCGCGTGCGAATCGTTCGGCGTGCAGATGTCGATGACGTCGATGTCATCGCGCTCGACGAGCTTGCGCCAGTCAGTCTCGATGGTCTGCCAACCCCACTGGGACGCGAAGGATTGGAGCTTCGACTCGTTGCGGGCGCAGGCGGCTTGCATCACCACCTCGTGACCGAGATCGAAGAAGTGGCCGACCTTGGCGTACGCGTTGGAGTGAGTGCGGCCCATGAAGCCGTAGCCGACGATGCCGATGCGGAGAGGTTTCTTTGCCATAAGTTTTGCGGGTTGGTTGAAAAGGGAAATGTTCGCGGCGCCAGAATCAGTTCAGCGTGCTCCAGCCGTGCTTCTCGCGCACCTTGATCATGGTGGCGAGGATGTTGTTCCACGTCTCCTGTTTCATCAACGTCTGGTTCGGGAACATGCAACCGTCCCAGCAGATGTGCTGGAATGCCTTGGTCGGCGCCCCCGTTTCGTCGCGCATCCAGAAACCGGCGTGGTGCGGGATGTCGAGCTTCCCGTTCGGGTCATCCACGGGACAATGGCGGCCGGTATTATCGTGTCCGCCCGAGCCCTTCACGGTGGCGTCGTTCTGCGCGATGTGGAAATCAATCGTCCACGGCCGCAGCGCGGCGGTGAGCTTCTTGAGCGCGTCATCGAGCTTCTTCTTATTCTTCCAATCGTAGCCAGCAGGAAGGATGGCGTCCTTCTCCGCGTTGTAACCGAGCGTGTAAAGAAGTGTGTGGGCCATGTCGGCCTGGAAACCAACGACGCCGGGCCGGTCGGTCTCCTCGAGCAAATCCACCATCGCACGCCACGAGTGCATGCCACCCCAACAGATCTCGCCCTCGGCGGCCAGCCGCTCGCCATGATCCTCGGCGACCCGGGCCGCTTCGCGGAACGTCTGGGCGATCAACTTGGTGTTGTTCTTCGGATCTTTATCCCAATCCGCCACGCCACTGGCCGAGTCGATGCGCACCACGCCGTACGGCCGCGCGCCGAGCTCGCGCAGCTTGCGGCCGATGCGGCAGGCCTTGCGCACAGCAGTGACAAAGTTCGCGCGCTTCGTCGCGTCGCCCATCGCCGCTCCCTCGAACCACACAGGCGCCACCACCGAGCCGACCACAAACCCCTTGTCGCGCACCTTGTCGGCGAGCGCGGCAATGCCGGCGTCGTCGATGTCGATGTTCGTGTGCGGGTCGTAGAGGAAGAGATCCACACCATCGAACTTCACGCCGTTGACCTCCGCCTTGGCCGTGAGATCGAGCATCGTGTCGAGCGCGATGAACGGCTCAGCGCCAGGACCGCCCTTGCCGACCAGACCGGGCCACATCGCGTTGTGCAGTTTTGGAAAGAGATTCTTGGTTGCGCTCATAGGTTGTTTTCTATCGGAAAAGCTCGGCAAAAGTAGCAACCCGCAGGCGCGAGGCAATGAGAAAGTGCTCGCGGGCGCGGCGCGTTTCAGGCTGGCGGCGAGACGCGGCCTTCAGCCATCATCCCCGTGACGCATGAAATCAGCCGTCACTCTTTCACTCGTATCCGAGGCCCGCGGCGGCCCGTTCGTCTTCTGGGACGACATCGACGCCGGGTTCGCTGCCGCCACACGCCACGGCTTTGACGCCGTCGAACTCTTCCCGCCATCATCCAACGCCGTCCCGCTCAGCACCGTGCAGAGCCTGATGGAGAAACACTCGCTCAAGCTCGCCGCCGTCGGCACCGGCGCGGGCTGGGTGAAGCACAAGCTCCGCCTCACCGACCCCGACCCCGCCGAACGCCAGCGTGCGCGCGAGTTCATCTTCGGCGTCATCAACTTCGCCGGCATCCTCGGCTCGTCCGCTATCCTCGGCTCGATGCAGGGCCGCTGGGAGGGAGCCGTCACGCGCGAACAGGCGCTCGACTGGCTCGCCGAATCGCTCCACGCACTCGGTGAACGCGCCGCCGGCCACGGCGTGCCGTTCCTCTACGAGCCGCTCAACCGTTACGAGACGAACCTCTTCAACCGCGCGGCCGATGCCGCGAAGTTCATCGAGGAGCGCGGCATCAAGAACGTGAAGTTGCTCTGCGATCTCTTCCACATGAACATCGAGGAGACGAATGTCGCCGCCGCGCTCCGCGCCGTCGCGCCGCACCTCGGCCACGTGCATTGGGCGGACTCGAACCGCCACGCCGTCGGCTTCGGCCACACGGACGCCGCGCCCATCGCGGCCGCGTTGCGCGAGGTCGGCTACGCCGGCTACATCTCCGCCGAGGTGTTGCCGTTGCCGGATAGCGAGGCGGCAGCCAAGCAGACGATCGAGAGCTTCCGCCGCTGGTTCCGCTGAACGCCAATCACTTCAAACAGATTTAAACCGAACGCCTCTAGCCATGCTGAAAACCCAACTCCTCCATCCGGACATCCTGCGCATCTGCGCCCGCGCCGGCCATCACGCGAAGATCCTCATCGCCGACGGCAATTATCCCGCCTCGACCAAGAAGGGCCCGAACGCCGAGGTGATCTCCATGAACCTGACGCCCGGCGTCATCACCTGCGCGCAGGCGCTCGAGGCGTTGCTCAGCGCCGTGCCGCTCGATGCCATCCACACCATGGGCATCCCCGCCGACGATCCGTATGCGAAATACGGCGAGCCGGCCGCGTGGGGCGAGTTCAAGAAGCTCATCCGCAAAGCCGGCCTCAAGCTCGCGCTGAAGCCGGTCATGAAGTGGGACTTCTACGCCGCCGTGGAATCGCCCGACCACGTGCTCACCATCCAGACCGGCGACGCCGCGCTCTGGGCGAACATCCTGCTCGTCGTCGGCTCGCGCCCGCCGGATCGCCCCCGCAAGTGAACAAGTGAACAAGTGAACCTTTCACAACGCCCAACATCTTCCTGGTCCGCGTGACCCCAGGCGCCCCTCGGCTAGTCCCTAACTTTTCAACCCGCATGCAAACGCGTCCACTCGGCAAAACCGGTCTGCAACTTCCCATCCTCAGCTTCGGCGCGTCGTCGCTCGGCGCGGAGTTTCGCAGCGTGAAGCTCGACGAAGCGCTCGCCAGCGTCCGCGTCGCGCTCGAGTGCGGGCTGAACTTCATCGACACCTCCCCCTTCTACGGCCGCGGCATGAGCGAGGTGCTGCTCGGCATCGCGCTCAAGGGCGTGCCGCGCGAGAGCTACACGCTCTGCACCAAGCTCGGCCGCTACGACCTCACGCACTTCGACTTCAGCGCCAAGCGCGTCGCCGAGAGCGTGGACGTCTCGCTGCACCGGCTCGGCACCAATCATCTCGACATCATTCTCTGCCACGACATCGAGTTCGTCCCGATGCAGCAGATCGTGGATGAAACCATTCCCGCGCTGCGGAAGATCCAGCAGTCCGGCAAGGTGCGCTTCATCGGCTTCAGCGGTTATCCGCAGAAGATCTTCAAGTTCATCTGCGACCAGACCGCCGTGGACTGCGTGCTCAGCTACAACCAATACACGCTCCAGAACACCCGCTTCGCCGACGAGACTGTTCCCTACCTCAAGGCGAAGGGCGTGGGCGTGATGAACGCCGGCCCGTTCAGCGCGCGCCTCCTCACGAACGCGCCGCTCCCCGCCTGGCTGAAGGAGCCCGAATCCGTGAAAGCCGCCGCGCGCGCCGCCGCCGCGCACTGCGCCAGCAAAGGCGTGGACATCGCGAAGCTCGCGCTGCAGTTCAGCCTCGCGCATCCGGACATAGCCACAACCGTCAGCGGCAGCGCGAATCCGGAGAACATCCGCAACTGGGCCAAGTGGGCCGACGAGCCGCTCGACCAAGAGCTGTTGCAGGAAGTCCAAGCCATCTTCGCCCCGGTGAAAAACCTAGGGCATAAGGAAGGCCTGCCGGAGAACAACTGAAGCGAGACGGCGGCACACGCCCCTCTTCCAGCACGGACCATCAGCGTGGCGCGTAGCTCGCCGCGATTACCATTCGCCGCAGCGCGGGGTCAGGTGCGCGGATCCCCATAAACGGCCTCCCCACCTCGTAGCACAAGGAGCCCGCCCGGTCTCAAGTTTATCCAAGTCTCATCCGTGAGCGGCCTCGTCGCGACGATGAACCCCCGCTCAGACGCCGGCTTGTCCTGCGCCAAATTGACTTTCCAATCCTCGTCCACGAGCGAGACCTTCGCAAAGGGCGCACTGCGGTAGGTGAAGCAGAGGCCGTTGTAGCCACCTCGATCGCGATAGGCGAAGAGCTCGGTGCCGTTTGAGAACAAGAGGTTCATGTTTCCTCGGCCGTTGAGCTTCCGGAGCCAGTCTTCGATCCGTGCGAAGTCGGAGAACGAGACCGCTTGGTCGTCCATCCAGGAAAGAAAATGGCAGAAGGCCTCCTCCGAGTCCGTCTCGCCCTCGGGCCTGAAGCGACCGAGCTGGAACAGGTCCCCGAGCATCCCTTTCGTGAGCGTGCCGTTGTGCGCGAAGACCACAGGCGCCCCGCGGAAATCGCGTTGAAACGGATGCGTGTTCGCGAGACTGGGATCACCGCAGCTGGCGAAACGCACGTGGCCGATGAAGACCGGGCTGGAGATATGCTCCTCCATCTGCACCCGACCAGCTTTCGCACTCGTGTCGGCCGGAGCCGGCTCCTTCCGGATTTCCGCCTGGCCGTTGGAGAACCAGGCCAAGCCCCAGCCATGGGGATTACCCCTGCCCCGGCGCCGAAAGCCTCGGAACGAAATCCGAGGGGTGACCGGTTCATTAAACGCCAGACCGAGGAGTTCGCACATAGTTCAGCCCAAACTAGCGACACGTCATTTACCCGTCCAGATGAGATCGGGCGGGTTCGGCTTCGGAATACGGAATAGGGACTGCCCAACCGCTTGGGAGAGGGGGCGCCCGCAACTGCGGGCTGGAACTCACTTGCCGCCGCTCTCGAGCTTGGCCTCGATTTGCGCCCGCAACTCCTTCGTGCGCTTCTGAGCGTCTGCGACTTGCTGCGGGGACATGTTTTTCTCCAAGAGATCACGATTCTCGGCAGCCTTTTTGTCTGTCTTGGAGGCTAGATTAAACC
>SXGQ01770011.1_pt1 | contig 10447 bp, 5 predicted proteins | sample 3178371 | NCBI WGS metagenome assembly SXGQ01 (sample SAMN11356859, study PRJNA531348) | freshwater metagenome | isolation source: freshwater sample F1-20 | place: China: Fuxian Lake, Yuxi | collected 2017-12-25 | reverse complement strand
GTTTGCTCCCTCGTCACCTCGGCCCGGCTAGGGACCGTGATGACGCGTCGCATCTTGTCTTGGTTTACTCTCAGGCCCGACCTCCCCCGAGAGGGCTGTCAGGACTTTGGAGACCTGTCTCGGTTTCCTGCTATCCAGTTTTCAGAGAGCGCTTCGCCGGTTTCCCGCCGAAGGTTCGCGCAGTTTGCTGTTACTGCGTGGGCGCTGTCAACCTCTTTTTTTTCCCAGTCGCCTGGGCGGGGTCGCCAGCTTGCTTGTCAGCGCCGCGTTGCCTTTCGGCGCCGCGACGGGGGGCGGTTGTACTCGCCGCGGCGGCTGGCGCAACCGATTTTCTCGGGCCCCCGTCGGTTTTTTCGAGGCCTGTTGGTAATACTCTGGTTTTACGAGGGAATGTGGCAGTGGTGGTTGGCGAGTCGCGTTGACACCGGCGAGGCGCCTCCGTAGCGTGCAGGGATGGCGGACGCGTGCGCTGGGGCGCGCAGCCGCGAACGGAGGGGCGATCGCGATGATCGGAAAGCGGATCGGGTGGAACGGGTCGGGATGGTTGTCGGCGCTGGGTGTGACGGCCGGGCTTGGGCTCGGCGCCTGCGGGGACGACGGGGCGGGCGCGGGTGCGGGTGGTGATGCAGGGGTGGCCGCTGATGGGGTCGGCGCCGATGGTGCGGCATCGAACGACCCGTGGGCGGCACCCGAGGAGACGGACGCCTGGCGGGCGCTTCATGGTTACCGGGGGCGGCTTTCTTCGAACATGGGCGAGAGCGAGCTGTGGATGATCGAGGCGGACGGTTCGAGCCCGCAGGCGCTGACGACGCTCGGCGGGCTGAAGGACCTCGACCCGCCGATGTCCTGCAAGCATGGGTGTTTCGTGTCCCCTGACATGAAGTGGCTCGCCGTCGTGGCGGGGCCGCCGACGGATGCAGGCTTCACGGTGACGCTTGGCAAGATCGGCGACGCCTATCAGGTGTCCCTGCTCAAGGGCGGCGATCTGGAAGGGCTGGTGGACTTCCATTTCGCGGGCGACCGCTTCTTCTACTCCAAGAAGAAGGACTGCACGGGCGGGAGCTGCGTGTATGGGCTGCACGTCATCGAGCTCGCGGAGAACGTGAACGAGCAGCTCGCGTTCCTCGACTTCCCGATCGCGCGTGATCTCGAGGGGTCAACCTACAAGGGACGCTTCAATGTATCTCCCGACGGGTCGGTGCTCGTGCTGCTGCGAACGACGATCCGGAGCGTGAACGTCTACATGTGGAAGGACGGGCTCGGGCTCGTCGAGCTCGACTTCATGTGCAAGTACGGCACGCGCGAGAACTGCACTGGCACGGGCTCCGAGTACAGCGACACGGATCCCGTCGCGATCAGCCGGGACAACCGCCACGTGGCGTTCTTCGCGTTCGCGGACAAGTGGCATCGCATCCACCTCTACGACACGACCGATCCGGGGGTCAGCTCCGCCTCGGTGGTGGCGTCGGTGGCGTCGGGCTCTTACATCGAGCAGGCCTGTGATCCGGGGGTCCTGCAGCCGTGGCAGTGGCAACGAACGGCTGGTAAAGCATACTTCACCAATGACGGATCGGAGCTGGTCTTTCTTGGAGAGACGCGTTGCGGTCCGGATGGGACCGAACCTCCCAAGATCGCGACGGATCTGCGGCGCATCAAGGTGTCGACCCTGCGCGAGGGGCGGACCTTGCGCGAGAGCGACATCTTCAACGTCACGAAGAACCCAGTGGGCGACGTGACGCTGAACCGGCGGATCGACGCGTTCACGCTGACCCCCGACGGTGCGACAGCGCTCTTCGTGGCGACGCCGACATTCGACCAGAGCGGGAACCTGATCGCGGACGGCGCAGCCCGTCAACGCAATGATCGCGAGGTGTTCCGGGCACGACTCGACGGGACCAACATCCAGCAGCTGACGAACGACATCAGCTTTGCGGCCGAGTCCCCGATGGCCGTGCCGCTGCGCTGAGGGCGGGCAACTGACGCGTCGCGGTCGTGGATCGCGGCGCGTCAGGCGGAGTTCCGGGGGTTCAGAGGCTCCAGCGCAGCCCGAGCTGAATCATCGGAGGGCGCACCGGACGCGCTCCGAACGGTCGGCGGCTGCCGATCGCGGCCAGGCCAAGCAGGTTTTCGCCGCGGAGCTCGAGGGACCAGCCGGCGCCGAGCGCGACCGCCCCCATCGCGTCGACGAGGTGCAGGACGTCGGTCTTCGGGATGCGGGCGTCCGCGAGCCGGCCGGCCTGCTCGAGCATGGCGCTCGTCAGGCCGTAGACGAGGGTAAGGCGGTGGCCGCCGCGTGCGAGCCCGGCCTGCAGATGCAGCTGATGCGTCGGGACGTAGGGGAGCGCGTCGCCGGTCTCGACGTCATCGAACTGCGGATTGTCGCTTGCGAAGCTCGACGCGAAGCGCGTGTGGGTGAACGTCCACGCGAGGCGCAGGGGGGCCGTGAAGCCACGACCGAGCGGAGCCTCCCAGGCGCTGGTCACCTCGACACCGGCGATCGTGACAGCGCCTCCGTTGAACTGGCGGTCGATGGCCGTGTCGCGGCAACCCGAGGACATCGTGCAGGTGCCGAGCAGATTCGTGTAGTCATTGTAGAACGCAATGGTCTCGGCGAGGGTGCCTCGGCTGTCGTCGGCGTATCGGGCGCCAGCTTCCCAGTTGATGCTCGTCTCGGGGAGGACGTCGCGCGGCTGGCCGGGGGCGACAGGCGAGAAGCCACGGTAGACGCCACCAAGCAGCCCGAAGCTGTCCGAGAGCGCCCAGTGAAGGCCGAGGCCGGGCAGCAGGGTCGCACGCGTCAGGCCTGGCGTTCGACCTGTCGCTGCGTCGGTGGCGGCGCCGCGGATGACCTCGAGGCGGGCGCCAGGGGTCAGGGTGACGCCATGGCCGGAGAGTCCATAGAGGGCGTGACCCGCGAGGGCGAGTGTGTCGGCGCTGTTCCGGAGGGTCGTCTCCGGGCCGCGGCCGTCGGGGGTGAGGCGCCCAGCCTGCATGTACCAGCCCGTCGCGGTGTGGTCGCGAGCGACAGCGTCCGAGACGAGACGGAGACCGGCGTCGAGTTTGTGGCGGAGCGCGCCCGTGACCGCGCGCCAGCGAACCGCCGACTGAAGGCCTCCGGTCCGGAAGGTGCGGTCGTTGTTGGCGAGCAGCAGGGCGTCGGCGGGGTTGGCCTCGCCGCTGTCCTCTGCTCCGGACAGGATTTGGTAATAATACCGGTTGAGAGCGTTGTCCGGGCTCGCGAGGACCTCGGCGAGTGACGGACCGTCGCGGAAGGCGTCAAGTCGGCGCCAGGTCCGCTCGAGGCCATGGCTGAAGGCGGTGGTGACGACCTCGAGCGCGCCCGCGGTGAGCGTGTGGGTGAGGGAGGCTTGCCAGCGCCCCCAGGCCATGCGGTCAAGGGCGGAGGCCGCGTAGCGGCGCCATGGATCTGCGCGAAAGTCGGTCTCGGTGAGGCCGAGATAGGTCTCGTGACTCCGTTCGCGGGCATAGCCAAGCTTGAGATCGAGGCGGTGCGAAACGGCCGCGTCGGGGTCGGTCTGGAGGCGGCCCTTCAGCATAAGCTCGCTGCGCGAGAAGCCGGTGTTGGCGTCGGGCGCGCCGTCGAGCCGTTTGAAACCGCCGGTCTCCAGGTGGACGCCTTCGAGGAGCAGGCCGGCGCGGTCATCGCCGAGGCCGAAGAAGCCGTGGCTGCGAAGGCTGCCGTTGTCGCCGAGGTCGCCAGCCGTGCCGCCCGCGAGTTCGAAGCCGGCCGCGACGCCGCGCGGGACGGGGCGGGTGAAGAGGTTGAGCGCGCCGCCGATGGTCTGGGGCCCGAAGAGGATGGCGCCAGGCCCCTTCGTGACCTCGAGGCCGGTCATGCGGGTGGTCATCGGAAAGTAGTAAGCAGCAGGCGCAGAATACGGAGCGGGCGCGAAGAGGACGCCGTCCTCCATGAGCGTGACCTTCTGGCTGCGCTCGGCGCTCGCGCCGCGGATGCCAATGTTCGGGCGGAGTCCGTATCCGTCCTCGGTCCGTGTGTAGACCCCGGGGATCGGCGCGAGGGCCGACTGGGGGTCGTCGTAGTTGGTCGCCTCGAGGTCCTTGGCTTCGAGGAGGTGGGCCGAGCCCGGGGTGCGGAAGATGTCGCGGCGGCGCTGGCGGATGACGGTGTCGGCGGCCTTCCTGGGGTCCTCGGCCGGGCTTGCCTCGGGCACCTCGGCGGGAGGCTCGGTGGCTGGAGGTTCGGCTGGCACGACGTCGTCGGCGCGGGCCGCACCGGGCGCGAGGATGACGGACGCGACGAACGCGGTCGTGAGGCGTCGGGAATCGCGGCGGATCCTCATCGGGGGGCACTCGCGGACAGGGGCTTCGCGCGCGCCGCGAGCGCGAGGCGGACGGGACGAAGCGTCGGCGGTGGGCCCGCGGGAGCTGGCAGGATGACGGCGGCGAGCGCGGAGGCGTCGGGGACGGCGGCGAGGTCGACATCGGGGTCGAGGAGGCGCGCGGGCGACCGGCCGTTCAGCGAGCAGAGGGCGTCCACGCGGACCTCGACATCTGGGTGGCCCCGGTCACGGAAGGTCGCCGCGATGTGGCGCGCAAGCTGCCAGATCATGTCGGGCTGGCCCGACATCTCGCGCTCCTGATCGGGGGTCAGGAAGGCGTGAGGCGCGACGTGGCGCTCGCGGGCCCCGGGCTCGGTCCGCACCCGGAAGGTCACGGTCCCGTTCTTTTCCCGCAGCATCACGCGCCAGGACCAGCGCATGCCGACCTCGTGCCAGATGACGGGGCCGTCGTGAAGGTGGGTGCGGAGAGGCATCAGGATCTGGAACGCGACCCAGGCCGCGGCGAGACCGAGGAGCGCGCGGCGGTGGAGCGGGAGGGTGGGCGGCGACCATGTCGCCGAGCGGGCGGAGGCGACGCGGGGACGGGCGAGACCGAGACGGGCGAGGGTCTGGCGGGGCCAGTCTGGGGCCAGGAAGATGGTCGCGGCGGCCGCCATGATGAAGGGGAACATCCCGATCTGAAACAGGATGAGCGTCATCCCGTGAAAGACCAGGAGCGCCCCGTAGGCGAGCGCGCGGGTCGGTCGCCAGAGCAGCAAGGCGGGGGCGAGGAGATCGTGCAGGAAGCCCGCCCAGCTGAAGGCGATCGCGGCGAGTGGGGTGTCGAGCCACGGCCCGATGAGCGGGAAGCTCGCGCGCGCCGAGAGCCAGATGTTGAGCGGCTGCCCGTGCAGCAGCCAGTCAGGCTGCGCCTTGGCGAGGGCGGCTCCGATGTAGACGACGCCGACCTGGAAGCGGAGCAGCCAGATCACCGCCGCAGGGACATGGGTCCGTGCATGGTCGGGGTCGCGTCGGGCGTCGAGGGACAGCGCCCGCCCGCTTGGGAGCGCGGCGAGGAGGAGGCCGAGCAGTGTGTAGAGGTAATAGTGATTAAGGTAATTGGTGACGTCGATGAGCTCGACCCACGCGAAGGCCGCCACGTGTACGATGAGCGCGGCGCGCGTCCGCCAGCCGAGGAAGATGGCGAGGCCGGAGAGCGCCATGAGCCCGAAGAGGACCTCGACGCCCGCTGGCGAAGGGACGGGGATCCAGGCAAAGCCTTCGTACCGAAAGAAGAACTGCGGGGTCCCGTAGAAACGCTCGACCCAGCCCGAGGCGACAAAGCGCGTCGCGCTGAGGACTCCGAGGAGTCCGTAGAGGACGCGCAGCGCTGCGAGGCTGTCGATCGGGACCGGGCGCGACAGGCCCTTCCGCAGCGAGGCGAGTGAACCCGTCGAGCCGCGATCGGACCGCGTCGCAGCCTCAGTCATTGTCGCCCTCGGCGCGATTCGGGAGGTCGAGGTCGAGTGTGCCGACGAACTGCGTCTTCAGGAGGTCGGTCAGGCTCTTGACGGCTTCATAGACGGCCTCGACCTGCGCGGGATCGTTGGCGAGCGCGCTCTCCATGTCGGTACGGATGTCACCGAGGCGAGCCTCGATGCGATCGGTGGCGTCGAGCATCGACTCTGCCAGAGGCTCGGCGCCAGCAGAGACGAGCAGGGCCACGAAGTTGCGGGGCGTGGCGCGGGCGGCGGCCGACGTGTCGACGCCCGAGAACAGGAGACGAAAACCCCGGACGTTGGCGACGAGGTTCGCGTGGGTGCTCAAGGAGGCGCGTGCCTCGAAACGCTCGGGGCAGGTGTCGGTGGCGCAGCTGAAATAGCCGAGCGGCGTACCGACCTTGAGGTCCTTGACCTCCTTGTCGATGTAGAACAGGGCATCCGATACGTGATTGAGCGCCTCCTGGGCGGTCCCGAAGGACGCGGTGATGACGCCGGCGTCGGCGAAGGCTGCGCGGAAATCGTCGCGCGCCGGTTCCCAGGCGTCGCGCAGGGTGGCGGCGAGTGCGGCGAGGTCGCGAGAGAGAGCGTGGGCGTGGGCTGCTCGGCGGGCCGCGAGCTCCGCGCCACCGAGGGCCTGCCACGCACCCGAGGTGTTGAGCTCGGCGTTGAGCGGGCAAGCGTTGCTGTCGTCGGGCGCGTGGAGCAGGTGCTCGAGGGCCGCGAGGCCCCGGATGTTGGCGGCGCGGGCCGCGACCGCGGCAGAATCTGCATAGCTCTTCGCGAGCGTCTCCTGATCGACGCGGCACCCGTTGAACACCGGCCACGCGTAGATGCGATCGCGGAGATCACGCCCGCCTGCGCCTTCACTCGCCGCACCCGCGGGTCCGACCTGCATCACCTCGGCGACCTGCCAGAGGTCCATGGCCGACGCCCAGGCCGCCCGCGCCTCCCTGCGGGCTATAGCGTCCGCGGGGGTCGCGACGAGCGTGGCGGTCGCGCCGACGAGGGCGTCCGCAGCCGCGGCAAAGCTGCGCAGGGTCGGCAGGATCGCAGTGTCGGCCATGTCGCCGAGCACCACTCGGCGTGCGGCCTCGCCCGCGACGAAGGCCGGATCGACGGACGTTCCACCGCCGCCACAGGCTGTGAGCAGGGCCGTACCAACGAGGAACCGCATGCGTGATGTCAGCGTGGACGCCATCCCCCTGCCCTCCTCACCAACCATTCGCGCCATCGGCGTCACCGACGTTCGCCGCTGGGAAACCCCAGACCTCGGCGATCAGCGCCCTCGCCTGCCGCAGCTGCTCGCGGTAGGCCTCGACAGCGGCCTCACCCGCGGCTGCAAGCACGGGGGCATCGCCAATGTGCCCGTGAAGGGTCGCGAAGGCCTCCGATGACATGCTGGAGTGCGGATTGAACTGACTGCACAGCGTAAACCCCTTGAGCTCCGACCACGCCTTCGCCAGCTTGACGTGGCTGTAGTCCGGGTGACCAGGCACAAGCAGCGCGAGGGTCGCGTTGATGTAGTGAAGCGCGCTCGCGGCGATGGCCCGCTCCCACGCACCGATGGCGGCGTCGCGGTGAGCCTTGAGCTCGGTGAGCTCGGCCGCGGACAGCTCACGCCCAGCCGCGGCGTGGATGAGGGTGCGCCCGGCGAGGAAGGCCTCGAAGGCCGCACCGGTGAAATCGGTCTCGCCGCCGGTCCGGGCGCCGAGGTCGCGCTTCGCCGCGTTGACCGCATGGCCGAAGTTGTACTCTGAGGCGAGATCGATGGCGCCGTCGCCGTCCGTGTCGTGCCAGCCGCGGCTCCAGCCATCGCGACCGCCCGCGCCCGCGACCTCGGCGTCGGCATAGTCGGCGAAGTCACGGGCTGCTCCGAAGTAGCCGAAGCCCTCGTCCCACGCGTGCTCAAGCTCGGTCCAGCGTGGTGCGTCACCGGCGGGGAGAAGGTTTGAACTCAAAAGACCCTTGCCGGCCAGATCGTCGTCCAGGTAGTCGTCGGCGCCCTGATGGAAGGCGACCGCACAGGTCGTGAACTTGTGTGTCAGCTCGGCGAGATCGAGGCCGTCAGGCGTGACGTGGACGGGCAGCTCCTCGCTCGCGGCGGCCCGCGCCGTCTCGCCGTTGACGCGTGCGATGGCCTGGGCTTCGAGCGTCGCGAAGAAGGCGCGGATGAGGCCCTCGGGCGAGTCGATGCGGCCACCGTGGCGGGCGATCTCGGGGTCTGACCAGCCCGCGAAGGCGCCGCCGGTGAAGTCTTGCCAGTCGGTGACGGCGTCGTTGCCCGCGACCTTCTCGACGAGGGTCCGGCCAGCGCCGAGATCGCTCCAGACGGCCTGGAGAAGCGGTGGATCGGTCACGAGGCTCAGGCGCTCGGCGCCGCGCGTGTCACCATCGAAGGCGAAGTAGCTGTCGAGGGCCGCGAGGAGCTCGCCTGGGGCCGCTGGGGCGAGGCGCTCGGCGTCGATGGCGGCGGTGAGGCCGGTCATGAAGGCCTTCAATTCGAGGAGGAGCACGTGCCGGAAGGTCTGACCCCCGTGGTCGACGCCGCTCTCGCCTGGGGCAAAGCGGCTCTCGAACGCGTAGGTCCGGGGGAGACCAGGCGGCGTGGCGGCGCCGTTGTCGGCGCAGCCCGACAGGAGTCCGGCGATGGCGACGGCGCCGAGGTTCAGATGGCGAGCGGTGATGCGCGGTGACGACATGGGCTGCTCCAGGTTCGTGGTCGCGCCGCGGATGCGAGCCCAAGCCGAACTTGATAACCATTATCAAGAAGAGCGGGTGGGATGGCAAGACTTTTTCCAACGCCTGAGCGCAGGCCGCGGGGCCCCGCGACAGGCGCGCCCCGCGACTTCGGGCCATCCCGCCCCTCGGGGCGCAGGGACACCCGAGGAGCCCTGGCCCACGTCCGCGCCGAGACGCCCACGGGTGTCCATGGCGTCGAGGGCGTCCACGGGCGTCGGAATCAGACTCAGGCGATGTCGTAGTGCGACAGCGTCATCGAGAACGAGGCGCGGCCTTGCGTCAGCGAGCGCAGCTCGGTGGCGTAGCCGAACATGCGCTCGATCGGCACGAGCGCCTTGATGGAGGACATGTGCGGCGACGTCTCCTCCATGCCCTCGATGGTCCCGCGGCGCTGGTTGACGCTGCCGATGATTTCGCCCGCGTGCTCGGACGGAGCCGCGATCTCGACGTTGGCGATCGGCGCGAGCCGCGCCGGACTCGCCTGCGCGAGGGCCTTGCGGAGCGCCTGGGAGGCCGCGATCGTGTAGCCGACGATCTTCGTCGTGCCGTCGCGGTGGCCGACGTGACTGACCGTCACCTGGACGTCCTGCACCGGGTCGCCGCTCAGGACGCCAGCGCCGAGCTGGTTGTCGAGGCCGGTCTGGATGGCCTTCTGCACCTCGGCCGTGAACCACGGGTGAAGTGCGGCCTCGCCTTCGGCCGGACAACGCCAGACGATGGTGTTGCCCTCGCCGCGCTCGCGCGGGTTGACGCGCACCGCGACCTGCCCGAACAGGCTGTCGTGGTCGGTGGCGCGCTCGAAGATCTCGTCGACGACCGCCGAGCCGGTGATCGTCTCGCGGTAGACGACCTGCGGCTTGCCGATGCGGGCGTCCACGCCGAACTCCCGGCGGACGCGGTCGGCGAGGACGTCGAGGTGGAGCTCGCCCATGCCGCTGATGATGGTCTGCCCCGTCGTCTCATCCTCCTTCCATCGGAAGGTGGGATCCTCGTCGGCGAGCTTGTTGAGCACCTCGACGAGCTTGTCGCGGTCGCGCGTCTGCTCGGGTTCGATCGACTGTGAAATCACGGGCTCGTAGGCGTCGATGCGCTCGAGCAGAATGGGGTGCGCGGGGTCGCAGATGGTGTCGCCCGTCCGGGTCAACTTGAGTCCGAGGACGCCGAAGATGTTGCCCGCGCCGATGCTCTCCCGGCGCTCTTTCTGGTTGGCGTGCATCAGGAAGATGCGCGACGGCTTCTCGCGGATCCCTCGGGTCGCGTTCAGGATCTCGGTGCCCGCCGTGAGCGTCCCCGAGTAGAGGCGGACGAAGACGAGACGCCGCCCGTCGTCGCCCATCATCGCGACCTTGAAGGCGAGGCCCGCGACCGGACCCTTCGGATCGTGCGGCCGCGCCTCGGGCTCACCTGTCGTCGGGTGGATGCCCTCGACTGGCGGGACGTCCTCGGGCGACGGCAGCCAGCGCACGATCGCGTCGAGCAACGGCTGGATGCCCTTGTTGCGGAGCGCCGCGCCACAGAGCACCGGCACGAGGCGGTTCGTGATGACGCCGTGACGGATCGCGGCGTGGATCTCGGAGACGGTCAGCGACTCGGCGTCCTCGAGGTAGCGCATCGCGAAGTCGTCGTCGGTGAGTGCCACCCGCTCGAGCAGCGCGTTGCGGGCCTCCTCGACGGCATCCGCCATGTCGGCTGGCACCGGGACCTCTTCAAAGGACCTGGGATCGTTGGGGTCCTTCCAGACGAAGGCCTGCCGCTCGACGAGCAGCACGAGACCGCGGTGAGCGCCCTCGAGGCCGATCGGCAGCGCGGCTGGCGCGCAATGATCACCGAAGCGCTCCTGCATCATCTTCAGGCAGCGGTCGTAGTCCGCGCCGATGCTCTCCCGGCGCTCTTTCTGGTTGGCGT
>SXGQ01537060.1_pt1 | contig 10447 bp, 17 predicted proteins | sample 3178371 | NCBI WGS metagenome assembly SXGQ01 (sample SAMN11356859, study PRJNA531348) | freshwater metagenome | isolation source: freshwater sample F1-20 | place: China: Fuxian Lake, Yuxi | collected 2017-12-25 | reverse complement strand
TGCTGCGCGACCAATATCTGGCTTCCCCTGTACAATGGCTGCCTGAAGCTTGGCATCAAGTATCTTATGAAAGGTCAGCGCAACGATGACCGGCGCAAGTCTGCTGCCCGTCACGGTCGCATTGTAGATGGCATCGAGTACGTCATGCCGATACAGGACTGGACCGAGGAGCAGGTGTTTGAGTACCTGAAATCTGTGGATGCAATCATGCCGCCCGGCTACGATGCTGGCGAGAAAACAGGCCGAGATTGTTGGAACTGCACAGCGTATCTGGATGACAACCGCAAGCGGGTGTATAACCTGAAGGGCGACAAGAAGACCGAGATGCTGCGGCGGTTGGCTGTCATTGACGCCGAGATCGAGAAGCAATGGGTGCGTTATGGATCGCAATGAAATTATGGCGAACCTAGAGCGGAAGTACAACCTTCCGTTTGGATACCTTGCTAGAACCCGGCAGATCGAAAGCGCAGGCGGAAGAAATACCTATAACGCTGACTCCGGCGCGGCGGGTGACTTTCAGTTTATTCCAAGCACGGCCAAAGCGTATGGATTAAAAAACCCTTATGACTTTGAGTCAGCCGCAGACGCAGCCGCTAGATTGGCCGTTAGCAATAGAAATGTATTGGCTAAGGCTGGAATAGAGAACCCGTCTGCCGCACAATTATATCTTGCTCACCAGCAAGGCGCGGGTGGGGCAACGAAACTTCTGGCTGCTGGAGATCGGCCTGCTACATCTGTGGTTGGTAAGAACGCAGTATTATGGAATGCCGGAAATGAATCGGTAACAGGTTCGGATTTTGCCCAGCAGATTATGGCGAAGTTTGAGGGAACCGCATTGCCCAAGGCTACAGCAACAGGTGGTCTGTTAGGACAGACCACTGTTCCCAGCGCAATGGGCATCGACACACGCAAGTTTGGCGAGGTGACAGAGCCGGGTTTCTCTGGAGCGGCATTACCCTACCAGCAAGAAGTTGCAGCCGCAGCCACCGATATGGGCTTTAAGGGTTATGCGCCCAGCATGGGTGGAGCGGCAGGCGTCGGCAGCGCATTTGCATCATTGGGCGGCGCACTTGCAAAAGCTGGTGCTGCGAAGGAAGATATGTCGTGGGTTCAGAGACCAGCGGGAACGCATCGCGGCAAGTGGGATGATGAGATATTCAAGCGATCCATATTCGGGATACGCGGCCTTTTGGGGTAAATGACATGGCAGCAGCAGACGACGTAGCCGCACTATACGAATCAGTTCTTGGCCGCCCGGCTGATGCTGAAGGCTTGGCTTATTTTACCGATGCTCTGAATAGAGGAGCAACCATTGAGCAGGTGCGGCAGGCTCTTGCTACATCACCGGAAAGTCAGGCGAACGTACAGAACATTTTCACCCGAAGCCTGCAAAGGCCCGCGTCTGCCGAAGATGTGCAATACTTCACAAATGCAATCGCTGGCGGCGGTCTGCTATCTGATGCGAGACGCGATATTGCAGCATCAACAGAAGCCCAAGGACTACTGCCCGCAGCACCGCCGCCTGTTGTTAAGCCGCCTGTCGTCCCTCCCGTAGTCAAGCCTCCAACGATCACGGACTTTACGCCGTACACACCACAGCTCAACGCCATCTATCAAAAGGTGTTTGGCAGAGACGTTGACCCAACCGGGCTATCATATTACGGCAATCTTCTGGCTCAAGGCACGTCGCCTGCTGACATTGAAGCAAGCTTGCGAGGCTCTAGCGAATTTCAAACTCCCGCAGTACAGAACTTCCAAAGAGGCACACGCACAGTTCCCTTTGGCTCGCAGCTCATTGGCCAGAACGTCCAGCAGGTAGCCCAATATGCGCAACCGGCTGCACAGGCTGGCCCGGCAATGGGTCCACCATCGTTGCAGAGCTTCTTGGCTGGTACGCCGGGAGCTGCAAACCTGTCACCATTCCAGCAGTCGTTGCAATATCAGGCGGCGTTGCCCGGTATGATCCAGCCGTTCAACCCGGCAGACATTCCGGCGACGTATCAACAGACGTTAACCCCACGTCCTCGCCTCGACATCAGCCAGACAACCATCCCGTCGTGGTTGCAGACGGCTATTGATGCACAGAACAAGAAGGACGGCATTGAAGTCAGCGACCTTCAGAAGTTTAACACAGCCAATCAGGTATCCACGAATAGTGGGTTGACAGGCGTCACACCAGCCGTAACCGGCAACCTTGCCGCTGGCGGAATTGATCCACGGATTATCGGCGGCTACACGCAGAACCTTGGCAGAACCGCCGATATGCCGGGTGCGCAGTATTGGCAGGGGTTGCTTGCATCAGGGACGCCGATAGCTGACATCTATGCTGGAATGGCTGGAAGCCCTGAAGGGCTGTTGTACGCTGAAAACCAAGCTGCAAAAGCTGCTGCGGCAAAGGCTGCAGCAAACGTCGGCTCAGAGTTCTGAGCTGCACAAAATTCCGCAAACCTGCGGATGATGAGGAGAGCAAAATGGTATACAATGTCGACAATGCGCCCGAGTGGCTCGCCAATATCTATCAGGAATGCCTGAACCGTAAGCCCGATCTGACCGGCATGTATTACTGGATCGGCGTCAGAGATGGCGGGCAGTCTGAAGCCGCGATCCGTGAAGGCATCTATCATTCCGACGAAGCGGTCGCACTTCGCAACTAAGGATAAGTGACATGGCTGACGAGGGTTTTCTTGGTGGGCTGCTAGGCGGCATCGGCAACGCTGCACAGGGCGTAGGTTCTGGGCTTGCAGGTCTGCTAGGTGGCGGTCAAACAGGTGGACCCTCGTCTTCCGGCTATACGCCTGATGAAGAACGTCGCATGATGATCTCGACACTGGGTCAGCTTGGAGCTACTCTCCTTGCCGCAGGGCAGAGGCAATCCCCAGCGCAGCGCGCTCAGTATCTTGCCCAGCTTGGCGGGATTGGCAGCGGCGCTCAGAACGACATCTACAAGGCTCGGCAGGGTGCGTTGATGAGCGCACAGATGCAAGAGAAGATGCGGGAGATGGAGCAAAGGAAGTCGCTTGAACAGTGGATGACCGACCCTGAAAATCTCAAGAAAATTGGGGTAACTCCTGAGCAAGCAAAGGTTATTGGTCCAGCAGGCGTCAGTGCGGTGTTGCAGGCAAACGTGCAAAGGCAACTTTCAGTGTCTCCTGCGCAGGCTGCTATTACTGAAGCCTTCCAGCGATCCGCACCTTCCCCTTCAGCGGCTGGCGGTGCCACTATGCCACAACCGACGGCGCCCGGTCCTCAAGCGCCCCCGGTTGGTGCAGCACCAGCTGAAGCCGCAACTATTGCAGCACCTCCAGTGCCAAGTAACCCGCAGGTTGCAACGGCTATAGCCGCGTACCGTGATGTTTTACGTGACCCTAGAATTATTGCTGACCCCAAGAAGGTGAAAGAGATAAGCGACGCTATCATCGCCCTCGACCCAACCTCTGCCGATTATCAAAAGGAATACGCCAAAGAGCTGGGAAGCGCCCAAGGGAAAGAGCGCGCGTCTGCGCCAAAGGCTATTGAGACGGCGGGAAGAATGTTGGGGCAAATTGATGCTGTATTGCAGCACCCCGGCCTTTATCTTGGAACAGGGCCAACTGCGTTTACGCAAAATATACCCGGCACAACCATGCGAGACTTGAGAGCAAGGATAGCCGAACTTACTGGCGGTACGTTCTTGCAGGCATACGAATCCCTTAAAGGAACCGGTCAGATTACAGAGATCGAAGGCAAGAGAGCGACAGAGGCAATATCCCGCCTGAATGATCCATATGTTTCAACGAACGATTACCGGAAGGCTCTTAACGATTTGCGTGGTGTTGTCGAAATCGGTCAAGCGCGAGCTAGGAAGCTGGTGGGCGCTCCTGCCGCAGCGCAAGCTAAAGAGCAGGAAAAGCCGAAAGTTCGTCGATATAACCCCGCAACTGGAACGATAGAATAGGACAGCAAAATGGCTCAGTTGATCGAAGTACCGGGGCAGGGAACTGTAGAGTTTCCCGACAGCATGAGCGACGAACAGATTATTTCAGCGATACGCGGCCTATCTGCCCCAGCTCCCATCCGTTCCGAGCCATCATCTATGGCGGGCATGCTTCCTGTCGGAGCAGAAACAGCTCCAACTGAAACCAGAACGCTGCCGCAGCAAGTTTCGCAAATTGGCACCGGCGCGGCAAAGTCGTTGGATGACTTAGCCCGCAGCATTGCGTCTGGAGCTACCTTCGGCTTTGCCGATGAGTTGGCCGCAGGCGCAACTGCCGCGACTGGTGTGGGCGCTCAGAGGCCGGGCGCAACTAATTACCAATCAGCATTAGCCGCCGAGCGTGAGCGCAATAAACAAATATCTCCATATGTTTCAATTCCGGGAGAAATAGCTGGAGGGCTCGCCACGGGTTCTGCCCTTGGCCGCGCTGGATTGACGATGCTTAGGCCGAAGATGCCGCTTCCTGCCTCGCCTATGATCGCTAGAGGCGCGGGTGAAGGGGCAATATACGGCGGCCTATACGGCGCTGGAGCTGGCGAGAATGTAGAAGAACGTCTTGTGGGGGCAGGATTAGGGGCAATGCTTAGCGCGCCCTTAGGGGGCATAGGTGGCGGCTTGGCTGCCCGCGCGACCAAGCCCGCCGCACCAGCAACTGTTGCTGATCTGGAACGTGAAGGCAGTGCTGTGTATACGGCTGCAAGAAGTGCTGGCCTTGAGATAAAGCCTGAAGCTACCGCCACCCTTGCGAAAACAATTAGGGATGCTGCGGAGGCGTTTGGCTATAATCCAAAACTTCAACCAAAGGCCAGCGTTGCTTTAGGGCAGGTAGAGGATTTGGCTAATAAGGCGGCGACGCTTGATGATCTTGAGAATGTCAGAAAGATTATGCGTATAGCCGCCCAGTCTCCAGACAGGTCTGATCGCGCACTTGCAAACAGGATGATTAAGTCTCTTGATGAGTCTGTCGTCGGCATAGGCGCTGATGATATACTTGCTGGCGACAAAAATTTAGCTGTTAGTGCGCTAACAAGCGCAAGGTCACTTTGGGCGAGAAAGTCTAAGGGAGAAACCATTGAGCGTTTGATTTCTCGCGCAGAAGATGGGGCATCGCAATATAGCGGAGCTGGATTTGAAAACGCGCTTCGGACAGAATTTCGTAATTTTGCGAAGAGCGACCGGAAGATGCGCGGCTTTAATAAGGATGAACAAGAAGCAATTCGGGCTGTGGGTAAGGGGAACCTTACTGACAACGCCCTCCGCTTCTTGGGCAAGTTTGCACCTCGCGGGCCCGTAGGAACTGGTGTTGCTGGAGGTATTGGCGGGGTTCTTGGTGGTGTCCCCGGAGCAGTAGCGGTACTTGGAGCAGGTGAGCTTGGGCGGCAAGCAGCAACCGCAGCAACCCTTGCTCGCGCTCAAAGGGCAGCAGAAATGATGAGAGCTGGATCAGCGCAATCAAGACGGCAGCTTACCCCGCTTGAGCTACAAGCACTTCGTGGCTCTGCCATAGCACCTACAGCAGCCTTCCCTGGTGGGCTTTTATCTGAACGCTAAAAAATAATTCCCGCTTTCTGTAAAAGACACTTGCGCTCTTTATAGAAAGCGGGCATATTTCCTTCGCCAACTGATTTGCGGAGGAGAGACCGTGATAAAGATCATCAAGAATGACGATAGGACATACACACTGACCTATTTCGATAAGGTCATTGGATACGTCAACCGCTGCCGTCTCAACACAGATAACTCGCGAATGTTCCGTGCGGCTACTGTCCACGGCCAGCTTGCCTATGCCAAGACGCTAGGCGGTGCAAAGCGCATATTGATGGAGATGCACCATTGAGCGTCTATCAGGACTTCGCAGAAAACTACAAGGCTGCCGCACGCAGGATAGCTTCGGCAAAACCTGCTGTGCCACCGCCACCTGCCCCACCAAAGCCGCCAACAAACTACGGCATCCCTCCGATTTCTGATGAAGCAAAGCGGTTTGTGCGCAATGTCCTTATCAGGGAAAAGATGGTTTGGGGCGATCTTGTTGCCCGAGATCGGAGACTGTTTAAGGTTCACATACGTTCAGAAATCTACGTTTTTCTTAATGATCGTGGCTGGTCGTTATCGCAAATCGGAAAACTGCTTAATCGCGATCACACTTCAGTCCTTCACGCTATGCGCAAATGGAGAGCAAAATAATGGACAACATTCACAATATCATAGCAGACCGCGCACGCACACATGGTGACTTTGAGCATGTGGCTAAGATGTCGCAAAACCTGAAGCACACGATAAAAAGCACACGAGCGTTTAATGACCTCGATTATTATATGGCCGAATCTCTTGAGCAAATAGCCATGAAGATCGCCCGCATCCTGTCTGGCAACTGCTTTGATAAAGATCATTGGGCAGACATTTCAGGTTATGCGACGCTGGTTGTGCGGCAGATTGAGCGTGTCGAGATGGATCGGCTGATAACTGAGCAAGTGGGCGAGTCGAACAACTGGGCAAACAAGCAGAACGCACCAGACGCACCGGAGGAAGCGTGATGGAACTCAACAGCGCACAAGTTTTGCAAATCTTGCGGGACAATTTGTATGGCAATAATGACAAAATGACCATCGACCGCGACACCGTGTTGAGCATGTTCAACTGCGTGAAGGATTTGACCAACAGGGCTATCAGGTTTGAATGCGAACTAGCTACCGCACGCGATGATCGTTACCGGGAAGGTCTGCGGCATTCGAAGACGATCACAGAGTTTCGCAACGCACTGCGCAAATATGCTTGCGATTGCGAAGAACCTTGTGGCCTCCAGAACGAGACAGAAAAGATTTATTGCGGGTGGGAAGCCAAGCAGCTTATGGCAAGATACGAATAGGAGAACGAGATGGGGAACGCACCGTTTACTAAAATCACAAACAGACTGGATCGGCGTGATGCGCTGGAGGCGTATGCGCTTGCTGCATTCACTGCATTGCTTGCGCACAGTCCGGGTACGCCGTCGAAGATTGCAGAAGCCGCGTGGTGCTATGCAGACGCGATGCTGGTGGAGTGGGAGAAGCGCAGATGAGATCATACGATCAGACTAGGGACGAACGGCGGCAGATATATCTCGGCACGCGCCTTGATAACAGAGTCATCACGATGCCGATGGGACAAGTGTATTTTGTGCCAGACCGCAAGCTGATGACGCCAGAGCAGGGCGACAGGGCGCTGAGAGACTACCGCAACTGGCATCATCCAAATTTTAGGTGACGCATGTTTAAGGATGAGCTGGGCAAGGTCTTCGGGCGGCTGACGGTTATCAATCGCGAGTATCCCAAGCGGAACTTGCTAATGAAGTGCCGGGCGATCTGGCGTGTCAGATGCTCATGCGGCAACGAGATGACTGTTAGCGGGAACCTGCTGCGGCAGGGTGTGTACAGAGAGTGCGGGACGTGCGCTCAAGCGTGGGGAGATGGGAGATGACTGTTGAAGAACAGATAGTGATGTTACGCGAATACAGTGAACGCGGCAGCGAGGAAGACTTTGCCGAGGCCGCAGGTTTTCTTGAGGCGCTTCAATACGAAAACAAAGAATACAGGAAGCAAATGACAACCCAAGTTGCTTGCATAAAGCTGTTGGAGAAGCAACTTTCGGAAGCTAATAGACGGATCAAAGAATTAGAGAACTAAATCGATAACATAGAGTACGAAATGTGCAAGCTGGAGTACAAAGCTGCTAAACGCAAAGAGGATGGTGCTATGAATGACGATGTTGAAGAACAAAACAGTACACCGCGAGAAGAATTGCGACGGCAAATTATGAGCTATAACGAGCCAAAGAATGAGCGTGAATGGTGGGCTATGCACCGCATTGAGAAGTTGGAGAGCCTGTTTCCTGCAATCTTGGAATACCTAGAAAACCAAGCCGACGTGGTTGATGGCGACAACGGCATACCTGCGCCGAACATAGCTATGTCGTTGCTAGTGTGGACGAAGCACGCGCTGGAGAAAAAACAATGAGTGGAAAGAACAGGGAACGCAATCAGCAAATCATAGACCTGTGGAATAAGGGCGTCGCGGCGAAGGACATTGGCCGACAGCTAGGTATAACAAAGAACATCATTATCGGTGTGGTCAACCGCAACCGCGATGTCATTACGCGCCCGGCTATCTACTGCAATCGGGAGAAGGGGCTGATGAGCAGCTACGTCCGATGGGGAATGAAACGAAGGATTGAACGCAATGAGTACATGCACAACGTGTAAGTTCACACCGCAGAAGGACGGGGGGTCTTTGACCTGCCAAAGGTTTCCAACGCCTATTCGTGTCGCAAGAAGCTACTTCTGTGGTGAGTACATTCAGGATGGAGAAGACAATGGCAAGCATAATAAAAAACATGCCGACAAGCGAATACTTCGCAATCAAAGCACTGAGCGCGTCGGGAGCCAAACTGTTACGCCGGTCAGCGGCCCATTACTTGGAATCGACGACTAACAACAAAGAGCCAACGGCAGCAATGAAGCTGGGGACGCTTACGCATACGCTGCTGTTTGAGCCTTCAGCTTTTGAGGAAGAATACGCTATTGCGCCGATGTTTGATAAGCGCACGAACATAGGCAAGAAGGCCGCTCTTGAGTTTGGGGAAGACAATGCTGGTAAAAAGATTCTTGACGAGTCGGAGCTGTTTCGTGCCAAAGCAATATCCAAAGCGGCAAGAGGGAATCCTGTCGTACAAGAGTATTTTGAAAAAGGCGGGGAATCGGAAACGGTCTTCCAGTGGGAACAATATGGCGTCCCGTGCAAGGCTCGCATGGACTTCATATCCGGCAATACGATCCTTGATCTTAAAACCTGTAAAGACGCATCCCCAGAAGGGTTTGCAAAACAGATCGGCAGCTTCCAGTACCATATGCAAGCGGCGTTCTACCTTGATGGTTTTAGAATTGTTACGGGTAACGATGCCAAGTTCGTCTTCATAGCTGTTGAGAGCGAAGCGCCTTATGCCGTCGGCATTTATGAGATTGATGCGGCGTCATTGGCGTCAGGTGGCAGGGCTATGAGATCGGCAGCGGAGACGTACAAGGAAGCCCAAAAGCCGCAGCCAGATTATCCTTGCTACACAACAGGGGTAAGGACACTGGCAATCCCAGCGTGGGCATTGAACGAACCCTTTGATAAGTGGTGAAAATACGTTGCGCTTAATCCAATTTGCGCTTTATACATCAATCAGGAGGTGCAAATGGTAGAAATCAAATCAAGCTCTGATCTATTCAAGCTTCTCGAAGAACGTCGCGTGCGTCTGAAAATATCTCAGCGCGAAGTTAATCGAAGGGCAGATATGTCAACTGGAACATGGAACCTCATCGCAGGGCGAGACGGCCATGAGATGTCGATGAAGACAGCAGTGGAGCTAACCAAAGCTTTGGGCTTCAAAATAGACGTAGCCCCAAGGTGATGCAAATAGGAGGATGGGGATGAAGCCGGAACTTTTTATGATAGATCAAAAAGCCGTAGAGGCTACAAATCTTGATGACGTTGTTCGCACATTTCACGAGATGGCCAGCATTGGCATATCCGCACCGCCAGTTAACCATCTAGTCATTGGGTTTGACCCAAGGATATTTATATCGAACTTCTATCCAGAAGACGGCAATTTAGAAATGGACAGAAACGTAAGAAAAATTTTAGCAGACAATCCAAATGTTTTTTTAGCCGCAGATATAATCTACACCCCGGAGAGCGATATAAAAAACGATCCTAACAAAGGAATTCTTTTGGCGACGCTAGAACTTCGGAAAGCGTGGATTGACAGGAGAACACTTAAATATACTTCAGAATTTATAAAAGTTTATGAGGACGAAGAATTAACAATTCAAGCGATGTTTAAGACTCTTGTAGTTTTGTTAGCTACCAAGAACGCACAAAAGGATCGAGTTGAGAACAGTATTAGATCAAGTTCTGCAAAGCAGAGAAACGCATCGAAGAACTTTGCATACACAACAACTATTCGCATCGGCAAGATCACGGAGAATTGCAAGTCAGGAGGTACAGGCTCGCCTATGCGCCCGCATCTTCGCCGTGGTCATGTGAGAAACCAGAGATTCGGCGAAGGCCGCAGGGAAATAAAGCAAATCTTTATCGCGCCTGTCTTTATCAACGCGGACAAAGAATATGTTGAGAGCCAGCGCATCGCCTACAAAATAAGAGCATGAGGTAGCGAGATGATTGTTGGCATTGATCCCGGAGCTAAAGGCGCACTTGCGTTCTTCGATCCTGTAGCTGGGACGCTCGACATCGTGGATATGCCGACAGTTGAAGTAAAGCGTGGAGCCAAAAACAAGGTGGAGATCAGCCCGCAAATGTTGGCGGCAGTTATTGGCGCACGACATCCCAGTGCGGCTGTGTTGGAGAAGGTGGGCGCAATGCCGGGGCAAGGTACATCCAGCATGTTTCAGTTTGGCAGGGGCGTCGGCATGATTGAAGGCGTGCTGGCGGCGTTGCA
>SXGQ01833852.1_pt1 | contig 10448 bp, 10 predicted proteins | sample 3178371 | NCBI WGS metagenome assembly SXGQ01 (sample SAMN11356859, study PRJNA531348) | freshwater metagenome | isolation source: freshwater sample F1-20 | place: China: Fuxian Lake, Yuxi | collected 2017-12-25 | reverse complement strand
GAGAGCAGGATGGTGACCGTCGTGCCCACCGCCGAGCCGAGCAGCGGGAGAAGGCGCTCCACGGCCGGCACGAGCGCGGCGACAGCGAGAACGGCCCCCGCGGCGGCTGCCGCGACCGCCGCGTGGACCACGCCGCCCCCGAAGAAGACCGCTGCCATCCCGCCGACCGCCACCTCGGCCAACGCCAACGCCATCGGGCCCCAGGGCGCGGGCGCGGCCTGGATTTCCGCGAGGCGACGCGAACCTTCGGACAGCCGGACCGAACCGTCGGTAAGCGCGCCTATCAGGGCCTCGAGCGCCTCCCGCCGCGCCAGTTGGACGTGGCCGGGACGCACGCGCGCCACGCGGAAGACGGGAGCCGACCCCGCCGCGGCGTCGAGGCCGAGCTGGATCGACGTGGGGGTGCTGAGAACCTGCGCCTCCAAGCCCTGGGACTCACAAAGCCCACGAATCGCGGCCTCGACCTCGTTCGCGGGCGCGCCCACCTCCTGCAGCGCGCAGGCGAGATCGAGCGCGACGTCGGCGAGATCGGCAGAGTTGGAGCGGCGGCGACGAAGCATGTTTGGCTCGAGCGAGGTCACGCCAAACATAGGCGCTGCCCGCTCCCAGGTCGACCGAATAGACTGCCAATCTGGAGCCCCATAATGCCCCTCGACCGAATTGACTTCGGCATCCTGAGCGCCCTGCAGAACAATGGACGTCTGAGCAACAAGGAACTGGCCGCAGAAGTGGGTCTCGCCCCATCGAGCTGCCTGCAGCGCGTGCGCACGCTGCGCGAAGCGGGCGTGCTGCGCGGGGTGCACACCCGGCTGGATCCCGCGGCGGTGGGCGTGCGCATCGAGGCCATGCTCTCGCTGCGCCTGCGGGATCACGCGCGCAGCGCGGCCGAATCCCTGTGGAGCGCGCTGGTCGCCATGCCCGAGGTCATCCGCCTCTACAACGTCTCCGGCGCGGACGACATGCTCGTGCACGTGGCGGTTCGGGACGTCGAGCACCTGCGGGCGGTGGCCTGGGACCAGATCGCCGCGCGCCCCGAGGTGGTGCACCTGGAGACCGCCCTCATCTTCACGCATCACGCCAAGGAGGCGCTCCCGCTCTACGGCCTCGCCGAGCTTCGAGCCGAGTAGGCGTGTGCGGGCGAGTCAGGCCCGCGCCACGCCGGTCCATGCCCGGTTGAGCCGCCCGAGCACCGGATGGGCGGCGGCCCGCTCCTCCCAACGCTGCAGCTCCGCCGCGTCGAGCTCACCCGCCACCTGCTGCAACGGTCCCCCGAAGACGAAGTGGGTGGGCACGAGGCGCTCGAGCGTCCACCCCGCGAAGAGCGCGCGCACGTCGGCCTCCTCGTAGGTGCGAACGAAACGATCGCCCGGCACGTGCACCACGCCGTCTCCGAAGAGCGCACCCAGCTGGGCGGGTGGTGCGTCGACCGCCATCGCCCAGCCCCATCGCGCCTCCACCGAGAAACACAAGGGCGCGCCGGGGAGTAGCCGCGGCCGGAGCCCCGCCAACACGGCGGCCGGGTCGGCCACGTAGCAGAGCAGCTCGGCGACGATGGCCGCGTCGGCGCGGGGAAGCGCCGCCGGCAACCGGGCGGCGTCGGCCTCCCACGTGTGTAGCCGACCGAGCCGGCCTGCGGCGTGGCGCTGGGCGCACGCCAGCGCTTCGGCGTCGGCGTCGACGAGGTGCACGGTGGCGCCGGCATCGAGGCAGGGCATGGCGAAACGACCGATGCCGCCACCGATGTCGAGCACGCACCCACGGTCGGCGAGCACTCCGCCCCAAGCACGCATCACCAGCTCGCGCTCCGCGCGTTTGTGAGAAAACGCTGGACTACCCGGCTGGAGATAGTCCATCCAGTCGGGCGAATCAGCCCATGCCCGCGCGCCCCCGACCAGATTGGCGGCGGCCTCAGAAGCGGAAAGCTTCAGGCCTTGGGGCCGGGCTTCGGACGAGGCGAGGGGCGCCAAGCCTTGGGGCCGGGCTTCGGGCGGGGGGACGGGCGCCAAGCCTTGGGGCCGGGTTTCGGGCGGGGGGACGGGCGCCAGTTCATCTCGTGACTCGGGAGGATTCCTATCGTTTCCCGGGAAGGGCCGGGTGTCAAGCAATTCAGCACGCAAGCGCTCGCGGGCGGGGCCCAACCAGCGTCATGCGGGCGTTAGGTGTCGGCATGCTGCTTTGGCTCGCCCTCGGTTTCACGGAAGCCCCCCGCGCGTTGCCCAACGGTGTTCCCCGGGAGCACCTCGCCCGACACCCCGCCATCCAGTGGAAGCTGAGCGCCGGTAGTCAGGCCCGGGCCTTCGAGGCCGTGTGGGGGCCGAGCCAGGTGCGCTGGAACGAGCAGACCGGCGCGCCCCGATTCGTTGGGCTGAGCGGGGTGGCGGAGGCCGACGCCGATGCGCTCGTGGCCGACCTCGCCGCCCTCGGCGGCGTGCCCGCCAACGAGCTGGCGTTCGCCGGAGAGCGTTCCACCCCCCGTGGCAACGGGAGCCGCACCGTGCTCCGATATGCTCGCGCCTGGCGAGGCGTGCCCGTCGAGGGGGACGAGGTGGCCCTGGTGATCACCAACGGGCAGATCGGCGCGGCGTGGGTCCGCCTCACGCCCATCACCGCCCTGCCCTCTCCGCGGTCGGGCGAGGTGGTGGTGGCCGATCCGGCGCGCGGGTTCGGGCGCCTGGTGCGGATTTACCGCTCGGTGCGGGCGGTGCGGGCGGTCGACCGGGACGGTCGCGAGGTCTACGCCTACGACCCTCGGCACTTCGACTCCGTCACCGTCACCCACGAGGAGTTCACCGCTGGCGACCCGCTCGTCACCCACCCCGCGCGCGACGTGCGCGTCACCGGAAGCGACGGCAGCACGCAACAGACGGCCGACGACGGCTCCCACGCCCTGACCGGCGCGCTCACGGTCACCCTCACCGGGAGCTCCCTGCGGGTGCTCCAGAACGGCGGGGAGATCAACCACAGCGGCACCGACGACATCGATCTCGACGGCGGCGACGACATCTCCTACTCCGCCGCGAGTGTGCAGCACCACTTCCACGAGGTCTGGGACTGGCTGGAGGCCCGGTGGCCCACCCACTCCTGGCTGGCCACGCAGGTGCGGGCCGACGTCGACCTCGGCTCGGGCAGCTGCAACGCCTACTACACCAACGGCACGGTGAACTTCTTCGCGGCGGGCGGGAGCTGCAACGCCACCGGCCGCATCGCCAGCGTGACCTACCATGAGGTCGGCCACGGCATCCACGAGTACATCATCGCCGCCGGCAGCTTCCAGAGCGACGTGTCCGAAGGCAGCGCCGACTACGTGTCGGCCACCCTGCTGGAGGACCCCACCATCGGGGGCGGCTTCTTCACCGACGGCAGCGCAATCCGCGAGATCGACACGGACCGCGTCTACCCGATCGACGTGACCGGCGAGGTCCACAACGACGGCCTCATCTGGGCGAGCTTCCTCTGGAACCTCCGCGCGATGTGGAAGGAGAGCATGGGCGAGGAGGCCGGCGCCGAGGCCACCGACCTGCTCTTCCTCGGAGCGCTGGAGCAGGGGCCCGGTCTGACGGACCTCGCCGAGGCCGTGCTCGTGGCGGACGACGATGACGGGGACTGGTCCAACGGCACCCCCCACGACTGTGAGCTCATCGAGCTTCTCGACCACCACGGCATCGGTCCCGGCGCGCTGGGCGTGCTCACCGTGGCGAGCACACCGCTGGGCCCGCAGGGCAGCGAGACCGAAGGCTACCCCCTCAACGTGAGCGTGCAGCAGGCCTTCACCCACTGCACCGGCACCGCGCCCCCCACCGTTTCGGCCTGGGTGAGCAACCGGGGGGATGCCCGCATCCCCGCGCCAGATGGGTCCGGCTGGGACGCCTGGACCGAGATGCCGCTGGCCACCGCCGACGGGGTGAACTGGACGACCACGCTGCCGCGCATGCCAGTGCCCTCGATGTACCGCTACTTCACCGTGGTCACCTCGGCGGACGGCGCCGAGTCGGTGGCCTCCCACGGCGAGCTCGATCAGGGCGTGAACAGCTTCTGGATCGGCGACCGCGCCCCCCTTTGGTGCGACGATCTCGAGACCGGGGCCGCCGGGTTCAGCCACGGCGCCACCATCCCCTGGCAGTCGCTCACCGGCATCGCCGACGAGTGGTCGGTGGGGAGCCCCATCGGCGGCGGCACGTTCGATCCCGACGTGTCAGCCTCGGGCTCGATGCACTGGAACACCGCGCTCGACGCGGACTACCAACCGAACAACGCCGAGCACCTGCTCAGCCCTTCGGTGAACATCACCACCGAAGGGCGCATGCGCCTCTTCACCTACCAGCGCTGGCTCTCGGTCGAGGATGGCCTCTACGATCGCGCGCAGGTGGTGATCACCGACGGCACGACGTTCACGCCGATCTGGTCCAACGCCGCGACGCCGGCCGGCACCACCGCGTTGGTCGACACCGATTGGACGACCGTCGACCACGACCTCACGCTCTGGCTCTCGCCCGAGGGCGTGGCGGCCACTCCGCTCAACTTCGGCTTTTCGCTCCAGACGGATGCGGGCCTGGAGTTCGGCGGCTGGGGCCTCGACGACCTCTGCGTGGTCGAGCTCGACGACCCTCCCGACCACTACCGCCGGGTCGGCCTCACCGCGGCCTGGACCGACAGCGGCGAAGCAGATGTGGGGGAGGTCACCCTCGGCTGGCACACCCCGTGGATCCACCCGCTCGCCGGCACCGTGCTGCTCCGTCAGGAAGGCCGCGCCCCCGAGAGCCTCGACGACGGCGTGATCGTGCACCTCGACCTCTCCCCGGTGTACGGCGAGGAGCACACGGTGGTCGACACGCTCCCCGGCCTGAATCGCGGCACGAGCTGGACCTACGCCCTCTTCGCCTGGGGCCGCGATGACGTCGACGCCTACACGGTGGCGGTGGACGGTCAGAACGCCCGCACGCTCAGCTTCGAGCTTCGCGACACCGCGGTTCCGGTCGACACGAGCGAAGACACCAGCGCGCCCGAGGACACTGGGACCCCCGAGGACCCTCCCCCGAACGACACGGGCAAGCCCAGCGATCCGGAGTGCGGCTGCGCCTCGGGCGCAAGCCCGGCGGCGGCGCTCGCCGTGGGCGCGGCCCTGCTCCTCCTGCGCCGTCGCCGCCGCTGAGGCGGCCAGCCGGTATCAGGGAGCGGCGCGGTCCTCGCACTGCCCGCCGTCGAAGGTCCACTCGGTGCCGCACCCCCAGCAGTCCACCGAGCCGTCGGCAGCCAGCGCACACGAGTGTCCCGTTCCGGCCCCGACCATCGTCCATCCCGTGCCGCCGGGGGCCTCACACTGACCGAGGTTGGGGTCGCCGGTGATCTCCCCGTTGCCGCAACCCCAACAATCCACCGCGCCAGTGGCGCTCACCGCGCAGCCGTGCACCATGCCGACGTCGACGTTGCGGTGCACCCCGGCCGGCGGGCTCGCTTCGCCGAAGGTGTCGCGGCCCCAACACTCCAGTTCGTTCTCGGTGGTGAGCCCGCAGGAGATCGCCGACGTGACCGAGATCTCGGTGAAGCTCTTGTCCGTGGGGGCATCACACTGACCGTCGGGCGGCGGCATGGTGGTCTCACAGCCCCAGCAGACCGCCACCCCGTCATCCCGGATGGCGCAGCTCTGGTTCTCCCCCGCGCTCACGCGGGTGTACTGCCCCTCGGGCGGCGAGCACTGACCGGCGTCGTGGCCCTCGCAGCCCCAACAGGCGAGGGTGCCGTCCGCCGCGATCCCGCAGGTGTGGTACACGCCGGCGCTCACCGACTGCCACTGTCCGGTCGGCGCCGGACACTGGCCCACGTCATTGCCCTCGCAGCCGAAGCAGACCAGCTCGCCGGCGTCGGTCACGCCGCAGGTGTGCCAGAGGCCCCCGTCCACCGAGTCGAAGCCCACCCCGGGCGGAGGCTCCCCCTGTCCGGTGTGGGCGTAGCCCCAGCACTCCACGCTCCCGTCCGAGATGAGCACGCAGTTGTGCGTGGAGCCCACGGTGAGCGCCACCACGGTGGGCGGAACGGGCGCGGTGTCCTCGCCGCTGTCCTCCGACGTGTCATCGGACGTGTCGTTGCCGGTTTCGCCGCCACTGTCCTCGCCGGAATGGCCACCGGTGTCGGAAGCGGTGTCGTCCGCCGTGTCGATCACCGACGGAGCAGAAGAATCCGGGTGGTCGGAGGGCGCGCATCCGGCGGCCCAGAGGAGGAGGAGGAGCATCATCCGTGCAAGTATACCGTGACTGGCCTCAGCTTTCGTTCGCCTCGGGAAGAGCTTCCGGGTGGAGGGCGGCACGCACCAGCTCCAGACAGCGGCGGGCGGCGCGCTTGGCGCCCGGACTCTCGCCCCCGCGGGCCTCGCGCGCGGCGCTACGGAGGGCCTGCCGGTCGCCCGAGGGGTGCTGGGAGAGGAAGGTGTTGAGCACCCCGTCGTCCCCCGCCACGATGCGGTTGCGCCAGGACTCGGCGGCCTGGGCCGCGAGCAGGGCCGGCCCCCCACCGTCGAGCACGACGTGGATGGCCTCCATGTCGGCGTGGGCGAGGAGCAGCTTCGCCCGCATCAGCGAGCGCCGGCGCTCGGGCTTCAGCGCGGAGTTGGCGAGGTTCTCGAAATGTTCGAGCGCCTCCTCGTCGAGAGGGAGCGCCCGCCGCTGGGCTGGGGGGAGCTTGGCGATCCGAATGGCGAGCGCCTTGAGCGCCTCCATCTCCTCGCGATGCTCCCACCGGACCGTGCGATCGGAGCTGAGCGTCTCCTCGCGGAGACGCCCGGATTCTTCGACCTCATGAAAGGGCTTGCGTGCCATGCGGCGCGCCTATCCGCTTTTTACGCCGAAGCCTTTCGGGAGAGCGCGGCGGACCAGTCGACCCGCCCGGGCCCAGGTCCTCGCCGTCCACCGTCACGACGAAGTTGTCGCAGAGCACGTTCTGGTCGGGGAGGGTGAAGGCCAGTTCCAACCAACGTGCTTCGGGGTCGGTGTACTGGTAGGTCCACGTGCCCGCGAAGGTGACGTCGTAGAGCGGGAACCAGAGCAGCCCACGGCGCCGCTCGTCGAGGCGAAGGTCCACGTCGATCACGGAGGACGAGGCCTCGACGACCCGCTCGCGGGACGCCTACTTCCGATCCACCCGCGTGCTCAGCACTCGCCCCGTGCCGTCCGTGATGTCCTGCTTGGTCACCACCTCCTCCACCCAGCGCACCGTGAAGACGGGCGCGGCCTGCCGCTGGGCGTTGCACCACAGCTCCCCGACTTCGCTACGCAGCGATCCTTCGCTGTCGTTGGTGCGGCTGTCGGTGACCCACGCGAGGACCAGCCAGCCGACCGCGGCCATGAGGAAGACGGTGAAGATGCCGATCGCGCGAAGGACTGGATGCACGGAAACTCCCGAGGTGCATCCCCAACCTACGGGGGCGCCGTGGCCGTCCCGTGGTCGGGCCGGAGCGGACGGCGGGCGAGATCGTGCAAGCCCCGTGCAGGCCGCTCAGGCGCGGCGACGACGTCCGGCCAGGAGCAGCGCCCCGATCGTCAGACCGGCGGCGGCCCCACGCGAGCCGCTGGTGCAGCCGCAGCTGCCCGCATCGACCACCCCGGTGTCGACGCCCTCCGGACAACCCTCGTGGATCCTGGCGTTCTCGTCGTCGCAGTCGGCGGCCCACGAGAAGCCGTCCTGGTCCTTGTCGTCGTCGTTGCCATCGCAGTTCTGGTCGATCCCGTCGTGCCAGATCTCCTCGGCGCTGCCGTTCACGGCGGGGTCGGCGTCGTCGCAAGCGAGGCCGCCAGCCTCGGCCGCCGCCTGCCCGTCTCCATCCTGGTCGTTGTCGTCGTTGCCGGCGCAGTCGGCATCGAGACCATCGTAGGGCACGTCCACCTGACCGGGCGCCACCGTGGGGTCGAGGTCGTCGCAGTCGGCGCCGCCGCAGGCCTCCGCCGCCTCCCCGTCGAGGTCCTGGTCGCAGCAGGCGCGCTCGCCCTCGATCATGTACTCGGCCTGGGCTTCCATGGCGGTGTCGCCGAAGGCGAGAACGAGGGTGAAGGCGGCGGCCCGGCCCGGGGGCAGCGAGCCTTCCGGCCACCAGAGCGCCCCGAGCGCCGAATCGGACTCGGAGCCGTCCCCGTCGACAAGCAGCACGTCGGCATCGGTGCTGCTCTGCCAGTCGGACCAGGAGCCGAGCAGTTAGACCGCCGACGTGCAGCCACCGAGACCCACCGTGTACAGGAGCGAGGGGGCGACCGCCTGCGTGAAGTCCTGCGTGCCATCCCCATCGAGGTCGAGCACGTCATGGCGGGTGTTGTAGGAGCCGGTGCCGCTCACCTCGGGGTCGGGGTCCAGGCCGTACAGCAGGCGCTGGAGGTCCACCGTCCGCGTGCTGTCGTTGCGGAGCACGAAGGTCACCGCCACCGAGCGCCCGTCCACCGCGAAGCTCTCGGTCTTCTCGATGGTGAACTCGGTCGTCGCGTAGGTCCAGCGCATGCCGAGCCGCCCCTCCTCGGCCAGCTCCTCCGCGCCGGTCACGAAGGCCGTCGAACCCAACGAGGAGATGGCATACGCGCCGCGCTCCTCACCGTCAGCCTCGTACTGAACCATCCACGACTGCCAAGCGGTGCCGGCGTGGACCCACTCGACCCAGCTGTCGCCATGGAGCACGCGGATGCCCGCGGCATCGACCGTGTCGGCGAGGGTACCCGTGGCGTTCCAGCTCAGGGCCATGGAGTCGGCGCTGAGGGTGGTGGCCAGCGCGAGCGAGGGCAGCAGAATCAAAGAGCACCAAGGTGGTTCAGCCGGAGATTAGCACAGCCGCGCTCATGGCTCTCCCGTGAGCGCCTTCGGCTCCGCCTCCTCGCCTTCGGGGGACAACGCGCGCAGCGGCGGGCCCCGCCAACCCGTGGCCACCCACAGAAGCGCGGTCCCGAACATCAGCAGGAAGGGCACCGCGCCACACTCCCCTCGCCCCCCCGCCCGCGCCGCCGCGGCGAAGTGGGGCAGGCAGAGGAACAGCTCCGCCCACCCCAGCGCCGGGAGCGCCGCGACATAGCTCGAGCCCTCGGATGCCCCGCGCTTGGGGGTGCGGGCGAAGGCCTCCCGGGTGCCACGCAGCCCGCTGAGCGTGGCCCGGGCCTGCGAGACCACGAGCCCGAGCGCCAGAAGGACCGCCCCCGGAACCCCGGCCCAGCCGCCGGCAGCCACCCGATAGAACAGGAGGTTGGGGAGGGTGCAGAGTGTGAGCGGAAGGGCGGCCAGAATGCCCTCCGCGCCGCGGCCCCCCGCCATCACGGCCCAGGGGAGGCAGATGGCCAGCCCCAGCGCCGGCAGCCAGGAGAGGTTGGCGCCGAGGTGGGCGAGCGCCTCGACGCGTACGCCAACGGGGACCGGGGCGCGGAGCACCCGTCCCGCAAGCTTGCGCAGGGTTTGGATGGAGCCCATCGCCCACCGCCGCTGCTGCGCGCGAAAGGCGGCCATGGTGGAGGGCACCTCGGCGGGAACCACGACGGCGGCGGCGTAGGCGAAGCGCCACCCGGCCAGCTGGGCCCGGTAGGAGAGGTCGAGGTCCTCGGTGAGCGTGTCGCCCTGCCAGCCGCCCGCGGCCTCGATGCAGGCGCGCCGCCAGACCCCCGCGGTGCCATTGAAGTTGAACCAGCAGCCGAGCGCCGCCCGCGCCGCGTGATCGAGCTTGAAGTGGCCGTCGAGCAGGGTGGCCTGGGCCTGCGTGAGCACCGACTCCTCGGGGTTGAGGTGACCCCAGCGGGCCTGCACCAGCCCGACCTGCGGGTCGTGGAAGTGGGGGACCACCCGGCACAGGAAGTCCCGGCCGGGGAGGAAGTCGGCGTCGAAGATGGCGAACAGCTCGCCGCGAGCCGCTCGGACGCCTTCCGCGAGGGCCCCGGCCTTGAACCCCGCGCGGTGCGTCCGTCGCAGAACCGACACCGAGACCCCGCGTGCCCGAGCCTCCGCCGCTGCGGCATCCACGATGGTGCGCGTGTCGTCGGTGGAGTCGTCGAGCACCTGGACCTCGAAGCGGTCCCGGGGCCATGCCAGGGCCGCGCAGGCGGCGACGACCCGCGCGGCCACGTCGCGCTCGTTGAACAGCGGGACCTGCACGGTGACGAAGGGGGGCTCCGCCCCGAGGGCGGCCGGCGGCAGCGGCGACGGCCGGCGCGCCTGCCACCATACGGCCGCGAGCAACCACAGCCGGTGCACGCTGTGCAGCGAGGCGAGCAGAACGAGCCCGAGGACGACGCCGTCGAGGACCGTGATCAGGCTCGAAGCGGCCGTGGGCATCGCGGCGGCCCCTAACCTGCGACCCGCGCGATAGGACCGCGCTCCCATGCCCGCCGCCACCGCCGACCCTGCTCCCCGCCCCCTGGGCCGGCTGCTGCGGATCGTCGGCCTGCTCGTCTTCGGCGCGCTTGTGGCTTCTCGCCTCGACCTCGGCGCGGTGCGGGCCG
>SXGQ01797686.1_pt1 | contig 10449 bp, 7 predicted proteins | sample 3178371 | NCBI WGS metagenome assembly SXGQ01 (sample SAMN11356859, study PRJNA531348) | freshwater metagenome | isolation source: freshwater sample F1-20 | place: China: Fuxian Lake, Yuxi | collected 2017-12-25 | reverse complement strand
GCTACGGGGACCAGGTCTTCGCCGCTCGCGCCGAGGCGATGACCGCGGCAGAGAACGTGGGCTGGGGCACCGGCACGGCCCGAGCGGTCTACGACGAGTTCGTCCGCTCGCCGGCGCACAAGGACAAGATCCTGTCCGGAGCCCTCACCGACGCGGCCGTCGGCTGCGTGCGGGACTCGGCCGGCGAGCTCTGGGTCACCGTCAACTTCTGGGGCTGAACCCCTCGCGGGCCATGCGGTGACACCACCCGATCGGCCTGGTCCGCAGGGGGTGCTGACCAGGCGCGAAATGGACATGACGGACCATTGGGCCGAGACGCGCAAGGCTGGACACTGGGTCGATGCCCCCCAAGCGCTTCCGCCCGCTCTTCGCAACCCGGCCCCTGGCCGTCGTCCTCGCCGTCCTCGTCGGCATCTCGACCCTCGTCGGGCTCCAGCCGGCGGTCGCCGACACGGCGACACCTGACCCGACGACCGGAGCCACGAACGTGGCGCTCCCTGCCGACGCTGCCGTCCTCCTCGTGGACGGGCAGAACTGGAACCAGGCCGTGTGGCCCCCGGACGGCTCCGCCGAGCTGCCCTTCCCGACCATCAAGATGGCTGTGGCCCAGGCCCAGAAGCTGCGCAGCAGCGGTCGAGCGGTGCGCATCGTCGTGAACCCGGGCACCTACCGGGAGTCCGTCACGATCGGCTCCTCGGGCAGCAACCCCCCGCTCGTGCTGGAGTCCGCCGAGCCGGGCCGCGCCGTCGTCTCCGGCGCCGACCTCGAGTCCCGCTGGACCCCCGTCGCCGGCACGGACCTCCTGCAGGCCCCCTGGGACCAGGACTGGGGCCTCGCCCCCGTCCCGTCGACCTGGGACGGGGTCAACGTCTCCGACGCCGTTCGCCGTCGCGAGTCGGTGCTGGTGGACGGCTCGCCCCTGAAGCAGGTCCTCACCCAGGCCGAGCTCACCGCTGGCTCCTTCTTCGTCGACGAGGCCGGCGACCGTCTGGTCGTGCGCCCGCCCACCGGCACCGCCGCCCTCTCCGGGCGCGCCGTCGAGGTCGCCCGCCGCGAGCGGACCCTCCACGTGTTCGGCACCGCCGACGACGTCACCGTCCGCGGCTTCACCTTCGAGGCTGCTGCCGCACCCTTCGAGAAGCACATGGTGTACGTCTCCGACGCCACCGACGTGCTCCTCGAGGGCAACACGTTCCGCTACTCGAGCTGGGGTGGGCTCGGTCTGTGCTGCGGATCCCGCATCACCGTTCGGGGCAACACGGCGATCGACAACGGCGGCAACGGCATCGACTCCTACAAGACGTCGGGGCTCGTGCTCGAGGGCAACACCATGACCGCCAACAACGTGCGCGGCGCTGCGAACGGGTACACCGGGTGGTCGGTGGCCGGCTCGAAGCACCTGCTGCTCCGCGACGCCCTCTTCACCGGCAACACCTACGACTTCAACCGGTCCCGGGGGCTGTGGCTCGACACCGGCGTGAGCAACGTCGTCGTCCGGGGCGATCGGGCGTGCAGCAACACCCGCGAGGGCCTCTTCGTCGAAGCGGTCCAGGGACCGGTCACGATCGAGGACAGCACGTTCTGCGTGAACGGCCACGGCGGGATCATCGTCGCCACCAGCCGGAGCATCACGATCCAGCGCTCGGTCCTGTCGGGGAACGGCAAGGGCAACCTGGTCTTCGCCGGGGAGCGGAGCCGCACCTGGAGGGACCACCTGACCGGCGCATCGATCACCGTCGGTGACTTCGAGGACATCCGCCTCCTCGGGAACCAGCTCACGTCGGGCGGTGGCGCGCCGCTGGTCATGACGCCGGTGATCCCGATGCAGGACTGGACCGCACGCCTCCGGGCCGGGCAGATCGTCTCCCGCGCCAACACCTGGAGCCATCCGAGGCTCGCCGACGCCATCAAGGTCCAGGGCACGAGCTACCCCAAGGCCGACTGGGACGTCCTCACCGGCGAGGGCGTCGTCACCACGACCACCGCTGCTCCGACGACGACCGCTGCTCCCACGACCACGGCGGCGCCGACCACCACCGCTGCTCCCACGACGACGACCACCACCACGGTCAAGGTGATCACGACCACCAAGCCCGGGAAGGGCAACGCCAAGCGGTAGCGGTCAGCCGTCGGCGCGGGCCTCGTAGGTGCCGTACTGCAGGTCGGCGGTCACGTCGTTGGCCACGAAGCCGACCAGCGGCAGCCGCGCCTCTCGTAGCCGCTGGAGCAACGTCCGCAGCTCGCGCCGACGGACCTGGCCGAGGCGGGCCACGACGATGACCCCGTCCACGGCCCGGGCGGCCACGAGGGGGTCGGCCACCGGCAGGGCGGGCGGAACGTCGACGATGACCAGCTCCGCCTGGGCGGCCGCGGTCCGGACGAGGGTGGCGAACGCCTGCCTCTCGAGCAGCTCGTTCGCCGCGTCGGACGGAGGTCCTGCGGTCAGCACCGCGAGGTTCGGCTGGACGTAGGTCACCGCCTCACCGAAGCGGGACGTGCCCAGCAGCACCGACGACAGGCCGAGGTCGTTCAGCAGGTCGAAGCTGCGGTGGACGGTCGGGCGGCGGAGATCGGCGTCGATGAGCACGACCCGCGATCCCGACTCGGCGAACGCCCGCGCCAGGTTCACCGCCGTCGTGGTCTTGCCCTCGCCGCCGACCGCGCTGGTCACGACCAGGGAGCGCAGCGGCTCGTCACGCAGGCGGAGCGCGGTGCGCAGGTACCGGAAGGCCTCGTGCACGGCCGGGTCCGTCGATCCGCCGGTCAGGTCGGCTGGCCTGCCCGCATGGGGGATCGACGCGAGGAGCGGGACTGCGGGATCGACCAGGGACAGGTCCTCCACGCTCGACGTGCGGTCCTGCGCGATCTCACGGACCACCGCCACGGCGATGCCGGCGAGCAGTCCCAGCACCGCTGCGGTGAGGCCCGTGCGGACCGGCTTGGGCGAGACCGGCGTCGTGGCGACCTGGGCCCGCTCGACGATCTCGGTCCCGCCCTCGCGGAGCGCGGCCTCGACGTCGAGCTCGTCGGCTCGGCGGGAGAAGTCGAGGACCTGCGCCGCCAGCGCCACGCGGTTCACCCGGAGGTTCTCGGTCGTCACGGGATCGGTGGCCGGGTCCGCGAGCTGCGCGTCGATCGTCGCGATCTGCTCGGTCGCCGACGTGCTCCGGCGGCGGAGCTCCTCGGACTGCTCGACCAGTGCCTCCACCGACTGGCGCTGACGCTCCTGGACGTAGACCTCGGCGTAGGCGTCGGCTGCGGCAGCAGCACCTGCGGCACTCGGCGCGTGCACGCGGATCTCGATGACCTCGCTGAACCCGACGAGCACGGCGGTGACGCGACCGAAGGGGGCGCGGTCCGCCCCGAGGCGCTCCTCGACCAGGGCGCGCAGCGGCCCGGACTGGATCACCTCGACCCCCGTGAGCAGGTCCCGGCTCCGGGTCTGGGCGTTGTCGGTCCGCTCGGTGTCGAACGGGGACACCGAGTTGTCGGCACGCACCCGGACGGCGGAGGTCGATGCGTACGTCGCGTCCTCCAGCAGCGTCGGCACCACCCCGAGGGCCAGCACCAGCAGGGTCGTCGCCACGATCGTGATCCGGTGGCGCACCAGGAGCTGGGCGTAGGCGCGGAGGCGCTGGTCTGAGCTCTGCAGCACGGCACTCGTTTCGGTCACCGTCGGACGGGGCGCGGCAAGGTACCCCGGCGGATGGAGTCGCCCGGGAACGGGACATCCTTCGCCACTCGTGACAGAACACCCTCCTGCGCTCGGGTACGGTCCGCCCTCGTGGGCGAGGCACCGGAGAGCTGGTCGTGTCCGGTGTGCGGGCACCGAGGGCAACGCCCGGCGTTCCGCTCCCGCACCCGGACGCTCGACCAGCCGGACCCCGACGACATGGCGCCGGCCGCCAGCGGGTTCGGGACGACGCTCGGCGACGTCGTGCGCTGCGACGCCTGCGGGCACGGTTCGCTGCGGCAGGTGCCGTCGAGCGAGGACCTGGCCCGCACCTACGCACACGTCGAGGACACCTCGTCGCTGGACGAGGAACACGGTCAGATCGCCACCGCCACCCGCGACCTCGAGGCCGTGCACCAGCACCTCGCCGGCGGTCCCGGCGCGCTCCTCGACATCGGCTGCTGGACCGGGTCCCTGCTCGACGCCGCCCGGACGCTCGGCTGGGACACCGAGGGGATCGAGCCCTCGGACTGGGCGGCCTCCCAGGCGGAGCAGCGAGGGCATCCCGTGGCCGTCGGCGCCCTGGGGGACGTCACGCTGCAGCGCGACCGCTACCAGGTCATCGCGTGCTGCGACGTGCTCGAGCACCTGGTGGACCCCGCCGAGGCGGCGCGACGGATCGCCGACCTGCTCGAGCCAGGCGGGCTCCTCTTCGCCACCGTGCCCGACGCCGGCAGCCGCCTCGCACGGGTGCTCGGGCACCGGTGGTGGTCCGTGCTCCCGATGCACGTCCAGTACTTCACCCGCGACTCGCTCAGCTCGCTCCTCGACCACGCCGATCTGGAGGTCCTCTCCGTGCGCACCCACCCCAAGGTCTTCACCCGCCGGTACTACGCGGACCGGCTCGGCGAGTTCGTGCCCGGTGCCCGGCGCGGGGTCGCTCGGCTGACCTCCGCTGGGACCTGGGCGGACCGGCCCTTCGCCCCGGACCTCCGTGACCGGATCGCGGTCGTCGCACGCCGACGTGTCGGGAGCGCAGGGCGATGAAGGTCGTGGTGGTCGGCGCCGGCTGGTCCGGGGCCGTCGTCGCCCGGGAGCTGCACGATGCCGGCGTCGAGGTCACCGTGGTCGAGCGCGGCGACGTCGTCGGGGGCCACTCCAGGGCCGAGGTCCTCAACGGCGTGGTGTACGAGCCCAACGGCGCGCACATCTTCCACACGTCGAACCGCCGTGTCGCCGAGTACGTCCAGCGGTTCGGGATGTCCCGTCCCTACGAGCACCGGGTGCTGACCGAGGTCTACCTGCGCGAGGACGACGACGAGCCGCACCTGCTGTCGTGGCCACCCCAGGTCGACGAGCTGCGGGCCCTGCCCGACTGGCCTGCGATCGAGCGCGAGCTCGCAGCGCTGCCTGCGCAGCCCGGCGGCGACGACTTCGAGACCTGGGTCGTGTCCCTCATGGGTCGGCGCCTGTACGAGCTGTTCATCGAGGGCTACACGCGCAAGCAGTGGGGGTGCGAGCCCTCCGAGCTCTCGAGCCGGTTCGCACCGAAGCGCGTCGACCTGCGCGACGACGGGTACACCCGCCTGTTCAGGGACGCCTGGGAGCTGTTCCCGCCGACCGGCGCGAACAGCACGATCGAAGCCGTCCTGGCACCGGTGCCCGTCACGTGCGGCGTCGAGGTCGGCGTGGACGACCTGCTCGATCTCTTCGGCCCCGCCGATGCCGTCGTCATCACCGCCCCGCTCGACGACTTCCTCGGCCGTCCGGGCGAGCTCGCGTGGCGCGGGATCCGGATGGTCTCCCGGTACGTCCCGACCGACTCACCCGCCGGGACCGTCACCGCGGCGTACGTCGTCAACCGGCCGAGCGAGCGTGTCCCGTACACGCGCACGGTGGAGACCAAGCACGCCTCCGGCCAGCTGATCGGCGGCACGGTCGTCAGCGAGGAGCACCCGGGTGCGCCGGCCCGCCACTACCCGGTCCCCACGGTCGACGGTCGCTACGAGCAACGCAACCTCGAGCTCCAGCAGGAGGTGCGGGAGCGGCTGTCGAACGTTCAGGTGCACTTCTGCGGTCGGTTGTCGACCTACACCTACATCGACCAAGACCAAGCCATCGACCGGGCGTTCGCCTGTGTCGACGGCATCCTCGGGGGTCGGATCCTGAGCACCTGAAGGAGTCCGATGAGAAACGTCGAATCGAGCGTGGCAATCGCCATCCCGGCCTACAACGAGGCCGAGGGCATCGCAGGGTTCCTCCTCGAGATCGACGAGGCCCTCGATGGACAGGTCGCTGACGTGACCTTCGTCGTGATCGACGACTGCTCCACGGACGACACGGTCGACGTGCTCGAGTCGCTCCGGCCGCAGCTGAAGGGCCGGCTCGTCGTGGGATCCACCGGCACCAACTGCGGCCACGGTCCTGCGGCGCTGGCTGCGTACCGGCAGGCGCTCGACACGGGAGCGACGCACATCGTCGGCGTCGATGGCGACGGCCAGTTCCTCGGCACCGACATCCGCCGGGTGCTCGTGCTGCTCGAGGACGGTGGCGACGGGGTGTGCGGGGTGCGCCGGTTCCGCTACGACCCCTGGTTCCGCATGCTCATGACCAGGCTCCTGCGGGTGTACATCCTGCGCCTGTTCGGCGTGCCGACACGGGACGCGAACTGCCCGCTGCGGGGCTACCGGGCCGAGCTGCTCGACGAGCTGCTCCGTTGGATCCCCGACGGCTCCATGATCCCGAACGTGCACCTGGCGATCCTGGCGGCGCGTCGCGGCGCCACCCTCGTCGAGGTCGACGTGAACCACCGGGTCCGCCGGGGCGACTCTGCGACGGGCACGATGTTCTCGTCCGCCGACAGCCTCGGGGTCCTGAAGCGGTTGGGGGCGTTCTCCCTCCGTGCGGTCGCCGAGTCCTGGCGGTTCCGGCACGACCTCAACAGCGGGCGCCGACCCATGGTCGATGCTCGTCGAGGGACCCACCTGCGCGCTGCGTAGGCGCGGGTGGGCACCGCTCGCGCCCTCGCCGGCCTCGCCGGCGCGGTCCTGGTCACCATCGGCTGGGCCGCCTTCGGTACCGCTGCTGCCAGGCGGTGGGCGGCCGACCTGCCGCTCGTGCTGCATCGCTCCGCTGCGGCCGTCCTCGGCCTCGCAGGAGCGCTGCTCACCGCAGTGCTGCTCGGGTCCGTCGGGCTGCTCGTGGGATGGGCGATCGTCGCGGTCGGGCTCCTCGCCGGTGCGCTCGGCGCGCTCGAGCTGCGGCGGGGTGAGACCCGGCACGAGCCCGCTCCCGCCGATCCCCCCGCCCGCCTCGACCTGACGCTCCTCGGCATCGCCGGTGCGGTCCTCGCCGTGCGGTGGGCGGCCGAGGTCCTGCAGACCCTCGATCGCGGCTTCTCGCACGCCGATGAGCTGCACTACCACCTCACCCTCAGCGCCCTGTTCGTGCAGTCGGGACAGACGTGGCCCATCCGGTTCATGTCGGTGGGCGACGGTGCCGCCTACCACCCAGCGCACTCCGAGCTCCTCCATGCGCTCGGCATGGCGGTGGTCGGCTCGGACTTCCTGTCCATCTTCTGGAACCTCGGCGTCGCCGTCCTGGCGGTGGCCGCCGGGTGGGCCATCGGTCGACAGGCCGGCAACCCGGGAGCGGGCGCACTCCTCGTCGCCGCGTCGCTTGCGCTTCCGCTGGCCGTCGCCGAGAGCGGTTCTGCGTTGAACGACACGATGGCGATCGCACTCCTGCTCGTCGCGGTCGCGCTGCTCCTGGACGCTTCGCGCCGCACGGCCGACATCAGGATCACCGCGCTGGCCGGGATCGCGGCCGGGCTCGCGGTCGGCACGAAGCTGACCGTGGTGGTCGCAGCGGCCGGGCTGCTGGTCTTCGTCGCGCTGGCCGGCGACGCCGTCGGCCGGTGGACCCGCACGACGGCCTTCGCTGGCGCGGCGCTGGTGTCGGGCGGGTACTGGTACCTGCGCAACCTCGTCCACACCGGCAACCCCGTCCCGGCCCTGTCGTTCGGACCGCTGCCGGGGCCCGACCTCGAGCTGCAGCGAGCGGTCGAGTTCCCGGTGCTCGACTACGTGACCGACCTCGACGTGTGGCGCACCTGGTTCGTCCCCGGGTTCGAGTTCTTCGCCGGTCCCCTCTGGCCGGTGCTCGTCGGCCTGGTCCTTGCCGGAGCTGTGGCCGCTCTGTCCCTGTGGCGCAGCGACCGGCGCTGGGCGCTCCTCGGCGGTGTCGGGTTGTTGAGCCTGGCCGGGTACGCCGCCACCCCGACCTCGGCCGCCGGAGCGCCCGGTGCGCCCCTGCTGTTCCAGTACAACCTGCGATACGCGGTGCCCGGAGCCCTCCTGTGCGCGCTGGCCGGACTCGCCCACCCGGCGTTGCACCGCCGGCCGGTGCTCACCAGCGTCATCGCCGGCTCGGCCGTCGCCGCCGCCAACCTCCACGGCATCGATCCGGGCCGGGCGGTCCTCGCCTCCGTCGGGGTGGCTGCCGTGGTCGGCGCGGCGTGGGTCGTCGCACGGTTTCGTCCGCAGCCGCTCGTCGCTGCCGGAACAGCGCTCGCCGTCGCGGTCGTGGCGCTCGTCGCCGGGGTGGCGATGGAGCAGCGCTACCTGGACCGCCGCTGGGAGCCTGACCTCGCCCGGTGGCCCGCGTACGAGGCCGGTGACCGGGCCAGCGGGGTCGCCGTCGGCGTGACCGGGTTCCCGCAGACCTACCCGTTCTTCGGTGCCCGCCTCGACAACCGGGTCGTGGTGCTCGGACGCGAGGAGGGTCACGAGCTGCGGCCGTACCGAACGTGCGACGCGTGGACGGGCTCCGTCCGCGCCGCCGACCTCGACGTGGTCGTGGTCGTGTCGGAGCCGGGGCTCGCAGCCTCCGAGCTCGGCGACCTCCTGATCCACCGACCCGTTCGATGGATGCGCCAGGCCGGGGCCGAGGTGCTCCTGGACGCACCCGGTGCAACGGTGTTCGACGTCCGGGACCTCGCCCCGTGCGAGAGCACGCCGGCGGCCGGGGTGTCCGAGCCATGAGGCAAGGTCCCGAGCAGCCATCGGGGCCCCAGCGGCGACCGCTGCCGCTCGTGGTCGTGGCGCTGGTCGTGGTCGGGGTGGTCATCAGGCTCACCTTCGCCGCATCGACGGACGGCAACGTCTTCGACCTGCGGTCCTACGTCGTCGTCGCCGACGGGCTGCGGGACGGGGAACCGTTCGACCTGTACGCAACCGTCAACGACGGCACGTTCCCACGTTGGCCGTACCTCCCCGGCTACCTGCCCGTGGTCCTCGTGGCCGGTTGGTTCGACGGCGCCCTCGACATGGCGAGGTCGATGCGCCTCCCACCCATCGCAGCCGATGTTGCGATCGCGTTCGTCGTCGCCGCCGCCACGCTTCGCCGCACCGCGTCGCGGACGTCGACCACCTGGGCTGCGGGAGCGGTCGCACTGGGACCGGTCTTCATCCTGCTGTCCGGTCACCACGGTCAGCTCGACAGCGTCGCGATCCTCCCGGCGGTGCTCTCACTGGCCGTCCGTCGTCAACGGCCGGACGAGCGGGGCGACATCTGGTGCGGGTTGCTGCTCGGCTGCGCGATCGCCCTGAAGACCACGCCCGCCATCCTCCTGCTCGCCTTCGTGCCCGCCGTGCCGAGCGCTGTGCGACGTGTCCGTCTGCTGGCCGCCGCCGCTGCGGTGCCTGCCATCACGGTGCTCCCCTTCGTCCTCACCGCGCCGGGAGACACGATCCGGAGCCTGACCTACAAGGGTCTGCCCGGGCTCGGGGGCTGGAGCCTGCTGGTGCAACCCTCGGCGGCAGCGGACTGGCTCGGCATGCAACCGCTGCAGCAGTCAGCGCTGACCGAGCTCACGCAGGCCGTCGCACCCGCCGTGCTCCTCACCGTCCTGGCTGCGACGGCGATGGTCACCCACGCTCGAGGCCTGTCCCTCGAGGTCCGGTGCCTGGCGTTGTGGGCTGCCTTCTTCGCCGCGTCGATGAACTTCTCGCTCGGCTACGTGGTGTGGGCACTGCCCTTCGTCCTGCTCGCCGGCCACGTGCGCGCTGCGTGGTGGATCCAGGTGGCACTGCTGCCCGCGGCTGCTGCGATCTACCTCATCCGGGTCGTCGACGGTTGGCCGGAAGCGGTCGCGCTCGGGCTGTACGTCCCCTACATGGGTTTCGCGCACCTCGTGCTGGTGCTCGGAACCGCCCGGTACCTCATGGGTCCGCCAGCGGCGATCGACCGATCGGCCTCGCGGGCATCCCGGCGACCACGGTTGCTGGCGGCACGTCGTTCGTGACCACCGCGTTGGCGGCGATCACCGCGTCCGCGCCGACGGTGACGCCGCTGGTGATGGTGACCTTGGCGCCACCCCACGTCCGGGCACCGATCCGCACGGGAGCCGTCTCGACGTGCCGGTACCACCACTCGCCTGCGGGCGGCTTCACGTGCCGGGAGTCGGTGATGGTGGTGTGCTCGCCGAGACCGGCCCGGTGCTCGATGTGCACCTCCTCGTCGCAGTGGACGACGGAGTAGTACGAGAGCAGCGTCTCGTCCTCGAACGTGAGGCGCCCTCGCACGTGGAGCACGACCCCGGTCCGCAGGAGGGCACCGCGACCGATGGACAGGGAGCCGCCGTCGAGCACCAACCGCACCCCGTCACCGAGGCGCGCGCCACGACCGATGTGCACGGTGCTGGACACCCGAGGGTGGACGCGCAGCAGCACCCGTCCTTCGATCCGGACCCCTCGCTCGACGCGGAGCTCCAGCGG
>SXGQ01494939.1_pt1 | contig 10449 bp, 7 predicted proteins | sample 3178371 | NCBI WGS metagenome assembly SXGQ01 (sample SAMN11356859, study PRJNA531348) | freshwater metagenome | isolation source: freshwater sample F1-20 | place: China: Fuxian Lake, Yuxi | collected 2017-12-25 | reverse complement strand
GTTCCGACGCCATCGGCGGTGTGGTGAACATCATCACGCGTCGCGACTTCTCGGGCGTGCAGGCCATGGTGGGCGGAAGCGACCCTGAGCGTGAAGGCGGTGAGACCGAAGAAGGCTCGCTGATCTTTGGCGCCTCGGGTGACCGTGGCTCGCTGCTCGCGGGCATCTCCTACACCCACCGCGACATCATTTTCCAGCGCGATCGTGACTACTCGTTCTCGGACAGCTCGATCTCGTCGTTCTCGAACGAGTTCTACAACGCGGCGGCAGCTCCGGGAACTCTCTACGGTTTCCGCGCGACCTCGCGTCACATCAACCCGACCTACGGTTCGGCGGTCCCGGGTGGCTGTGAAGGCCGCGGTTTCGTCAAGACTGGTTCGGGCGCGTCCTCACGCTGCTTCTACAACTACTCGCTCGAGGGTGCGTACGAAGCCGAGGTCGGCAACACCGCTCTCTTTGCGCGCGGTCAGTACGACCTGAACGACGACTGGACCACCTACCTCAACACGTCCATCTCGCGCGTCGAGTCCTTCGGCCGATACGCGCCGGTACCGTCGTCGCCCTGGCCGGGTGGCTCGATCTTCCTGCCGTCGAACTCGCCGAACCATCCGGCTAACAAGTTCCCGACGGCCGGTTATCCGACCACGCCGCTCTTCATGCGTCACCGCTTCGCGGCGCTTGGTAACCGCAATACGTTCACGGATGGCAATAACTACCTCGTCGACTGGGGTGTGGATGGCAAGTTCGGCAACTTCGACATCAACGCTGGTGTCCGCCGTTCCGATGCGCAGTACTACGAGTTCGGCCGCAACTACGTGGTGGGCGGTCTTGCCCAGCAGCAGATTTCGAGCGGTGCGTACAACATCTACAATCCGTTCGGTAACCCGCGTACGGTCCTCGACTCGATGATCGCGACCATCAACCGAGACGCGAAATTCCTCTCCAAGGAAATCTACGCCACGGCATCGACCGACCTCTTCGAACTGCCAGGTGGTACGGCGGGCATCGCTTTCGGTGGCGAGTACCGCAAAGAGACCTACCAGGATATCTACGACACGCTGCAGTCCTCCGGTCAGATCGTCGGCTCGGCGGGTAACTCGGCCTTCGGTGGACGTCAGGCCAAGGCCGCGTACCTCGAAGTATCGTTGCCGATCGTCAAGAGCCTCGAGGCCAACATCGCGGCTCGCTGGGACGAATACAGCGACTACGGTGATGACCTCTCGCCGCAGGTTGCCTTGCGCTGGACCCCGCTCGAGAGCGTGACCGTCCGTGCGAGCTACGGCGAAGGCTTCCGCGCTCCGACGCTCGACATCCTCTCGGCTCAGCCGGCGTTCAGCGCTTCTGGCGTGGCCGATCCGCGTACCTGTCAGGCTTTCGGTCTCGCACCGACGTGCACGACGCAGGTCACGACCTACTCTATCGCCAACCCGAACCTCGAGTCCGAGCAGTCGGAGCAGTTCGGCTTCGGTGTAGTGTGGGATCCGCTCGAGTGGCTCCGCGTCAAGACGGACTACTGGAACATCAAGCTCACCAACCAAGTGTCCTTCGTGGGCATCGGCACGATCATCGCGTGCCTTGAGCGTGGTACCGGAATCTGCCCGTCGGGTCTCAGCATCCTGCCCGCCAACGTCGATCCGCCGGTCGTAGCCAACGGCCTCGGATTCGTTCGCGCGCCGGCTGGGGAAATCCTCTACGGTCAGACGGGTTATGCCAACCTCGGCTTTACCGAGACGGACGGCGTCGACCTCAACATTCGCGCGTCGTACGACTTCGGCAGCTGGGGCAAGCTCGCGAGTGAGTTGCTGCTCAGCCGCACGCTCAACTACTCGGGCTCGTCGGGCGTCAACACCGTCGACAACGTCGGTGTGCCGGAAGAGCGCGGTATCCTGTCGAATACGTGGACGTACGGTGACTTCTCGTTCACCTGGAACGTCAACTACATCGCCTCGACCCGCTCGACCCAGGCCGACTACATCGATTCGTTCGGTCCGGACTACGACTACGGTTACGCGCTGCGCTTGCCGTCGTGGGTGACCCATGACGTGCAGCTCAACTGGAACGCGCCGTGGAACGGTCGTCTGACCCTCGGTGCGACCAACGTGACCGATAAGGATCCGGTGCAGGATCCGTTCGATCCGACCGGTCGGGGTTACGATCAGAGCCTCTACAATGGTTATGGCCGGGTGGTCTACTTCCGCCTGCTCCAGAACTTCTAATAGGCTCGAGTGCCAGTCGAAGAGGGGGGGCGAAAGCCCCCCTTCTTTTTTGGAGGACGTCCTTGACCAGCGATCGCGACACATCGACCGACGACTCGAGCCAACTGGCACGTCGCCGTCTGGCCTGGACCCGATTCTGGGGTCAAGGTCCCCTGCATTCGCTGGGCACGTCGTTCGCCGGCAATTACGCCGATGCGATCGGCACCTTCTGGCAGGCGGAGTTCGCCGCTTGCGGTCCACGCGACTCCATCCTCGATATCGGATGCGGCAATGGCCCGCTCGCGAAAATTTTGATCGACCTGTACCCCGAAGAGGGTCCGGAGTGGACGGGCATCGACCTGTCGAATCCTCGGCCGACGTGGATCGCACAGCTCGCCGAGTCCGCGGCGAAGCGCGTGCAGTTTCGCGGTGGGGTGCTCGCCGAGGAGCTGCCGTTCGAGGCGTCGAGTTTCGATCTTGTCGTGAGTCAATTCGGCATCGAGTATTCGGACCTCGCTCGTAGCCAGCCAGAGGTGATGCGCGTGCTGAAGCCGAGCGGCCGATTGGCTCTGGTCGTCCATCACGCGCAGTCCTTGCCGGTCTATGTCTCGCGGCAGGAACTGCGTCATCTCGAGTTTTTGAGTCGCAGCGATTTCCTCGAAAACGCAGCGACGATGATTCCATATTTCGCGCTGTTGAACGACGTCGAGGCGCGAGCGCGCCTTCAGTCGGATCCGCAGGCGGCCGAGGCGCGCCAAAGATTCGATGCCGCGCAAGGCGAGATTCAAAAACGCGTGGCGAGTGAACCGATCCCCGATCTACTCACCGCCGTGCAGATTTTCGTGCAGGACTGTTTTCGCGCCGCAGTGTCCGCCGGGGCGACTCCCGCGCTCGATCGCTTGACCGGCTATCGTGCATTGCTCGAAGACTCGCGTTTGCGTCTCGAGGATCTCGTGCGCAGTGCGCTCGACGAAGCGGGGATACTCGCCTTGCAGGAGCGCTTCAAATCGGCGAAAGGCCGCGCCGCACACAGCTCGCTCAACGCGCTCAGCGTCAACGATCAGGTGTTCGGTTGGGCGCTGCGAGTTTCCTGATCAGGTTGGAGGTCTGATGTCCTCGGACCATTGGGATCAATTTCTGCAGACCGGCGCGATCGCGTCCTGTCCCACCAATGCGGAGGGGACTTACGATCTCGAGCTCGAGCAGGGCTGGCGATCGTTTTTCTCGGCGCTTGCTGAGGGCGCGGTCATCCTCGACGTGGGCACGGGCAATGGCCCCATCTTGCTCATCGCGAAAAACGTATCGGAGTCCACCGATCGGAAATTCCGACTGCATGGTGCAGATCGCGCAGCCATCGATCCGCCGCGACACGTGCCAGGCGGCGTTGAGCGATATTCGGGGATCACGTTTCATGCTCGCATGCCGACCGAGACGCTCACGTTCCCGAGCGAACATTTCGATGCCGTCACGGGACAGTTCGCCTTGGAGTACGGTGAGCCCGCCCGAAGCATTGCCGAGGTGGCGCGAGTCTTGAAGCCGTCGGGCGCTGCGCGCTTCGTGGTGCATCACGAGCACTCGGTCGTCGTCGAGACTGCGCGTCAATCGACGACCCATGCAAAATGGATTCTCGAAGAGCTCGAGGTCTTCGAGAAGCTCGAGCGTTTCGTGCACATGGAGCGGATCAAGTCTGCCGCGATCGATCGGGCATTCGCCAAGCTCGAAGAGGCGGGTAGGGCGATGACCGAAGAGTTGCGTCGCGTCCCGGAGAGCCATGTCCTCAACGTCACCGTCGCGGCCGTTCAGAATCTGCTCGATCTACGCCGGCGCGCCTCGCCCCAGTTCGTCGGCGCCGAAATCGACGCCAAGCGACGTTCGCTGCGCGCTGCAGTGGTGCGGATGCAAGATCTGCTGGCGCATGCGTGCTCGCTCGAGAAGGTTGCAGCGCTAGAGTCGATGGCCTCGAAGGCGGGCCTTGCCGTGGCGCCCCGCGAGCAGCAGCGTCACGACGGCAATCTCGTCGGTTGGATCTTGCTCTGGAAAAAGAGCGGTTAGTTGTTGACCGGAACCTGATCGGGCACGGCGCCGGCCAGCTTGAACTTGGCGTTGAAAGCGATGGTGAGGCGCTCTCCGTCCGCGTTGTAGGGCCGAACTTCGTGCAGGAGCCAAGACGGGAACAGCAGCAACTGTCCGGGCTTGAGCTTGATCTCGCGGGGACCGTAGTTGTACCCGCCCATCATGCGCACGACGGCCATGTCGATGAACATGGTGCTCATCGCAAACGGGTTGAGGAAACTGAGTACGCCGTTGCCGGCCTCGTCCGCGGCTTCTTGCCCCGGATCGACGCAATAGATTCCCGACCAGCTATGTAGCGCGTGATTATGCATCGGGAAATAACCCCCGCGTCGCGTGACGTGAAACCAGGACTCGACGCCGATATGCAGATTCTTGAGCATGTCGACCGTGTAGCCGTTGAGTTGTCCGATGGCCTGGTAGAGCTGCTGGTAGCAGAACACGCGCAACTCCTGGACCGCCGCATTCTCGGCGGCGAAAAGCTGGAAGTGGCTCTCGAAGAGTTGCTTGCTGCGATTGACCATGGGCTGCCGATTCGCGCGCTCCTCGCCCTTGGCTTCTTCGGCGAGGATGTACTCCCGAAGACGCGCGTTGAGCGACGCGGGATCGGGGTGGATGACCGAGGCGAGCGGAACGGCGAAAAACGGTTCGATGCTAAGATTGGTCGTCGTCATCTTTTTGCTCAGGCGAAAGGGCGAACGTCCGGCAGCTTAACCGCTCCTCCGCCGGGCAACAACCGGGGAACTCGATCATGCAAAAAGACGCTGGATCACAGTCTGCGCATCGCGATGCGGCCTTCGACTGCCTGCAGCGGCGTGACTTCCCAAAATCGGAACTCCTCTTCAAAGAATTGATCGCGGAAGGTTCTGTCGATCCTCAGGACCGATTCGGTCTCTCGATGGCGCTGTACGAGCAGGGTCGATTGGAGGAGTGCCGTGAGCCTCTCGCCGAGGCCTGTCGACTCGAGCCGAACTTCGTCCATGCCTGGCTTTATCTCGGCGTGGTGAACGAGCGATTGGGTTTGCGATCGCCCGCCGCGGGCGCTTATCTGCGCGCAGACCGACTGATGAGTGGCACCCCGCCGGCGAGCATCCCACCCGACGTTCGAAATCTATTGACGCACGGTGCTCGTTTTTTGGGTGGCGAGGTTTTCGGTGCGCTGTCGGCCGAGCTGACTTCGGTTGCGCGCAAGCACGGCGAAGCGTCGATCGCGCGTCTTTATCATGCTGCGGAGATGTTCTCCGGCATCAAGCCCCTGCGTTACGAGCATCCGCGCTGGCGTCCGGGTCTTTTTTATGTGCCCGGCATGACACCGCGACAGTTTTTCGAATGCGAGGAGTTTTCCTGGATCGACGCCGTCGAGCGTCAAACGGACGTCATTCGTGAGGAGTTGCGGTCGGCGCTCTCCGACAAGAAAGGCTTCAAACCCTATGTGCAGTACGCCGAAGGCTCCGAAGAAGCGCGCATTTGGAGCACGTTGAACGGCTCGACCGATTGGTCCACGTTGCATCTGGCACGACACGGCAAGTTCGAGGAAGAGGCCTGTGCGCGCTGCCCCAAAACACTCGAAACTTTGACGGCAATTCCCGATCTGCATGACGTGCCGGGGTACGGACCCGAGATCATGTTCTCGGTGCTGCAACCGAAGACCCTCATCCCGGCGCATCGCGGCAGTGTCAACGGACGATTGGTCGTGCATCTTCCGTTGGTGGTGCCGCCCAACTGTGGCTATTTGCGTGTCGGTGATGAGAAGCGCAGTTGGGAGGAGGGGAAGTTGATGATGTTCGACGACACCTTCGATCACGAGGCCTGGAACGGCAGCGAGCACACCCGGGTCGTGCTGATTTTCGACGTCTGGAATCCGGAGTTATCCATCGCCGAGCGCGACGCCTTCCGAGCTGTCTTGTTCAGAGCAGCCGAGTTCGAAAAAGAGCTGCTCAATTCTTGAATTGTTTTTGGAGGTAAAGCGGATGTGGTATTCGACTGTCATGCGTATCGCCGTGCTGGGTCTCGCGTACGTGCTGTTGCCGCTCGATGTCGTGGCGCAACCGGCATCCTCCACGATTCCGCCCGAGGTCTATCGCGCTGCGGGACTCGATAAGTTGACCGACGCGGAGCGCAAGGCGCTCATCGATTGGATCAACGCCGGCGCGCCGATGACGGCGTCGGGAACTCCCGCCGTTCCTGCAGCGCCGGTCAGCCCGCGCGCGCCGATGGTCGCCGCCACACCGGCTCCGGCCGCGGCACCGACGCCAACCGTGGCATCGGTTCCAACTGCGGCACCGGCCCCCGCTGCTCTACCGGCTCCGCTGACACCGCTCTCCGAGGAGAGCGAGATCAACACGCGCATCCTTCCTCCTTTTACGGGTTGGACGGGTCGCACGATCTTCACCATGGAAAACGGGCAGATCTGGCAGCAGCGTATGGACGGAAACTACACGTTCAAAGGCACCGACACGCGCGTGGCCATCACCCGCGGAGCCTTCGGGCTCGATCGAATGAGGCTTGTCGAAAGCGGTCGTTGGATCGGCGTGAAGCGAATCAGGTAAACGCTTGAATGAGCTGCGCGAGATGCCGCTCGTAGGGCTTCCAGATTTTGCCGCGATCCTTGCGGATGCCGTCGCGCATCATGACGCTACTCGCGGTCGCCACGGCGCCCGTACGGGTTTCGAGCTGGATCATTCCCGGCTCGAAATCGAGTCCGACGAACTCGGCCATCTGTCGCGCCATCGATTCGGGTTCACGAACCAGATCGTCGTAACGCACATCCATGATGCGTCCTGGCAGACGCGCATGCCATGACGACATGAGTTCGCGATACCGATGATGATGCGCGATGAAATCCTGCTGCGCATAAGAATAAGGCGCGGCGTGGGAGAACAGCGTTCGAATGCTCGAAAACCCGACGTCGATAGGGTCGCGGACGAGATGGATGAATCGACTCTCTGGAAGCGCGCGGGCGATGAAACCCACATTGAAATAATTGGAGGGCAGCTTGTCGGTGACGTAGGGCTTTCCGGCGGCGCGCCACGACATTCCCCTCAGATAATGCTCGCCGAGCGCCGCGTAGTCGAGCTCGCGCCGTCGTCCGACCACTCTCGTGTCGAGCTCGTGCCGAAAATGCAGTGCGCTGACTCGGCGAAGCTGGGCGCGAAGATCGTAGGTCTCGCCGCCACTCGCCACCTTCGAATGACCTGCCAGAATCTGCTCGGCGAGCGTCGTACCCGAGCGGTGCAATCCGATCACGAAAATCGCCCGCAGGTCTGTTGAGGCATGCCCCGCACGATCGGTGTTCCAATCCTCAGCCTCTCTCAGCGCGTCGAAAATTTCGTTCTGCTTTTCGATCAGCGATAGGGCTTTGGGTCGTTTTGCGTCGCAGGCTGCTGCGAGCGCGCTCCACGAGGCGTCGGCGTCGCCCTGATCATGAAGTTCGTTGTGGAGCGCGTAGGCGAGCCAGGCGCGATCTTCAGGAGATTGTGAGGCGGCAAGGAGAGGCTTCAGGCGATCGATCCGATGGCCCGCGCCGGGTTGACGAAGGCGCGAGAGCAGCCAGTATGAACTTGGATCATCGGGCAGCAGCGTCAAGCATTGCCGACAAAGTTCCGCCGCCTCCTGATGCTCGCCGAAAAAGGTCTTGAGCGTCGCGAGGCTGTAGAGACCGGGCTGGAACTTCGCATCGCGGGCAACGGCCGCCTCGGCGAAGGTGAGGGCGGCATCGAAGGCGCCGACGCTCATCAAGAGTTGCGACACGCGGCTCAGGGACATCGCCGAGTCCCACTGGCGTGGCGGAATCTGTCGACTGATCTCGATCATCAACCCGGACTCGCTGAGTCGGGCCAAGACCTGCAGCAGCTTGAGAGCGGTACGCGGTCCGTCCAGGTTCGATGAGAGCGCCTTGCCGACGAACCCTCTCGCGCTGTCGTTGCGCTCGCGTCCCATCTCGACATCGGCCGCGAGCAGCAAGCCCATCGTGTCCTCGAAGTTCTTCGAGAGCACAGGACGAATGACCCCGGCAGCCGCCTCGATCTCGCCTTGGGAGATCAGGCGTTCTGCCTTGTCGATATCGCTCTCGAGCATGTCGCTAGCGGATCGTCAGGGCGTCGCGTTTCGAGGTGCGAGATGTCGATCGAGAAAATCGAGCATCTTCGTGTAGAGCTCGACGTTGTTCTCCGGAATCTGGAAGCCGTGACCTTCTTTGGGCTTCACGAGGACCACCTCCGGCTTCTTTCCCGATTTTTTCATCTGACTCATCAGGAACTCCATCTGCTCGATGGGTACTCGCTGATCTTTGGCGCCATGAACGAGCATGACGGGAATGTTGATCTTGTCGATGTTGAATGCAGGGGACTGGGCCTTCTGCTCGTCCTCACTTTCCGGGAGTACGCGCTTCAAAAAATTACGTCCTGCGGCAGATCTCGGGATATCCCCTTTCTCGAACATCATGGGGAGGCTGTAGACCCCCACGTAGCCGATGGCGCAGCGATAGAGACTTTGTTCACGCACCGGGCTCATCAGGGCGGCATAGCCGCCGTAGCTGCCGCCATAGATGCACACACGGTCTTGGTCGGCGACACCTTGTTCGACGGCCCAGCGGACGCCGTCCGTCAGATCGTCCTGCATGGTCGTGCCCCAGCGCCGATATCCGGCACGCTCGAAGGCCTGGCCATAGCCGCCGGACCCGCGGAAGTTGATTTGCAGTACGGCGTAGCCTCGGGTGGCGAGGGCTTGAACCTCCGGATCGAAGCCCCAGCTGTCGCGGGGGCCGTGGGGTCCGCCGTGAACCAGTACGACCATCGGTAAGCGGCCCTGAGCGCCACGCGGAGTCGTGAGGTAACCGTGCAGCGCCAGACCGTCGCGCGCCTTGAAGCTGATGGGCCGCGAAGTCGCCATGGACTCGGGCGACAACCAAGGCCGCGAGGACAGCAGGAACGTCGCGGTGCCTTTCTGGAGATCGAAGAGATAGTACGCGCCCGAATCGGTGTCGTTGAAGGCACGGAAGATTCTCAAGCGGCCATCACTCGAAGAATTTCCGAAGGCCAAAGAATGCTTCGGGAAAGCCTTGATGAGTCCCGCGATCGCACGACCCTCCGGATGAGTCGTATTGATCACGTCGACGGTGTAGCGATCAGGTTGATACTCGACGGCGAGCATATGCCGCTCGTCACCGCTCATGATTTGCTCGGTGGGATCCGAGATAGGGTTTTCACTCACGACCTCGGTCGCACCGGTTTGCGGGTCTTTGAGGATGACTTTTCTCGGTGCGCCTTTTTCGCTGCTCATCATGAACACGCGACGATTGTCGGCGTCGAAGGCGATCGGCATCAGGAAATCATCGCCACCGAGCTCCATCTCGCTGAGCGTGATCCAGTTATCGCCCTGTCTTTGCAGAGTACGGAGCACATTATTTTTGACTCGGCCGATGGCGTAGCGAACCTGCTCGTTGTGGTCGAGAAGGAAGCTACCGAACTCGAGCGGTGCCGAGGCCACGGTATTTGCCCGTCCATCTCGTGTGTCGAGCTTGAACAGGAAGGCTTGCTCGATCGAGCGCTGCGCCCAAAGGACGTTCGGGTCGTCTTTGGTCCGACCCAAAATCTGGTAGGTGTTGCCGTTCGGTATTTCGATGCGCTTGGAGCCGTCGATGTCCGAGGCATAGAGGTCGGGGGTGGGTTGACGGGAGTCGAGACTGCCTTTCTTCTCGGAGACGCCGAAGAGAATGCGTTGGTTGTTGACCCAATAGACATTGCCGATGTGCTGCGTGGCGCCAAAGTCCCAACGCGAGAGCGGCTTTTTGGTGCCGATCTTGAGCACGACGAGCACCGTCCGGTCGCCCTCGGGCATTGTTACGGCAATGTGCTGCCCGTCGGGCGAGAGGGTGACTTGCCGGAACTCCGGCTCTCGGAAAAGCGCCTCGAGGGCGATCGGTGTCGAAGGTGCCGGCGTCGGCTGCGCGTCTGCAGCGGATGCGAGCAAAGAGACGGCAACGATCGCGAATCTGATCCAGCTTTTCACTTGAGCCCCCTCAAATAAAGATTCCAGAAATTTACCGCACCAGCGGTTTGTACCGAATGCGGTGCGGCTGATTGGCATCTTCGCCGCGTCGCTTACGGTAGTCCTCGACATACTCCTGATAGTTCCCCTCGAACCACACGACTTCCGAGTTGCCCTCGAAGGCAAGGATGTGGGT
>SXGQ01072419.1_pt1 | contig 10451 bp, 9 predicted proteins | sample 3178371 | NCBI WGS metagenome assembly SXGQ01 (sample SAMN11356859, study PRJNA531348) | freshwater metagenome | isolation source: freshwater sample F1-20 | place: China: Fuxian Lake, Yuxi | collected 2017-12-25 | reverse complement strand
TGAGATGATCGCAAAGGTGCGACGGCGGGCGAGTTCCTGTGCGGGCGTCATGGCGGGAGAGGGTGGCGGCTTGGACTTAGCGACGCACCGGGACGCCGCGGTCACCGAGGTAGGATTTCACCTGCGGGATCGTCAGAGTGCCGAAATGGAAAAGGCTCGCGGCGAGCACGGCGCTGGCGCGACCGGCGGCGATCACGTCGGAAAAATGGGAGAGGATACCGGCGCCGCCGCTGGCGATGACCGGGACGGTCACCGCGTCGCTGACCGCGCGGGTGAGGGCACAGTCGTAGCCAGCCTGCGTGCCGTCGGCGTCCATGCTGGTCAGGAGAATTTCGCCGGCACCCAATTCGGTGGCTTGTCGGGCCCAGGCGACGGCATCGAGGTCGGTGGCGTTGCGGCCGCCGTGGGTGTAGACGCGCCATGATTTGCCATCGGGCTCACGTTTCGCGTCGATCGCGACCACGATGCACTGGGCACCGAAGCGGTCTGAGGCGCGGCGGATGAGTTCAGGCTCTTTGATCGCGGCGGTGTTGAGGGAGACTTTGTCGGCGCCGGATTTGAGCATGGCTTCGATGTCGGCCACGGTGCGGAGGCCGCCCCCAACGGTGAGGGGCATGAAGCATTGTTCGGCGGTGGCGGCCACCACATCGTGCATGATGCTGCGACCGTCGCTCGACGCGGTGATGTCGAGGAACACGAGCTCGTCCGCGCCTTGCGCGTCATAGGCTTTGGCGCATTGCACGGGATCACCTGCGTCGCGCAGAGCCTGAAAACGCACGCCCTTGACGACGCGGCCAGCGTTGACGTCGAGACAGGGAATGATGCGGCGGGAGAGCACGGGGATTCTCGTAGCTTGAATCTCGATTTACGATTCCCAGAATCGCGGTCGCGGACCGAATCGAGAATCTGAGAATCGAGAATCGAAAGCAGTGACGTCTCAGACGTGAGCTATGTCGGGGTCGAAATTGACGGCGAGTCGATACACGTTGCCCGGGCGCATGATCAGGGGGTGATCGCGCACGAGGTGCTGCAAGAAGTGAATCTTGCCGTAGTTGGTCCGATAAGTCGGATCGGCGCTGACCACTTCAGTTTCTTGCCAGACGGCTTGAAAATCGTCTTTCGCGACCGTGCAACGATGGCCTTCTTGACCGAGCGCCAAGGCGCCGACGACGTGATATTTCGAATGCGGGGCGGCGATGGCGAGGGTGTAGCGGAATTTATCGAGCGTGACCTGCTGCTTCACGGTGTAGGCGAATTCGCAACTGATCTTGGTGCCGGTGAACGTCCATTGGACTTTCACGCTGCCGAGATTTTTGACGAACTCTTCCTGAGTGGTGATGAGATCGGGCTGTTCGTAGCGGAAATAGAATGCGTTCTTGAGGCCGAGGCCGGTGACGCAGTTTTTGCCGTAGAACGCCGGGATCGTGACATCTTTGCCGAAGGTCAGCTCGGGCAGCATGATCGGCGCGTAGACGTTGTTCGGCCAATCGAAGACGCCGGGGCAGTGAGGGAACGGCAGGGCGTCGGAGGAGAGATGGCCGCCGCCACTGACGAGCGGAATCTGCATCTGAATCCCGCTTTCGGCGTCGCGATAGAGAAAGAGACCCTGCTCCTTGCGGTTGGATTTGTCGAAAATGACATAGCGACCGCTGGTGCGGAGGGGGTCTACTTTCGGGCCGCCGACCGGCATCTGGATGGTCTTGGCGAGGCGCGACCATTGGCAGAGATAGCGGGCGGCGTCGAAGTTCGCCATGCGCGTCGTGTGGGCGTCGTAAGCGGTGCGCTCTTCGTCGCGCAGATCGAGGAAGCCGTGGTCTTGATCCAGATAAGTCTGGTAGAAAAACATGAACAGCCGGCGGAGGATGTCATAATACTTGATCTTTTGGTCGTCGGCGATCCAACCGTCGCGGAGGCCCTGCAAAATCAGACTGATGCAGTGCATCTGTCCGTAAGCGCCGGCAGCGCGACCGAAGGCCCAGCCGAGGCCGTCGGCGCGGACGAGGTCGGGCATCGTCTTGATGTATTTCTCGGCGTAGGTGCGGAGGGTGGGGAGTTTGCGGTCGCGCACGCCGCTGTTGGCGTGGAGTTGGAGAGCGGAGCGGATGAACACAAAGCTCATCACGCCGTAGAGATTGAAGTTGCCGCCCATGCCTTGGCCGGTTGCGTCGTCAAAAAAACCGGCGGAGCTGGTGGCGGTCATGCGCTCGACCATGCGCTCAATGAGGCGGGAGGTTTCGTCTTTCTTGGAGAGACCGAGCGAGAAGCGGGCGACGGCCTTGGCGACGTTGAACGCCTGCCAATGGTTGTCGTAGTCGGAGCGATGCAGCAGCGCTTTATCGATGCGTTCGCGGGTCTCGTCGACGAGACGTTCCCAGACGGGATTTCGTTCTTTGGAGGGGCCGAAGCAGAGGAGGCCGAGCGAAGCGTAGGCGAGGCCGTTTTCGGCGGGAGGCTCCGTGAACATCTGCGCGGTGATGCAGCGTGCGGCGAGATCGACGATATCGTGGCCCTTAAGCGTGGTCTCGCCGGTGGCGCGGTAAAATTCGCCGAGCGCGAGCGCGACGTGACCGGGTTCGTCGGGCCGGGATTGCTCGCCGTTGGCGGGCAAAATGGTGCCGTCGGGCTGGATGGATTCAAGATTGTGGCCCAACATTGAGCGGGCCATATCGAGACATTGCTCGGAGAAACTATGCATGCGGTGGTTTTGGCGGACTGAACTGAGTGGCGGAAGGTTAAAGATGCCGAGCCGATCAAGTCTGCGGCAAGAGCTAAGTTGGGTGAGTTGCGGGCGGAAGTTTAACGCGCGAGCAGTTTCAGAAACTCGGCGTTGGTCTTGGTTTTGGAGAGTCGCGCGATCATCGTGTCAGTGGCTTCCTCGATCTTCTGCGCGACGAGGGCGCGGCGGAAGAAATGGATGCCCTCAAGGGTCTTGGCGTCGATCAGGAGTTCTTCCTTACGCGTGCCGGAAGCGGCGATGTTGATCGCGGGCCAAAGGCGCATCTCGGCGGCCTTGCGGTCGAGCACGAGCTCCATGTTGCCGGTGCCTTTGAATTCTTGGAAGATCACATCGTCCATGCGACTGCCGGTCTCGACGAGAACGGAGGCGATGATCGTGAGCGAACCGGCTTCCTCGGTGTTGCGCGCGGAAGCGAAGAGTTGGCGGGGTTTTTCGAGGGCGCGGACGTCGAGGCCACCGGAGCCGGTGCGGCCGGAATTCTTGGCCGTGTTGTGGGCGCGGGCGAGACGGGTGATCGAATCGACGAAGAGCACGACGTGGCGTCCCGTCTCGACGAGGCGTCGGGCGCGCTCGATGCAGAGATCGGCGATGCGGATGTGGTTCTCGATCTGCTCGTCGTTCGACGAGGCCCAGAGTTCGGCGGGCACGCTACGTTTGAAGTCGGTGACTTCTTCCGGGCGTTCGTCGACGAGCAAAACCATCACGAAGCACTCGGGGTTGTTTTCCAATACTCCGAGCGCCATGTCGCGCAGGAGGGTGGTCTTGCCCGTGCGGGGCGGAGCTACGATGAGACCGCGGGTGCCTTTGCCGACAGGACAGAAAAGATCGACCGCGCGCGTGGTGAGGCGGCCGTCCTTGAGCTCCATCTTAAGGTGCTTGTCCGGCGATATCGTCGTAAGCGCGGGAAATTCCCATTTCGAACGACGTTCCTCCAACGGCACGCCGTCGAGGGTCTCGATAAATTTCATCTTGGGATTCGGGAAGCGACCCTCGGCCGGATAAGCGGTGCCGCCGATCATCATGCCGGGCTTCAGCTTGAAACGGCGGATGAGTTCTTTGGGGACAAAGGTGTCGCTCGGGCGACGCTTGCCGTTTTTCGCCATGTCCAACAGCTGGCCATTGCCGCCTTGGTTCAGATCGATATCGAGGACACCCTCAACGTGGACCGTGCGTTCGAAATACGGGACCGGGGCGGGTGCCGCGGGCGGGGGAGCGACCGGAACCGGCGCAGCGGCGGTCGTTGGTGTGGCTCCGACGGCGGGGATTGCAGGTGTGGCTGCGACCACCGGCTGGGCGATCACCGGCGGGGCGATCACGGCCGGAGTCGGCACGAAAATCGCGGGAGGTGGAGTGGGCGCGACCACCGCGGGAGCCGCGGCGATTGGCGCGGGCGGAGGCGGAGTTGCCTCGGCCGGCTCAGCGGGGCTGGGCGCGGAAATTAAGGGCAGGGTGGGATCGGCGGGCGCAGCTACTTTGGCGCGGGCTAACGACTTTTTTCTTTGCATAACGGAATACGAATTGGGAAATCGCGCCGATGCTTGACGCTTAAAACTCTGAGCAGAATAAGAAGCGCGCATTTACTGCAGCGCATCCTTAAACCCTAAAATCGAACACTATCGTGAGCGACCAGACGATTACCTCAGTTTCCCGGGAACACCGGTCATTCAGGCCCTCGGCCGAGTTCAAAGCCCAAGCAAATCTTGGGAGCGAAGCCGCTTACAAGAAGCTTTATGCGGAGTCTGTCAACTCCCCAGAAAAATTCTGGGGCCGGCAGGCCAACGAGCAGCTGGTTTGGCGCAAGCCGTTTAAAAAGGTTCTCGATTGGAAGCCGCCTCATGCGAAGTGGTTTGTCGGCGGCAAACTGAATGTCTCCGAAAATTGCATCGACCGCCACCTCGGTACGGCCCGGGAAAACAAGGCTGCGCTGATCTTCGAAGGCGAGCCCGGCGATGTCCGCACGATCACTTACAAGCAGCTGCATTTCCACGTCTGCCGGCTCGCGCATATTTTTGAAAACATGGGCATCGGAGCCGGCGATCGGGTCGCGCTCTACCTGCCGATGATCCCCGAGGCCGTGATCGCGATGCTCGCCTGTGCGCGGGTCGGCGCAATTCACACTGTCATCTTCGGCGGCTTCAGCGCCGAGGCCATCAAGGACCGTATCAATGACTGTCGCGCCAAGCTCGTCATCACCGCCGACGGCGGCTGGCGTCGCGGCAAGGTCATCGAACTCAAGGCCAACGTCGACAAGGCCGTCGAGGGCACGCCCACCGTGCAATCGGTGATCGTGGTCAAACGTTGCAACAACGCCGTCACGATGAAGGAGGGCCGCGATATCTGGTGGAACGATGCCTGGGACGGCGCGCCGAATTCGCACAAAGCCAAAGCCTTCGACTCCGAGCACCCGCTCTTTATTCTCTATACCAGCGGCTCGACCGGGAAGCCAAAGGGCGTGCTGCACACGAGCGCCGGCTACCTGCTCGGGGCCAAGCTCACCTCGCACTACGTTTTCGATCTCAAGGACACTGACCGCTACTTCTGCTCCGCCGACATCGGCTGGATCACCGGCCCCAGCTATGTCGTTTACGGGCTCCTCGCCAACGGCTCGACCGTCTTCCTTTACGAAGGCGCGCCGAACCAACCCGAGCCGGATCGTTTCTGGCAGATGATCGACCGCCACGGCATCACGATTCTTTACACCGCGCCGACCGCCATCCGTGCCTTTATGCGCTGGGGCGACAACTACGTCCTGCGTCACCGCCTCGATTCGCTTCGGCTGCTCGGTTCCGTTGGCGAGCCGATCAATCCGGAGGCATGGATGTGGTATCACAAGATGATCGGCAAAAAGAAGTGCCCCATCGTGGACACGTGGTGGCAGACTGAGACCGGTGCGATTATGATCGCACCGTTGCCCGGCGTCACGGCCTGCACGCCCGGCTCGGCGACCAAACCGTTCTTCGGGATCGTGGCCAAAGTCGTGGACGAGCAGGGCAAGGAGGTCCCACGCAACTCCGGCGGTAAGCTCGCAATCATGCAGCCTTGGCCCTCGATGTTGCGCACGCTCTGGGGCGACGATGAGCGCTACAAGAAAGCCTATTGGAGCGAATTTAGCGGCCAGCCCGGCGTGTACTTTACCGGCGACGGCGCTCGTCAGGACAAAGACGGCAACTTCTGGATCGTCGGCCGCATTGACGATGTGCTCAACGTTTCCGGTCACCGCATCGGCACCGCCGAAATCGAAAGCGCGCTTGTCTCGCATCCCGCCGTTGCCGAGGCCGCCGCGGTCGGCAAACCCGACGAACTCAAGGGCCAGTCCCTCGTCGTCTTCGTCACGCTCAAAGCCGGTCAGGTCGCCAGCGACGCTCTTAAGGAATCCCTCCGTGGCCACGTCGGCAAAGAGATCGGCTCCCTCGCCAAGCCTGACACGATCCGCTTTGCGGCGAGCCTGCCCAAGACCCGCAGCGGAAAAATCATGCGCCGCATCCTTAAGGAAATCGCCAACGGCGGCGAAGTGAAAGGCGACACCACCACGCTGGAAGATTTCAGCGTCTTGGCCGCCTTGCAGAGCGAGGATTGATCCATCCGCTTGGAGACGCGACGCCCCCGTCGCGTTCTTGTTGAGCACCACAGCCGGCCCCTTCCCGGGCCGGCTTTTTCGCGCGAAACCTCCGGGCCGCCACTTTCCGTTTGCCGCGCTCGGGAGTTGGCTCTTCATCGGACGCACCCATGTTGATCGTTCGTCGATTCCGCTGCGCGCCCGGCTTTACGCTCGTCGAGCTGCTGACCGTGATCGCAACCATCGCAGTGCTTTCAAGCCTCACATTTGGCCTCGTGCGTGGTTCGAAACAGCGGGCGTCGCTCGCCCGGGCCAAGGCCGAACTCTCGGCTCTTTCGCAGGCGCTTGAGGCTTACAAGCGTCACTACGGCGACTATCCCCAGACCGGAGCCTTGGGCCAAGCCACCGCGGTCATCGCGGGCGACATCGGCGCCACCCAAGCTCAATCGGCTCTCTTTAACGCCCTGACCGGAGTTTTCTCTCCGCGCCAATTCACGGCCGCCACCCGACTCAACGGCCCGATCTTCGTCGATCTCCAGAAATTCGCCCTCGAACCGACGGTCAACTATCGGAACAACGTCAACCTTATCGCCCAACCCACCGGTTCGCCGCCGTTGAAGCCCGTTATCGCGACCAGTTTTCTCGATCCGTGGGGAAACCGTTATCTTTACTACTACAAAATCCCGCTACCCGTAGGGCTGCCGATTCCGAGTCCCTGGCGCGCTCCCTCCTTCGTGCTTTATTCGGCCGGTCCGGATGGTTTGCATACTCCACCGCCCATCGCTACCGGGATTTATGCGGGCACGAACCAAACTGCCGGCACCAACGCCGATAATCTCTACGCCACTTCTCTCCCATGATTTTCTCGCGCCGTTGCACGTCCCGACCAATACAGGTCGTTTCACCCCGCCGCCGCCTAAGCGCTTTCACGTTGATCGAGCTGCTGACCGTGGTGGCGATTATCGGCATTCTTGCCGCGATCATCATTCCGACCGCCGGCGGTGCGCGTAAGTCCGCTAACAAAGCCAAAGTCCGCGCCCAGTTCGGTGCCTGGACTTCCGCCTTCGAGGCTTTCCGGCAGGAATATGGTGCCTACCCGCAGCTCTCCGCCACCGGGGCGCAGAAGCTCGTCAATCCGCTCGGCACTTCCACCAACGCCCAGCAGGTCCACCTGTTCCATGACATTCTCACCGGCCGCCGCCGCGACCCCGCCGCTGTTTGGCCGACCACGACCGCAGGCACTCCGCCGCCGCCCCAGGTCCAAAACAGCCGCCGCATCCAATTCGTGAACTTCGTCGAGAACGACTTTGTTTCCCAAGCCGATGTGACCGCCGGTCGGGCCGCCGCCAATCAGCTCAACTTCGTCCGCGACGCGTTCTACAATACCTCCATCGCCTGCGTCACCGACAGTAATCTCAACAGCGTCATCAACGGCAGCGACACCGCGGGAGGCTTTCCGCCGGTGACCGTTGCCGGCGGCACCACGGTGATCCGCGTCAGCGCCGCGACCCTGCCGGTCGGCACCACCGGCGGGGTGCACGCGGGCGTCATCTTTTACTCCGCGCCCCCCGGCTCGACGACGGAGGCCGACCTCATTCTCAGTTGGAAATGAGGCTTCGTCCGCCAGCTTTTGCTTTGGCCCGCCGCGCGCCTGCGTCGGTGTGCACCCGGGCGTTCACCCTGCTCGAACTCTTGATCGTCGTCGGACTCATCGGCGTGCTCGCCGGTGGCGTCAGCCTCGCGCTCGGCGACAGCAGCGGACGCTCGCTCGCCACCGCGCAGCAGCAACTCGCTTCGCTAATCGGTCAGGCGCGGGCCAACGCCGCGATCGGGCAAACCGAGACGCGTCTGCTTTTTTACGGCAATCCGCCGCCGGTGGGCGACGCCACCCGCTTCCTGCGGCAAGTTCAGCTCGTGCGTGCCGTCACCCCCGGCTCCGCCACGACGACGTGGGAACCCATCGGCCCGGCGCTGACGTTGCCCCGGGGAATTTACTTGGTTCCGCCTACGACGGCGGGATTTATCGCGGCGGGCGTCGTCTGGCCGACCAACCCGGCCCCGCGCTCGACGCTCAATACGCGGATCAACTACACGCTGGTCTCCGGCAACACCCCGCTGATCCCGATTTTCGGTTCCTCCTATTGGATCGAATTCCTGCCCAACGGTTCGCTGCGCTCGGATGCCGCGCTGCTTGCCGGCCAGCCCTACCCCAAACTCGCTATCGCCACCGCCACGCTCTCGGCGACGAATTCACCGCTCTTCAACAATCCCGGCGCGGTGCGTGGACTCATCATCCGCCCGGCTACCGGGGCCGTGACCTACGTCAACGAAGCCGCCAGTTTCTGACCGCCCGTGCCCGTCTTTTCACGCTCAACTTTTGACACTCAACCGCCACGCCGTCTCGTGGGAGGCTTGGCTTTCAGTTTGCTCGAAGTTGTCGTGGCCGTCGGTGTTTTTGCGATCGGCATCGTGGCGATTCTCGCTCTCTTCGCGCCGGCCGCCAAATCCGTTTCCGCCAACGCCGAAGCTGAAGCCGCCGCCGCGGTGGCCCAGGCTCTCGCCGCGGACCTGCAGCGCCGCGTGGTTCCGGCGGACGCAGACCCGTTTGCCGCCGTCACGGCGTTGTTGAAGAAATCAACCGCCGCCGGCGGCCATGAACTCACGGCCGATAACGCGCGCGCCGATTACGACATCGCCCGCGATCCGCAGCTGCTTTTCGCCAATCGCGACGGGACCAAAATCGGCACGTTCGCCGATACGACCGTGTGGGGCACGCCCAACTCCAACCGGGAGAAATTTTTCGAAATCGCCCTCATTCGCAACGAGACGCTCTCGCCCCCGGGCGATCCCGCCGCCGATCCGCCCATGAACCCCGATGCCACCGCCGTCTTCATCGCCTATACCGCGCGCATCCGCTGGCCGGCCTTTGTGGCGCTCTCCGGCGCGGGCGCGCAACAGGTCGGCGCCAACCCGGCCGGCGCCGTGCGTTTCGACCACAGTTCGAAGCTTTCGTTGTTCGTCGCCGGAGCCGTGAAACGTTGAAAACGATGACTCAGTGCTCCCGCCGTTTTGCCCCTCGGACCCCGGCTGCGCGCCGCGCCTTCACGCTGCTGGAATTGCTCGTGGCGGCGACGATCACGGCGTTGCTGGCGGGATTTCTTGCGGTCGTCGTCGGCGATGTCGCCGGCTTCTGGTCCCGCACGTCCGGCCGGCTCACGACCGAGGCCCAAGCCCGGATCGTGCTCGATCAGCTCACGCTCGATCTGCAGTCCGCGCACTTCGAAGACGACGGTAACACGTGGCTCGCCGCGACGGTGCAGAACGCGCCCGGTGGCATCCCGAATTGGATTTCAAACGACCAAAACCCCGCCCGCGCCAAGCCCGCCGCGCTTTCGCTGAGTATGACCGCGGCCGACTTTTCCTCTGATGCCAACCGCTTCGGCCTCGCCGGCACGTGGCTCCGTTTTTATACGACCGCCCGGGGCACGAACCAAAACACCGGCGCCGCGCCGTTTGCCGTCAACGCCTCGGCCCCGGTCGCCGTGAGCTACCAAATTGTGCGCCGCATCGCGTCGACGGCGACCACGACGGCGGCGGCGCGGCGTTACCTCCTGCATCGCGCGCAAGTCCGCCCTGCGCTCAACGGCACCGCGCTGGGCACGCTGGAGGCCGGGCGAAACATCACCGCCACGGCTTACACGCGCACGACTCCCGCCGCCGGCAACACCGGGGCCAACGGCGACCCGCGCACCGTGCGCGCGCCCACGCTCGACTCGGTCATTGCCGACAACGTCATCGATTTCGGCGTGCGTTTCTACGTGCGCGACGCCGCGACGGTGGGCGGGCTAAGGCTCGTGTTTCCGGCCAACACCGCCGGCGTGCCGGCGAACACTCCGCTGACCTACCTCGCGAATGTGCCTCCGGGCGGCAACGGTTCCGACTCTTTCGCCAACCGGATGCCGGACGTGATCGATGTCTCGGTGCGCATCCTCACCGAAAAAGGCGCCGACCTGATTCGCGGCTACGAGAGCATCACGCAGACGGTCTTCGCTCCGCCGGGCGTGACGCCCCAAGCCTACTGGTGGGACCTCGCCCGCGCCAACTCCCGCGTCTTCACCCGCCGGATCGTCCTCCGCGCCGAACCCCTCTGAGCGTGCC
>SXGQ01610377.1_pt1 | contig 10452 bp, 9 predicted proteins | sample 3178371 | NCBI WGS metagenome assembly SXGQ01 (sample SAMN11356859, study PRJNA531348) | freshwater metagenome | isolation source: freshwater sample F1-20 | place: China: Fuxian Lake, Yuxi | collected 2017-12-25 | reverse complement strand
GATGCCGCCTGCCTGCGCCTGCAGCGGCGCCTGGTGTAGGAGCGCTGCGGGGTGATTGATCCGGACAGCGTCGAGGCGGCGCTGGCCCAGGGCAGCTACCGGCAACTGCAGCGGGTGCTCACCAGCAGCACCCCCCCCGAGGGGATCGCTGCCGTACGCCGCAGCGGCCTGCGGGGCCGCGGTGGGGCCGGCTACCCCACCGGGCTGAAGTGGGCCACGGTGGCCGCCTCCGCCCCGGGCGACAGGGTGGTGGTGTGCAACGGCGATGAGGGCGACCCGGGCGCCTTCATGGATCGCACGGTGATGGAGGGGGATCCCCATCGGCTGCTGGAGGGCATGGCGATTGCCGCCTACGCCATCGGCGCCAGCCGCGGCTTTCTGTATGTGCGGGCCGAATACCCCCTGGCGATCGAGCGCCTGCGCCGTGCACTGGCGGCCGCCCAGGCGCAGCGTTGGCTGGGCAATGGCAGTGCCGGCACCCGCTTCCACTTCGACGTGGAACTCCGGGTGGGTGCCGGCGCCTACGTGTGCGGCGAGGAAACAGCCCTCATCCATTCGATCGAAGGGGGCCGTGGTGTGCCGCGCCCGCGCCCGCCGTACCCCGCTGCGCGGGGCGTGTTTGGGTTGCCAACCCTGATCAACAACGTGGAAACCTTCGCCAACGTGCCGGTGCTGTTGCAGATGGGGCCGGACGCCTACCGGCCGGGCACCAAGGTGTTCTCCCTCACCGGCCAGGTACAACGCAGCGGCGTGCTGGAGGTGCCGATGGGCACGCCACTGCGCACGATCGTCGAGGAGATGGGGGGCGGGGCACCGGCCGGCCGAGCGATCAAAGCGGTGCAAACCGGGGGGCCCTCCGGGGGCTGTGTCCCGGCCGCCGAGCTCGACACCCCGGTGGACTACGACAGCCTCCAGGCCCTGGGCACGATCATGGGCTCGGGCGGCATGGTGGTGCTCGACGACACCACCGACATGGTGGATCTGGCCGCCTACTTCATGGCCTTCTGCCGCGAGGAATCCTGCGGCAAGTGCGTGCCCTGCCGCTCCGGCACCGTGCAATTGGAGCAGCTGCTGCGCAAACTCCTCGCCCGGCAGGGGTGCCCGGCCGACCTCGACCAGCTGGAGCGCCTCTGCCACACGGTGCAGCAGGCGAGCCTCTGCGGCCTCGGGCAAAACGCCCCCAAACCGGTGCTCAGCACCCTGCGCCATTTCCGCCACGAGCTGATGGCACTGGTGGGGGAGCCATGAGCGTCTGCACCTTGCGCATCAACGACCACGACGTGGCCATCGCCGCAGGCACCACCGTGCTGGAGGCCGCCCGCTCCGTGGGCATCACCATCCCCACCCTTTGCCAGCACGACGGCCTCTCCGCGGTGGCGGCCTGCCGCCTCTGCCTGGTGGAGGTGGAAGGACAGCAGCGGCCCCTGGCCGCCTGTGTCACCGGCGTTTGGGAGGGGATGCGCGTCAGCACCAGCAGCCCCCAGCTGCAGGAGATCCGCCGCACGGTGGTGGAGCTGCTGTTCACCGAAGGCAACCACGTGTGTGCGGTGTGCGTGGCCAACGGCCACTGCGAACTGCAGGACCTGGCGGTGCAGGTGGGCATGGACCACAGCCGTCTGTCCTACCGCTTTCCGGTGCGGTCCGTAGACCTCTCCCATCCGCTGTTCGGCCTCGATCACAACCGCTGCGTGCTCTGCACCCGCTGCGTGCGCGCCTGCGACGAACTGGAGGGGGCCCACGTCTGGGATGTGGGCTGGCGCGGCGAACACTGCCGGATCATCGCCGGGCTGGATCAGCCCTGGGGGGAGGTGGAGGCCTGCACCCATTGCGGCCAGTGCGTCGACGTCTGCCCCACCGGCGCCCTGTTTCACCGCTGGGAGCGATGAGCAGGCGCCAACGGCTGGCAACGGTGTGGCTGGCGGGATGCTCCGGCTGCCACATGTCGTTGTTCGACCTCGACCTTTGGCTCCTGGAACTCGCCGAGCTGGCGGAGATCGTCTACAGCCCGGTGGCATCCGATGTGAAGCACTACCCCACCGATGTGGACATCGCCCTGGTGGAGGGGGCCGTGGCCACCAGCGACAACCTGGCGCTGCTACGGCAGGTGCGGGCCAACACCACCACCCTGGTGAGCTTCGGCGATTGCGCCCTCAGCGCCAACGTGACCGGGCTGCGCAACCCGCTCGGGGGGCCGGAGCCGCTGCTGCGGCGCGCCTACCTCGAACTGGCCGATGGCAGCGGCCAGCTGCCTTGGGCCCCGGGCCTGCTGCCGGAGCTGCTGGAGCGGGCCCTGCCGGTGCATGAGCTGGTGCCGGTGGAGGTGTATCTGCCCGGTTGCCCCCCCTCCGCCGACCGCATCCGAGCGGTGCTCGAGCCCCTGCTGCGGGGGCAACGGCCGCAGCTGCGCGGCCCCGAGCAGCTGCGCTTCGGCTAGCCCCCCAATGAATCCGCGCCGATGGGCACCACCCTCACCATTGATCCGCTGACCCGCATCGAGGGTCACGCCAAGATCTCGATCCAGCTGGATGGCAACGGCGCGGTGCAGAGCGCCCGGTTGCACGTGGGGGAATTCCGCGGCTTTGAGGCCTTCTGCGTCGGCCGGCCATTCACCGAGATGGCAGCCATCACGGCGCGCATTTGCGGCATTTGTCCGGTGAGCCATCTGCTGGCGGCCAGCCGCACCGGCGACAAGCTGCTGGCGGTCACGCTCCCACCGGCGGCGGAGCGGCTGCGGCGGCTGCTCAACCTGGCGCAGATCCTGCAATCCCATGCGCTGTCGTTCTTTCACCTCAGCAGCCCCGACTTCCTGCTGGGGTGGGACTGCCCTCCCGAACGGCGCAACCTATTCGGGCTGATCGCCGACCATCCCGACCTGGCCCGCGGCGGCATCCGTCTGCGCCAGTTCGGGCAGGCCATGATCGAAGCGCTGGGGGGCCGCAAGATCCATCCGGCCTGGGTGGTGCCCGGAGGGGTGCGCTGCCCGCTGGCACAGCCGCAACGGGAGCAGCTGCTGGCGGAGCTGCCGGAGATGTTCCAGATCGCGGCACTGGCGCTGGCGCAGTTCAAACAGCTGCTCGATCACCACCTGGGGGAGGAGCAGGAGGTGTTCGGCCAATTCCCGTCGCTGTTTCTGGCACTCACGAGTCGGGAGGGCCTGTGGGAGCACAGCGACGGCCCCAGCTGTGCCGGCATCGCCGTGATGGCCAGCGATGGCACCCGCTTGGCCGAGGGTTTACGGGCAGACGACTACCCCCAGTTCATCGCCGAGGCGGTGGAGCCCTGGAGCTATCTCAAGTCGCCCTACTACCGCCCGCTCGGGCCGGAAGCCGGCAGCTACCGGGTGGGCCCCTTGGCGCGGCTCAACCTCTGCGAGCGCATTGGCACCCCCTGGGCTGACCGCGAACTGCTGGAGCTGCGCCAGCGCGGCGGGCGGGTGGTGACGGCCTCGTTCCACTACCACCTGGCGCGGTTGATCGAAATTGTGGCCTGCCTCGAGCAGATGCAACGGCTCCTCGAGGATCCGGCGATCACCGAGGCTCCGGTGCGCGCCTCAGGCCGCCTCCAGCGGCGCGAGGCGGTGGGGGTGAGCGAGGCGCCACGGGGCACGTTGCTGCATCACTACCGCGTCGACGCCGATGGGCTGATCGAGGCGGTGAACCTGATCATTGCCACCGGCCAGAACAACGGCGCCATGAACCGCACGATCACCCAGATCGCGCGGCATTACCTGCAGGGGGGCCACCTCAGTGAGCCATTGCTCAACCGCGTGGAAGCGGGCATTCGCTGTTACGACCCCTGCCTCTCCTGCAGCACCCACGCGGCCGGGCAGATGCCGCTGCAGCTGCAGCTGTTCAGCGCCGAGGGCGCGCTGCTGCAGGAGCTGAGCCGGCCATGACCGCCCTGGTGATCGGCTTCGGCAACCTGCTGCGCAGCGACGATGGCGCCGGCCACCGCCTCGCCCTGGCCCTGGCGCGCCGCAGCCCAGAGGGGGTGACGGTGCTGGCCCGCCCCCAACTCACGCCGGAGCTGGCGGCGCCATTGGCCCGGGCCAGCCGCGTGCTGTTCGTGGATGCGGTCTGGGCCTCCCCCTCCTACACAACACCACAGCTCAGATCGCTGCAGCCGCTGGCGGCAGCCGCCCCCTTCAGCCACGGGCTAACCCCCGCGCGGCTGCTGGCCCTGAGTGCGGCCCTCTATGGGCACGTCCCCCACGCCTGGCAGTTGCTGATCCCAGCGCACGAGGGGCAACTGGGGGATCAGCTCTCCGCCGCCACCGCCGCCGCCTGCCGCACCGCTCTGCCCCTGCTGCAGCGCTGGAGCCGCGCCGATGCATGAGCTAGCCCTGGTGCAGGAGCTGTGCGCCCTGGCCACGGCCGCGGCCGCGCGCCATGGCGCCACCCACATCGAACGGCTGGAGCTGCGGCTGGGGGACCGCTGCGGAGTGGATGCCGATGCGCTGCGGTTGGCCTTTGCGGTGGTGCAACAGCAGCAGGCTTGGCAGCACACCCACCTGGAGCTGGAGCTGGTGCCCACCCGCTGCCGATGCCACCGCTGTGGCCATCACTTCCGGCCCGTGGATGTGATCCACTGCTGCCCCCACTGCGGTGGCCTCAGCCATGAACTGCTGGAGGGCCGGGAGCTGGAGCTGGTGGCCCTGGAGGTGGCCTGAATGTGCGGGCGCTGCGGCTGCGATCCGCCCAGGGTGGCGCCGGCGGCATTGCGTCCACAGCCGCTGCGGCGGCTGGAGCTGCGGCAGGGCCTCCTCAGCCGCAATGACGCCCAGGCCCAGCGCAATCGCCTGCAGTTTCAGGGCCTCGGCCTGCGGGTGGTGAACCTGCTCTCGGCACCGGGTTCAGGCAAAACCAGCCTGTTGGAGCGGCTGGCACAGCAGTGGCCGCGGCCGCCCATCGGCGTGATCGTGGGCGACCTGGCCACCGACCGTGATGCCCAACGGTTACAGACGGCCGGCGCCCGGGCCGTGCAGATCCGCACCGGCGAACGCTGCCATCTGGATGCCGCGCAGGTGGCGCGCGCCTTCAGCCAACTGGAGGCCGCTGGCCTCGATCTGCTGGTGATCGAAAACGTGGGCAACCTGGTGTGCCCCGCGGCCTTCGACCTGGGGGAGCAGCGGCGCATCGCCGTGCTCTCGGTGACGGAAGGGGAGGACAAACCCCTCAAATACCCGGCCCTGTTCAGCAGTGCCGATGCCGTGGTGCTCAACAAAAGCGACCTGGCCGAGGCGGTGGGCTTCGATCGCAGCGCCGCCCTGAGCCATCTACGGGCGGTCGCCCCCCAGGCGGTGCTGTTTGAGGTGTCGGCGCGGCAGGGCAGCGGCCTGGCGGCCCTGCTGCAGTGGCTGGATCAACCCCAGGCCCCATGGCCCTGAGCCGGGCGGCGGAGCCACGCATCCAGCTGCAGCTGCAGGGGTTGGTGCAGGGGGTGGGCTTTCGCCCCCATGTGGTGCGGCTGGCGCAACAGCTGGGGCTGCGGGGCTGGGTGAGCAATGGCGCCGATGGCGTGGCGATGGAGCTGCAGGGGCCCCGTGCTGCGCTGGAGCAGCTGGTGCAGCAGCTGCTGCTGCACCCACCGCCCCGGGCCCGCATCGATCACCATGGCCTGCACTGGCCGCCGCCCAGCGCCGATCTCCCCCCGGGCGTGGCGATCCGGCCCAGCCCCAGCGAGCCCCCCCAGGCGGCGGTGATGGGGCCCGATCTGGCCATCTGCGGAGCCTGCCTGGCCGAGCTCGCCGACCCCCACAACCGCCGCTACGGATACCCGTTCATCAGCTGCACCGACTGCGGCCCCCGCTACAGCCTGCTGGAGCAACTCCCCTTTGAACGCAGCCACACCAGCCTGGCCGCCTTTCCCCCCTGCCGCCGCTGCCGGCGCGACTACGGCGACCCGGCCGACCGCCGCTTCCATGCCCAAACCATCAGTTGCCCCCAGTGCGGGCCACGGCTGCACTGGAACGGTCAGCCGCACACCAACACCGAGGCGATCGCGGCGGCGGCCGCGGCCCTCACCCGCGGCGCCGTGGTGGCCGTGCAGGCGGTGGGGGGCTTTCAGCTGCTGGCACGCCCGCAGGATCACCAGGCGGTGGCGCTGATCCGCCAACGCAAGGGCCGCCCTGACAAGCCCCTGGCCCTGTTGGCGAGCCCGGCCTGGATGGCCCGGCATGGCCACGCCGAAGCCGCCGAACAGGAGCTATGGCAGTCCGAGGTGGCGCCGATCCTGCTGCTGCGCCGTCGCGGCGCAGCCCCCATCGATGCCGCCGTGGCGGGCTCCAGCCCCTGGCTGGGGGTGATGCGGGCCGCCAGTGGTCTGCAGCAGCTGCTGCTGGAGCAGTGCGGTGGGGTGTTGGTGGCCACCAGTGCCAACCGCAGCGGTGAGCCGATCGCCAGCGATCCCCTCCGCGATGGCGCCGTGCTGGCCCAGCTGGCCGATGCGGTGCTCAGCCACAACCTGGCAATCGTCAACCCCAGTGACGACAGCGTGATGCGCTGGGCGGCCGAGGGGCCTCTGGTGCTGCGGTTGGGCCGCGGCCTGGCCCCCCTGGCCCTGCCGGCACCAACGGCAACGGCCGGTGCCCTAGCCCTAGGTGCCCACAGCAAAGGGGCCCTGGCCCTGCGCCTGCCGGGCCACCGCCTGCTCAGCCCAGACCTAGGGAATCTCAGCACCGCCGCCGCATCCCAGCGACTGCAGGAGACATCCCTGGCCTGGCTGGCGCGCTACCAGCTGCACCCCACGGCCCTGGCCTGCGACCGCCATCCCGGCTACAGCTCCAGCCAATGGGCGGCGGCGCTGCACCAGCACTGGCAGCTGCCGCTGCTGCCGCTGCAGCACCACCACGCCCACCTGTTGGCGGTGCTGGCGGAACACAGCCGCACGGGCCCCGCCCTGGGGGTGGCCTGGGATGGCAGCGGCCTCGGGGACGACAACCAGCTCTGGGGCGGTGAGGCCCTGCGGGTGAGCGCTTCCGGGTTCAGCCGGATCGCCACGTTGCGACCCTTCCCCCTGCCGGGGGGGAACCTGGCGATGCGCGAACCGCGGCGCGCCGCCCTGGGGTTGCTCTGGGCCGCCTGGGGCGACGGCTGGCGGCAACGGCTGCCGCCGCAGCTCCCCCTGCACTGGCTCGAGAGCTGGCCGGCGCACGAGCAGGAGACGCTGCAGCGGGGCTTGGCGGCGGGGCTGAACGCGCCATCCTGCTCCAGTGTGGGGCGGCTGCTGGATGGGCTGGCGGCCCTGCTGGGGCTGGCCAGCTGCTGCAGCCATGAAGCCCAGGCGGCCCAGGCGTTGGAGGGATTGGCGCAGCGGCAGCGCCAATGGCAAGCCAACGGCTCCGCCGGCCCCAGCCTCCCCCTGCGAGCCGACGCCACAACCCCATGGCAGTGGGACTGGCAACCGCTGCTGGAGCACTGCCTGGAGCAGCGGGCCCGGGCCCAGCCCATCGGCGCCATCGCCCTCGCCATTCACCGAGCCCTGGCGGAGGCGATCGCGCAACTGGCCGACGCCCAAGCGGCCGAGGAGCTGCTGCTGGCGGGGGGGTGCTTTCAGAACGCCGTGCTGCTGGAGCTGAGCGTGGCGGCCCTGGCGAAGCAGGGCTGCCGGGCGCTCTGGTCGCAGCGGTTGCCCAGCAATGACGCGGCAGTGGCGATGGGGCAGCTGCTGGCCCTCGAGGCCCTGCCTAAGACCGCACTAGCCCCCGGGCCCGTTGTCCATGTGCCTGGCCGTCGCCGGTGAGTTGATCAGCAGCAACGGGCATCCCGATCCGCTCTGGCGCAGCGGCGAGGTGAGCTTCGGCGGAGTGATGCAGCAGGTGAGCCTGGCCTGTGTGCCCGAGGCACGCATCGGCGATCAGCTGTTGGTGCACGTGGGGGTGGCGCTGACGGTGCTGCAGCCGGAGCCATGACGACCCCCGACAACAACAGTCCCCCCACGACCGCCTGGCTGGATGGCAATGAGGCGGTGGCGCGGGTGGCCTACCGCCTCAGTGAGGTGGTGGCCCTGTTCCCGATCACCCCCGCCACACCGATGGGAGAATGGGCCGACCGCTGGGCCAGCGAAGGGCGCCCCAACCTCTGGGGGCAGACCCCCCAGGTGGTGGAGATGCAAAGCGAGGCCGGGGCCGCCGGGGTGGTGCACGGCGCCCTGCAGGTGGGGGCCCTCACCACCACCTTCACGGCATCGCAGGGGCTGCTGCTGATGCTGCCCAGCCTCTACAAAATCGCCGGCGAACTCAATGCGGCGGTGATCCACGTGGCTTCCCGAGCCCTGGCCACCTCGGCGTTGTCGATCTTTGGCGACCACAGCGATGTGATGGCGGCCCGCGGCACCGGCTGCGGCCTGCTCTGCTCCGCCACGGTGCAGGAGGCGGGCGACTGTGCCGCCATCGCCATGGCGGCCACCTTGGCGGGGCGGGTGCCCTTGCTGCATGCCATGGATGGCTTTCGCACCTCCCACGAACTCCAGCGGGTGGAGCTGATCAGCGACGCCGTGCTGCAGGCGCTGGTGCCGGAGGCGCTGATCGCCGCCCACCGCCAGCGGGGCCTGAGCCCCGACCGGCCGCTGCTGCGCGGCACCAGCCAGAACCCGGATGTGGCCTTTCAGGCCCGCGAAGCGGTGAACCCCTACACCGACGCCATGCCCGCACGGGTGCAGGCGGCGATGGATCAGTTCGCCGCGCTCACCGGTCGCCAATACCACCTGTTCGACTACCACGGGCACCCACAGGCGGAGCGGGTACTGGTGCTGATGGGCAGCGGCGCCAGCACCGCCGGCCTCACGGCCGATGCCCTGATCGCCGCCGGGGAGCCCGTGGGGGTGCTCACGGTGCGGCTGTTCCGCCCCCTGGCGGCCCAGGCCCTGGTGGCGGCCCTACCCGCCAGCACCCGCCGCCTGGCGGTGCTGGATCGCTGCAAGGAGCCCGGTAGCCAAGGGGAACCGCTGCTGCTGGATGTGATCGCCGCCATCCACGAGCACTGGCCGCAGACCCAAAAGCCCGCGGTGATCGGCGGCCGCTACGGGCTGGCCTCCAAGGAGTTCACACCGGCGATGGTGAAGGCGGTGTTCGACAACCTTGCCCAACCCACACCGCGCAACCACTTCACCGTGGGGATCGAGGACGACCTCACCCACCACTCCCTGACGGTTGACGACGCATGGGAGTTGGAATCACCCCAGACCCTGCGGGTGGTGTTCGTGGGCCGCGGCTCCGACGGCACCGTGGGCGCCAGCAAACACACCCTCGAGATCGTCGGGGAGGCCACCGGGCTGCAGGGCCAGGGGAGCTTCGTCTACGACTCCAACAAGGCGGGCACGGTCACCGTGTCCCACCTGCGCTTCAGCCCGGAACCGATCCGGAACAGCTCGCTGATTCGCCAGGCCCAGGTGCTCGCCTGCCACCACTGGGACCTGCTGGAGCGCCTGGATCTGCTGGAGCTGGCCTGCCCCGAGGCGGTGGTGCTGCTCAACAACCCCTGGCCGCCACAGCACGCCTGGGAGCACATGCCCCTGCGGGTGCGGCAGCAGATCCACCGCAAACGGCTGCGGTTGTTCGGCGTGGATGCCGCCGCCATCGCCCAGGCCCATGGCCTCGGCGGACGGATCAACACGGTGATGCAGGCCTGTTTCTTCGCCGTGAGCGAGTTGATGCCGATGGAGCAGGCGATGGCGGCCCTGCGCCAGTCGATCCAACGCAGCTACGCCAGCAAGGGGCCCGCGGTGGTGGCGGCCAACCTGGCGGCCCTGGAGGCGGCACCGGCGGCCCTGCAGCCGCTGCCCATCGGCCCCGCCCCCTGGGTTGTCTCCGCCGAGGAGCCGTTGGCGGAGCAACCACTACCGGGGGCGTTGGCGGAGGCACCGGCCGCCTGCCGGGAGCTGCTGGAGCTCCAGTTGCAGCACCGCGGCGACGCCCTGCCGGTGAGCGCGCTGCCCTGCGACGGCAGCTTTCCCACCGCCACCAGCCAATGGGAGAAGCGCAACACGGCCGAGCAGGTGCCCGTGTGGGAGCCGGATCTGTGCGTGCAGTGCGGCAAGTGCGTGCTGGTGTGTCCCCATGCGGTGATCCGCGCCAAGCTGGCGCCGCCGCAGGCGCTGCAGGGGGCACCGCAGGGCTTCCGCCACACGGCCGCCCGCGAACGGGCCTTTGCGGGAGAGCACTTCACCATCCAGGTGTCCGCGGAGGACTGCACCGGTTGCCGCCTGTGCGTGGAGGTGTGCCCCGCCCGCGACCGCGACACCCCCGAGCGCAAGGCCCTGAACATGGCGCCCCAACGCCCGCTGCGGGAGCAAAGCCGCGAGCACTGGGCCTTCTTTCTGCAGCTGCCGGAGGTGGAGCGCAGCCGCCTCAACCCGCACCGGATCCAAGACCAGCAGCTGCAACGCCCCCTGTTTGAGTTTCCCGGGGCCTGCGCCGGCTGCGGCGAAACTCCCTACCTAAAAGTGCTGAGCCAG
>SXGQ01514702.1_pt1 | contig 10452 bp, 8 predicted proteins | sample 3178371 | NCBI WGS metagenome assembly SXGQ01 (sample SAMN11356859, study PRJNA531348) | freshwater metagenome | isolation source: freshwater sample F1-20 | place: China: Fuxian Lake, Yuxi | collected 2017-12-25 | reverse complement strand
GGAGACAGGTTTTAACCTTCCCACCTCGTGAGTTTGTAGCAGATGGCGCAGCTAGGCAAGCGGCTTGGGCTCTGTTGGGTGAATTACCAAATTGGAAGATTCCAGATGTAATTGAATTTAACGAAAAACCTGCACTCTTTGTATTAGATCAGCATAGAAAATTAAAAGAGAAATCCCCACCTATTGATGCCATTAATTGGTAATCAACTCATGGCCAGCGCCAAAAAAAACAGTTAGAAAAATTTTTTAGATTTTTCTCTGTTCTCTCCAAGACTTAATCACAGGTAAGTACTGGAATTTGGATGCTTAAATTTGGCTCAGGTTGCTCACACAAAGCAGCTACCAACTTTGAGGCAAACTGTTACGGGCCAAAAAATTATTAAGATTTCCTGGTTGTAAAGGATTAAACCCAGCAATTACCACAAAAAATCTGGCGCTCGGCTCCTGATGGTGGGAGCACTTGGTAGTGATAGTGAGACAGATTTCTTAAGTTAAGTATTGGTAGAAAAAAGGTCGACCCAAGATTTATCTCTAAAGTCGAGGTGCAAACAGGTATTGCAGTAATTGAGGTGCCCACTATATCAACTTAAAAACTTTTTATAAGTTGTCCAATTCTGTGAACCAAGTTTTTAACAAATAAGTATCTTCTTCCAATTATACTTATGTTTTCCTATCCGCTAAGGTTCATGTATGGCTGATACAAACATCAACGAAATAGCAGATCTGGCTAGAGATGTTCGCTTACAAGTTTTACTAACGATTAAAAATGCTGGAATGGGACATATTGGAGGTGACTTCTCAGTTACGGATATATTGGCAACTCTATTTAGTGCTGTTTTAAATGTTGACCCAAAAAATCCTAATAAAGAAGATCGAGACCGATTAATTCTAAGTAAGGGACACGCTGCAGTTGCGCTTTATTCGGTATTGGCACTTCGCGGTTTCTTTCCTGTAAATGACCTTAAAACTTTTGCAAAACCATTAAGCAGTTTAAATGGTCATCCCAATCGCAATAAAGTCCCGGGCGTAGAGTCAAACACAGGACCACTTGGGCATGGATTTCCAATTGCGGTTGGAACTGCAATTGGTGCAAAACTTAATAATAATGAAAGTCGTACATTTGTGATCCTAGGCGATGGCGAGCTGCAAGAAGGTAGTAATTGGGAGGCGGCAATGTTTGCTGGGCACCGAAAACTTACAAATTTGATCGCAATTATTGACCATAATGGATTTCAACAAGGAAGCCCAATCTCAAGAACTAATGATCTGTCCCCGCTTGACAAAAAATTTGAGTCATTTGGTTGGGAGGTTCGAGTAATCAATGGGCACGATTATCAATCTCTGCTCGCTGCCTTCACAGATGTGCAAAGTAAACCACGGGTTGTTATTGCGCAAACTGTTAAGGGTAAAGGAGTAGATTTTATGGAGAACAAAGCTGAATGGCACCACAAAGTCCCCTCTGCTGAGCAATATGAAGCAGCACTTCTACAATTGAGTAAGCGATGACACAAGGCATAATCGAAGAGTTTGATAATCGCATAATTTTTGCTAAGACTCTAATTACTCTTGCTCAAGAAAATTCAAAAATTGTAGTTGTTTGTAATGATTCTATTGGCTCCAGTAATTTGACTGAATTTAGAGATCTTTTTCCTGAAAGATTAATCGATGTGGGTATCGCTGAACAAAACATGGTAGGTATTGCAGCTGGGTTGGCAAACTCTGGCTTAACTCCTTTTGTCTGTGCAGCTTCACCTTTCTTAACTGGCCGGGCATTAGAGCAAATAAAAGCTGACATTGTTTACTCGAGAGCAAATGTAAAACTTTGTGGTATGAGTCCTGGAGTTGCATATGGCGAACTTGGTCCAACTCATCATTCAATTGAGGATATTGCTTGGATGCGCGCATTGGATTCATTGACTATCGTGGTACCAGCAGATGAAATGCAAACTAAAGAAGCTTTAATTTGGGCTGCAAATTCTGCAGGACCAGTATTTATGCGAATTGGTAGATTTAAAGTTCCATCTGTTTCGCAAGGTATGAATCCTGCATTTATTCCAAATAAAGCGATGCGAATCATGGATGGCACAGATATTTCAATAATTGCAGTCGGAACTTTAGTTTCTAGAGCTATAGATGCAGCATTACAGTTGAAGTCTGAGGCAATATCTGCTCGTGTGATTAATCTTTCTACAGTAGTGCCACTTGATAAAACTGAAATTTTAGCTGCAACCAGAGAAACTAAAGGAATTATTACAGTTGAAGAGTCAGTAACTAGAGGCGGCATTGGTGGTGCAATCGCTGAATTTGTTGTTCAGAATAACCCAGTCCCCATGAAACTTTTAGGCATTGATACATTTGCCCCTACTGGTTCTGCCTCATTTTTGCTTGAGCACTTTGGATTAACGGCTGTTAATATTGCTAATACTGCTCGAGAGCTTTTAAAAAATGGAAAATAACTCTCCGGTTATTCTGGCAATCGATCAAGGTAGCGGATCTACCAAAACTCTCGCTATAAATTTAAAGGGCCAGGTACTAGATCAGTTTGAAGAAAAAATTTCTACAACTTTCCCCAAGCCAGGCTGGGTAGAGCAAGATCCTGAAGAAATTTGGCAATCTACAATAAATACATCAATTAAAATTACTAGGAAATACAATATTGCTGCAGTAGGTTTAAGTGTTCAGCGGGAATCAATACTTATTTGGGATCGGAAAACTGGCAAAGCTTTAACTCCGGTAATAACTTGGCAAGATAGAAGGGCAACTGAATTAGCAGAATTACAAAGTGCTAATGCATTAAGAGTAAAAGAGATTAGTGGCTTGCAACTAGACCCTATGTTTTCGGCATTAAAGCTTCAATGGATGATGGAAAATTATAACTTTGTAGAAACTGATGTATGTATCGGGACGATAGATTCATGGATTGCCTTCAATCTTGGCGCAGGGCACATTATCGAGGTTGGAAGTGCTAGTCGAACACAACTACTAGATATTGAAAGTGGTAATTGGAGCGAAGAGCTCCTGAAAATATTTAAAATTAAACGCATTAGCCTGCCCAAAGTTTGCGCATCTGATGAAAAGCACCTGTGCACAAATATGCAAGTATTAGGCTTGAACAATCAAGTCCCATTATCTGGGATTATGGGAGATTCTCATGCTGCACTATTTGCCCATCAGGGTTGGAAAATAGGAAACTTCAAAGCCACACTCGGCACAGGAACCTCTTTTATGGGCGCCACCCTACATAACGCGCAAACTATTGCATGGTCTGTTGCCGGGAAAATAACAAGAGCTGTCGAAGCCAATATCCTTTCAACTGGATCAACATTATTGTGGTTAGCAGAATTATTTGAGATGGCTCCAGATGAACTGGCAAAGCTTGCAGAAGAGTCAACCCAAGATGTGCAATTTGTGCCCGCATTTAATGGGCTAGGGGCACCGTGGTGGGATCGCCAAGCACAAGCCATAATTACAGGATTAACCCGTGGTAGTAGTCGAGCTGACTTAGCAGCTGCGGCCTTACATTCTACCGCTGCACAAATAAATGATGTGCTGGAAGATTTTTCTAAATCTTCTGTTGTAATAAATACTTTGAATGCTGATGGTGGTGGCGTGCGAAATCCAAGTTTAATGCAACTGATATCCGATCTAAGTGGAAAAGAAATCAAATCCTCAAAACTGGCTGAACTTTCTGCCTTTGGAGCTGCCATGGTTGCAGCTCTAGGTGCAAAAATTTTGAGTATGTCTGATCTTGAAGGAATAAATCTGGAGTATGAGCAATATAAACCAAAACTAACTGAAAAAGTGCGGCAGGAAAAACTATTAATTTGGCGTAGAGCGCTTTCTGCCGCTCGAGTTAAAAATTGATTAAGATCTACTCATTGATACAAGAATCTCGTAAGATCTAGGTACGCTAAATAGAAGGCAGAAAGAGAAGGCGGAATTAGTATGGGTAAATTAACATTTGGTGCAGGTATTTGGGCATTTGGACAATTTGTTGATCGATATGCAGGTGATGGCTATGGGCCTACTCGTTCAAGTCAACAGATGATTGAAGATGCAGCGCGAGTTCCAGGGTTAAAACATTTAGATATAAATGTGCCATTCGATAAGCCGGAGCGTACTGCAGCTGAAATAAAAAAAATGTTAGATGATAATGGACTCATTTGCCGTGCTACAACACCACACATATATATGAGAGAGTATGTAAAAGGGTCTTTTACTAATCCCGACGCCAAACTTCGATCTAAAACTAAAGATCGAGTTCGTGAAGCTATTTCTGCAGCAAAAATACTAGGCGCCACCTATGTGAAGTTTTGGCCAGGCCAGGATGGCTTTGATTTTCCGCTACAAGCCGATTACATGCAAATTTGGGATTATACGATTGATGGTATTCGTGATCTTGCTAATGAAAACTCTGATATTCAATTTGCAATCGAATATAAATGTAAAGAGCCACGAGTTCATATGACACTAGCAACAGCTACAAAAACCTTACTTGCAATTAGTGAAATGAAAGTCGACAACGTTGGTATTGTTATGGATTTTGGCCACTCACTAATGGCTCAAGAGACTCCGGCAGAGTCTTTGCTACTTATACACAGGCACGGAAAACTTGTCAGCGCCGAGCTTAATGATAATTGGCGAGGATGGGATGATGATTTACCTGTGGCTTCAGTTCATTTGTTTGAAACGATTGAATATATGCTGGCACTTCGCAGTATTAATTGGAGTGATCCAATTTTGCTTGATCAATTTCCCTTCCGTGAAGATCCTGTACGAGCACTAACTCGTAGCATTGAGATAATTAAATATCTTGAAGAGGTTTGTGATCGCATTGATATCCAAGAGCTAAACCAAGCTCGCAATGCTCAAGATGCACTTGCCGCTCAAGCCACTATTTGGGATGCTTTAATGAAAGAGAAGCGCTTTACTAGGTAGGCCTGAAGTGGGTTTTTGCAGATCTTCAGGGATTTCTTGTGGATAACAGGGGAATTATGGCTTTTTACCATATCGTTTTATAACTTTTACGTAATAAAATTTTAATCTGACCAAAACTTCTCATCTACCCGCTGGTTCTGTAGGCTCTCCTTAAGTTCGTGATCTGCGAACCCCTATAGGAGGAAATAAATGAAATCAAAGTTCTCACGCAAAGCGCTTGTAGCGTTATTTGCAGTGTCTGCTTTAGTTTTGTCAGCATGTTCATCAGGTGGTTCTGATGATGCATCTGGTGATGTTAAAGTAAGTTTGATCTTAAAGAATCAAACAAATCCATTCTTCGTAGCCATGGTTAAGGGTGCCGAAGCAAAGGCAGCTGAACTAGGTCTTGATCTAACAATTAGCTCAGGTAAAGAAGAGGGCGATGATGCAGCACAAATCGCAGCAATTGAAAATGCGATCTCTGCAAAGCATGCTGGAATTGTTATTACAGTAATGTCAACAAATGTTAACGCAGCAATTACCAAAGCTCGCGAAGCAGGATTACTCGTAATTGCTTTGGATACACCAACTGATCCAGCTGATATCGCTGATATTACCTTCGCAACTGATAACCGCGAAGCAGGACGACTAATTGGTCAATGGGGTGCAAAGAAACTTGGTGGCAAGAAGGCTGTAATTGCTCTTCTTAACATTTTCGATGATCGAGTATCACCAGTAGATTATCTACGTGATAACGGATTCCTAGAAGGTATGGGAATTCCTACAAATGATCCAAACAAAATGGCTGATGAGGCTAAAAAAGGTAAGTACTCTGGTGGCGACTACGAAATCGTAGGAAACGTAGCTACAGGTGCTAACGAAGATGGTGGACGCTCAGGCATGGAAAAATTGCTTGCTAAGAATCCAAACATCAATATTGTTTACACAATCAATGAGCCAACCGCTGCTGGTGCCTGTGCTGCTCTAAAGGCTGCCAAGAAAACCGCAATCGTTGTTTCAGTAGATGGTGGACTACCAGGTATCGAGAATGTTAAGAGCGGTTGCATTGGAGCTACATCACAGCAGTATCCATTGCTAATGGCTGACCTTGGCCTTCAAGCTATCTTTGACCTTGTGAAGACAGGAAAGAAGCCAGAGGTTACTCCTGGCAAAGATTTCTTCGACACAGGCGTTAAGTTAATTACTGATGACCCACAAGATGGTGTTGCATCAGAAAGCACAGATTATGGAATTGAGAACGCTTGGTAAATCCCAAGTTTTCATCAAAACATAAGTAAGTTGTAAAGAGTTGGTAAGGGCGGTTACATTCGTGGCCGCCCTTGCTAATTTAGCCAGTATTCTTTAAGTTTGTAGTCCAGAAAGTTAAGATTAGAACCTACGAGCGAGTTGTGAGGAAATTTTAATGAGTAAAGTTGATACTCAAGATGCCGCAGCCGAATTTTTGGGTCGAGCATCAAACGCTCAAAAAATACAAGGCATTCTTCATCGGTATCCATGGCTGAGTTCGGCACTAGTACTTTTAATTGCCAGTATTACTTTTAGTTTTTTTAATGAAAATTTCCTTACCCCCGGAAACTTGTCACTAATACTCCAACAGGTGGCGATAGTTGGCGCAATTGCAGCGGGTCAAACTTTAATTATTTTAACTGCGGGAATCGATTTATCCTGTGGCGCGATCGCAATTTTTGTATCGATGGTCATGGCAAAAAGCTTCTCAGGAGATTGGAGCAACCCAGATGATGGAATACCGGTATTTTGGGCCTTTGTTCTTGGCCTATTGGTTGGAACCTTAGCGGGAGCATTTAATGGATATCTGGTAACTCGATTTAAATTACCGCCGTTTATTGTCACTCTAGGAACACTCAATGTTTTCATAGCTTTTACCTTAATTTATGCCTCTGGTAGAACGGTTTCGACAAATGAATTACCCGAATTTTTTCTAGAATTAGGAACTTATATAGATATAGGTGAGTTCAGCATTACCTATGGAGTTTTAGTGATGCTTTTAATTTATATGGTTTTAGCTTTTGCACTGCGCTTTACTGGCTGGGGTCGACATGTCTACGCAGTCGGTGATGACCCAATTGCCGCCCGGTTAGCTGGTATTCAAGTAAACAGAGTATTGATGTCGGTTTATATGGTTGCTGGATTAGTTTTTGGCATAGCAGCTTGGATAATTATGGGTAGGGTTACTGTGGCAAGTCCTAACACCGGCCCTGATTTGAATTTGGACACAATTACTGCGGTGGTAATCGGTGGTACATCACTCTTTGGCGGACGAGGGGCAATATTTGGCTCCCTAATTGGCGCCGTGATTGTTGGTGTATTTCGTAATGGTTTAACACTGGCTGGAGTTGACTTGTACTACCAAATCCTGGCGGTTGGATTATTAATTATTTTTGCTGTAACAGTAGATCAGTGGATTAGAAAGGCTCGAGCATGAGTGCAGCAGCTGTATTACAAGCTAAAAATGTTACGAAACACTATGGCCGTGTCGTTGCGCTGGATGGTGCTGACTTAGAGTTATTCCCAGGTGAGGTGCTTGCCGTAATTGGTGATAATGGCGCCGGTAAATCAACCTTAATTAAATGTTTATCAGGGGCTGAAACCCCTGATACTGGCAGTATTGAAATTGATGGCCAAACAGTTTCCTTAAAGCGACCACAAGATGGGCGTGAAGCCGGTATTGAGGCTGTTTATCAGACATTAGCGGTTTCTCCTGCCCTGGATATTTCATCAAATTTATATTTAGGGCGTGAAATAAGAAAGAAAGGTCCTGCTGGATTAATTTTCAGAATGTTAGATACCTCAGGAATGAAAAAACAGGCAAAAGAACACATAGCAGCGTTAGGAATTGGAACAATTCAAAACATGAGCCAAGCGGTTGAGACCTTATCCGGTGGCCAGCGACAAGCAGTGGCTGTCGCAAGAGCTGCGGCCTTTGGTCAGCGATTAATTATTATGGATGAACCCACCGCTGCCCTTGGAGTTAGAGAATCAAATCAGGTTTTAAAGTTAATTGAATCTTTGCGCGAGCGCGGAATGCCAGTAATCCTTATCTCCCATAATATGCCGCAAGTATATGAGGTAGCAGATCGTATTCAGGTAATGCGTTTAGGTAAGCGGGCCGCAGTCGTTACACCAAAGACTCATGATATGAAGGATGCAGTTGCGATCATGACTGGTGCGGTAAAGGTTGATGTTAAGGATCAGACACTAAATTCAGTTCGGTGATCTTAGAAACCTCAGTAGCAATTGTTGGCTCCGGTATGGGTGGCGCCACTACCGCCTACGGCTTAGCCAAAGCTGGCATAGATTGCTTAGTAATTGAGCGCGGTGATTTTGTTAAAAAAGAGGATGCTAATTGGTCTGCCCGTGAAATATTTATAAACCAAAGATATAAACCAAATGAAAAGTGGTTAGATGAAAAAGGCAAACCCTTTACTCCTGGTGTTCATTACATAGTTGGTGGCAATACCAAGGTTTATGGCTCCTCACTTCCAAGATTTAGAGAGAGTGATTTCCAAGAGATTAAACATAAAGAGGGAACATCACCAGCCTGGCCATTTACCTATCAAGATCTAGAGCCGTACTACTGCCAAGCAGAGCAGTTATATAAAGTTCATGGTGCAACTGGTGAGGACCCAACTGAACCACCGCGAAGTCAATCATTTCCATATCCAGCTTTAGCTCATGAAAAATATATTTCAAATTTAGCGGCTAAGTTAACTGCAGCCGGTGTTAAGCCCCATTCAAATGCAATGGGAGTTGATCTTAGAAGTGATGGAAAATGTATTAGGTGTGCAACTTGTGATGGCTTTGTATGTAAATTAGATGCTAAAAGTGATGCTCAAACCTGCGCGCTAGATCCAGCAATAAAAACTGGGAAAGTAAAACTGGAGACCAATCTAAAGGTTACTCAGGTTGTTGTGAAAAATGGCAAGGTTGATTATTTATTAGCCCAAAGAGATGGCCAAGAGGTAAAAATCATCGCGAAAAAGTATGTGCTTAGTTTAGGTGCAGTTAATACTGCTGCCTTGCTTTTAAAATCTGGCTCAGTTGCTAATTCCTCAGGTTTATTGGGTAAAAACTTTATGATGCACAATAATGCCCATATTGCTGCTTTTGATGTTAAAAGTAAGAATGATGTAATTTTTCAAAAAACACTCTCATTTTCAGATTGGTACTTCGATGGTGGTTCAGGTTATCCATTAGGAGCTGTTCAACTTATTGGAAAAGTACAACCAATTATGATGAAAAGTTATGCAACTAAGGTTCCACTTGCTCTGCTGAAATTTATTGCAAATAGATCAGTTGAATTTGTAGTTATGAATGAGGATCTTCCGGTTACTTCAAATCGAGTAGAGATTGCTTCAAATGGCATGATACAGATATATCGAAAAGCACTTAATACTTCAGCCCATAAAGAATTAATGCAGAAAACCAAAAAGGTATTGCGTAAATGTGGCTTTCAAGCAATTTTTGTTCAACCATTTGATATCTCAATGAACTCTCATCAATGTGGCACATCTGTTGCTGGTAATGATTCAAAGCTGAGTGTGGTTGATCAATATTGCAAAGCACATGATGTTGAAAACCTTTATTTAATTGATGGTGGATTTTTTCCATCCTCTGCAGCTATGAACCCAGCACTAACTATTGCAGCTCAAGCTCTTAGGGTCGTAGATAAATCAGGTTTAAAGCAATTTAATTAGAGAGTTTAATCAACGTGAAAGTTTTCATTAATTTCATGCCAGCATTCGTTATCTTTAGCCTATAGCGCTTGCCCGATTCATTTTACAGCCATAACGCTTACAACCTTAGAACGCGCTGTAACTCGGCATGCATAATTGTTGGGTCTACATCAAAATTAGTCCAGTACTTAACGCCAATAACTGCTTGATTTACTACCATTCCTAGGCCATCAATAGTTTTTGCGCCAATACTTGATGCACTCTTAAGTAAATTGGTTTGTGGTGGATTAACGATTACATCGGCAACAATCATGGTTTTCTTAATGGAGGTAAGATCAATATCTAAGTCATAATTTCCACTATCTGCCATCCCAACTGATGTTGCATTAATGAGAACATCTATAGAATCTGGAATCATAAATTTTGCACTCCAGGCAACAAATTTGGCTGAAACTTGTAGCTTGGTGTTTAGTAGTGAAACTAAATCTTGACCTCGTCTTTCATCTCTATTTATAACCATAAAATCTTTTGCGCCATCTAATGCCAACTCCACCACTATCGCTCTTGCAGCCCCACCGGCACCTAAAATTGCAATCTTTTTTCCACTGGGCATGCCAACTTTTTTAAATGCTTGCAAAAAGCCTTTGCCATCGGTATTTTCTCCGATTAACTTGCCATCCCGATTAACCACACAATTTACCGCCCCCATAATCTGTGCAGATTGCCCCAGACCATCTAAGTATTGAATGACTGAAACTTTATGCGGAATAGAGAGATTAAATCCGGCCCAATTCATTGCCCGCGCTCCCAAGACTGCGTT
>SXGQ01455406.1_pt1 | contig 10452 bp, 9 predicted proteins | sample 3178371 | NCBI WGS metagenome assembly SXGQ01 (sample SAMN11356859, study PRJNA531348) | freshwater metagenome | isolation source: freshwater sample F1-20 | place: China: Fuxian Lake, Yuxi | collected 2017-12-25 | reverse complement strand
CCGGCGAGCTGGGCGCGCTCGGCGACGGCGAACGCGATGCTGTCCGTGGTCACGAGGCCCGTGATGAGCAGGCGCTTGGACGAGAGCATGGGTCAGGTCCCTTCGGGGTCGGAGGTGCGAAGTGCGCGGTCGTCGCCCAGCGACGCCTGCGCGATCTCGGTCTGGAAGGCCGCCACCCGCGCTCGCAGCTCGGGGTCGGCGGCGGCGAGGATCCGGACGGCCAGCAGTCCGGCGTTGCGCGCGTTGCCGATCGCGACCGTCGCGACCGGGACGCCACGCGGCATCTGGGAGATCGACAGCAGGCTGTCGACGCCGTCGAGGTGGCGCAGCGGCACGGGCACCCCGATGACGGGCAGTGGGGTCACGGACGCGAGCATCCCCGGGAGGTGCGCCGCGCCGCCGGCCCCGGCGATGATGACCTGCAGCCCGCGGCTCTCGGCCTCCTCGCCGTAGGCCAGCATCTCCCGCGGGGTGCGGTGGGCGGAGACGATGCGCAGCTCGTGGGCGATCCCGAACTCCTCGAGCGCCTCGGCCGCAGCCTCCATGACGGGCAGGTCCGAGCGGCTGCCCATCGCGATTCCGACGCGTGGTGCGCTCATCGCCGTCCCTCCAGGGTGTGCGCCGCGGCGCGGGCGGCGTGGAGCGCGGCATCCGCGTCGGGCCCGAGGGCGGTGACGTGCCCGAGCTTGCGCCCGGGGCGCGGCGCCTTGCCGTAGAGGTGGACATGGGCGCCCTGGACGGCGAGCGCCTGCGCCACCCGCGTGCCGGGGTCGCTGCCGTCGGCGGGACCGAGGACGTTGACCATCGCGGCCGCCGGGGCGATCGCGCGGGTCGCGCCGAGGGGCCAGCCGAGCACCGCGCGCAGGTGCTGCTCGAACTGCGAGGTCACGCAGCCATCGAGCGTGACGTGGCCCGAGTTGTGCGGCCGCAGGGCGAGCTCGTTGACGAGCAGGTCGCCCCCGCTGACGAACAGCTCGACGGCGAGCAGCCCCTCGAGCTCGATCGCCTCCGCGAGGGCCAGACCCAGCGCCCGCGCGCACGCCGCGACGTCGGGTTCGACGCGCGCCGGCAGGACGGTCTCATGGCAGATCCCGTCGCGCTGGAGCGTCTCGACGACCGGATAGGCCCGCGTCTCCCCGGTGCCCGCCGCGCGTGCGACGAGGACGGAGAGCTCGGTGTCGATGGCGACGTGCGCCTCCGCCAGCGCCGGCCGGCCGAGCGCGGCCAGTGCGCCCTCGGCCTCGTGCGGCGTGGCGACGATCCGCACGCCGCGCCCGTCGTACCCGCCGGTGATCGCCTTCAGGACGACAGGCCAGCCGTGGGAGGCGGCGAAGGCCGCCACGTCCCCGGCGTCCTCGACCCGCGCGAATGCGGGGACCGGCATGCCGAGCTCCGTGCCGAGCACCGAGCGGGCGTGCAGCTTGTCCTGGGCCAGGCGCTTGATCACGGGCCCCGGCCGGACGGCCACGCCGCGATCGACGAGCGCGCGCAGCGCCGCCGGATCGGCGTGTTCGTGGTCGAACGTCACGACGTCGACGCGCGACGCCAGGCGCACGAGATCGTCGAGGCGGCCCGCGTCCCCGGCCACGAGCCGGGCGCCCGCTGCGGCTGCCGGCGCGCCCGGCGCGTCGAGCACGTGGACCTCGATGCCCAGACCCGTGGCGGCGGCGTGGGACATCCGGGCGAGCTGCCCGCCGCCGACGATGCCGACGCGGGCGGTGGGCGCCGCCGTCACGGTGGCGCTCATGCCGACACCTCCTCGGCGATCCAGCCGCCATCCGGCAGGCGGCGGCACCACGGCGCGCCGGGCTCGTCGCGAGCGACGAGCGTGACCCACCGGCCGTCGACGAGCGTCCGCACCTGCGGCGCCCCGTCGAGGATGCGGTCGATCCGGTCGTGCGGCGCGTCGACCACCGCCAGCAGCCGCTGCGGCTCGTGGACGAGCTCCGCTCCGGCGCCGACCGACTCCCACGGCAGACCGCCGCGCAGGTCCCCGCCGGGGCCGCTCAGGACCCCGACCGCGCCGACCACGTTGTGGCTGATCTTCGTCCCCGCCCCGAAGTGCTCGGGCGCGACCGACGAGAAGTAGTACTGGCTCGCGATCCAGTGGGCGACGACGAGCGGTGCGGTGAGGATGACCTCGAGCGCCGCCCCGTCGGGGTCGGCCGCCGCGTCGTAGGAGTGCAGGAACACCCGGCCGCCGAGGTCGCAGCCGGCGGTGAGCTCCCGGGAGCCGACGACGAGCGCGGCGCACCCGGCGAGCCCCCACTCCGGCGCGACCTGCGCCCAGTCGCGACTGCGCGTGCGCACCTCGTCGACGCCGTCCCGGCGGGGGTCGGCTCCCGGCAGGGCCCGTGCGCGGCCGGCCGCGGTGCACGCCCCGGCGAGGGCGAGGTCGTCGGCCAGCCGGGCCACGACCTCCCGGTGCTCGGCCGGCACGTCCGTGTCGAGCAGCGTGACGACGTCGGTGGCGGTGTCGTGCTCGGCCGCGGCGAACCAGGTCGACGCGGGGATCGCGATCCCGTCCCCGGCGAGGAGCGCCCGGACGGCCGGGTCGTTCAGCACCGCCGCCATCGCCCGCGCGTTGGCCGCGCCGCGATGCCCGCCGCAGGCGCCGCAGTCCAGCGCCGCCTGGTGGGGGTTGTTCGTGGTCGTGCTCCCGTGGCCGCAGAGCAGGACCACGGGCGCGAAGACCGCGACGAGTCCCATCGCGGTGAGCGCGTCGCGTGCCGCCGCCGCGCGGTCCTCGACCGACAGCGCCGACAGGTCGAGGTGCGTGCCGACCGGCGGGGTGCTCCCGGCGCGCCCGGCGAGTGCCGCGGCGCGGTCGGGTGCGAGCGTCCGCGCGGTCGCCACGGGGCCCATGACGAAGCCGACGGCCTCGGCGAACGCGTACTTCGCGGCCAGCCCCTTCTTCGCGCCGGCGAAGGCGTCGCGGGCCGCGGCGACCCGGTCGACCCGCTGAATGCGCCGGGCCGCGTCGGCCTCGGCTCCGGGCGCCGCGACCTCGTCGAGCGTGGCGGCGGGGGAGACGAGCACCGGGCACTGCTCGGTCGTGACCTCGCCGCCGAGCGCGCGGACCGCGACCGGCAGGCCGAAGAAGCCGGCGAAGCCGAGGGTCTCGTACGGGCCGGCGGCCTCGAGGCCACGGCGCAGGGGCTCGGACCGCACGTCGATGCAGAAGACGGCCTGCGCCGCGACCGTCGCCGGCGCCGGGCGCGGAGGCGCGGTCGCGATGCGGCCGAGGAGATCGCGCCGGTACCCGCGTTCGAGCGCGTCCTGCCAGATCGCGGCACGGTCGGCGGGCCGCACACGCGCCAGCGCGTCGGCGAGCGCCGTCGCTCCCGGATCGGCTTCGAGCGCCGCGGCGACCGCGTCGATCCGCGCCTGCGGGTCCGGCGCCGCCTCCCGAGGCGGGTCGGGGATCCGTGCGAGCGGCTCGGCGCCGGCGACCGGCAGGAGCAGCGCCCGCTCGGACGCGAGGCGCAGCGCGGCGATCTCGGCGGCGTCCAGGTCGCCCACGTGCTCGCTGCGCCACCGGGCGTACGCGGTCCAGCCCGGCTGTCGGGTGAGCAGCGCGCGCAGGAGCGCGTCCCCATCGTCTCCCGACTCGTCGAGGAGCTGCGCGAGGGCCGTCTCCGCCTCGTCGGGGAGCGAGGCCAGCTCACGGCGTGCGGCGCGCGAGAACGCCGGGTCGTGGGGGCTGAGCGCGCGCCACGCGCCGTACAGGCCGAGGTCGCGGCGCGGCAGCGCCCAGCGGGCCTGCCCCTCGTCGAGGTACGCGGCGAGCCAGCCGGACATCAGCGTGTCGGCGGTGTCGGCCAACCGGGTCCCGTGGGCCGCGTCCCACGCCTCGGCGGGGGTCAGCACGCGGCGCTGCGGCGCGGGTGCGGCCGGGGCGTGACGGAGGTCGGCGAGCAGCACGAACTCCAGCGTGGTGCTGCGTCCCGGTGCGAGCTCGACTGCCTCCTCGCAGGCGGGCCCGACATGGTCGCGCAGCGCGGCCCTGAGGTCCGCATCCGTGATGCGTCCGGCCTGCTCGGCCGCGCGCAGGGCGGATTCCGCGCGCCAGCCAGGCGCGCCGACGGTGGTGCCGACGCGCGCGACCGCCTCCGCGAACGGCAGGTGCTCGAGCCCCGCGAGGGGGTTGACCGCGACGAAGCGCTCGAGCGGCCACGCCGGAGCGAGTTCGGCGGCGATGGCGGTCGCGCGATCGGCGACCGTGCCCGTGGGCATGACGGTGACTGCGCTCATGCGGCACCCCCTTCCGCGACGGTCGTGGACCGGCCGGCGAGCGCGTGGCGCAGCGGGACCGTCACGCCCAGGGAGGAGGGCACGGGACGCGGGAGCGGCCGCGGGCTGCCCAGGCGCATCGCCCGGACGTACAGGCGGTCGCGCACGGCTCCGCCGTGCTGCCAGACGGCGATGGCGCCGGCGGCGGCGGCCATGGGCAGCAGGGCGAGCCACGCGGGCGGATGTCCGACCGCGTCGGGCAGTGAGAGCAGCGCACCGAGTGCCGTGGTCGCACCCAGGTACGCGGCGCCCGCACCGACCGCGAGCATGCCGGCGGCGACGGTGCCGCCCGCGCGTTGCACGCGAGGCAGCGCCCCCCAGAGGGCGGCGGCGCCGGTGATCCAGGCGAAGACCAGCAGGACGGGCTTCTCACCGACGGCGGGGACGGTCGCCGCGACGACCAGGAGCCCGGCGGCGGGTGCGAGCGCGGCGGTGGCCGCGTCACGGGCGGGGTGGCGCCGGGCGGGTGCGGCCGGGACCGAGCGCCGCCGCGCGTGGGCGGCGATCGCCGAGCCCGCGCCGAGGAAGCTCGCGGCCTTGTACATCGCGTGGCCGGCGATGTGGATGAGCGTCGCGGCCCACACCCCGAGTCCGCAGGTCACGAGCATGAAGCCCATCTGGGCGCTGGTCGAGCAGGCGAGGATGCCCTTGACGTCGGAGCGGACCGCCATGGCGACGGCGGCCGCGACCATCGTGACGGCACCGATCGCGATCGCGGCGCCCATCGCGATGCTGGAGGCACCGAAGAGGTCGGTCTGGCGCAGCAGCAGGATGCCGCCGGCGTTGACGATGCCGGCGTGCAGGAATGCGCAGACCGGGGTCGGCGCCGCGACGGTGGCGACGAGCCAGCCCTGCAGCGGGAGCTGCGCGGCACGTGCCGCAGCGGCGACGACGAGCAGCACGGCCGCGACGTCGAGGGCGACCCCGCTGGCGTCGAGCACGACTGCGCTCCAGAGGGCGACATCGGCGACGACGAACGCGAGGAGCGTGCGCCGCAGCGCGTCGCGGCCTCCGGGCAGCGCCCGGTGGACTGCGAGGACGCCGAGGAAGGCGGCCCCGGTGGCCGTCCATGCCGCGGCCATGGCCGGCAGCGCGGTGGCCGTGACGAAGACGGCGCTGCCACTTGCGACCACGCCGAGCAGCGCGGTGGTGGCACGGGCGCCGGACGCGCCGCGCAGCTGGCGCAGCGCATAGCTCTGCACGGTCGCGGCGAGGCCGCCGACCAGCACCAGCAGCATCCCGCCGACCGGGTCGACGGTGCCGATCGGCACGCCGGCGAGGACGGCCGCGCCGATGAGCGCGGTCGTCGCGGGGCCGGCCACGGCCGCGGCGCCGGCACGGCCGGAGGCGAGGGCGGCGAGCAGACCGCCGAGGGCGGGCGCGGCCCAGGCGATGAGGACGAGGACGCTCATGCGCCGGACTCCACCGCGCGCATCCGGGTGAGCCGGGCGCGTCCGTCGGCGCCGATGCGCTCGCAGACCTCGGCGTCCATGACGACGTTGAAGAGCGAGCGGCCCGCCCGCAGCTGCTCGGCGATGTGGGCGCCGATGGCCTGCGCCGTGACGCGGCGGGCGTCCGGCGGGTCGGTGGCGATGGCGACGTCCGTGGCGAGCGGCGCGAACGACGGCTCGGGCGTGGGCTCGGCGAGGTCGGGCAGCGCGGTGACGGCAGTGGGCGGCATGTCGGCTCCTTGATGACGGGAACAGATGGGCGCTAACAAATACACGATATGAAATTCCGGTGTCAAGAAACCGGTCTTGCATCGCGCATATGTGTGACGGGATGCACAGACGCAGGGGCCCGCACGCCGCCCGCCATTGCATGGCCGCGGCCGTCCTACGTCGATGTGGCGACGCCCGAGAGCGTCAGCGAGTGAAAGCCCCAACCCAGCCCGGGAGTTCTGAGCCTCTGGCGAGGAACTCCCAAGGGTTTTGGGGAGCGTCAGCGAGTCAAAACCCCAGCCTCTGGCGAGGAACTCCCAAGGGTTTTGGGGAGCGTCAGCGAGTCAAAACCCCAGCCTCTGGCGAGGAACTCCCAAGGGCTTTGAGGAGCGCTAGCGACTCAAAGCCCCGCCCATTTCTGCAGGCCCCCCCGATCCACCACGAGCGTCCGCCCGCGCCCGAGCTCCACGATCCCCCGCGCCTCGTCCTCGCGCAGCACGCGGTTGACCGTCGCGCGGGAGGTCCCGGCGAGGTCGGCGAGGTCGTCCTGGGTCAGCGGGATCGTCGTCGGCAGCGACGGGTCATCTCCCGCGTAGATGTCGACGAGCTCGAGCACCCGGCGGCGCACGCGGGTGTCCGCGGGCGTGTAGAGCGCCTCGAGCAGGTGCCGCGACAACCGCCGGACCTGGGCCGAGAGCACGCTGATGAGCACGTCGCCCACGCCGGGCTGCTCGCGGCGCAGCCGGCCGAAGTCCAGCTGGTGGACCGACATCGTCTCGCCGGCCTCCAGCGCCACGACCGTCGCGCTGCGCGGCGCTCCGGGGCTGAGCAGTGCGAGCTCCCCGAAGATGTCACCGGAGCGCAGCACCGCGAGGATCGCCTCGTCGGCGTACTGCGTGCTGACCTTCACCGCGAAACGGCCGCTGCGTACCAGGTGCAGCGTGTCCCCGGGGTCGCCTTCGTGGAAGACGATCTCGCCCTTGCGGAACGTCCGCCGGCGGGCCATGTCGAGCACGCGCTGGACATCCTCTTCCGGCACGCCTTCGAGGATCTTCCACTCCATGGTGCGAGAGCCTACGCCGCGCCGTCGATGGAGCGGGAGAGATGTCGGTGCACGAGCACCAGGCCGTCGACATCGTGGACGTCGTCGTCGAGCTCCGGGATGAGCACCGGGTCGGGGTCGTCGACCTCACGCCCGAGCCGCGCGATGGCGGCCGCGTCGCGCGCCGACAGCAGCTCGGCGTCGCGCACGGTGGCGGCGACCTTCCCCGCCAGGTTCTCGCCGAGCGCGTCGGTCAGTTCGTCGGCGATGGTCTCCGAAGCGCCGGCTTCGAGGCCCTCGGGCAGCGTGTGGACGCGGTTGACGATCAGCCCGCCGAACGGCATCCCCGCCTCGCGGAGCTTGCCGCGGAAGAAGATGGCCTCTTCGACCGGCTCGCGCTCGGGGGAGGTCACGATGAGGAACGTCGTCGCGGGGTCGGCGAGCAGCCGCTTGACGCCGCGGGCGCGCTCACGGAACCCGTCGAGCAGCCCGCCGAGCGCGCGGAAGAACGTCGACAGGTCGTTGAGCAGGTCCACGCCCGTGACCTTGCCGAGCACCCCGAAGACGACGCTCGTCCCGCGGCCCATGACCTTCGCGGCCAGCCCGCCCGGGGTGAGGAACACGCGCAGCGCGCGGCCCTCCAGGAAGCCGGTGAGGCGGTCGGGCGCGTCGAGGAAGTCGAGCGCGTTGCGCGACGGCGGGGTGTCGAGGATCAGCACGTCGAACCCGCCCTCGCGGTCGAGCTCGTAGAGCTTGGCGATCGCGGTGAACTCCTGCGACCCGGCGACGGCGCTGGAGAGCTCCTGGTAGATCCGGTTGCTCAGCACCTCGTCGCGGGTCTTCGCGTCGGGGGAGAGCCGTTCGATGAGGTCGTCGAAGGTCCGCTTGGCGTCGAGCATCATCGCCCAGAGCTCGCCCTCCATCTCGATGCCGTGCCCCTGGAACCGGGACGGGTCGACGAGCCGCGGCTCGTTGTCGAGGTCCTCGAGGCCGAGCGACGTCGCCAGGCGCTTGGCGGGGTCGATCGTCACGACGGCGACGCGCTGCCCACGCGAGGCCAGGCCCATGGCGAGCGCCGCGGACGTCGTGGTCTTGCCCACGCCGCCGGAGCCGGCGACGATCACCACGCGTGTTCCTGCCAGTGCGTCGCCCAGGTCCATCCGCGGGCCAGCCTAGAGGTTCCGTGCATTGCCTTCAGCGCCATGACCGCGGTCGCGGTGCTCATGAGGCCTCGAGCGTCGGCGTTGGCCGTGCCCCGGCCGGGGGTGTGCTGAGGCGGGACGAGCAGTGTCGCCGACGGCGGCCACCCGCCGTCGGGGCGCTGGAGCGCGCGGAGGCGATCGGCCTGCGTCTCGCGCGCCGCGGGGTCGGCGTCGAGCGCGACCGCGGCGAGCACGACGTGGGCGAGGTCGAACGGGGTGCGCGCCGCGCAGGGGGCACACGCCAGCCACTGCCGCGCGGCGTACCGGGTGCGGCCATCCAGCGCGCCGGCGCGGTGGAGCGTCAGGAGGCTGCGTGCGGTCGCGTAGGCGTCGGACGTCCACCAGTACGCCGGCCACCTGCCACCGCGGCGCTGCGTCGCTCGGATACGCGCAATCGCCTCCGCGGCTGCGGGGCTCGTGGGGTCGGCGGTGCGCAGCACGTCGGCGGCGATGGCCGTGACCTCGGGATGCTCACCCGCCCAGCCCCCGAAGCGCGCACCCGCGAACGTGTGCGCACCGCCGCGCGCATCGAGCCGCGGGGCCAGCAGCGCGACGGGATCGATCCCGCGCAGGTCGTCCACCGCGAGCAGCAGCGCGAGCGCCCAGCTCGTCGAGTCGGCGTCGGTTGCCGCGCGGTCGTTGTAGCCCCAGCCCGACGGGCGTCGGACCGCGTGCAGGAAGCCGGTGGCGCGCCCGATCGCGGCGACCGCTTCGGGCGCGACCGGCGGCGCGGCGAGTGCGTGCGCGACCACGGCGGTCACCCACGCGTCGCTGGCGCCAGGCTCCAGCGCGTAGTCGCGCCACGCGCCGTCGGCGTCCTGCGCGGCGAGCAGCCACGCGTCGCCGGCGCGGACCGGGTCAGCGGTCCGCGGGCGCGAGGCCGTGAGGCTTGACATACGCGCTCATTCCCGTGCGGTCGGGGCGGATTCCCAGGCTGACGAACTCCAGCGTGCTGCCGCCGTACGCGTCCTCGAGGTCGGCCTCGAACCGGTCGAGTTCGCCACCGTCGAGGCCGAGGGCCGCGGCGAACTCCCGCGCGACGAGGTCGGCCTGGACCCGGCCGGGGCCGTCCAGCGGCTGGCAGGACAGGTCGACCTTGCAGCGGGTGACGCCGGGTTGCACGACCCCGTCGCGCAGCATCAGGTCGTAGCCCGCGGTCACGCCCTGGGCGGGCGGGGGACCCAGGCGCTGCGTGGCCAGCACCCCGAACCGGCGGGCGACCTCCTGCTGGTGGGCGAGCTCGGGCGGCAGCAGCGCCGCGAGCCCGCAGCGGGCGGGCGCGTGGACGCCGACGTACAGCCGCAGCGCGCGCAGGTCGCCGGCGGCGAACGCAAGCCCGAGGCCGACCGGCACGCCGATCGGCGCGCACGTCCGCAGCAGCCCGTCGAGCGTCGGGGTGAGCGTGGCGTCGGCCGCGCCGCAGATGGCGTCCAGTGCCCGCTGCCAGCGCGCCTGCGGGGAGCCCCACCGCAGGTTGAGGTAGCAGCGCAGCTGGGTGGACGCTCCGGGCTCGGCGACCAGCCCGAGCCATGCACCGCCCCACCACGAGCCCGTGAGCTCGCGCTGGGCGGGCAGGACCGCGTCGCACACGCGGCTGAGGTGGGCACCCGCGGCGTCCCAGCCGCGTTCGTCCAACAGGGCGTGGAGCAGGCCGAGCGTCCCGTCGAGCTGCTCGGGGACCCCGATCGCGCACCCGCCAGGCTCGACGAGCAGCCGCAGTGGCGAGGCCGGGCCCGCCGCGTCCAGCGCGGCGGAGTATGTGACCGGGGTGCCGTCGTGGCACATCGACGGGCGCCGGACGGCGCGGCCGCGGGGGACGTCGAGCGCGGCGGCGAGCAGGGCGTCGTGCAGGACCAGGACGTCGGGGTCGATGGCCCCGGCGCGGGCGGCCCACCGGGCGGCGAGCCGGTCCGCCGGCGCACCGTGGTGCGCCGGCGAGCGGTGGTCAGGTGTTCGGGATGACATCGACGATCGCCGATCCGCCGGTGATGCCGGGAACGCCGTCGGCCCCGTTGCGGTTCTGGAACGGGATCGGGTCTCCCGCCGGGGCGCCGCCGCCTCCGCCGCCGCCGGGCGCGCCGTCCGGGCCGCCCGAATCTGCATTTAGTTTGCTCTGATTGCGGAGATATTGGAGATGCTCCAATTGAGACAGCTGCAAACTTTGTTAACACATTATCTGATGATTATGGATTTAAAACAGATGTTACCCACTTTGCTGTTTATGGATTATGCAGTAAGTGCGCAAGTAAATCTG
>SXGQ01667120.1_pt1 | contig 10453 bp, 5 predicted proteins | sample 3178371 | NCBI WGS metagenome assembly SXGQ01 (sample SAMN11356859, study PRJNA531348) | freshwater metagenome | isolation source: freshwater sample F1-20 | place: China: Fuxian Lake, Yuxi | collected 2017-12-25 | reverse complement strand
TATCGTACAACCACGACAAAACCCCGGTTCTGCATATGGTGTAGCCGCATCCCCCCAAGTTCAGTCTAAAGAAAACTATGTAGGGGGGCAGTCATACACCGTGCAAGAGTTTACGCAGATTGTGTACACACGACTGCGCGGTAGACAGATGGCGCTGAAAATAGAGTCGGACACGCTAGGTACGCAGTGGCAGTTAGGTGTGCCGAGGATGGATGTACGCCCCGACGGGAGAAGATAATGGCGACACGCCGACTTGTTGCTGTAGAAATATTTGAACTCCCGCAAACCAAAGCGCCGACGTTGCCGCTTGCTCCGGCTCAGTATGACCGGACGTATCAGGACACGCTTAACAACATCCTGCGACAGTACTTTGTGACCCTCGATAACTTTACGGGGGTTCTTTTTACAAACGATCTTTATACAGTGGCAACACTGCCGAGCGCCTCGACGCAAGGGGTGGGGGCTAGGGCGTTCGTGACCGACTCGTCTGTGACTACCTTCCGCACCATTGTTGCCGGGGGTGGGAGTACGGCAGTGCCTGTTTTTTCGGATGGTACAAATTGGCGGGTTGGGTGAAGTTGCTTTGTGCACGCGCACCCGCATGATAGACTTTGACAAATTTTTACGGATGAGGTAGCGATGAGCCTCCACCAGATAGCGCAACACCTCCAAGACGCCGGACGTAATGGCGACTCCATGCTTGTACACATGACGCCAAAAGAGGTCTCAGGGCTGCAGGCGTTGGCTAAAGCGCATGGGGGGTCTTTGACAACCAACCCCAAAACTGGCTTACCAGAAGCCTTCTTCTTGGAGGCAATATTACCTACGCTACTAGGCGCAGGTATGCAAACCGCTGGGTTTACTGCGATGCAGGCTGCGTTGGCTGCGGGGGCTATTGGTACAGCCGTGACTGGTGATCTTGGGCAAGGCATCATGGCAGGTCTAGGTGCTTATGGTGGCGCTGGGTTGGCTGGTGGGTTAGCTAAAGCGGGTACAAGAACGCCGATTTATGAAGCTCCAAAACTAGCCGCAGAAGTTAACCCTGTGTTGCAAGGGTTTAGAAAAGCCCCTAACTTGTTTGGTGGAGGAAACCCGCAAGGTATAACAGCACTCCCCGGTTTTGGTGGGGGGCTACCTTCTTTTGAAGGTGTAGAAGCGCTTCCGGGTTTTGGTAGGAACCTTCCTTCTTTTGCCCCGTCTCCGGCAGCGGCAGTGACCCCCACGGTTAATGCTGCCCCCGCCGCGCCATCCCCTGCGTTTTCAACCGTATCTGCTACTGGTACGTACCAACCTCAACCACAGACAGCAATGGATAAGTTAGGTGCGGGGGTCAAACGAGCTACAAGCGGTGCGGAAGGGTTGAAAGAAGTGCTCGCCGCTTCTGAAGAAATCGCACCGTATTCAGGGCTTGCAAGCCTAGCTAATTTGACTATGTCTGGCGAAAAGAAAAAGCCATCCAAGTCTAAATCCTACATTCGCCCGTACAAACTAAACCGTGATTATGAGCCTAGTGGTTACGACGATACTGGCTACGGCACATCCGAGCGCCGCTACTTTGACGATGAATATATTGCGCTTGCACCATACGAAGCGCCGGGGCCTGAGTATGCCGCTGATGGTGGGTTAATGGGGGTAGCTAAATTTGCTGATGGTGGGTATACAAACAACCAACCGTACCAGTATGGATACGGGTATGTGGGTGGAGGTATGGGGCAGAGACCGCAGTACGGACCCGGCTCCGGCTCGTCTGAAGAAAATTCTGATGTTATAGCCGACCCGTACAAATACGATTTTGACTTTACTACTGGTAAGTTCGTACAAAAAGCTGGCCCCGGTATAGCCCCCCAAACAGAACTTAGCACTAATCCGCAGTCATATAACGCTGCTATGTTGAAACCTCTTTATCAACAGTATTTCGGTCGTGATGTTGACCCGGAAGGATTAAAAACATACACAGCGCGGCAATTTTCTCCAGCAGAACTTGACACTATTTTTACATCCTCGCCCGAATACCTTGCGCGTAAACAGAAGCTCGATGCCGAGAAGAAAGAAGCTAGCTACGCTACGGCAACCCAAGCAGCAAACGCCTTTGAAGATATTTTAGGCCGCAAAATTGATCCGGGGGCGCTTAAATTTTATACACAGCAAAACCGCATGACCCCGGCAGAGCTGCAAAAAACTTTGATGCAGTCTGAAGAGTATCTGACTAACTTGACCAAGCCTTTTGTGCCAGCGCCTAGAGTCGATGCTGAAACGGGTTTGGTGGCTATTCAAGGTGCATTACGTACACCGCAACAAGAAGCTGAGCGTCCGCGAGATATGTCTAGTTTTTACGACAAAATGGAAAGGCAGCTATCGAAACAAACTAAACGCGCAGGCTACGCGGCTGGTGGGCCGGTTGAGATGATGTCAGCAGCAAACGCTGCCGGGGCAAATATGACTTTCCCCCAAGCGTTGTATGACTCTTCGGCGTACAGCAACCCAACTATTCAGCGCCCGATGCAAACAAAAGTTCTCTCGCATGGGTTGGATGCGCCGGTTGATCCGTACACAGGGGAAGAGAAGTTTGCTGGTGGTGGGCTATCTAATCTCGGCAGTTACTCTGATGGTGGCAGACTATTGAAAGGACCGGGAGATGGAGTTTCGGATTCTATTCCTGCTGTTATTGGCAAGCGCCAGCCTGCTCGTCTTGCTGATGGTGAGTTTGTTGTCCCTGCACGAATCGTGTCCGAACTCGGTAACGGCTCCACAGAAGCTGGTGCGCGGAAGCTGTACGCGATGATGGATAGGATTCAAAAAGCACGGAAGAAATCGGTCGGTAAAAACAAAGTCGCAACTAATACGAGAGCGGATAAATATCTACCTGCATGAAAGTCCAACACGTAGACCCTGCGCATATACACATAATATGGGAGCGGATTGCTCCGTTCTTTAAGTCGGCTTTAGATAAAAGTGACGTAGATGAATACACACTTGACCAAGTAAAAGTTCGCATAACTGATGGTACGTGGCAAGTGTTGGTAGCAGTAGACGAAACAAATGTAATAGCAGGGGCGGCGGCACTACACTTTTTTAACCGCCCTGATTCTCGTGTTGGGTATATTGATTTAATCGGCGGGCGGTTGATTTCTAGTGCCGACACGTTTGAGCAGTTGAAGAAATTTATGGTGATGAATGGTGCTACCAAAATAGAAGGAAGCGCCAGAGAATCCGTAGCAAGATTGTGGACGCGCTACGGTTTTAAAGAAAAGTATCGTGTCGTGGGAGTAGACATATGAGCCGTATATCATTTGGTGCAATGGAAGCTGGGTTCATCCCCGGCGATTTGCGTGCGTTCAAAAAAGAAGGCGGCAAGATTCGCTTATATAAAGGCGGTGATGTCCCATCTGAAACGAAAGTCACGCAGACTTCGATCCCTGAATATGCGCGGCCTTACGTTGAAAAGTATCTTGGTAAAGCCGAGGCGCTTGCTGATTTAGGGTATATGCCATACGGCGGTCAGCGTATGGCAGAGTTTGATCCGTTCCAACTCCAAGCGCAGCAAAACGTCGCCAACATGCAGACAGCTCGGCAGTTGGGTAGTGCTACGCAGATGGCTGGGTTGGCGGGGCTTCGTGCAGGTGACATGCGCTACGATCCAACTAGCTTTAGCTACCAGTCTGTAAACGCCCCGCAACTGCAGCAGTTCCAAATGCAGCGCCCGGAAGATGTGAGCACGGGTAGGTTTATTGACCCTGACATGATGCAGCAGTACATGTCTCCGTATCAGCAGGCTGTTACCGACATCGACAAACGCGAAGCAATGCGCCAGTCGAACATCATGCAGCAACAGCAGCAAGCTAGAGCAGTACAGCAAGGCGCGTTTGGTGGTTCTGGGTCTGTGCTAACAGAAGCAGCTCGCCAGCGTAATCTGGCTGAACAAATGGGTGACATCCAGACTAGAGGTTCGCAAGCAGCATTCCAGCAAGGGGCACAGCAGTTCCAGATGGATCAACAGCGTGCGCTGCAAGCAGCCATGGCTAACCAGCAGATGGGTTTTGGTACAGGTCAGCAGAACCTTGCCGCGCAGCTTGGCGTACAGCAGTTGGGCGCTCAACAAGGTATGCAGGCGCAGTTGGCTAACCAGCAGATGGGGTTAGAGACGCAACGTCTGGGTGAACAGTCTCGGCAGTTTGGTGCAAACATAGGTCTGCAAGGTATTCAACAGCAGCTAGCCGCTGCAGGTATGTTGGGGAACTTGGGTCAGATGGAGTTCGGTCAGCAGAAGGACATCATCAACGCATTGAATGCTGCAGGTGCGCAACGTCAGGCACTGGAGCAAGGGCGGCTTGACACTAAATACCAAGACTTCCTACGGCAGCTGGACTATCCGTACAAGCAAGTTGGGTTCATGTTTGATGCGTTCCGTGGTTTACCGCTTAATCAGTATTCGCAAGCGACGTATGCTGGCCCACTATCCCCCGGGCAAGTAGTAACAGCCGGTGCTGCGGGTTATAAAGCTGGTAAAGACCTGAACTTCTTTGCCGAAGGCGGCGCGGTCAATGAGTCTCGTGGTGGTGGGTTGGGCGCAATAGCTTTGCGCAATCTTGGTTGAGGTGCTGATATGTCAATTGATACTGCTGCAATCCTAGCTGCTAAATACAAAGATAACCCTGTCCCACTGCAGGAAGCAGTTCTGGGTAGAGGCGAAAATAACATCAACGCTTACGCCGCACTCAGGGCTTTGCAGCTACAGAAAGAGGCGCAGCAATTCCAAATGGCACAAGCTGCCATGCAAGGGCAGCAATACCAAAACCAACCTTCGATGGTTGAGCAGGCCGTAGCCCCACCGATGCCACAGCAAATGCCGCAAGGTCAGCCACAAATGCCACCTCAACAAGCGCCGCAAGCACCACAAGGCGGGCAGGGGTTGGCGGGTATGCCTATGCCTGAACAAAGCTTTGCCCCCGGCGGCATCGTTGCGTTTGCAGGAGATGATGGTTCTCTAGTTGAAGAAGATGATCGACTCGGTTCAATCATGTCTCAGCTGGAAGAAAAAGAAAATTCCCCCGGCGACCCTGCTACCTACGCAAAAATGTCTGCGCTATTTCCTGCATTGATGCAGCAAGTAGCTTCGCAGAAGTACACACCCATGAGAGACGAGGACTTTAAAACCGCGTTTGAGTCACGGCGTGCTCTTCTGGAAGACAAAGCAGGGCCAAGTCCGTTTGATCAGTTCCAAGAAAAACTTGCTGCACTAGACGCCGGAAGAGAAGAAAAAGTCAAACAAGGTCGAGGGCTGGCACTACTGCAAGCAATCCCAGAAATCTTAGCGCCGGGTGGATTGGAGCGCGGTCTTGCTAGGGGCGCTGGCAAATTTGGTTCTGCTTACGAAAAAGTGTTGGAAGCGGATAAAGCCGAGCAAAGAGCGCTGATGTCCATGGACTTTAACTTGGCAGATGCAAAACGCAAAGAAGCTATGGGGCTTAACAAGGAAGCCCTAGTTGCGGCTGACCAAGCTCGTGCCGACCACAACGCTGCACAAAGATTTAAGCTCGACAAGACTGCTAAGTTGGCAAGCTTGGCTACTTCGGGCGCACGGGCAACTAAGCCGACTGGCAGTACTGAACCAAAGAACTTTGACGCGTTGGCTGCTAAATACGCCACTGCTGATCTGTTTAAAAACGATCAGTTGCCAGAAGGTAAACGCCTACCAAAACAACTTGTAGAAGAAAGAGCCTATGCGCGGGCTGCTAAAGACTGGTCAAGAGTGCCTGCGGGTGACATTGTAGACATTAAGAAACAAGGTATTAATGTTCAGCAACGTCAAGCTGACACCGCAGAAACTCGTGCAGAGACCGAGCAGCAAAGACTCACCACGGAACAAGGCAAACAGGTCAACGAAGCAATAACTAAATGGGAACGTAGTCGGGAAGGTATTGAAGCCCGGAATAAGGGCGACAAGGTTTACAAAGCTGCAAAAGCAGCAAAAGAACAAGAAATACGTGATCGTTTGGGGGGTGCTCCTTCTGGAAACAAAAATTCCTCTTTGTCTGGAAAGGCCGCTACAATTCAAGGCGCACCCAAAGGTTCGGTGTACGGTAAGCAGCTTGATGATGGTCGCTACGAAGTACTAGACTCAAGTGGAAAGCTTATAGGACACACTAGTAAATAAAGGGCTTGTATGAAATTCGTCCCCCTCTCTGAAACCGAACAAACAACTCCAGAGGCAGGGGGGACAAGCGAACCAAGCTTTGTACCACTTACCACTAAAGCTGCCGAGCCTATTGCAAAAAAGGATACGGTAGTCAACCCACTAGCAGCCCCAGCTGCGCCCGCCGCTAAGCCTACGCCCGTAGAGGGAAGCTATGGCTTAATGGGTGAATACATTGAACCTGATGTAACACCTGCCAAATCTGATGTCGGTATCATGGAAGGTGTGCAAGGTACACCAGACAAGACTGGCTTCCTGCCCATACGCCCTGAAGTCCGGCGCTCACTTATTGCCGAGTACGAAGCGGCGACCCCAGCTAAACGCACTCAAATGGAGATGCAGTTACCCGGTGTTGCGGGTGATGTTATCCGTGAGCACGCAGCTAAATTTAAAGAGCGGCAGAAAAAGATTAAAGCCAGCCGCATTGAACAACTACCGACATTTGTTCCCCTAGTTGAGCAACTCGACCCTAGCGTCGAAGCTCGTACCGCACGGCTTGTAGGGGAAGGTGAGAAGCCTGAGTTTGCTCGTGTTGCTGCGGAAGAAGCGGCGGCAGCGGATGTACCTGCCGGTGGAGAGATTGCCTTTACTCAACGTCAAGGTGCGGTGGAGCCGACTAAGTTCGACTTTGAGTTGTTTGATAAATACCGCAACGCTAGCCCAATCATCCGTGGGGGACTCTCCGGTTATGAAGGCTATAAGCGTGGGGCGCTGGGGGTCAACGAGGCGGTTGCCGACTTGCTTGGCTTTGAAGATTTTGCTCGTACGCAAGCAGCTGGAGCAGAAGAGTCCCGGAATGTCATAGCATCCATGGGGCAGAACCCCAACTACCTCGCTCGGCAGTTTGAGGGGGCGATTGGTTCTATCTCGCAGCAACTGCCCGCCCTGTTTGGAGGTGCCATATCAGGCTCCGAGGCGTATGTGCTCGGCTCTATGTTTTTACAGTCGTTCGGTCAGGAGTATTCCGAGGGCAAAGCCCGTAAGCTAGACCCACAAGATGCTGCTACACGTGCGGGGCTGTTTGGCACTTTTGAAGTTCTTGGTGAACGGTTTGGCCTTAAGTTCCAGCTAGATAACATTCGCCGCGCAGCAAGCGGCATGAAGACTGACGAGCTTAAGGACTTCCTAGCCAACACACTTAAGAAAGAAATCCCCGGCGAGTACTTCACGACTACCGGTCAGTTCTTGACCGACAAGTCTGCTATCGGCTTAAACAAAGACGCTACATTCAACGACTACCTGCAGCAGATGGCAGATACGACCGTGCAGACGGTCATGCAGAGTGGGTTGATGGCAGGTGGTACTAAAGCACTTGGAGCTGTTGTCGGGCCAAAGCCAAGCACTACAACCGAAGCTGGCGAAGTTATTCCAACCGCTGAGCAGTTAATGCGGGAGAAAGGTTTCTTAGCAGGCACCACAAAACCTACTGCAACTAAAGAGACTCCACTAGAAACAGAAGCAGCAGACAAAGTTGAGCGTGGTGGAGTACCTACCCCCACCCCTGCAAAACCCCCGCGCATTGAGCCTACACTTGCAGAAGTACCGCCGGAACAACGTGCGCAGGTTCGCCAAGCACAGGTGGAAAAGGTTGCTATTGACATAGCTGAACGCACAGGCATCGATGTTGGGGATGCAATGCGTATTGCAGAGAAGCGTGTACAGGCAGAGGAAGAAACGGAAGCAAATGCATTATCAGGACAAAAAGGAGTCACATATGCTGGAGCACCTATCACTGAAGCAGGTGGAGCTAGCGCTGAACTGCCTGTCCCAGCAGTCGGAATACCTACCGGAGTACCTACCGGAGGAGTTGCAGAAGCTGTCCCCGCTGGATTGGCTCCTGTTGGAGCAACTCCTAGAGTCCCTACTGAGGGAGAAACAGTACAGCCAAGTGCATTAGAACTGACCCCGGTTCAGCAACTTGCTTCGCAATGGGATAGATCAAACCGTACATCCAGAAACCAAGAGTGGATGGGCGGTGCTGCGGAGGCAAACCCTGCATTTAATGCTGTCGAACAAGAGGGTGCAAGCGTTCCGGCGCATGGGATGGCTAAAGCCGCCACTTTGGGGCAGGCAGTAAACGACCTTGTATCACTGTTGACTGGTGGTATCGATGCAACGCGTACGCTGTATTACGACTCGTTGACTAACCCCCACGCAGGTGTTGGTGCTGGTACTGGCACAGCGGGTGGTGTTGCGTATCGTGACGGGCCTTTCATCATTACTTTCCGTGAGGGGCTAACTGGGCAACCTACATCTGATGATATTACCGGCGTGTTGGTAAACCCAGCTAATGCTGAGTTAGTAGAACCACTGCAACAGATGTTCCCCAACTTAACAATACGTGGCTATGACGATGTAGCTGACGTAGTTTCCGCATCTTTAACCACACCGCAGGAGGAACCCAGTGTCGCTGAAACCCCTGAAGCCATCGAAGCAGAAGCGCAAAGAGAAGAAGAACTTGGCGAAGCAACTCCCGCTAGGAAGCGAGGCCGTCCCGCTCTTGCCCCCGAGCAACGTACAGTATCAGAGCAACGCAGACAACAGCAACGCGACGCGTACAAAGCGGTAGACAGACAAGTAACTCAAGCCGAGCGCATGCTCGCAGAAGCTGCCGAGCCGATTGATGAAGCCGGTGCGAAGGATGATGAGCAGCTGCAGGAGATGAAGGAGAATAAACGGACACAGCGCAATGCTGCTATCCGCACTCTCTACGACATCTCTAAGACCAACCGAGGCAAGCCGGGGCAGCGTGCGCTAGCACTACTAAATCAGAACGCTTCTACGATTGACATCAAGAATGCAGCCGAGGGGCATGAGCTGCGCAAGCAGCGTGGGTTGATTGCCACTCTATCTGGCCCTTCCAAAACTGTTGAGCAAGCAGCAGCGCAGACTAAGCCCGATGAGAAACTCGGCAAAGTCACTAATGGTGCTCAAGCCCTTACTCAGATCATTAAGACTGGCAACGCATTCCAGAAGCTGCTGGCTAAACGCCTGCGCGGGTTTGTAACCAACGTCAAGATCGTTGTTGTCGAAGCTAACCAACCAATACCAGATGGCATAGCCAAGAACCCACGGTACGCAAAAGACTGGGATCGTGCTCGGGCGATGTACACCGAGAACTACAAAACCGGCGAGCGCGTCGTTTATGTGCGTGGTGCTTCGTTCGGCGAGGCGCAAGGTGTTAACAACATCACCATGCTGCACGAGCTTCTGCATGCAGCGTTAAACCGCAAGGTAGCTATTGCTCGTAATGAGATTGAGGCTGGCAAACGTACGGAACTAACACGTCTGTTAAGTGACTTAGTTGAAATAATGAACAACGCCAGTGAGAAGTTTAATGACCTTGCCGCACAAAACAAGCTGCCTCCGCATATATCCAAGCTAGCTGAGTTTGGTGAAATATTTGACGATCCACGGGAGTTCATTGCTTATGGCATGTCCGACCCAGCGTTCCAAGACTTCCTGAAAACCGCTCGTGGTTTTGGTACTGCGCAACCGTTCTACACAGAGTTTGTAAATGCCGTGCGTAGATTCTTCGGTATGGACGACCTTGATACGAACGCGCTTGCTGACTTGATCGACGTTACTAATTCCATACTAAGCGCAAAGGCACCGAAAGCTGCGGCTGCAGACTTGCTGTCTACCCCTTCACTGGCTGCGGATGAAACTCAACCTGCAGAACCATCGCAGTATTTAAGCGTTGAACCGCCGACAGACACGCACCGTAAACCATCCTTCCGCACTGAAGTTGCGCGGGTAATAAAAGCTTTTAACGAAGATCGAATTAGCGCCGACGATGCTATGGCGCGGGTTGATACTGTATACGACGAGACTAAAAGCCAACGTGAAGCAAAGCCGCGCAAGCGTGGTGCTTTGTGGATTCGGCAAAAGCTACTTGCTGCGGTGGAGGCGGGGGTACTACCTGAAAAAGCTCTTGATTTCGCTGAGTGGCTGATAAAAACCAACCCCGCGTTGGTGGAAGATTTAGCTATAGCGGTTCGCACCGCCGGAGAAAACAACATAGCTTCGGGGCAATACAACCCGTACGGCAGAGTTTTTACGCTGTTTAAAAATTTGGCATCCGAAACAACCGCCGTGCATGAGATGTTGCACCACATGGAACGGATGATGCCGGAAGATGTGCAAGATGAAATTAGAAAGCTGTGGGCTAAACGCTTAATTGCGGAAAACAAAAAAGCACAGAGCGGCGCTGACGCAGACCTAAAAGAGTTTTTTAATATTCTGACTAACTATCATTTT
>SXGQ01710304.1_pt1 | contig 10456 bp, 15 predicted proteins | sample 3178371 | NCBI WGS metagenome assembly SXGQ01 (sample SAMN11356859, study PRJNA531348) | freshwater metagenome | isolation source: freshwater sample F1-20 | place: China: Fuxian Lake, Yuxi | collected 2017-12-25 | reverse complement strand
GTGCCAATAGTGATAATGGTGCCCTGAGTTTTTTCAGTGGCCGAATTATCCTTGTGAGATGTTGCTACTTGTGTAGATACCAGCGTGGCTCGTATCACAATCATGTGCTCTTCCAGTTTGTCCATGCGTTGTTCTAAACTGTTGAGTTTTTCTTCCAAAGCACGGTACCTTTCAGCGCATAAATCCACATGCGCTCCAAGGTCGGTTCTTTCGCTAATGGCCATTTTTTTACGTAACTTTCTAAAATTGTAAAGGGTTCTGAATATATACTAAAATGAGCCATGAGATGATGCCTAACTGTGCCAGTGAATCAAAACTATTTATATGGTCATCCTGCCGGCCATAAAACATATGTTTTTAATACTGCCATACGGATAAAAAATAGGCAGAATAAAACGTGCAGTTTCTTGTAGACCGCATATGACAGGCACTTGAGCAAAATCCTTGTCCAAATGACCCACTGGATCGTTGTCAAGCAAAAACACATCCGGCGACTCGATACCAAAACTAAAAATCCAAACAGATTGCTTGGTACCAAAAAATATTTCGCCAAACACTGAGTGATTGTCGATCATCAACTGTTGAGTAACCGGACCTTCAATGCACTGCGGCTGAGCCTTCAATCCAATGCACTGTAACACTGTTTCCCAGTTTCTTTGCTGATTTCTTTGCAGTTCGGTGTCACTGGTATGTCTAATTACTCCAGTGGCAGTAATATCTACTAGTGTGGCGCAAGTGTAAAAATACATACAGATATTTATAGTCAAAAAAAAAGCAGACCTAAGTCTGCTTTTTAGTAACGACTGTATCAAGCTTAGGACACCACAAAGCTGGTTCCGGCAGTTACAGTTGCACTGCCTAAGTTTACTGAACCCTTCTTGGTACCAATTGCCTGTAAAGCTGTTTGTAAAGCACTTGCAGCAGGTGCATTCACACCGTCGCAGATAATGCTGATGATACCACTGGTGGCATGTGCAAAATATGCCAGCACTGGTGGGAAAGCTTGAATGATTGCTTCATAAGCTTCGTTGGCTGCATCATCTTCTGCAGACAAGTTTACACCTGCATCAACAACATATAGTGCAATACTTTGACCAGGCTCGATCAATGTGCCGGTTGTACCAGCATAAAAGTAACCTGCGCTACGATCTAATCCGATTGGCATTATGTTTCTCCTTATATAGTTGCGTCTTAACGCATGTAGATATTTATGGCAGTCATAAAAAAAGCAGACCATGGTCTGCTTTTTAACTATTGCTAGTGATTAGCTAGACGCTGCCAGTTTCAATCCAACATTACGCACATCAAGTGTTGTGGTTGTGACTGGGGTCTTTGAACCAATGTTGGCTGCAAAGGTTGCACGGATTGACTGCTGTAATGACAGTGCAGTCCATGAACTGCGCTCAACAATCACACTTAGTTGTGTGTTTGCAGCAGTGGCGCCGCCATCAACCTGATATGCAATCACTGTGGCATTTGTTGCAATGTGATTCAGCAGTGTTTCTACTGCGCCGGCAGTACCATCTGTACCACGGCTCAATTCAGCTGCAAGATTACCTGCTACGATCTGAATGTTGAAAGCGCCTAGAGGTGCTGCAATACCAGTGTTTACAATGGCTGCATTGGCAAAGCTTTGACCTGCATCTACGTTATCTACGCCGGCTGTATCGCCGTTTACTTTAATTACTCCGATTGGCATTTTGTTTCTCCTTATATATTTGCGTGTGACCGCATATCATTATTTATATCATTCAGCCCATTTTGGCGAAATTAGCTGCACTAAATACCTGTCTGTCCACTATTTTGACCAGTCCCGACTGTGTGGGAAATATAAATCCTTCACCAGCTGGTTGTCCGTTCACATATTCCTTGATACCAGATACTTGGGCAGCCAATTGTGCAGCTAGATTTTGTTTGTAGGCATATACAGCGTTCCAAATTGCTTTGAGTCCGGTATAGCCTGGGCTTTCCTGTATTTCGCCCTTGTTGTTTTGCACAAACATCAAACCGTTATATTCTGGCCCCACCAGTATGTTGTATTGTTTGGCACTGATTTGATTCTGTAACCAATCATGCAGTTCTTGATTGATCTGTCCAGTAATGCGTTTGTTGAAATAGGTTTTGAATTTGTCTCTCACAGTTTGAGGCAACTGCGATATAAGCTCATCAACTGCTGCACCATATTTTTCCAGTGCAGTGTTCGCTGCTCTTTCCAACTGCACCGGAGTTTTCAACGTGAATTTATTGCCTGCTGTGGGGTTGATTATGGCCACTCCGCCCGGCACATTACGCAGGCCTTGACCATTCCACTGCACAGGAGTGGCACCTAGTTCACTAAAGTATTGATGCACCACAACGCCGCCCACACTTGATGCAATCAATTTGCCTAAAGCACTGTTTACATCCACCTGATACTCAACCAAATTTGGTTTAAAGCTGAACACACCCTGCTGTGGTTTTAATGGTCCAGCATACATAAGATCTGCCCAGTAAAAACCTGGTCCTGTTACTGCTTGATCCAGTCCGGGCCAAAGTGCTGCCGCTGCATCGTACAGCGTACCGCGCAGGCCACCTGATGCTTTTTGTGCATCATACTGTTGCCATTGTTCAGGACTGGTCACCAGTACTCCGCGATCGAACATGTACTTGTCGGCCATGCCCAATTGCCCATCGGGCATTCGGCCAAATATAATTGCAGGATAACCGTCCCATTTTATTGTGAGATTGGCAGGATTGGCGATTACGGCCTTGAGACTTTGTAGTTGTTGTGCTGCTGCACTGCTTCCGCCAAAAATGGCATCTTCTGGGTGTGGTGTCCGGCCGGTGATGGCTTCGTCAATGTATGTGATAAATTCTAACAGCATCAATCATTCCTAAATCTTCTAATACCACGAGCAAATTTATTTGGGTCTTGTGATCTGATACTGTTTAACAGTCTGCGTTCTAATTCGTCAGCTTGCTCGGCGGTGTAATTTTCTTTGATGTAATTAAGCAAATTTATAGCTCCTTGAATCACATGCCCGGCACGACTTTCCACAAGATTTTCCCTGTCTTTGTTGACAGGCAGTTGTGCTAGTTCATCCAAAATGCTGCGAGTACGCTTTTGCAAAATTTGTTCTCCGTTACTGGATATTTATTTGGTTTTAGATATAAGGAATGTTTACACTGATAGTTTGTGCAAATGTTCGGCACATTCCAAAGCAAAAGCAGATTGTGTTTGATCGTTTTCGTTGTGAAAAATGGCTTGTGATCGTTTGAGTAATTCTTCTTTTTCGCACCACAAATTGGTTTTTATTGCTTGATTGTGCCATTTTTGAGTTATACAGTCAATATGATTGTATTTCAAGAACTGATCATAATCTAGTGTGAGTCCAAACCCGCCCAGAGAAAAACAAAACGGAATTTGCTGAACAGTGAGTGTGCTCAAAATCATTTCAATATAAAAATAATTTTTGAGTTTTTCAAAATTTTCCGATGCTGCCAACATTTGATATCTATCTATAATACTAATTTTTTCACGAGTTTCAGGAAGATCGTACATGTTGGTGCGATATCTATCAAAATAAAATTTCTTGATATCGTGCGCAGAAGAAGGATCAAATTGGCTGGTTATATCTCTGTCTATTTCGTATCTGTTGTATTGTGTAAAACTAACAATGACGAAATCAGGGCGTAAAAATTTTGTTCCATGAACGACCTGCAGACAAATTTGTGCGTTGGTACAACCTTGAACGGCCACGTTGTCTACATGATAATTGGACTTGTTTTGTATCAGTTTTTCAGACCAATGCAATAATGGATAGTTTGCATCGGGAACACAAAAACTGTCTCCACAAATTAAAATCTTCATTCTGCTTTTGTTTTGAGACTGGCCAACATTTGTTTAAGTTTTGTGCTATCAACACTGGCCTGTACCGGTTTATCAATTTCGTGTCCTGGCTTTGGTCGAGCAGCCATCATGGGCGAACTGGTTGTTGCTGTGGTTTTAATCTGATCCATGATTTGACTGCTGGTACGAAAACCCTGCCCCCCATTTTCACTTTGTGCATCTTCTCCGGGATCGGTGATTCGCAAACTTTCGATATTGAATTCCAAATCAACTTTTTGTCCCACTCCTGAACTTGAACGAGTCTTCATCAACTGCAATTGATATCTACCACGTTCACGCATGTTGCGGCTTGTAAAAATACCAAACACATTATCTGCTGTGTTAATTTTACTGATGCCTCCTGAGATATGACTATGATCAAATTCAATTTCTTCCACGGCCGATCGATTCAACTGCGATGCAGTGATCATCAATATATTGAATTCTCTAGCCAAGTTTCTTAGTTCTTCGGAAACATACTTGTCTTTCACAAATAAATCACTGGGCGAAACTTTGGCACTTACCGGCATCACAAGATCAAGATAATCAACCATGATAAAGTCTGTTTTTTGACCTGTTTGAATTTCTAGTTCTTTGAGATAGGCGCGAATATGATTTACATTGCTCTGTGCTGGCATGTACTTGATACGCAGTTTGCCTGACTTCTTGCCTACCATGCGTATTTTCATTTCCAGCGTGTCTAGATCTTTGAAGATTTCTTTGGTGCTACAGTTGGCTACCATGGCATCCATACGCATAGCACACAGTTCTTCACTGAGTTCTAGCGTAAGGAACACACCGTTGAGTCCAGCGGTGATCCAGTTAATTGCGATATTCTGCATGAACAGACTTTTACCAGATCCTGAGCCACCTGCAAAAATATTAAGTTCGCCACGATTCATGCCTCCAAACAAGCGTTGATCCATGGTGGGCCAACCTGTGCTGACTTGACCGTTGTTGCTTTTGATCCGCATCAGTCGAGCTCTAGGATCTTCAAAATAGTCTGTGCCCATGTCCTTGGTGAGGCTGATCTGTACCGCGTCTTTGATCAGTTTCTCTACAGGATCAAAATTGCCTTGCTCGATCATGTCTGCGGCTTTGAGAATAGCACGCTCCAGTTCTTGTTTGCGGCTGAATCCTTCGAATTCTGTCAGAAACCAGTCGTAGTGCCCTTGGCCTAGATCTGGTACTGATCTTAGTTCAGTACCTGTGGCAGCCTGTATCTGCTCTCGTGTGGGCAAGGTCTTGTGATCATCACTGTGCTTTTTTATAAACTTGGCAGCTTCTCGCAAACTGCGATCAAAATTGTCTGCGTTGTAGATGTTCTGCACACGCACATAAGTCTCTGCGTCTTGCAGCATCATTTCCAAAAACAGGCGTTGTACTTCGGGATTGTAATCTTTCATTGTGTATATAGTTTTTTCTTTTTGAGTTCAATTTTTAAACGACTGGTCTCTCTGGCTGCCAAGATGCTTTTTAACACAAACAGTCGACCATATTTTACTACTGCATCATTGATGTCTTTACAGGTATCCTGCCATACAGGGAAACTCACTGTCCAGCCGGCTTCTATGGCTCGATCTACCAGTTTACGACCAGCACGATCTGTGTCTGGAACCACTATTACTTCTCGCTGCAAACGATCAATTTGTTCTACCTGCGTGTCACTGACTTCACTACCACTCAATGCCACACCGTCTATGCTCATTGCATCGAACGGTCCTTCGCAAACTACGACAAACTTGCTGTCTGATTTTTGCATGTCCAGGTTAAACACAAAGTCTGCAGGATGACTTGACCAATACTTGGGTTTGATTCCGTCTTCAAAAGCTCTAGCAGTATAGCCAACCAGCTGTTTACGATAAAAATAAGGTATTATTACACGACGATGCAGATTATATGCTTGATTATCTGCGACGTAGAATTGATATTTGTGCATGTCAATTTTTCTGTTGTCAATGTATGCAACTGCATATCCTAAATAATCAGGAACAACATAGTCATCGCCTTGCACTGTTAGATAAGTACGCCATTCGTCAAAACTCACTGCACCGTCAGGTAATGTTCTTGCTTCATACTGTATTTCTTCTTGAGGTTCATGTGCAAGATCTTCAGGAGCAACCAGTTCACGTAGTCGCACAGCTTCGATTACCAAGCGGCGCACCGTGAGATCATCGGCGCCCAACCAGGTCAATAGTTTTCTAAATCGAAAACTCAAGTGCCGACCGGGTTGATAACTGGCTGTATAACCGCAATTGAAACAGTGATAAGAAACAGATCCGTTGTTGGTCTTTATGCCGCCACGACTGCGTGTGTCCGCAGTTTCATTGTTATGAATGCAGCACACTGCGTTAAAACTGGTCCATCCATTTTGTCCAGTACGGCGACGAGCCGGCAGCAATTGCAACAACTGTTGCTGTATAGATTCAAACATGATACAATTATAAACTGTTTAATGCTTGATATCAAATTTATTGTAGTCAACTTTGTGTACGCTATTTTGATATGTATCGTAATTCAAAATAATTTCTTTCACAAAGTTTTTGACTAGGTCAATATTGCGATTATTTAGATGTCCCACTCGGCCACAATTTATAGGCATTGGACCCGGTGATTCGGGTTCTAAATTGGACAGTGTTTCAAAAGCAAAATCTAGCAAAACACCGGATTGAAAAAATTGTTTGCACACTGTGTTGGAAAGTTCTGTATTGGGGATAAAAATAAATTTGATATCTGGATGCTGTTCTGGTAGTTCTAACACCCATTTGCACATCAATGAGTGTACAAATTGGTTATAGTAGTCATTGGATATATACCGCAGATAATACTCATTGGCAGAAACAAGATTATCAATCATGTCAGGGTCATCAGGATTCAGAATTATATTTCTATTAACAAAGTCTTGCCGCACATATTCATGCCTCTGTTCAGCCACGGCAGAAAAAATCATTTGATTGACCGGATACTGACTGTACAGTCGGTTGTCCCAGGTAAAGGTCCAAACTGCCACATCAATTTTTTGTTCGGATTGCAAGAATTTTTTCCACTCTAGAATTGCATGAAACTGACTTGTTCCGCCGTGGCCTGTGCTGATTACCGGTGAGTCAAACTCCTGCAACAATTTGAACGTCCAAGATCTCTGCTGGTCAAATGGATTACATGCAAACACATCCACATAGCTGTCACCAAAAAATCCAATTTTCATAGTGCTATACACTCCTTGATGTTGTGTATTGTATAGACCGATCAGGCACCAACACCGCCATTTAATGTTTTGACTAGTGCTGCCAACCTGTCAATGGCAGCATTTAATGTGGTTGGTGCAGGGTTGGCCCAGTTGGCACTGTTGGCTGTGAATCCGGTATAAGCCGTGGTCTGTATAGAGTTGTCACCAAACTGCACACTAACATTGGGTGCCAGTGTGAACACATTGGCCTGAGTCAATTTGAGTTGTGGGTTGGCAATATTGCCTACCAAAAACTCAATGTCATGTGTGTCCGACACTATCTGTAAATTGCCACCGGTCACAAATAGATAGCCATCATTGGGCAGTCCCATGGGATAGTACGGGTCGTTCCATGCTGTATTGTTGATACCCATGCTCATATAGTGCGAGGCATCATTGCCATCGTCGGCTGTGACCACAATATCACCGCTGCCCAGCGGGTCTACGTTTTGTAAATTTATTTGATAGTAACGGCCGTACCCAACAGGACCTGAATTAATTGCAGTGTTTCCAAAGAAAAGTGCAGCAGGATTGGCCCAGGTTTCTCCTTGATCGTGCGCAGGCCCCACTCGAATAAATGTTTCTGTTTCTATTTTGTTGCTGGCCTGTATGTTGTTGGCCTGTATGTTACCGGTAAATACGGCGCCGGACAAATTGGCCTTGCTGTTCAACGATACTGCTTGCGTGGCTGCATTGGCATTGGCGAAAATCTGGAACGCACCAATGTTGGCACTGGTAATATTTTGCGAGGTCAGATAGGCAGCGGTATTGGTATTACTGTAGGATCCTCCGGCTGCATTGATCACGGTACCGCCGGCTGTACTCCCGTTGTGTATTCTCAGTGTTGCTGCTTGGGTATCAATGGTAAGTTCGCCATTTACACCTGTATAGTTGTTGTTTTGTACAGTATTACCACGTTTGAGTAATACTTTGGTTACATTTACATTGGCCACTGTCATGGTAATAGCCCACTGTCAATTACTACTTCGTTCAGTGCAGGCACAGGTTCTGTGGTTGAATAATAAGCAGGTTTGACTTCAAGGTCCAACGGCACACCAAAATTGTCATCAATGTATAGGGGACTTTCGCTGCTGTCTGCCACTAGAACTTTTTTCAAAGTCAATTTGTACAGGCGCTGGTCCAGACTGTTCACCGTGGCTGTGTCAATGATCACTGTGCCCAAGCCTTTTGAAATATCAGTAAAGGTTACCGCCAAACTGTAGGCGGTAATTTCATTTACTGGGTCCTGAATACTCAATTGCACGGTGTATCCTGTCATGTTAACCAATTTTTGATCTTGATTGCGTATGACTATCTGTAACGGGTTGTCTATACCTTGATAGACAGTGACTGGGCGACTGTACACGACTCGGTTCCTTGGTGAAAATATTGTGGGATCCCAAATTTGGACTTCCACAATATTGGAATATAAATAAGCTTGAATTTGCATTGTCTTGTATTTATTTAAATAATGGTTGAATCCAATTACAAAGAATTACTAAACAGCTACCCATTTTTGACTTACCTGATCTATGGCGGAAACGAGTACATAGGTGTCATACAAAATTTAGATGAAGTGATCACAACCATATACGACTATGGTGCTTTGAAAACTGTGGAACAAAAACGTCAGTTTTTGGAGTTGGCTGAAACTTGGTGGTGGGAAAGCAATAGGTTAATACCTATCAATGTGTTTCTAAAAGAAGACTGGACTCCATTTAGAGCAGTGGTCAAAACCATGAATTCAAAAGATGTAGAAATAAAATTTGGCCCGCAAGTGAGCCTGAAAGAAATTGCTGCCAAACGCAGCAAACGTAGAAGTATTACTCTTGTTCGCAAGCTTGGCTGAGCAAATTCATATTTACAGCAACTAGATGTGCGTAGGCTACACCATGACTGCGCTTGAATGCATAGCCACCATCAGCAGGTTTTTCCCACACATGCTTGGCAACTTCTTTCCACGGCAGTCCTATTAGATGGCGTTTGGCCGGACGTATGCAGGCCAAAAACATCGCCAGTCTAGGAATGGTATTAACCGCTTCGGGAAATCGAATTAGTGTATCATAATGTGCGCCTATATGAATCAATCGTGAACAAAAGTTTGGATCATACAATCTATCCCAGGCAGGCTCCTGCTGCATCAACTGTTGCAAGTGCTGTTCAGACTGCACTTGTTGATATAACCCTACATTAAGTACATCTACTTTGATATATCCAAGGTCTTCTGCTGCTTGATAATCCAGGCTTGCTCGACCGGTAAAAGGATCTTGCGGTATCTGTGTGAAATACACTCCGGTATTGTGTTTGGAGATTTTGTTGTCGCGTATGATAGATGCCTGTGTGTGAGCAAGCACACTCAAAGCCAAGTCCCTGTCACCTACATCGATATCAATGTCACTGGTAAACTTCACAGTCCGGCCTCCTGCAACACATGCTTGCACCACTCTACATCGGCCATGTAATCCTTGAACTTGCGATGCCAGTGATCAGGATCAATCCAAGGAAGAACAATGGCCAAATGCTCCTGGTTAAGTGACTCCAAAAACTGAACACCGCTATCGCAGTTGTATACAATCCAAGGACTGATGCGACCAGTGGTAACATGATAACAAATCCTATTATGATTGCCGTACTTGAAGTAATGGCTAAAACTAGCAAGACCGCTATCTCCATCGGCATACTCTTGCATGGTTTGTAATCCACGTTCGAGTGCGTCTTGGACTGCTTCTCGCTTGATGTATTCACTTAGCCATTCTTCATAAAAACTGTCTCTGCACCAATGATCTATTTTTTTGTTGTTTTTCAAAAGCCAGGCAGTGTAGCTACTGCTATTGATAGCCCTAACAGCAACCAAATGTCTGCCGTAACGAACGAAAGCGCGATAATAAGGGCTGTCAACGAAGTCTGTATAGCTTTTGAGCCGCGCACTGCCCTGCGTGGTTTCGTAGAATTGAAGATATGCTCTGAGTCCAAATTGTACTCCTGTTTCGGTTTCCTGTTGCCAGCGGCGCTTGGGTTCACAAAGATGAGCAGCCAGTGTGCTTTCCTTTCTGAACAGTCGCTCACAGTATTTACACTTATAACTCTGATTTGATTCTTCTGTCATCCCAGCCATGCGCTCTTGCCAGTTGCTTTAGATCTTCAGTGGTGTTGATTGCGGCCAAAAGTTCCAATTCATCATCGGCCAATTCAGGACGAAACTGCCGCAAAAACTTCACTGCTTTGTTGTTGCTGCTATCACGTTTTTTCTGTTTGATCCAGTCATGTCTGAACGTGCCCATGCCCGGGCTTACTGTGGTTGCCGACAACCATTGCAGTTCAGGATAACGTGCAAGATCAAAAAAATGTTTGTTGAAATTTTC
>SXGQ01544259.1_pt1 | contig 10456 bp, 9 predicted proteins | sample 3178371 | NCBI WGS metagenome assembly SXGQ01 (sample SAMN11356859, study PRJNA531348) | freshwater metagenome | isolation source: freshwater sample F1-20 | place: China: Fuxian Lake, Yuxi | collected 2017-12-25 | reverse complement strand
TACCGCCAGTAGTCGAGCCACCGGTTGTAATACCGCCAGTAGTCGAGCCACCGGTTGTAATACCGCCAGTAGTCGAGCCACCAGTAGTCGAGCCACCAGTAGTCGAGCCACCGGTAGTCGAGCCACCAGTAGTCGAGCCACCGGTAGTCGAGCCACCGGTAGTCGAGCCGCCAATCGACGAGCCACCAACTGAAGAACCGCCAGTCGACGAGCCACCGGTGACTGCTGAAGAAGTAGAGGATGCCGTTGACACTATTACAGAAAACAGCGACGGGCCTCTAACTGAAGCGCAGGAAGAAGCTGTAGTAGAGGCTATTAACGCCGACGGAAAAGTTACCACAAAAGAGCTTGAAAATCTCGTAGAAAATCTACAAGACGGCGCTAAACTAACTGCAGCTGAAGAGGTATTAGTTATAGAAACTCTGAATGCAGACGGTGACATAACGCAAAAAGAAGTGGAGTCATTGGCAGACGCGCTTGCCTCGGACGGTAAGTTTACTAATGCTGAAAAAGAACTGGTAGCTGAGGCGCTAGTTAAGTCTGTTGACAAAGGTGAAACACTGACAAAAGAAGAAGTAGCGGCCGCTGGAATACAATTGTCTGACCTACCACCAAGTACGCCAGTAGAGACCAGACAAGACGCTTCTGGCAACGCGTTAGTTATTACAGCGGAAGTCGCCGTGGCAGTAGAAATTATCTCAAACGCACTAGAAAACCCAGCGGCGCTAGTCTCTGCAGTTCTAGAGAATCCAGCTGAATTGCTGTCCGCACTGGGCAGCATGGGGCTGGACATGACTGAAGAAGAGCGCGAGGAATCGCAAGACGTAGTAGTTGCTTCTGTGGTCGCAGCTCAAATCGCGCAGACCGCGACTACCGCTGCGGCTGCTGCCAGAGCTGGCGGCGGAGCCCCATCGGCTCCTTCCGGCGGTGCACCAGCCGGCGGTCCAGCCGGGCCCAGCTCTGGCGGCGACGGCTCTGCAAAGAAGCAGTCAGGAAAGTCTGGTAAAATGAGAAGAGCCTCAAAGAGCACAGCTAGAATAAGAAAGGCAATAAAATGAAAAAGTTTTTTAACGACATGCTTCAGCAGCTATGGACCCTGCTTGGAATGTTTATTGCCTGGTTCGTGCTCGACGGCTCAGCCAGGGACGTTGTAGGCTGGGCTATATTGTTTTCTACCGTTACATGGGTAGGTACGTACAAGCTACGTAATCCAAGCGAGGACTAAGTCTGTAGTCTAGCACTGGTAGGTGCTTTTTGTTGTATTATTTTTTCTGTGCTATGATACTTCTACACGCTTTACAAAACATACGAAAGAGGCAAAATGACAGACACAGAGCTAACAAAATCCTACGTAGCAAAAATCAAACCGCTACTGTCTTTGGCTAAAAAAGCCTACGGGTCCAGAGAGCAAACTACACCGGCGCACATAGCCAGCAAGGAATACACCCGGCTTCTCATAGAATACAAAGACAACGGAGGAAGTCTTCCAGAAATTGCTAGAGTGCTCAAGGTGGCCTACGCTGGCGTCAGAAGAAGAGTAGCAATGGCAGAGGTAAAAGTCAGCCTGTCAAAGCCAAGTCGCAGAGCAAAGTCGACAGCTTCAGAGGTTAAAAAAGCCGCCGACCGTGTTCAAAAGGCAAAAAGAGTGTCGTCAGAAAAATATCACGAGCAGTTAGTAGTGGAGTACGAGAACGGTATTTCGCTAAGTGCACTGTCAAAAGTGCTGGGACTCAGCTCAGCTGCTCCGCTCTACTATGGAGTACAACGAGCAATTCAACGCGCGGGAGAATAATACCTTGGGCAAGAGTCAAATGGAAAGAATTTTAGAGCTACCAGAAGACCTAAGAAAAGAGGCTCTTGCCGGTTTAGATTTAGCTCAAGTACAGTGGGATTGGCGGATGTGGGCACGAGAAGAACAGCTTCCACCAAACCACGAGAACTGGGGAATATGGCTTTTTCTGGCTGGCAGAGGCGCAGGAAAAACTAGAGCAGCAGCAGAGTGGATACGCGACAAAGCAAAAATAACCGGGCAAGGTCAAATTAGATTTGCATTGGTAGCTAGAACCGCGGCAGACGTTCGAGACGTAATTGTAGAGGGAGAGTCTGGCATTCTTTCTGTTACACCGCCAAGCGAACGTCCGCTGTACGAACCCTCAAAGAGACGCTTGACGTGGGAAAATGGAAACACTGCCACGTGCTTTACCGCAGACGAGCCAGACTCCCTTCGTGGTCCACAGTGTCACTACGCCTGGGCCGACGAAGTTGCAGCCTGGAGGCAAAGTCCGGATGCCGCTGGTATGACTTCTTGGGATAACTTACGAGTAGCCGCACGTCTGGGCGGTAATCCGCAGATAGTTGCGACTACTACGCCTAAGAGAGTTCCGCTGCTGTATAACCTGCTTAACGAGCGAGACAAGACAGGACTAGTGTACGTAACTCGTGGCTCAACTATGGACAACTCTGGAAATCTATCAAGAAGCTACTTAGATGCAATTACTGGTGTATATGAGGGCACCAGGCTAGCGCAGCAAGAGTTGTACGGAGAGATGCTAGACGAAGTAGAGGGCGCACTCTGGACATCAGAGTTAATAGACAATTCTAGACATACAGTTTTTCCAATGTCAGCTCCTCTTAGAGTAATTGGCGTAGATCCGTCGGTGTCAGAAAATCCAAGAGACGAGTGTGGAATAATTGTTTGTGCATCTACCGCCGATCGTGATTTGTATCGTAGACATGCTTGGGTGCTAGAAGACGCAACTGTGCATGGATCTCCACAGATGTGGGCTAACACAGTTGTAGCTATGGCAAAAAAGTACGGCTGTCCGGTTGTTGCTGAAGTCAACCAAGGCGGTGCACTCGTTAAAAATGCAATTCAAACAATAGACCCGTCAGTTAAAGTGCTAGAAGTGCACTCAAAGCACGGAAAACAACTTAGAGCAGAGCCAACAGTTCTTGCGTACGAGCAACAACGTGTTCATCACGTTAATTATTTGCCAGAGCTAGAGTCACAAATGATGTCTTGGGTTCCGGGCGAAGGTAAGTCGCCAGACAGAGTAGACGCTTTGGTGCACGCTCTTACTGCCTTGCTGATAAAGCCACCCGAGGGTTTTATCGGTGGCAGAATTACAGCAAAGTCGCCCGCCGCAAAACGTATGCCGCCATTTAGACCAAACGGTGGCTTTAAGCTTTTTACTCGTTAGTTAACTAACTATTTACCAGAAAGTTTTCTTTTTGCTTCTAGCGCTGCAAAGTCTTTTATTTTTGTTTCTCCCATATAGCCCCAAGCAAAGCCGTCCGCAATAAGACCTTCATTTATAGAAGTTTCTGCGCCGTCAATAAACAACCAACCTAGTACACGGCCGTACTTTTCAGTGCTGTCTGGTTTTTCTGTGCGTATCACAATTTGTTTAGCGTTTTCAGTGAGATACTTTAACCTGTCTTTTACTTCTAAGCCAAGAGTTTTTTCGCGCTTGTCGGTGGTGCGTGACTCCGGCGTGTCGATACCTGCAAGTCTTACTCGCTGGGAGTAGGATATGTTAAAGCCTAGGTCGATGTCTACGTCAATCGTGTCACCGTCTACTATTTTTGTAATCTTTTTTATCCTGTACTCATACATGCTAAAATACTCCCGTATCTACTAATACTGCACGAGCACAGTTTATCTAAGATACGGCCTGGCTACTTTGCAAACCTACTGACTACGCCCCAGTCTACCTCTCCAGTGGGCACGGCTCTTGGAGTAAGTGCTCGGCCGGCTACAACAGCGTTTGCGCCAGAACCGACTACCTGCATTGCTCTATCAGACAGCTTGCGGTGAAATGCTATTTGAGTCATAGGACGTTCTCCCCGCTCCTCGCTCCACACCCTGTAGACTGCAAAAAGTGCTTTTACTGTTACGGTAGCACCTTCAGACTCTCGAGTTTCTTCTGACAAAAACAGTCCAATTCTGTCTTCATTTTTTCTGTACACTTCTGCGGCCTCACTGACTGCGGTGCACCAGCCCAGCGAGTCTCTAGCACTAGAGCCTAGTACTTTGATTGCTCCTTCTACTGCCCAAGCAAGTACCGCTGGCAAAGCTCCTTCAGCGTCAAATATGTAAGACTTCAGCTCTGGATCTGGATTTTCTGGCACTCTGGTCATAGGTATAGGTCTGATACGTCGCCACATAGCGTCGTCATTGATAATTGGGCGATGGTTTGTGGTGACCCACAATTTTGCGCGAGAAGAAAAAGTAAAAGGTTTTTCTCCTGGAGAACGTGCAGATATTTCAGAAGAGCCAGTAAGTTTCTTAACTGAGTTTTCTTTTAGTCGCTCTGACTCTGGTAGCTCGTCTACCCACACCAGTCGTCGCCCACGCAGCTCTGCCCAGTGATACATGTCTGAGCCGTGCGCTTGTCCGTCACCTTGTGCAAGAATTGAAGAGTCCAGAGGCCAGGCATACTGCTGTGTGCCTAGTGCTTTCACTAAAGCCTCAACTAAAGTGTTCTTACCAGAGCCAGACGGACCGTAGACTAAAAACATCACATCGTGTATGCGGCTTCCAGTTATCGAGTAGCCAGCCGCTCGTTGCAACCATTCCTGCAGCTCTTTGTCGCCTCCCGTGGCAAAGTCTATAAACTGTTCCCAGCGTACGTTTCTCATGCCTGGAGTGTAGGCAAGCGGAGCTCTTCTTGTTATGTACAAGTCTGGTCTTCCTTTTAGCAGCTCACCGGTACGTAAGTCTATAACGCCGTTAGCAACGCCTAGTAAGTTTTCATCAGCGTCCCAAGTTTCTACGCCAACAAGCACACGGGGGTCAGACGTGGCGTTTTCTATCGAGCCCTGAAGTCTAGCGTTTGATTTTGCTTGGTTTGCCCATTTGATTACTTCTGACTGTTTTTCTGCGTCGTCGTACTTTGCTACCTCGGCGGCAATAGCGGGTGCTAGTTTTTTAGCTAACTCGCGCATTTCTAGACTTTCAACATCGGGCTTCCAGTACCCACCGTCCCAGTGAAACCAGCCAAGGCCTGGAGTGTAGCGGACAGCTGAGCCAAACCAGTCAATAAGACGACGGCCGTTTCCAGTGTCTGTCAGCGTGCGTTTACCAGGCTCTCCACCTTCATTCTCTCCAAGAGCGTCTACGTCTTTTGGAACGTCCATGTTTTGCAAGTTTGTTGCTTGAAAAAGTGAGTCTCCGTCTTCAATAGAATTTTTAACCGTCCCACCGATTGTGCCGGGCAGATTATAGATTTCTTGTGGCGGTTGAACTACCCCTAGTAGTGGCTCTACAGAACTCATGCCGCGTGACTCGTCTTGTGATCGCTTTGCCCACTCTTGCAGCCCTGGCCACAATTTTTCTGTTTTTGGATTGTCTAGCACAAATTGAATAGCGCGTTGAACGTGCATAAGCAGACCGCCTGGCCCCTCTAGTGGCAGCGGTGGTCTTACTTTTTCTGCGTTAAACCTAATCATCATAGTTTCAACTGCAAGTCTTCCTGCCTCAGTTTGCACTGAAAACTTATTTGCTAAAGCACAAGTCAACGAATAAATGTCTACAGCTCTAGAGCCTTCGTCTATTCCTTCTTGTAGTAGCTTGTCTACGTCTACACGCTGCCCGCCAAACTCTATTCCGTCTAGCCAGCCCCAGTTGCTGCTGTTTACGTCTAAAGTGCCACTTGTTCGCCGCGCACGTTTTCTAAGCGCAATAAGCAGCTCTTCTGGCGCCGTTGCCATTTCAATTTCCCACGGAGCTTTGTCTGGTACCCACTCGTAACAGTTACCAGAAAAATGGCGTGATGGCGCAATTAGTACGTACCCGTTGTGTTTAATGTCAACCCCAGGAAGACCAGATTTTTTAAGATTGCCAACTAAGTTTTCTTCTTCGTCACACTTGTAAAACAAGTGTCTACCGCGCAGTGAGCGACCAGTTCCTGTAGAGTACTCTCCGGTTATTGCTTCAACTGTGGGCGGCAGTGCGCCTTCTACAAGTTGTTCAAATTTTTCAAACGAGTCCGGGCCGCCAGAGCGAGGGTCTATGTCTATGACAAAAAAACCGCTTGCTTTGCAAAAAACTCCAACGTTACTTTCTTCGTCTTTGGCCCACCAGGCTGCAATTTGCGCAGGGTCACTTGACGCCTGCTCGTTCCACTGCCCGAGCTGGGGGTGCTTGCCTACATCTTTTGGCTCGGTGTGGGTACCATTACAAGTACAACGACCGTTTACTATTCCGTAGCAAGGCAGTACTTTCCAGTTTACAGAAGCGTAGTACTGCGCCGCAGTGAGCAGCTTGCCAGATGCGCTGTCCCAGTTGCTCAAGCTTGACTCCTCACAGGTAGCGACGCGCAGTTGATGCAAAACATTTTTGTAGACCGTCCTTTAGCTAGCTAAAATAAAATACATAATACATGTGGCGCATAGAAACACAAATGTGACTACGTCCCCGGAGGGCCAACTATAGCCCACTTTTTAAGACTCTGTAAATAGAAGTACCTGAACTGCCTATACGGTAAGCCACAAGCGCTATTAACCATAGTATAGTTGGCTTACGATCTATACATTACAGGGTGTATGCCGGTGTAGTATTAGCTACCCGTACTGGAAAAGAGATACGCAGCGTGGAGCAGTTAAGGCTATTTATTTTAGAAAACGCAGAGCTGCTTTCTGCCTGCACAGTGTTGTTGTTAGTCGCAGCCTCAATTCGTAGAACCATAGTTAATTTGGCTGTCGCCGTAGGAAAAGACGAGGACGGCAGAACACTGAGCGACCGTATGTCGCGTGTCGAATACCAGCTGTGGGAAAATGGCGGAGACTCCTTAAAAGACAGGGTAAACGAGCTAGACGTAAGAACACGCTCCATGGACATAAAACTAGACCTAATACAGGAAATAGTGGTGGCTAATCTACATACACCAGCAGCTGGAAAGACAAAGAAAATTAGAGCAGTTCGCAACAGATAAGTTATTTATTTATATCGCGCCATAGTGGTATTTACATACATGTGCGCTATACTACTCACAGTAAACGTACTTATTAGCTAGTTAAGTAGCTAACAGGTCGTCTAGTTTACATGCCCAGGAGAGTCCTGGCAAAAAATAGAGAGCAAATAGGTAAACGTGTGAGCCTAGCATCTAGATTTGCAGCAGCGCGCCCTTCACAAGTAGGAAATCCTTGTGGCATAGGTGAAGTTCTTAAAAAAATATCTGCAGAAGACGCAAAAGTATTAGAGATGGTGCTTTCAGTAGTGCAAGGACAGCCAGGCAGACTTTCAAACAAACAAGTACGACAAATACTAGAAGACGAAGGTCATGTAGTTGCTCTTGCTTCTGTAATTTTGCATCGCAGACAAGAGTGCAGATGTTTTAGAGGGCTGAACCCGACAAAGACACCAACAAACTCAAAACCAGAGTTTACAAGAGTGTCTCAGACAAAAAAGACTTCAGAATGACACTAGGCGAGTCTCTTGCAGACAAAGTAAAAAAGATGCTAGAGCAGCCATCAGTTGGTACTCAGCATGTAAAAACTAGCAATAAGTATCCTACTGGCTGGGAGCCTGGCGTTAGGTACGACAAAGACACCATGAGCGTAATAACCGACGCTGTGCCAAAACTAGAAAATGAAGACTCTTGGAAAGCCGCGGTAGAAGCACTTGGAGTTTCAATGCCAGACGGTTGGAAAGTTACCTTGGTAGAAGCAAAGTACGACGGCTCTGCTTGGCAACGACAAAACGAAGGCGAAGACGCCACAACCGCACCTGTGTGGCGGTACAAGTTTAGAGTAGATCAAACTGCAAACAGCATAAATGCAGACGAGCTTTTTGGCATAATAGACAAACACCGTGTCCGTAAAAAGTCTTCGGAAGACAAACCAGTAAACTTAAATTCAGTTTGGATTTTGGCAACTGGCGATTGGCAACTTGGAAAGTCCGATGGCGACGGTGCAGTTGGAACTGTAGAAAGAATACTAGAGGCGACTGACAAAGCAGTCGACCGAATAAGAGAGCTAAAAAGACTAAAGAGATTTCCCGGTACAGCTGCTCTGTTTTTGACAGGAGACTGTGTAGAAGGTTTTGTTTCTCAGGGGGGTGGAAACGTCTGGCGCACAAACATGACTATGACCGAGCAGGTACGTGCCTATCGAAGACTAGTAATGCACATGGCCACGACCCTGGCAAACGAAGTGGACAACTTACAGATTTTAGCGGTTCCAGGTAATCACGGTGAAACTTTTAGAATTGGAAAAAACTTAGGCACTAGAGTCGATGATTCTTGGGATTTAGACGCCGTAGTGGCCGTAGAAGAAGCACTTCGTCACAAGGGAGACTCGTACGACCATGTTAGGTTTACCCAGCCGGGTGTAGACGAGTCTACCGTTACAGTAGACCTCGGCGGAACAATTGTTGGATGCGCTCACGGGCATTTAATACAACGTGGAGACGTAAAAAAGTGGATTGGCGAGCAGGCCAGAAACATGTCTCCTATTGGAGATGCTCACCTAATTATTACCGGTCATAGGCACCATCTTCGTGTAGAGTCGATGGGGCCACGCACGTGGATACAGGTTCCTGCAATGGAGTCCGAGTCTACTTGGTGGCGTAACCGTACGGGAGAAGTAGCTCCTCCTGGAATGGTAAGTCTTTTGACAGGAGAAAAAACTTGGGGAGATCTAGCCGTTCACTAGACGATCGACGCACACGCACCCTAAGGGCTGCAGAAGAAGACATAATTTCAAATGAAAACGAGCTATCTAAAGACGAGCTAGCTAGAATAGGAACGGTCTGGTCCGGCATACTGGGGTTAGATGACCGCATACCTCCGGCCACAGTGGCAGCTATGCTTTCGTCAAGCGAGTTAGTCATAGGCACTAGCACAGTAAGTGCCCAAGAAAACTGGATAAATGCGGCTGCCTATGCCGCTATGGCGGCTAACAGTGAGCATTTTGATGACCCGGAAGAAAAGCCAGTTAAGGCCAGCAAAGCAGCAAAACCTATAAAATTAGGATTTTCCGTAGACTAGTTTCAGCGATTGGAGACCATTGCCTTTCAAAAAAGAACGTATTATGAGCGGTGGACGCAGGGTTATCCGTGCTCCTAATGCCGTTCCAAAAAACGACCATGGAGAGTAAATGCCGTACTCAGACGACGTAGTAACCAGAACCGTAGTTGGCCGGTATACAAAGCCCAACGGCGCCCCAGCTATTGGCACCCTAACATTCACGACAACGACTACAGTTGTAGATACTGACGATGCTGTAATAATTTCTGCGCCGATTACTGCTACGTTAAACGCCGCCGGAGAGTTTTCAATAGCGCTGCCGACTACCAATAATCCGCTGCTGTCTCCCGAAGGCTGGGCATGGCAAGTACGAATAAGAATCAACGGGGCACCTTCAAAAAACTTTACTTTTTACTTGCCATCTGGAAACGGCACCGTAGATGTAACAAAGCTAGACGCAGAGCTAGCGGTAGGCAACACTAGAACAACAGGTGCGTCATTACGCGGTCCAGTCGGTCCAATGGGTCCAACTGGTCCAGCAAGTAATGTTACCGGACCTACTGGAGCACCCGGTCCCGCTGGTGGTCCGACAGGCCCGACAGGCGCAATCGGCGAAACAGGTCCAACGGGAGCGCAGGGACAAACTGGTCCAACAGGTGCACAAGGAATTCAAGGAGCGCAGGGTGCGCAAGGTATTCAAGGTGCCGTTGGCGCAACGGGCGCAACGGGCGCAACCGGTGAGACAGGCGCCGCAAGCAATGTCACTGGTCCTACAGGTGCTACGGGAGCAGTTGGTGCAACAGGACCCACGGGAGCAACTGGCGCTACAGGAGCGGGTGCTACCGGACCAACAGGATCAACTGGTCCAGCTGGAACAAGCGTAACTATTCTTGGTTCGTTTGCATCAGCAAGTGCACTTTTAGCTGCGCAGCCAACTGGCTCTGCTGGACAAGGCTACCTAGTAAACGGAAATCTTTACGTATGGTCTGCGACAGAACTAGAGTGGAAAAATGTCGGAAACATTCAAGGACCAACGGGTCCACAAGGCACACAAGGACCAACCGGCGCCGCTAGCACAGTTACCGGACCGACAGGTGCACTAGGTGCGACTGGACCTGAGGGAGCAACAGGACCAACAGGTGCGCAAGGCATTCAAGGACCGACAGGCGCAACAGGCGCAACTGGAGTGCAAGGACCGACAGGCGCACAAGGTACTCAAGGTGCGCAAGGCAACCAAGGTATTCAAGGTCAAACTGGACCGACAGGTGCGCAAGGTGCCACTGGTGCAACTGGTCCCACCGGTACAACCGGCGCAACTGGACCGCAAGGTCCAATTGGCACAACAGGTGCAACAGGCGGGATTGGTGCAACAGGTGCAACTGGCGCTACAGGTGCAACCGGCGTGCAAGGCATTCAAGGTCCAACAGGTGCGACAGGTGCGCAAGGCACTGCAGGCCCAACTGGACCAACAGGCGAACGCGGCGATC